>SAMEA104315438__coassemble_1133_pt1 | contig 11815 bp, 8 predicted proteins | sample SAMEA104315438__metabat2_high_PE_016 | metagenome-assembled genome bin SAMEA104315438 (sample SAMEA104315438) | gut metagenome | biome: Monkey gut; feature: monkey-associated habitat; material: faeces | place: China | collected 2013 | reverse complement strand
AGTTCGTATGCAAAAGTTTTTATGTACTTTAAATTTTTAAGTGCAAGTTCCTTTTCAGAAATACATTCATTTTCTTCAAGCGTAAAATCTGTTGTTTTTTCAACAAGTCCACATCGATACAAATCTTTTACAGTTTTATAAAGTCCTTGTTTTCCAGAAAGCCTTGCAATTAAGTATTCAAGCAAAACTCTTGCCTTACTTTTTAAGAATTCCGAAAGTTGCGGCTCTGGCAGCGATTCTCCAATGTTTCGTAGCATTTCAAAAAGCTCAATTTCTTTTTCAAAACGCTTTTTATGCTTAGGATTTTCAATCATCTTTGCAATATCTGGAATTAAAGTTTCCATTTGATTTAAGGTGTTTTTTCCAGAAGCTTCTTTTACCGCCTTTTCAGCAGTTTCGCCAATGCGTTGACTCAAATTTTCCGCAACTTGAGCAGCATCGGCAGCTTTTTCTGCGGCTTTCCAGGCTTTTTCGGCAGCAAGAGCCGCAAGCCCCGCATGTTTTGCAGCGTTTTCTTCGTGTTGTGAACCTTTAGAATTCAACACAGAAATCGATTCCGCAGTTTTTTCCGCCTTTTTAGAAAGATTTTCTGTCTTATCAGTTTTTTCACTTTCAGAATCTGGAAATAATTCGTCAAAATCAACGTCACCTTCAGAATTTGCAGTTTCTTCAACTGGCGGAACTTCCGTTGGATCGCCGGTAATTTCTGGCAACTCTAATTCAGAAGAATCAGCTTCATCTAAATCATTAAAATCGTCTTCATCTTCGCTAGTTTCGTCTAATTCGTTAACAATTTGCACAGCAGGATCGCTAGTTTCAAATTCTTCTATACTTTCGTTTTTAATTTCTTCATTTGAATTTTGATTGGATTCTTCGCCCAAAACATCAGAAAGATTAAATTCTTCGGAATCTTCTGCAAGTTCAGAAAGTTCTTGAGAATCTTCTTGTTCAGAATTTTCGTTTTCATTTGGGCTTTTTTTAGATTCAGTTTTGATTTCTTCCGTTGAATCTTGAGGATTAAGTTCGTCTTCTTTGGATTCTTTTGGCAAGTCGCTTGAATCTTGTTCCAGTTCTTGAACATCTTCGTCTTCTTGCAATTTTGATTTTTCTTTGTCTGAAAACAAAGCGTTTTCTTCGTCCATTTTTAAAATATCAGGATTCTCTTCGATTTCAAAAGTTGGATTTTCACTTTTAGTAGATTTTTCGTCGCTTACAGAAGCATTTAAAGACTCTTCGTTACTAGCAAAGTCTTCAAGTCCAAATTCGTCAAGGCTAATTTCTTCACCAACAACTTGACTTTCTTTTTTTGTTTCTGGATTTTCGCTTTTTGAAGCACGAGTTTTTTCTTCAAGTCTTTTTGAAAGAAAAGATGCCAAATAATTGTTTGGATCAAATGCCATCGCTGTAGAAAAATCGTCGGCCGCTTGCTCAAAGTCGCCCATAGATTCATCAATTTGACCTAGAAGAATCCAAGCAGAAACATCTTTCATATTTTCGTCTATAAAAAATTTAATCTGCTTTCTTGCCTTTTCAAGTTCATTAATCTGCTTGTAACGAAGAGCGTAATTTGAATAAATATCTGTGTACGAAGAATCGACTTCTTTTGCTTTTTTTTGGCAAAGTTCTGCATTTTCGTCTTTTTTCTTTAAAATATAATACTGACCTGCAAGGTCTAACAATTCAGGGTCTTTATGCCAATTGTTAGAAATCTTTTTTAAAGCACGACCGGCATCTTCTACTTTTCCTGCCGAAAGCATAACGTGAACGGCTTGTTTTTTTACAGGAATGTTGTCTTTGTCTAAATCTTGAGCCTTCATAATTGACTCAAGGGCTTCCATTTCTCTTCCGCCTTTTTCATAAGCCTGAGCAAGAAGACTTAAAATTTCTATAGAATTTGGATTAAGCGTATTAGATTTTTCGCACGACGCAATTGCACCTTCATAGTTATTTTGAAGAAGCAAAACTTTTCCAAGAAGCATGTGCAAGGTAGAATCTTCTGGATGAAGTCCCAGCGTATTTTTTACGATTTCGCCTGCACTTTTTGTTTTTCTGTGCGAAAGCAAAAGTTTTGCGTAAGAAATCACAGCATCTACCCAACCCGGCTTTGACTTTAAAGCGTTTTCATAAGCAGAAACCGCAGAAACATCATCGTGAATAGCTTCGTAACTTCTTGCTAAATTGTACTGCAAAATTGGGTGATTTGGGTCGACTTGCAAACCTCTTTTATACGTGGCAATTGCCTTTTGATGTTCATTTTTTTGAGCATAAATCGAACCTAAGTGATTGTACGCAAGAACATCGTCGGGATTGTCTTCTATAACTGAATTAAAGCAGTCGATTGCACTTTCTGTGTCGCCCATTGCTTTGTATGCAAAACCCAAGTTGTAGTTTGCTTCTGCGTTGTTTTCACCAGTTTCAATAGCCTTTTGCAAAGTTAAAACAGCTTTTTTGTAGTTGCCTAAACGCCTATAACACCCACCCAGACTGTTTAGTGCCGAAAAATTATTTGGAAAAAAAGTAAGAATTTGTTCAAAATACGGAACTGCTTTTGAATCATCGCCAGCCTTTATATAAACGTTTCCAAGTTCAGAAAGCAATTCTGTATTAGCAGCGTCATCTTTTAAAAGACCTTTATACAATCTTGCTGCCAAAGTAAAATCTCTTGCAATCACTGCATTTTTAGCTCTTTTTAGAACAAGTTCTTTTTCTTTCATAATTTTCCTTCTATTACGACAGGTATAAAATAAATTTTACAAACACTGAAATTCTATTTTGCAGACGGACGAGCAAAAACTTCTGTTGAAAGAGGTCCTACAATCCTACTATCTATTTTTGAATAAGCAGATATTGCAAAATAATAAATAGTTCCGTTTTCTAATCCTGTTATAGTATAATCTGTTACATTGCCAACATCAATTGGAGATTCACCCTGCACTGCAATTCTACCAAGATATTCTCCTGGATGAGTTCCGTAAAAAATTAAATAACCGCCAGCAGTATCATCAACAGAATATGACCAAGAAAGTTTTACGCTTTTATCGCCTTTTTGTGCAGAAATTCTAAAAGGAGCTAACGGATCTGCCAAAACGGTATAATCTAATTCAATGGAAGTTACAGAAGGAGTTTTCTTACCCATTCCGTCTGGAAAAAGATTGGCTGCAACTTGAAAATACATTCCAGAAACACCATCAATCTTTTGACCAGGAGCAACCGCCTTCCATTCAGGAAAATCTGAAGTCCAATTAAAACGATTATCACCGCTACGAATATAAAACTGAATTTCCGTTTGTTCAGGAATATCCGATTCTACAGTCATAGAATTTACTACAGTTCCCGGCTTTGTAAGAATTGGAACAGATTCAAAACGACCACCCCTTGTTGGATAAAGTTCTTGAGCAAGGCTTTTTCCGTTTTCTGTCAAATATGGCTCAAAAGAAGACGAAAAACTTCTTGAAATTTTCACATCATCTATAAGTCCTGTATACGAAGGGCAAAGTTCTAAATCCGCACAAATTCCCATAACGGCAGGAAAAACAGTTCCTCCTTCGTGTTCTGTTTCCGTTATAAACTTAATACATTCAAGTTCTCCGTCGATTCTGTATTCAAGAATTCCGGTTTCTTCTTGAAAAGTAATAAAATGATGCGACCATTTGCCAGGCATTATGCGTCGATTTGTAAGTAAATTTACATCGCCATTGTTCTTTGTGTATCCATCAAAAATATTGCTGAATGTAACAAGCATTTTATTTTGATAAAAGGAAAAGTTTACAATCTGATAAACAATTTGACTTTCCAAGTTTCTGCTTGAACGCCAATTTATAAGAGTTTCGCCATTTTCAACTGTGTAAGGACAAATCCAAAATTCAATTGAAAAAGAACCAGCAGGACCTTCTCCTCCAAAAAGGCTGTTTTTGTTTCCTCTAAGAACAAGTCCGTTTGGACGCTTTCGGCTTAAAGCAGATTTTTTTCCATGAATGGCTTTTTTTGAATCAAACAAAGAATTTTCTACAACCGTGTATTTTCCTGTTCTGTCTTCAAAATCTTTGTCTTCAAAATCGAGCAAAAGATCGGTATCTTCATTTAAAATGTTAGAATTTGTTGCAAGTTGCAAACTTTCGTAACCAAATCGACCTTTGCCGGTGGTAATTCCATTGCGAACATTCACGTCATTCCAACCATTAGCTCCGCCCAAAACATATTTTTCTGAAAATGCCGAAAACGCAAAAACAACGGAAAAAACTGCAAAAATTAAGGATTTTGAGCAAGTTTCAAAAAAGAACGTTCTATTAAGACTAAAGTGCATGCAACGTGGAAAATTTATATTTTTTTTGATAAAATGGAATTCGTTATAAATCATGGCAAATAATACAAACGCAAAGTCAGAATCCGCACTCACACGAGAATTGCTTCATCAGACCGCATTAAAAGCTCCTTCTTCCAGTGGCGTTTACCTTTGGAAAAACCCAAAAGGCGAAGTTATTTACGTTGGAAAAGCAAAAAATCTTAAGAATCGCCTTTCCTCTTATTTTTCTGGCAATAAAGACATTAAAACAACGCTTTTAATATCTCATGCACAATCAATCGAATATATCACAACAGAAAACGAATACGAAGCGTTTCTGCTGGAAAACAACCTTATAAAAAAATATACACCAAAATACAACATTCGCCTAAAAGACGGAAAATCATATCCAACTCTTCGCATTACAAAAGAAGAGTTTCCAAGAGTTTTTAAAACTCGACGCGTAATAAACGACGGAGCCTTGTATTTTGGACCGTATCCAGATGCAAATGCACTAGACACATTCATAGAAACTCTTTCCAAAATTTATCCGCTTAGGCACTGCAGAACTTTAAAAAAACGAACATCGCCTTGCCTTTACTACCACATGAAACAGTGTTGTGCCCCATGTTGCTCAAAAATTTCAAAAGAATCCTACGATGTGTTTATCGGAGAAATAAAACAACTTCTTGAGGGAAAGGACAAAAGCACGCTCGAAAAACTTACTCAAGAAATGAAAAACGCGGCAAAAGAACTGAATTTTGAAAAGGCGGCTAGGATACGCGATGGAATTAGAGCTCTTACCGTTATGCAAAATCAAAATATTGTTGAAAGTTTTGACAACACTGACCGAGATTACATCGCGTTCCACCGCGAAGGCGAACTTGTAAGCTTTACAGTGCTCAAAATCCGCGCCGGAAAATTACTTGGCAGAGACAACTACAGAGTTGTTAGCCTAAACGAAGACGATGAACTTACAGAAGAATTTATAAGCGTTTACTACAATTCGCCAGAAGAAATTCCTCCTCACATCTACGTGCCTACAAAAAATGGTCAGCAAAGTCTAAATCGTTGGATAAAAGAAACGTTTTCACTTCAAGCAGAAGTTGTTCTAGTCGATGACAAAATAGAAAACGCTGCCCGCCACAAAGCCGCAATGAACATGGCATTTGAAAACGCAAAAGAAGATATTATAAGAAGAATGCGTGAACGTGGCGACACGCCTGCAATGGAAGAACTTAAAGAAATTCTTAACTTAGAGCATTTGCCTGTCAGAATCGAAGGATTTGACATTGCCCACATCGGCGGAAAATTCCCAGTTGCTTCGCTAATAAGTTTTTACAATGGCAATCCAGACAAAAAGAACTACAGATATTTTAGACTAAAAACAACCGACGGTTACATCGACGACTTTCAATCGATGAGAGAAGCCACAAGCCGCCGATACACAAGACTTTTAAACGAACAAGCCGAACTTCCAGACTTAATTTTAATAGACGGAGGAATTGGTCAAGTAAATGCAGTTCAAGGCGTAATCAATGCACTAGGACTAAACATTCCAATCGCAGGACTTGCAAAACGCGATGAAGAAATATGGCTTCCTAATACAGAAAAACCAATCTGTCTTCCAAAAAGAAGCGATGCATTAAGACTTTTGCAACGCGTTCGCGACGAAACTCACCGCTTTGCCACAAGCAGAAATCAACGCCTACGAACAAAAGAAAATACCCAAAACATATTTTTACAACTTCCTCATGTTGCCGAAAAACGAGCTATTATTTTGGCAAAAAAGTTTACCACGCTCGAAAATCTTGCCTCATCTTCTGAAAGCCAAATTGCCCAAATCCTAAACGTAAAAGCACAAGAAGCATCACAAATTCTTCTTTGTGCACAAGAACTTTTAGCAAAACAAAAAGAACGCAAACAAGAACAGATGAAATCGCTAAAAGAAGCTGGCACAACCTGGCAAAAAGCAGCAGAAGCACAATACATAAAAGATTTAGCATCGCTTGCACTGACCGTAGCTTCCCCATCAAAAAATAAATAGCTCAAATTTCGAGTTTTTTATAAATTAGTCGAAAGTCGAGTTTTTAGAAAAAAAAATAAAAGCGTAAGCGTTTTTTTAAGCAATTATAAAAACCAACATTTGACCTAAAATGATATTTTTTATCCCTTGACTATTTCAAGTTATAATGAAAAAATCAACGCAATGAAGCATTTTCTTTTTATATTCCCAACGTTTTTTCTAATTTCATGTTCATTAAAATACGGTTCTGCAACCTACGATGAAAATTCCATTCCAGAATTTACATTTAACAATGCAACTTACATAACTTATGAAGACAACGTAGAAACCATGAACTTAGAAACAGAAAAAATGGAACAATACAAAGACGGCTCATCAACTTACGCAAAAAACGTGCAATTCACAATAAGCGATAAAGACGGTTCTGTTACAACAAAAGGAAAATGCGGACTTTTAGGTAGCAATTCCGACGAAAAAAAATACACGCTATTCGACAATATTGAAATTGAAAACTTAAAAGACGACATCAAACTATCTGCCGACAGCCTAAAATGGAACGGAAAAACGGAACAACTCACAGGAAGTCGCACGGACTTAGTTACAATTCAAAAAGGAAACACAATCATTCAAGGCAGCGGCTTTTCGGCAAGTGCAGTAAGTCGTAAATACGCATTTACTGGAGTTGTTACAGGGCAAACAAACACAAACTCTCAACAAGGAGAAGAGCTTGATGTTGAAAAAAATTAGTCTTTCAATTTTGATTGCAATTTTTTGCACAATAGCAGCAACTTCAGAACAGATAACTTTTTCCGCAAACAGCATGACTGGCAGAATTGGCGAAAAATCTGATAGCACAAATTTAACAGGAGACGCTTACGTTCTCACAGAATCAATGGAAATTTCTGCAGATTCAATCAGTATGTCTGGAAAAGATTTTCGCTATATCGAAGCAAACGGAAACGTAAAAGGCAAAAACATGGAATCTCAAATGGAATTTTCATGTGGCAGAATGAAATACGACAGAGAAACTAAAAACGCAGAACTTTTCGACGATGCCTCAATGGAAGATACAAAAAATGAAGTTTCGGCAAAAGCTCAAATAATCGAATACAACCAAAACACAGACATTGCAACTCTTCAATTCGACGTTGAACTAAAACAAAAAGACAATACTTGCACAGGAGCTTATGCAATCTACCGCAAAGCCGACAAAATGCTAGAATTAAGCGGAAATTCTCAAATAAAACAAGGCGACGACACATTTCGTGCCCAAGAAATTACGCTAAACCTCGACACGCAAGAAATCACGCTCGACGGAAGAGTAAAGGGAACAATTGTTGACGAGCGAAAAAGTGCAACTTCTGAAACAGATTCGCAAGCGGAAAACCAAAATCCACAAGATGAATCTTCTACTTCAAATACGCAAGAAAATCCTGAAAATTTAAAAGAACAAAACTCTTCCGGAATTCAAGATTCAAACGAACTTCAAAATTCCCAAATCGAAGAAAAAGATTCTCCACAAAATCAGCAAGATTCTAAGAACTTGCAACAAAATGAACAAAACAATAATAGCAAAAAAAATACAACCAAAGGCGGCAAATAAACATGGAAGAACACACGCTTAGAGTTTCAAGCCTTTTTAAAAGTTTTGGTCACAAAAAAGTTGTTCAAGGCATAGATTTTTCAATGAAAACTGGCGAGGTTTTAGGTCTTTTAGGTCCAAATGGAGCCGGAAAAACCACAACTTTCTACATGATTGTAGGATTTTATAAGCCAACCGCAGGCGAAATCTTTCTAAACGAAGAAAAAATCACATCTCTTCCAATGTACAAAAGAGCACGCAAAGGAATTTCATATCTGCCACAAGAGCCAAGCGTCTTCCAAAAACTTACCGTAGAAGAAAATATTTGGTCAATTTTAGAAACTCGCAAAGATTTAACAAAAGAAGAAAAAAAACAAAAACTTGAAGATTTAATCGAAGAATTCGCAATTGGTCGAATACGCAAGCAATACGCTTTTACACTTTCAGGTGGAGAACGAAGAAGGACCGAAATCGCTCGTTCGCTCGCAATTGAGCCAAAATTTCTTTTATTAGACGAACCTTTTGCGGGAATTGACCCAATCGCCGTTGCCGACATCAAACACATGATAGGACTTCTTGCCAAACGAGGAATTGGAATTTTAATAACGGACCACAATGTTCGCGACACATTGGAAATCACAGACAGAGCAATTATCGTAAGTTCTGGTCAAATTTCTATTCAAGGAACAAAAGAAGAAATCTTAAATAGCCAACTTGCCAGAGACGTCTATCTTGGAAAAGATTTTTCAATGTAAATTTCAATTTTCTAAATAACTAATTTCTACTATATTATTGCCTCACGTTTGACAATATAAAAACGACATGATATTATAAATTTGAATTATTCTATGCAATAAAATAAACAGGAGAATTTTATAAAATGAACAAAACTTATTTAACATTGTTCATTGTTCTCCCTATTGCCGGAATTGCTCTTGGATGGATTATTCGCTGGCTTTATGCCAGATTTCAACTATCTGCATCAGAACAAAAAGCAGAACGTGTTAAACAGGACGCTATAAAAGAGGCTGAAGCTCAGAAAAAAGAAATTTTGCTAAACGCAAAAGATGAACTCATTCGCGAACGAAACCAGCAGGAACGGGAAAACAGAGAACGCCGTGCAGAGGTACAACGCTACGAAGCAAGAGTAAGTAAAAAAGAAGAACTTGTGGATCAGCGTTCCGCAGAATGTGAAAAAAAAGAAAAAGAATTTGCAGAAAAAATAAATGCAATGAAAAAGCGTGAAACAACGCTCACTGCACAAGAAGAAGAACTCCGAAAGGAACTTGAACGCATTTCAGGACTTAGTGCACAAGAAGCAAAAGACCTTATTATCAAAAGTCTTGAAAACGATGCAAAGCACGATGCGCAAGCACTTATCAACAAAATTGAACAAGATGCTCAACTTTCTGCAGAAAAAAAAGCCCGTGAAATTCTTATTTCTACAATTCAAAGAATTGCACCTGAAACTACAAGTGACATAACTGTTACAACAGTTTCACTTCCTAGCGATGAAATGAAAGGTCGCATCATTGGACGAGAAGGAAGAAACATTAGAACTTTGGAAACTCTTACTGGAGTTGACATCATAATCGATGATACGCCAGAAGCAGTTGTAATTTCATGTTTCGACCCTGTTCGCAAAGAAATTGCAAAAGAATCGCTTGAACGCCTTATTTCAGACGGAAGAATTCACCCTGCAAGAATCGAAGAAATCGTTCAAAAAGTTACAAGGGAAGTTCAAAACAAGATTTATGAAGAAGGTGAAAAAGCACTGTTCGATCTTGGTATTCACAATATGCCAACCGATGGCGTAAGAGCTTTGGGAAGACTTTATTTCCGCACAAGTTACGGTCAAAACGTTCTTACGCACTCAAAAGAAGTTGCAATGGTTGCATCTTTAATTGCCGCAGAAGTTGGAGCAGACCGAGAACTTGCAAAACGTGCAGCAATCTTGCACGACATTGGAAAAGGTGCTGAAAACGATAGTGATCAAAACCACGCAGAAGTTGGAGCAGAAATGGCTCGAAAGATGGGTGAAGATGCAAAAGTTATAAACGCAATTGCTGCTCACCACAACGACATTGAAGCAACAACGCAAGAAGCTGTTATTGTACAAATTGCAGACGCAATTTCTGCAGCAAGGCCTGGTGCACGTCGCGAAACCGTAGACAACTACGTAAAACGCCTTGAAAACCTTGAAACAATTGCCGAAAACTTTGAAGGCGTTGAAAAAGCGTATGCAATTCAAGCTGGTCGTGAACTTCGTATTCTTGTAAATAACGAAAAAATTGCAGATAACGAGGTAAAACAACTTGCAAGCGATATTGCAAAACAAATCGAAACAGATTTGAAATATCCTGGAAGAATAAGACTCACAATGATTCGAGAAACAAGAATCGTTGAATACGCTCGCTAACCAAAACAACAAAAAAAAGCCATCTTCGGGCAATCCGAAGATGGCTTTTTTTAATTATTGCTTTTAATTAAAAAGACAGATTTACATAACAGGCAATAATATTATCCCACGCTTCATCGCCACGAGGAACGCAACGATAATAAGCACCAATAGCGGGAAGCATTTGCCAAGAAGAATTATACAAAAAGTCGTATTCCAAACTTAATCTAAATCCATTTCCCCAGGCACTTGATGAAACATCCGCAGAGCCTTCAAATTTAGAAAAGTCCGTTCTACAACCAAGCAAATAAGCAAGTCCCACATTTAATCCGCCTGCACCAACGTAAACTTTTACACCAGTCCAAAACGAATAGTCAATGTGGTTAAAATAAGTTTGCCCATTCCAAATAAAATCAGCTAATGTATCTGCCCCAATAAGTAGTTTTAACGGTCGTATTACAGAAAAGTAAAAATCTCCGTTAAGTCCAATTATAAATCTTTTTGGACTTCCATCTGGATTTACAGCATCGTTTCCGTCAACTATAGAACTATTGCCATAAGAAGGATACCCGGAAGCAATTCCAAAGTCACCGCCAAATGTTCTTTTTGTTTGAGCTGTTGCAACCAAAGGAAGAACAAGCAAAAAAGAACACGCCAAAATTAATTTTTTAAACACAACTTTCATAAGCAAAATTAACTATTTTGAAGAACTATAAGTGCACCAAGAACTATAAGATGATTTGCAAACTGGTACAACCAAGAAAGAAAGTTTCTTGAACCACTGTGAAAAATTCCGCCGTTGCCAAGAAAATCGATAAGCACGATTGCAACAATCCAAACAATCATAATTATTAAAAGAAGAATTTTGTTAAACGAAGCCATAGAATTTGGAACAAAAAGTCCAACAATCAACAAGATTCCTGCAATAATTTCAATAACCGCAAATACAATCACAAGGATATTTCTTACATCGCCTGCAAAAATTCCTTTTATTGCAGAAGAAGCAGCATCGCCACCGCCTTGCAAAGCCCAAATTCCTGCAACTGACAACATAAGACCAACTGCAATCTGAAGAATTACTCTTCCTATTGAAAATCTTCCATCTGCCATAATTTCCTCCATAGGCCGATTTTCCCGAATTATCAGGATTTTATAAAATTGAAAATACGAATTGAAAATCGCTATAATTTTACAACTTACGATTCGTATAAACTACCTTAAATTGTTGAAAAACAAGTTTCAAATCTGGTGAAAATTCAAAACCAACAATATCGCCTTCCTCTTCAAAAATTTCCCGATGAGAATCTTTCCAAACCGCAAGATTTTCATCATCACCTTCTTCAATGACCATTTGTTCAGTAACTTGCGAAAAAGGCACAATCTCTACACTTTCTATTTCTATTATACAACAAGGATTTTGAGCACGGTCAAAAACCATGTAAAGTTCGCCAGTTATGGGAAGAGGCTCGCCATCTATAATATAAGAAGAAAGTGTTGCAAAAACAGCTCTTTTTTTACCAGAAAGAA
>SAMEA104315438__coassemble_1130_pt1 | contig 11850 bp, 6 predicted proteins | sample SAMEA104315438__metabat2_high_PE_016 | metagenome-assembled genome bin SAMEA104315438 (sample SAMEA104315438) | gut metagenome | biome: Monkey gut; feature: monkey-associated habitat; material: faeces | place: China | collected 2013 | reverse complement strand
AGACTTGTTTCTCGCACATATTCGGCATGTTGTTCATCCCCGTGATATTTTCTAAGAAGATTCATTGCACTAGCAATAATTTGCTGATGGAATTCTTCCTTTAATTCTTCGTTTGGAACATTTGTTTTGTCTAAAATCAATCCTTCGCGAATATTTGTTTCTGGAACAATTATTGTTTGAACTTGCGTAAGATGAATAAACATCTTGTAAATGAGCAAACTCATTCGCAAAGTTTGAGCGTCATTATAAGAAATTTTAAATCTTGCACCACATTCATCTACCGAATATTCCTGAATTTCATCTGTGAATTTGTCAAAATCTTGGCGTTCAATAGACCATAAAAATGTTGAAATTGGACGACCTGCATTTATTGCGGCTAAAGTTGCATCCGAACCAACCGCAATAAACTGTTTTACTTCCTCAATGTTAAGCTCACTTTCGATTGAACCTTTTGTATTAAGAGTAAGTTCCTTTACATACCGCTGAATGTCATCAAATGAACCAGACTGAGCCCTAATTTTTGGCTCTAGGCGAACAGTTCCAAGTCGCAAACTGTGTGCACCCGCCATTTTTCCTTTTTTCATCAGCATAAGCTCGGTCGAACCGCCACCAACTTCCAAAATAACGGTATCTTCAGAGCGAAGTTCGGCATCTTCGGCTTTTAAACATTCTGTAACAGCAAGATACATAAGCCTGTTTTCTTCAATTCCATCGATAACGGTAACTCTAAAACCTGTTGAAGAAAGAATTTTGTCCATTACAGGATCTTTATTTTTTGCCTCTCTAAAAGCACTTGCGGCAATTACAGAAGTTTGCGAAGGAGTAATTCCCCAGCCAGCAAGTTGTTCTTTATAACGCAAAAGAATATGTAAGCATTGAAGTTGAGTTTCGCGAGTTATATAGCCCTGAGAAAAAACATCTCGTCCTAAAGAAACAGGCATTTCAGCACGGTCGAGAATATTTCGTTTGTGTTCAGAAGTGTATTCGGCAACCAACAGGCGAACTCCCGTCGAGCCGATTTCAATAACTGCTTCAGGTGTTGCCATATCGGTATTCTCCTATTTCACAAGTTACAGTTTATCAATCAGCATAGAACACTTTCCGCTTGGAATTGGAAGTGTTTTTTTCTTTTGATCCAAAATATTTATTGTAAAATAATACAATTTTTCGCTTTCCATTTGGATTTCCCAGCCTCGTGTACTTTTGTTGCTTAAAATTGTAATTAAATTTCGCTTCAAGGAAAGATTTTCTATTCCCATTATTTCAAGGTTTGGAATTATCCAATCAACAGTTTTTCTTGGCAAACTAATTGAAAGCCCGATTACGTTTTCAATCATCAGCGCGATTGTAGAAAGCCCGGTGCTTGCGAGAAAGTGTTTGCGCGGAAAGTTTTCTTCGCCAGTCCAAATTGGTTTTTGCGAACTCATTGGCATATATGCTTCGTAAACGTCGCCTTTTTGATTTTCGTCGGTTGGCATAAGACCTTCAAGCACGTAATAAAGGTGTCGAATAGAACATTCCCTTGCAAGTTCATATTTTTGATACTTTTCAAGCCCTTTTATAACTACAAAGTTGAACATTGGGAAAACGCTTCCTCTGAATCCTTCGCCATTTTCCGAAAAGAATTGACTGTCTTTTGAAAGCGTTGGAAAAGGATGTTCTGTTCCAAACGTGCTAGGATTTGAAAGATGTGCTACAAGCTGTTCGGACTTATCTGCACTTGGAATTTCAGCAAGAAGAGGCCAAAAACCTGCAATAGTTTTTTCAGAAAGTCTATTTTCATCTTTATCAAGATCGTGGTAAAAACTAGTTTCAGAATCCCACATAAGATTATTAATTCTAGTTTTTATTGAAAAATAACTTCTTCTGTACTGAAAACTTAAATCCTTGTCGTTTAAAATGTCTCCTAAAGCCGACATATACGCACAGTTTATTGCTACAGCGGCATTAAAATCTATAGGATAAACTGCATTTTCGCGCGGAGAATTTTTCATTGTGCTTGCAGTAGCAGGAGCCGCGTAAAGTCCATTTTCCTGTTTAAAAGTTGAATCAATCCATTCCATGTACTTTTGCAAAACAGGCATAACTTCTTTTATACGCTTTTTATTTGCAGACTTATGATATAAATTAAATTCTGCCCAAGCAAAAAGAGGAAGCCCAACACCCTGCTCATTTGAAGAATCTGTTATAGGTTCGTCAGTTTTTGCATCGTAACGCCAACGAATTGCACCGTTTTCTTCCTGTTGCTTATAAAAATAGTCGATATTTGCATTTGCATCAAAATTTCTGTTTGAATACACAAGAAAAAACGATGAGAGAATCGATTCAAACTGATCAACTACAAATTTTTCGTCAACTGGATAAATAAAAAGTCCATCAGTAGTTTTTTCACCAGTTTTCGGATTAATCCAATAATCAGAAAGCATGGTCCACGTTTTGTTATAAATATCTACAAAATCCTGATCATAAAAATGGATTTTTGGAAAATCGTGTTTATTCACAAGAACTCCTAAAATTCCTTGCCTTTCTTTTCGTTTGACTTGAATACAAAAGCATCGCATTTAAAGAAGACATACAATCTTATTGTAGTATATCATATTTTATTCAAAAAAGGTATAATTTTTGAAGATTTCAGGAGTTTTTTACATGTATCAGTCGCACATTTATATAGAAGCAAGAATTCAATTGGCAGCTGTAGATTCAGTTTTTATCACCGAAAGCAAAAATGGAAAAATCTCCATAAATCAAGATGTTTTAAAAAAAGTTTTTATTCTTGCAAAAGCACTTTCTTGCCACATTCCTTCGATTTCAGACATTGAACACATAAAAACAAATCTTACACAAATCGACGAATGTAAAAAAATTACTGGATATTCTGTAAAAGTTGCGGAAGGCGGAACTATGAATCTTCTATTCCATAGCCGCTCAAAAACTATAAAAATTGAAGAAGTTAGAATTGAGGAAGATTCAGGGCGACTAACGCACGCAAATGGAACAACTCGCATGGATTTTAGTTGTGCAGGAAATCCGAGCATTCGCATAAAAACCGAAAGTTCTTTTGAACTTGGCGAAGAAGTTTTTCTTTTTTTGGACGAACTTAGAAGGCTCACTCAATATCTTCACCTTGATGACAATTCTTGCAAAGACGGTGCAATTCGCTGTAATGCATACGTTTCTCTTTCAAAATATCCAAACAATCCAGATTATTACGTAAAACTTAGAAATCTAAATTCATTTAATTTTGCAAGAAAAGCCGTAAATCACGAACTTACACGCCAAGAAAACATGATTATTAACGGAGAGCAAGTGAAAAGCGAAAGCAGAATTTGGAACGAGGCAAAATCGTGCACGGAATTCTTTCAAAACCGCCAACCATTCGCCCCAAGATTTGAACATTTAACACCCCCAAAAACGATTAATCTTGAAAAATGGCAAAACGAATCTTTTGATATTCTAAACATTGAATTGCCGAAAGAAAGACGCCAACGATTCAAAAAGCAATATGAAGTTTCTAGACTTAGGGCAGAATTTTTATGCGATTACAAAGACCGGGCGGACTTTTTTGAAGAAGTGGTTGCCTTAGGAGCACAACCGCTAAACACAGCTCATTGGATGGCAAGCGAACTAACAAGACTTTTAAATAAAACTGGAAGTTCTGTTTCGGAATCAAAAATTACACCTAAAAATTTTGCTTGGATTATAAAAAAACTAGACACAAACGAAATTCACAGTGCGAGTGCAAAAACTTTGCTACGAGCAACATTTGAAACCGGGCATAATCCTGAAAAACTAATGAAAACTTTGAACATCAGCGAAATGTCAAACGAAAAAGAACTTCTTCCGTTTGTGCAAAAAGTTATTTTCGAAAATCAAGGACTTTGCAAAACTTTAAAAAACGGCGAAATGCCTCCTTTAGAATTTCTTACCGGCCTTGTAATGAAAGAAACAAAAGGAAAAGCAGTTCCTCAAGTGGTAAAAAGTCTTATAAAAAAAGAACTAAATATCAGCGTGATTTATATGCTTACAACAGGAGGAGCGATTTCTGCCATAAGACATGAAGATGGGTCTATAACAAGCGGAGATTCAAACGTGCTAAAAACACTTGCGGAAAAAGTTGCTCCGAACATTCCTGTACAAACAATTTCGGCAGGGCAATATTTAAGCGAAGAACTAGAACCTTATGACTGGGCACAATTGATTTCCGAAATAGCACTTAGAATTAACGCAGGAATTGCAAACGGAATTGTTGTAACACACGGAACTTACACGCTTTCATACACGGCAGCACTATTGTATTGGCTTTTTAGCGACTGCGAAGTTCCAATCGTGCTAACAGCTTCTTCTACATTACCTTACGAAAGTTCAGAAGCCGAACAAAATTTAAAGCTTGCACTAGAAACCGCTTCCAAAGAAAAAAAAGGAGTTTTTGTTGTTTTTGGTCAAAAAATTCTTTCGCCATTGAATTTGCATTTGGAACGACCAGGAAGTTTTTGCAATTGGAATTTAAGCACTCAACACTTTATAGACAATGGACCAATAGCAACTCAACTAAATTCATGCGGAGAATTAGACAAAGAAGTTCTTACAAGAATTCTTGTTGAAGCAAGCGAAAAAATGTTCACTTGCAGACTTTATCCTGGATTCCGCAGCGACATTTACAACAGCATAATAAAGTATTCAAAAGTGAAATCAATTTTTTTGGAAATGTATGGAATTGGTAGTGGCAATATGAGTAATAGCGACTTTTCATTAAAGCCAATGCTTTTAGCTGGCAAGCAACACGGAATCCGCTTTTACTGCACAAGTCAACAGATGATAAATTTGGACTTTTCGCAATACATAACTGCACACGGCGTATGGCGAGAAGGAGCCGTTCCTATGGGCTACCTTACAACCGAATCTGTAATTGCACTTTACTTTGCTTGTTCCATTGTAAGCGACAATCAAACCGAATTTGAAGAATTAATGGAAACTTACGCAACTTTGTATTCAGACAGAAAGATAGGCGATTAGCCAAGAACCGTCTTTTTTAAACCCTAATGATTCATAAAGTTTTTGAGCCGCAAAATTTTCTTTTTTTACAAAAAGAACAGGAATATGCGAAGTTTTTAAAAGCTTTGACAAAAGAACCGTTAGCAAATAGCTAGAATAACCTTTGTTTCTACAAGATTTTTCGGTAAAAACGCCTCCTAACTGAACGTGCGAAAAACCAATAGCATTTGTACCCGCCTTTGAAACAATTTTATCATCGACTTTTAAAACAAGAATGTATTGCTTTTTTACAGACTTTAAAAATTTTAAATTGCACAAAACTTCATTAAATTCAAAGTTTTTAGGAACAACTTCTTCTTTTTCATAAGTTCTTTGTAGTTCCAAAACAGAATGCCAATCTTTTTTTTCAAGATTTGTTGAACAACGCAAAACTTTAAGATTTTCATGCTGATTTTTTTTAAACTTTTCTTTACAAAGCAAAAAAAACTGAACCTTATCAAGAATCATAAAATCATAGTAATTTAATTGTTCAATTTTTTTTCCGTTTTTTTCAAAGATATTTACAAAAATTGAAACGCCGTTTTCTTCGCCGCTTATACATTCTGGAAAATTAAATTTTTCTTCAAAAAAAAATTTTTCAAAAGAAGAAATAAAATCTTTTTGCAATGCACTTGCTCTTTGAACATTCACAAAAGGAAGAAGAAAAAAAAGCGTTAGATTTAGCGAAAGAATTCCATAAAGATTTTTTGCGTCAACTTCATTTGCATAAACTGCAAAAATTCCTTTTGAGTGTTTTTTTACAAGAGAAGCAAGTGCAACTGCTTTTTTTTCATACTTTACCACAAAAAGAAGCACATCCTTTTTATTTTTTGCAGAAAGTTCTTCAAGCGGTATAAAAATCATTGTTTAGTTTCTAAAACTGTGAATAGGAGCAGGAATTCTTCCACCACGATTTATAAAATCTGCACAACCAAACTTGCTCACTGGCATTACAGGGCAACCGCCCAAAAGTCCGCCAAATTCAACCCAGTCGCCAGCTTTTTTACCAGGAACTGGAATCAATCTTACCGCAGTAGTTTTGTTGTTTACCATTCCAATTGCAAATTCGTCTGCCATAATTCCAGAAACGGTTGTTGCTGGTGTGTCGCCAGGAATTGCAATCATATCCAATCCAACAGAGCAAACTGTTGTCATTGCTTCAAGTTTTTCCAAACAAATAGAACCTTGCTTTACGGCATTTATCATACCTTCATCTTCCGAAACTGGAATGAACGCACCACTCAAACCGCCAACATTTGTAGAAGCCATAACTCCGCCCTTTTTTACCATATCGGTAAGCATTGCAAGGGCCGCAGTTGTACCTGGAGCACCAGCTCCTTCAAGTCCACATTCTTCAAGGATTCGGGCAACAGAATCGCCAACAGCAGGCGTTGGAGCTAATGAAAGGTCTAGAATTCCAAAATTTGTGTTTAATCGCCTGGCCGCTTCTGTTCCAACAAGTTGCCCCATTCTTGTAATTTTAAAAGCCATTTTTTTAATACCGTCGGCAAGTTCATTTATTGTTTTGCCTTTGTATTCCTTTGCTGCAGAAAGAATTACGCCTGGTCCCGAAACACCAACATTGATTACGCTATCGCCTTCTCCAGGTCCGTGAAAAGCTCCTGCCATAAAAGGATTATCTTCTGGAGCATTGCAAAAAACCACAAGTTTTGCACAACCGTTCACCTCACAAGATGCAGAACGTTCTGCGGTTTTGCAAATTGTTTCGCCCATAAGTTTTACGGCATCCATGTTTATTCCGTTTTTTGTAGTTCCTACATTTACAGAAGAACAAACAAAATTGGTTTCTGCAAGAGCTTGAGGAATCGAATCGATTAAAATTCGGTCAGCAGGAGTTATGCCTTTTTGAACTAAAGCACTAAATCCGCCAATAAAATTTATTCCCAAATCTTTTGCACATTTATCAAGCGTTTTGCAATAATCAACGTAAGAAGTAGCGTTGCTAGCACCTGCAACAAGGGCAATTGGTGTTACCGAAATTCTTTTATTAATTATAGGAACGCCAAATTCTTTTTCGATGTCTTGCCCAACTTTTACAAGATTTTTAGCTTTTTTCATAATTTTGTCATAAATCTTTGTGCAAGCACGTTTTGAATCTTCGCAAGCACAATCTAGCAAAGAAATTCCCATTGTAACGCAACGAATATCAAGTTTTTGACGCATAAACATACTTACAGTTTCTTGAATTTCAACAGGTGAAAAAATCATAAAAATCTCCAAAATTTTATATTCAAACTAGTAGGTTGAAGGGTGCGTTTTTAGAAAAAGAATAAAAGCGTAAGTGAATTTACAATTTGTGAAGATTTTGTGCGATAAGAACAATTAAGGTTGCATCGCAACCAAAACCAATTCAAACTTCGTTTGAGCACAACCGTATGAACAAATTGGAAATTCACTGAAAGCGTTTTTCACAATTTATAAAAAAACACGCCTTCAAACTAGTAAAATATAGCTTAAATAAGGCTTTATGGGAACAACATATTTAAAAAGCTTTTGCTTTGATTGTAAATTTCCGAAAGGGCTTTGTCATCTGTGGGAAGGGCAAAAAGGCTACCTGTTCCACATTCAGGATTTTTGCGCATTATTTCTTTTTTATGCATAATGTAAGAATCTATTTGCCCAAGAAGAAAAACTGCATACCATTTGCTTGCAAAATCTATTTCAACTGGCGAAAGTGTAGCATTTTTTGCACTGCAAGAAGCAAGAATTAAACGACTAAGGTCGTATTCGGTCCGCAAAAGTTCTGCATCCACAATTTTTGCAGCTACAGAATTAAAATATTGCTCTGTGTGCACAAAAGTATAAACTTGAAGAATCGGTTCAGATTCGTAAACTTGAATATAAGATTTTACAAAGCGTTCAAAAATAGAAAAAACATCGGCTTGAGAATTTTTAGCTTCTTCAAAAAGATTTTCTGGAACAAATTTTACATTTGCCAAACAATCGCGACAATATTCCAAAGTTGCAAAATACATTTCTTCGCGCCCTTCAAAATGATTGTACAAAGAAGCTTTTTTTATTTCCAATGCTTGCGAAATATCTTGAAGCGAAGTTGCACCTGCACTTTTATCAAACGCACAAAACAAAAAAGCATTTATTATTTTTTCGCGGGTAATTCTTTTTTTATGCATTTTGAACTACTTTTCGTCCAATAGGCGAACTCTTTTTGTATCTTCTTCGGAAAGATATTCTTTTATTTCCGACCAAATTGAAACTCCGCCCTTATTGTGCTGCTTTGAATAATACAAAGCATGGTCAGCGTTTATCATTGCAGTTTCCATGTCGGTCATATCATCGGTATCGGAATTAGAACAAATACCCATACTAAAGCCCAAAAGATATTTAGGTTTTATAATTATTTTTTTATCTAACAAGGTTTCAAGGTCAGGAATAAAATGCCAGGCTTTTTCTAGTGCTTTTTGAAGTCGTTCAGCTGCGCGGCGAGCTTCTAAACAAGTTGTATTTGGAAGAACGACTACAAACTCATCTCCACCAAAACGAGAAACAAAATCAACTTTTCTGTAAACGGATTTTAAAAGTCGGGCAAAGCATGAAATAAGCAGGTCGCCAGCTTCGTGACCAAAGGTGTCGTTATAATACTTAAAATTATCCAAATCGATAAAAGAAATTGCTTCGTGCATATAAAGATTGCGCTTTCGCTCGTAGCGACGAATCATTTCACTTTCAAGACTTAAATGTTCTTGAAGAGCACGGCGATTTTTCAACATTGAAAGTTGATCAGTAGAAGAAATATAAAGCAAATGCTCGTTCTGTTTAAGCATTACAAGTTGGGCTTGAATACTCATTACCGCCATATTAAGAACGTTAAAATCTTCTCCAGTAAATGGAGTGTTTTTTCCAGGAATAATTATGATTCCGCCTTCAAATTCAAACTTTGAAAGATTGCCAAAAATTATTCCCTGCTCTTTTAAGAAAAACAAGCGCGGATGTTCCTGTTCTCGCGAAATTTGAAGCAGTTCTTCCCACTTTTCGTTAGGAAAATTTTCGTAATCGTTTCGCGAAACTTGCGAAATTACATTCCATTCCACGCCAGAACGTTCCGCAATAAAAATACAATCTGCCATTGTATAATCAAAAATTGACTGAGCAACGTTTTTTGTATAAGTAACTTGATTTGAATTTTCAGAATTAAAAGACATAATTCTGTTCAAAAATTGGGAATCTCTCAATCGCCCATGAAGTTGATTTATAAGACGCTCTTTTTCGGCCCGTTCTTCAAGTTTTACAAGATCGACTTTTGCATGCGGAAACTTTGGAACATTTTCAAGATATTTTTCAACAGAAACAGGCTCGCCCCATTGCAAAAAGAATTCAAATCCTTTTTCTTTGGCAATTTTTAGCCCTTTTTCCATGTATTTTTTACTCAATTTTAAACAAAGTTCTTCAAATTCCTTTTGACTATTGCAATCTGCATTTTTTAAAATATCTATAGAATCTAAAGTTCTTGCCTTAAACAAAGCTACAGCATATTCGTAAAACATGAATACCAATCGGTGTTCTTGGGTTTTTCCAACAGTGTAGAAAAATTCTTCCATTTCTATCATGGATTTTTCGGATTCAAAAAGTTTTCCATCTCTGATTAAAACACAAGCTTGAATAAGATACTTTAAGGAGCTTTCAACTGTAGTTACCGATCTTCCGTTGTTTAGAATGTTGTGCAAATTAATCTTTGCTCGCAAAAAATCTTCTCGGTCATAGTCGATTACGGTTTTATACATCAAAATGTCGTTATATTCTGGCAAAAATGAATTAGCAGAACTTTCTTCAAGATTAAAAATATGAAGAAAATGCATTATTTTTTGTAACAAAACCGAAGCACTTTCAAATTGTCTTGTATAAAAAAGTGCCCTTGCCATATTGTTCAAAGTTATTATAACTTCTGGATAATCATCAATATCGATTAGTTTTGCAATAAAACTGTTTATTAAATCGTAAGATTCTTTATACTTTGCTCGAATTAAAAGTTCGTAGGAAAGACCGTTTCTTATCTTCATTACAGAAGCAAGCTGACCAATTTCTGTTCTTAATTCATTGCAAAGATTGTACCATTTTAAAGCTTCTTCTGGAAAACCGTTTTGAGAATAGACAATTCCTTTCCAGTGGCAAGCCGTTGAAAGTCCAAATTTGTTGCCAAGTTTTTCTGTAATTTCTTTTGCACCTTCAATTTTTTGTTTTATAAAATCTTTTGTTTTGGGATTGGAAACTAGATTCCAAGGAATTATTAGCGAAACAAAATACGCATTATTCACAAGACCACGTTTTTCAAGCAAATCGATTGTAGACTGATACTTTTCAATACATTCGTCCACAGAAACAAAAGCTGTTTCCATTCGTTCATTTATTATATAATTCTGCATACAAGCAAGAGCATAAAAAGCAGAATCTTTATCATCGGAAAGTTTTTGTTCAAGCAAAGTGGCATATTTTAAAGCTGTGCTACAAGCATTTCTATCATACAAAACTTGAGAAAGAAAAAACATTGCTTGAAGTTCAATTTCATCATCTAACCCAGATTCTAAAACACAATTAAAATAAAAAGAAGCTTCATCTGTATGACCTGCGTAAAAGCAGATAAGACCCATTTCAACATAAAGAGCACGTTTTTGCGTGTAGTTCATGCTCAAACATTCCATGTTATCTACAATCCACTTTGTAAGAACATAACCTTGTTCTAGCGAAAAAAATTGCCTACAATTTTTCAAAGAATTCAAAAGTTCAGAAAAAGTAGGTGTATAAACGCAAGAAACTTGTTCAGAATGTTTAAACGAATCGCTAAAATCTGAAATGTTGTAATAGTTCTGCCTAGAAGTGTCTATTAATTCTTGATAAAAACACTTAAAACTGTCTGTTGTGTTTTCGTCAACTTTTAGACTGTTAAAGCAGAAAATAAATTTTCTTTTTAAGTTTTTATTTTCAAGTTTTCTTAAAATTTTAATAGATTCTTCGCCCATAAGTTGTGCATTTGCAATAACATAAGTGCTTTTTGTAAGATCGCAAATCATTTTTACGATTGTGTCACGAAGGCGAGAAACTTCATAACAAATTTCTTCTGGAATAACAACATCTTCGCGGCTTGTAACAACACCATTTTCAAAATAATCTATAAAAGAATCTACATGCAAAGAATATGCAACTTTTTTTATAAAATCAACTTTAGGCGAACTTTCTGAAATTATTTCCATAAATGGCTTTACTGGCTGGTAATTGTTCACCAAGTCGATAAACTTTGCATTTGGCATAAACTCGTGCAAAGTTTTCATAAATACTTCTGGCACAGAAAGAAATAAAATTTTATTCTTTTCTTCGCTTTCAAACTTTTCAATTACAGACTTTATAATATGTTCAAAACCCATAACGAAGATTATAACATACATAAAAAAACTTGCAAACTTTGTTATTCTGATAGTTGAAAAACTTTTAGCAACTTTCAAAAATGGTCATATTTTTTTGTCAAATACAAAGGGCAAAAGCTTAATACAAAAACTATTTCGTGTACAAGTTCCCTTGTGAGGGCGGAGGCGATTCCTTATGTAGAAGAATCGCAGTTGCTGAAACAATCTATTTATTCCTAAGTTTCTTTAGAATGACTCAACTAGATAATTCATTTTCGATTAAATCTTCTGCCAGATTTTTGTAGTCCAGATTTTCTATTCCATTTTCACCTGATTCAATTTGTTTTGCAAGTTTACTGGAATAATATTTATCCATGGCCTCCCGCAAATCTATTTTTAATGTTGCCGCAAGATAATTAATAATATCTGTTTCGAGATTCTGTTT
>SAMEA104315438__coassemble_1089_pt1 | contig 12426 bp, 10 predicted proteins | sample SAMEA104315438__metabat2_high_PE_016 | metagenome-assembled genome bin SAMEA104315438 (sample SAMEA104315438) | gut metagenome | biome: Monkey gut; feature: monkey-associated habitat; material: faeces | place: China | collected 2013 | reverse complement strand
CACCTTGCAGAATACCAGTTCAAAATCGGCGGCGTGGCTGTCCGCGACCCTTATCGCAAGATGATTAAGTATGACGGAAACCAGCAGAAATCCAACAAAATTGCTGATGGAACAGAAAACGGCTACAGTTACACTTCTTATGCAGGACCTAGCGTGAATATCGTTGTTGATATGGACAAAACTGAACCTGCAGGCGGCTGGGCTGCAAGGCCAACATTGGAAAACCGATGTGATGCAATCGTGTACGAAGTTCATGTTGGAGATTTTTCTTCTGATTCAACTTGGGGCGGTTCAAGCGAAAATGCAGGAAAGTTCCCGGGAATGGTGGAAAGCGGCACTTCTTACAGCGGAGTTTCAACCGGACTTGATCATTTAAAGGAACTTGGCGTTACTCACGTGCAGGTTTTGCCGATGTACGATTTTGCGACAAAATACAACAATACTTTAAGCGACATTTACAACTGGGGCTATGACCCGGTAAATTACAATGTTCCGGAAGACCGATATTCAACTTGTCCGGGTGATTATGTTGAGCGAATCCGCGAAGTAAAGGAAATGATTAACGAGTTCCACAAGAATGGAATCCGCGTAATTATGGACGTTGTTTACAATCATACTTTTGCAAAAGAGATGTTCAGCTCAATTTCTTCAAAATACTACACTTCAACAGACCTTTCTGGCTGTGGAAACAGTACAAATACGGGCGTTCCAATGGTAAGCCGAATGATTCGCGATTCTTTGGAATATTGGGCTGATGAATTCAATCTTGACGGATTCCGCTTTGACTTGATTGGAATTTATCACACTTCAGCGGTAAAAGATTGGGGCGAATACTTGAACAACACAAAATTCCCGGACAGAAATCTTTTGATGTACGGCGAACCTTGGAATGGTTATGCCGCTGATTCAGAGGAAAGCGCAAAAGTCAGAATGAGTGCTGTTGCAAGTTTGGGAAATGCCCATGTTGGCGTATTTAATGGAAAATTCAGGGAATCTTTGAAAGGTGCAAATGATAAAACTGCGCGAGGTTATATTTTTAATGCAAATGAAAATGATGGCTCTTCTTATGCGGCAAATATTGCGGTTGGTTTAAAAGGTTCAGGCACTTCTCTTGATAAAACAGGCTGTGCAGATACATCTGGTACTTGGACTCGCTTCTTCACTGTAAGTCCTGACCAGTCAATAAATTATATGTTTGCACACGATAATCTTTGCTATTGGGACAAGATAAAACTTTCTTTCTCAGCAAATTCGATGTCTGTTTCATCTAATAGTGATTATGCAAAAAGAATTGTTAAATTCGGTCATGGAATTCTTCTGGTTTCGCAGGGAATTCCGTTCATTCATGCTGGTGATGAATTCCTTCGCACAAAGGAAAAAGGTGCAGGTTCAGCTATGAGCCACAACAGCTATATGGCAGGAACAGCAACAAATTCAATTGACTGGAGCCTAAAAAAGACAAACAAGGCGATTTCTGATTACCATGCAGATTTGATAAAACTCCGCAAGGTACACGATGGACTTCGCTACAGAAACGGCGTCGGTACAACAGAAACAAGCGATAATGCCGTAAAATATTACGTTCAGGACAGCGATGGAACAAAACTCTGCATTGTTGTAAATCCGGGCAATAATATTTCAAATCCGGTTAACGGAACAACAATTTTTGACATAAATGGCGCAACTCCAAAGTCAACACAATGCGAAGGGACTGCGGTTACAGTCATAAAATATTAAAAAAGTGATATTCCATCACATTCCGTGCGGGAAAAGCGGAGCGTGGTGGTTTTATGACTTTGAAAAAAGTTTACACTTTTATTCTTTTTTTCTAAAAACTTGCCTTTCGACCAGCAAGTTTATTTTGCCATGTTCAAAAAACTCTAAATTGTTGTGTGATTTAATACCAATTGCCTAAGATTCTTTAATTTATTACAATATAATGTATTTCATTTTTGGAGAACATATATGGCTATGTTTGTTGCTCAACTTGTAAACGGTCTTTCGTTAGGTAGTATTTATGCTTTAATTGCTCTTGGTTATACGATGGTTTATGGAATCGTAAAACTTATAAACTTTGCTCATGGCGATGTTATGATGATGGGAGCATTTGCAGGATTTTTTGTCTTGAGCATTTTTACTCCTTCATTTTTAGGAATGATTTTTGCATTTGTGGCGGCCATGCTTTTTTGTGCACTGCTTTCTCTTTTGATTGAGCGATTTGCATACAGACCTTTGCGCAGTGCTCCTAGATTAAATTCTTTGATAACTGCAATTGGAGTTGAACTTATTCTTCAAAATCTTATGCGTGTGCTTCCTTTTGTTGGACCAAATCCAAAAAGTTTTCCAACGATGCAAGCTAAAAATTTTGAATTTGGCATTTTTTCTATAACAAATCTTCAACTTATTGTAATTGTTTCAAGTGCAATCTTCATGTTGATTTTGAATTTTATTGTAAATCACACAAAAACTGGAAAGGCAATGCAAGCTGTTTCTTACGACTTACAAGCAAGTGCTTTAATGGGAATTAATGTAAATCGAATAATTGCAATAACTTTTGTAATTGGTTCAATTCTTGCAGGTGTTGCGGGCGTTCTTTATGCAACCGCTTATCCTATGATTGACCCTATGATGGGGTATATTCCAGGCTTAAAGGCATTTGTTGCGGCTGTTCTTGGTGGAATTGGTTCAATTCCGGGAGCTATGGTTGGTGGTGTTATTTTAGGAATTGCAGAAACTCTTACAAAAGGTTACATAAGCAGTCAATATGCGGATGCAATTTCATATACAATTTTAATCGTAATTCTTCTTGTAAAGCCAACCGGTTTGTTTGGTAAAAAAACTACTGTAAAAGTTTGATTTTTTTTATAATTTAGATTTTATGTTTAATTTTAATGGGAGAAAAAATGAAAAATAAAACTTTTAGAAATATGCTTATACCTGGAATTGTAGCCGTTCTTTCAGTAGTAATTCCTACTGTTTTAGTTGCAACTCAAGTAATAGATTCTTATGTTGCTGGAATTTTAACGCTTTCGGGAATAAATGCTATAATGGCAATAAGCGTAAACATGATTTGCGGAATTACAGGGCAACTTTCGCTAGGTCAAGCCGGCTTTATGGCGTTGGGTGCTTATTCCACAATTTTATTGAATGTAAACTGCGGAATTCCTCTTGCAATAAGCGTTATTCTTTCGGGGCTTATAACCGCGATTTTTGGTTTTCTAATCGGTTTTCCTACGTTAAAGCTTGAAGGCGACTATCTTGCCATTGTAACGCTTGCTTTTGGTGAAATTATACGCGTTGTTCTTACAAATCTTAAAAGCATTACCGGCGGACCAAACGGAAAAAGTTTTGCAAATCCAATAAATCTTTATTCAGTTTTGGCCGTTTTTACGATAACGGCTAGTTTGGTTGTTATAATAATTCTTCTTCAAAACTTTATTCGTTCTACCTACGGACGTTCCATTCTTGCAGTTCGCGAAGATGAAATTGCTGCAAACAGTTGTGGAATTCACGTTTTTAGATACAAAATGATTGGTTTTGTAATTGCAAGTTTTATTGCAGGAATTGGCGGTTCGCTTTACGTTATGTATATTGGATTTGTAAAACCAGAACAGGCCGCTTTTGCAAAAAGTATTGACTACCTTATTTTTGTGGTTCTTGGCGGAATGGGTTCTACAACCGGTTCTGTTCTTGCAGCTTACGTTCTTACTTGTTTGCAAGAAGGTCTTAGATTCTTAAAAGAATACAGATTGCTTTTCTATCCTGTGGTTTTGATAATTGTAATGTTGTTCCGCCCTCAAGGGCTTTTGGGAACAAAAGAAATTTCTTTTGTAAAATGTTGGGATTGGATTATTGCTGGCGGATTCAAAAATCTGTTCAATAATATTAAGAAGAAGTTTTCTAAAAAGGCTTTAAACGGAGGTGCAAAATAATGAACGAAGATAAAAAAGTTGTTCTTCAAGCTTCCGATATTTCGATTGTATTTGGTGGTTTGTGTGCTGTAAGCGATGCAAGTTTTGAACTTTGCGAAGGCGAACTTGTTGGTTTAATTGGTCCTAATGGAGCTGGAAAAACAACAATGTTCAACATGGTAAGTGGAATTTACACTCCAACTTCTGGGCAATTAATTTTTTGGGACAGGAATGATAAAGTTCACGAAATAAATAAAGCAAATCCTGCAATTTTGAATAGACTTGGAATTGCAAGAACTTTTCAAAATATTCGTCTTTTTGGAAACCTTTCTGTAAAAGACAACGTTCTTATTTCTTTGCACAATTCTCGCAAAGTGAATCCTCTTGACGTTCTTTTTAGAACTCCAAAATTTCGCCGCGATGAAGAACGCATGGCTCAAAAAGTTGAAGAATTGCTCAGTCTTTTTAAGATTGCAGAAAAACAAAATGAACTTGCAAAGAATCTGCCTTATGGCGAGCAGCGAAAACTTGAAATTGTGCGAGCTTTGGCTTCTAAACCTAAGCTTTTGCTTTTAGATGAGCCTGCTGCTGGAATGAATCCTCAAGAAACTCACGAATTGATGGAAATGATAAGTTTTATTCGCAAGGAATTTAATCTTACAATTCTTTTGATTGAACACGATATGAAACTTGTTATGGGAATCTGCGAACGCATAATGGTTTTAAACTACGGAAAAATAATTGCCGTAGGAAGTCCTGAAGAGATTAAAACAAATCCTCAGGTTATCAAAGCTTATTTAGGAGATAACTAATATGATGCTTGAAGTAAACGATTTGTGTGTTTCTTATGGGGCAATTAAGGCTTTAAAAGGAATTAGTTTTAACGTAAATAAAAATGAAATCATAACTTTGATTGGCTCTAACGGTGCTGGAAAAACAACGACTTTACATTCAATTTCGAACATTATAAAAAAGCAAAGCGGAACAATAAAGTTTGAAGATGAAGATATTACTTCGATGAGTGCAGAAAAAATTGTAAAGCGAAACCTTATTCAAGTTCCAGAAGGACGACACGTTTTTGCAAACTTAACTGTTCGTGAAAATTTGGAACTAGGTGCTTATTTGCGAAAAGATTCTGTTGCTATAAAACGCGACCTAGACAAAGTTTTTGAACTTTTTCCACGCTTAAAAGAACGTATTCGCCAATACGCTGGAACTTTAAGCGGTGGCGAACAGCAGATGCTTGCAATGGGGCGTGCTCTTATGTCGGAACCAAAATTGCTTTTACTTGATGAGCCTTCTATGGGGCTTGCACCTATTCTTGTTGACGAAATATTTGAAATAATCAAAAAAATTAATTCGGAAGGAACAACTATTCTTCTTGTTGAACAAAATGCTTTTAAAGCCCTTTCTATAGCGGACAGAGCCTATGTTTTAGAAACTGGAACTATTGCAAAGAGCGGAAAAGCTTCTGAACTTATAGTCGATCCTGCCGTAAAATCAGCTTATCTTGGAGGTTAATTATGCTGGTAAAGAATGTAATGACAAAAGAACCTGTTTATGTGGCTCCAGACTGTTCTGTTACAGACGCAAAAGCCTTAATGAACAAAAAGAACATAAGCAAATTGCCTGTTGTTGACAAACAAAATCGCCTTGTTGGAATTATTACAAAAAACGACTTGGCAAAAGCAGGTCCTTCAGAAGCAACAACTTTGGACATATACGAAATTGGCTATCTTCTTTCAAAAATAACAGTTTCAAAAATAATGACAAAAAATGTTGTTACAGTTCCAGAAAACGAAGTTGTAGAAGAAGCTGCAAGAATAATGGTTGACCAACAAATTGGTTGCGTTCCTGTTATGAAAGATGATGTTTTGGTTGGAATTATTACAGAAAGCGACTTGTTCAATTTGTTTACAGATATGTTTGGTGCTCGTCATAAGGGAGTTCGTTTTATTCTTACTCTTGATGACAAACCTGGTCAACTTTCAAGGCTTATTGAAGGAATTGCCGCTTCGCAAGGAAATCTTGTTTGCTTAGTTACTCGCGAATTAAAGGAATCTGGAAAGCGACGTCTTACTTTAAAAGTTACAGATGTTTCTGTTGAACAAATTGAAGATATTCTTAAAAAAATCGGACTTTCAGCAGATGACATCCGAATAATATGAAAATTCCAGCAGAGATTTTAATAAGGCAGTTTATACGTTCGTACCCAGAACCGTTCTCATTAAAGGATTTTAGTTCACTTCTTGCAAAAATTGGAGTAAAAACCACCGCTCAAGAATGTGTTGAATATCTTTCTACGTGTTCAAATGTTTTTACCCTTACAAATGGAATGTACATAACAAGGGCATTTGCATTTTCAAATGAACCTTTTAGTTTTCGTCCAACTCGCAAAGAATTTGATAAAGGTGTTTTTATTGCAGGGCATAGATGTATGCCTTTTGTAGACCCTGAAATTCTTTCTAACGACATTGATTTTGTTTATAAGGGCGAATCATTAAAAGTAAAAGTTGTAGAAATCGACAGTCCTTCGCTTTTAGATTTATTTTTTCTTTATGGAGAAGAATACTGCGTTCAGTACATTGCTAGCGATCCTGCAAATCAAAATATTGACTTAGGAAAATCTGATTTTGTTTTGCCTCCAATTGTGCACGCTTCCGGATTTTCTATAGAACCTCTTGTAAAAGATGGCTTTTCCTTTGGCGACAGAATTTTGTGCAAGGTTACTGATTGGGACTTAAACAGAGTTGAAGTTAGTTTTAATCATGTAGATTCTAGCCCTTTTCAGATGAATATGGACGATGTTGCTCGCGAAAATTGGTATTCCGTTCTTGAAAAAAGTCTTTTAAACAGTTTTTCAATTTTAGGACCAAGAAGTTCAATCGAAGAACAATTGGCTTTAGTTTTTATTGATAATAGAAACGAACTTTGCGTAAAAAATTGTGGTTCGGTTGAAGAATTGTTCTTGCGCACAAAAAAAATTGGATTTCAGCCTTTTGGAGTGGAAACCCGCCTTTGGTTTTATGGTAAAGATGTTCCTGCCGTTGGAAAATGGAATACTCCAGTGGAAAATCTTTCTGCCGAAAAAGGCGATTTAGGTGGAATTGAATACGATTTTTATGTAGAAACTCCAGATTATCTTTACGATGCTTATTTAAAAGATCAAATCAACAAAAATATCGCGGATTTTGAACTTATTTGCAAAAGCATTCATCCTGATTTTTATAAATTTTCGCAGCAAAGGCAAAAGGCCCTGTTGTTGCACTTGAAAAATAGACATGATATACTTGTGAACGAATATAACCGCTTTGCAGATTTTGAAATTGCTCCCGTAAGACACGAGGCTTTGGATCTTTATGCGGCCGTAAACGAAATTGTACACGAGATTGATGACGTTAGCACAGATCTTTCTGCATTTCCTCAGCAACCTCTTGTAATTCTTTCGCAAATATATTCCCATCTTCTGCATATTATCGAGATGATGGAATCTTCTGATTCTTCAATTTTAAAAACCTTAGATGAAATCAGTCTTTCTTTGGAAGGAATGGAATTTAATTTTGATGGAATAAAAGATGACCTAAAAAAAGTGGCTGCAGAACAGAATAAAAACGGTTTTGTTGTTACAAAATAAAATTGAGAGGTAAAAAATGTCAGTTGATATTGCACAATTAATTCACCGAGGCGGAGTTTTCTTTGATGTTGATGGCGATTCTCCAAAAGAAGTCTATAAGAATTTAAAAGAAATTATGAATTTGCCTTCTTCGATGTCTGTTGAAGAAATTTATAATGCTCTTTGTGCACGAGAAGACATTATGAGCACTGCGGTTGGACATGGAATTGCTTTGCCTCATGCACGTACTCCTATCGTAAAAAATGAAGAAGATCAGCGAATCTGCGTTGTGTATTTGAAAAAGGCTCTTGATATGAATGCTCCAGATGGGCTTCACGTTCACACAATGTTTGTTCTTCTTTCGCACGATTCTCAAACTCATATTCAAATTTTGTCTACTTTAGCTGGTATGTTCCAAAAAAAATCTTTTAGAGATTTGTTGGATGCTCGTGCTAGCGAAGCTGAATTGCTTGCAGCGGTGAGAAATCTTGCTTAGAAAATTTTATAAAATTTCTTAAAACACTCAAAAAGGGTAGGACACAAAAATGAACGAGAAAGCGATTAAGGCGGTGGCAACTTCAATCCGAAGTTTGTCAATGGATGCTATTCAGAAAGCAAAATCTGGACATCCGGGAACACCTCTTGGTGCGGCTGAATTGGCTGCAGTCCTTTACGGTGAAATCCTAAAGCACAATCCTGCTGATTCTAAATGGGCGGACAGAGACCGATTTGTTCTGTCTGCAGGTCATGGTTCAATGCTTCTTTATTCCATTCTTCATTTGAGCGGATATAAAGTTTCTATGGACGATATAAAATCGTTCCGTCAGGTTGGTTCTGTTTGTGCAGGGCATCCTGAATACGGTGTCACAGATGGGGTTGAATGTACTGCAGGTCCTCTTGGGCAAGGCGTTTCTATGGCTGTAGGAATGGCTGTTGCAGAATCGATGTTGGCTGCTAGATTCAACACTGAAAAACATAAAATTGTAAATCATTACACATATTCTTTGGTTGGCGAAGGTTGTCTTGAAGAAGGGGTTTCTTCTGAAGCGTGTTCGCTTGCTGGAACTTTAAAACTTGGAAAATTGATTGTTTTTTACGATCAAAACAAAATAAGCATTGATGGCAGTACCGATATAACTTTTGACGAAGATATTGGAAAACGCTATGAAGCTTATGGTTGGCAAGTTTTAAAAGGTTCAATGTACGAGCCTTTAAAGATAATTGAGCTTGTAGAGCAGGCAAAAAAAGAAGAAAACAAGCCTACTTTGATAATGTTAAAGTCTATAATTGGTTACAGCTCTCCAAAACAAGGCACAGCAGACACTCATGGAGCACCTTTAGGTGAAGACGGCATAAAATATGCAAGAAATTTTTTGGGAATTCCAGAAGATAAAGATTTTTACGTTGTGCCAGAAGCCTACGAATACTTTGAATCTAAAAAAGCCGATTTTGCACTTGCAGAAGAAAATTGGAAAAAAGAATTTGAGCAATGGTCTAAGGAAAATCCAGAACTTCGCAAAAAATGGGATGCATTCCACAGCGACAGCGCCACATCTGACGTTCCTTATGTGGATTTTTCTAGTAGCGATAAAATGGCAACTCGCGATGCTGGTGGAAAAGTTATCAACATGATGTGTGAAAAATATGGAAATCTTGTTGGTGGTTCTGCTGACCTTGCAGGTCCTAATAAAACAGTCCTCAAAAATTGCGATGGAATTTTTAGCGTTCAAAACAGAATTGGGCGTACAATAGAATTCGGTATTCGAGAATTTGCAATGAGCGCAGTTTGTTCTGGAATTTGCTTGCATGGTGGACTTCGTCCATTCTGTGCAACTTTCCTTGTGTTTAGCGATTATTTAAGACCTCAACTTAGAGTTGCTGCTTTAATGAAGCTTCCTATTATTTATATTTTTACGCACGATTCAATTTACGTTGGTGAAGATGGTCCTACTCATCAGCCTGTTGAAACTTTAACAGCGTTGAGAGCAATTCCTAATGTTCAAGTCCTTCGCCCTGCAGATGCTCAAGAAACTATGGAAGCTTGGAAGATTGCTTACGATTCAAAAGATCATCCTGTTTGCATAGTTCTGACTCGTCAAGCTTTGCAAGGATTTGAAAAAAGCGATTCTAACTGGAAAGAAAATATCAAAAATGGAGCATACGTTGCAAAAGACTGTGAAGGAACTCCTGATATTACTGTTCTTGCAACAGGTTCTGAAGTTTCTACCGCAATTGAAGCTTCTAATATGGTGAACAAAAAGATTCGTGTTGTTTCAATTTTGGATTACACTCTTTTTGACCAAATGGAAGTTAGTGCTCAAGAAAAACTTTTTGGCGGTGCAAAGCGGATTGTTGCAGCCGAAGCTGGAATTAGCACTGATTGGAAGCAGTTTGTTACAAATAAAAAAACAGACTTGTTCTGCATTGACCGCTTTGGTGAATCTGGACCTGCTGCGAAAGTTGCAGAAGATATGCACTATACTGCAAAAGATTTAGCAGAACTTCTTAATAAATAGTTCAAATGTAAATAGGTAAAAGTTGCAGTGGCCATTGAACTAGTTGAAATGACCACTGTACAATTTTTTTAAGTTCAATTATCACAGTTTTATTTTTGCACAGAAGAATTTGTAGATTTTTTCTTTTCCCAAATATAAGTTCCAATTGCTAATCCAATAGCTCCTACTATCATAATCAAACAGAACACTTGCCCTGTAGAAAGATTTAAAAGGCTTTTGTTTTGATAGATTGTTGCGCTTGAATCGTGAACAATTCTGTATCCTATGTCGGCATCGGGTTCTCGGAAGTATTCGATTACAAAGCGAAAAATTCCATAGCCACCCATGTAAATTGCACTTAACATTCCGTCCCATTTTTTGTGTTTGCGTAATGACCAAATTATTAGCCAAAGCACAATTCCTTCAAAAAATGCTTCGTAAAGTTGGCTAGGATGGCGAGGTAAATTTACCATTGGATAGTTTACATTCATTCCAAGTTTTGCGATTATTTGTTGAACCCATTCTAGCGAGGTGGAAAAGCGTTCTGCATTTGGAAAGACCATTCCCCACGGCATTGTTGTTACTCTTCCGTAAAGTTCGCCATTCATAAAGTTGCCAATGCGCCCAAATGTATAACCTAAAGGAATTGCACAAACCATTGCGTCTACCCATTTGAAAATTGGCTGTTTTTTCCATAAGCACCAAACAATCATTCCTAAAAGTCCGCCAATAAAACCTCCGTGGTAGCTCATTCCTGCAAGACCGGTGAATTTTCCGCTTTCGCTAAAAGGCCAAAAGATTAGCCAAGGTTTGTGGCGATAAAGTCCGCTTGTGTCGTAAACAAGTGCACTTACAATTCTTGCTCCCAAAAGAAGAAATACAATTCCTGTTGCAATAAAACTAAAAAGATCATCTTCTGTTGCTGTGTACGTTTTTGTGTTCAAAATTCCTTCTTTTCTAACTTTTGAAAGAAGAATGTCAGCTGTTCCGAACGCTAAAATGTACATAAGTCCGTACCAGCGTAAAAGTCCAAGTATAGGAACTCCTGGAAAAATTTCTGGGTGAATCCAAGAAGGATAGTTGATAAAAAGTGGAGTCATTTTTGTCCTCTGTTAGATTTTGTATCCCATCTGGGCCGCTTTTACAATCTTTGATTTTAAAAGAAGGTTTTCACTTTTCAGGTGGTTTAACTCAAATTGTTGAGCTTTTATCATTTCTATAAGTTCTCCGGTAGATAGTTGACCGCTACTTATAATGTCATCTATTCCAGAAAGTTTTAAATTGTAGTCGTCGTTTGCATCTTCTTCTGCTTGATTAAAAGTTGCTGCCGTGTCGATTGCGTTTATAAATGCAGAATCAAACTGTCTTGGCTCTGCGGAAATTATTTTTTCTGCAATGCGGAAAATGGCTTGCGACAAAACTGAATTTGGTTTGTAAATTACAACAGGAAGTCTTGAAGAAAGCGCTTTGTCTTGAAGTTGATCCCTGTACATCAATCCTAAGTATTCCAAATCCATTCCAAGATACTGTTTGCACGAATTGCGAATTCTCATTGCTCGGTCAGCGTCTTTTGGATCGTCAATCATGTTCATTACCAAGCGAGGTCTAAACTGATTCATTCTGGAAATAAAAAGTTCGGTATTTGCGGGGTCAACTTTTTTTAAGGCTTCTACAAGTTTTGGAATGTAAAGGCTTTTCATGCTTTCGGAACTTTTTTTTAGTTGTTCCAAAAATTGCCAACCATTTGAACCTCTCTTAAAAGTTGTGCTCATAAGCCTAAAAACAGAATTTTTTAGAAAAAGATAGCCGTCAAGCGTTGCCGTAACCGTTGGCGCTGTAACAAGAATTCCTTGTGGAGATTGCAAAAACATATCCAAAATTATTTGGTGAGTTCCAGCTCCCAAGTCTAAAATTTAAAAATCTGTATCCAAACTGTGAAAATTTCTTATGAGTTTTGTTTTTTGAACGCTTTTGAGCGATGTAAGACCTGGAATTTGGCTATCGCCTGCGATAAAACTTACATTTTCATATTCGGTTGGTTCAACAATGCTTTGAAAACTGGTTTTGTCTGTAAGATACGTGCCAATGCTATTGTTGCGAACATTGTGTCCAATTGCTAAGTGTAAGTTTGAAGCTCCTAGGTCGAGATCTGCTAAAACTACTTTTTTCCCAGCTTGTCCAAGTGCAATTGCTAAGTTTGCCGAAAGTAAACTTTTTCCAACTCCGCCTTTTCCGCTGGCTATAGGTAAAATTTGCATAGTAAATTATATCACGAAATAGTTATTTCTGTGTACCCTAAATGTAGATTTTTGTATAAATAAGCAAAATTTCGAATTTTTTATAAAAACGGATAAAAGCGTAAGCGAATTTACAATTTGTGAAGATTTTGTGCGATAGAAACAATTAA
>SAMEA104315438__coassemble_1085_pt1 | contig 12452 bp, 11 predicted proteins | sample SAMEA104315438__metabat2_high_PE_016 | metagenome-assembled genome bin SAMEA104315438 (sample SAMEA104315438) | gut metagenome | biome: Monkey gut; feature: monkey-associated habitat; material: faeces | place: China | collected 2013 | reverse complement strand
GGATGTTGAGCAATCAAATCTTGTGGTAAATCAAAATTAAAGTCAGAAGTTTTCATAGTAAAGTTCCCTGCCCATCATCTGTGCCGTATTTTAAGCCCAAATGTTCATAAGCTTTTTTAGTAACTACTCTTCCACGAGGAGTTCTTTGTAAAAGTCCGCACTGAATAAGATAAGGCTCATAATAATCTTCAAGGGTGTCCATGCTTTCGCCAATACTAATTGCAAGAGTTTCAGCTCCAACAGGTCCTCCTGCAAAATTGTTTATTATTGAAAAAAGAATTTCCCTGTCATATTTTTCAAGTCCAAGACAATCTATTTCAAGACGGCTAAGACCATCTTTTACAATGCTTTCAGAAATACAAAAAGCCCCTTCAATTTGAGCAAAATCTCTCATTCGCCTTAAAACTCTATTTGCAACGCGAGGAGTTCCTCTACAGCAACGAGCAAGAAGCAAAGCTGCCTTATCTTCAATTTTTACATCCAAGATTCCAGCACTTCTGTGAATTATGGAAGCAAGTTCTTGTTCCGAATAAAAATCAAAACGAGGAATAAACCCAAATCTTGAGCGCAATGGACTTGAAACGCTTCCAGCCTTTGTAGTTGCACCAATTAACGTAAACGGCGGAATTGGAATTCTTACAGTTCGTGCGGCAGGACCTTGCCCAATAATCCAATCGAGTTCGTAATCTTCCATTGCAATGTAAAGCATTTCTTCAATAGCCGGTTTTAAGCGGTGAATTTCGTCAATAAAAAACACAGTTCGTTCGGTTATTGTAGAAAGAATTCCTGCTAAATCCTTTGGTTTTTCAAGAGCAGGTGCAGAAGTTACTTTAAAATCCACGCCAAGTTCATTTGCCGTAATTTGAGCAAGCGTTGTTTTTCCAAGCCCTGGAGGACCAATCAACAAAAGATGATCTAACGGTTCACTTCTTTGCCTTGCAGCTTCTATAAAAGTGCTTAAATTCTTTTTTATTGTTTGCTGCCCTAAAAAATCTTTTAGTAACTTTGGTCTAAGATTGTTATCACCATCATCCTTTGAACTTATGTCAGCGCGTACTATCGTAGAAAAATTATCTTCATCAGAAATATTCATTTAAGCCATCTCCACAACAGCACGTCTAAAAACAGTGTCTTCTTTTTCTTTTTGCGACATTGAAGTAAATTTTTCTTCTGATGAAAGAGTTTCAATGATTGAAGAAATTTTTTGCTGAACAAGAAGTCTTTCGTATCCCATTGCGACCAAAGAATTTTCAACATCAGTATATGCAGATTGCTTTTTTACAGTTACCGAAGAGATTCCTTCTGTAGCAGAAAGTTTTCCTTTTAATGCAAGAAGCATTTTTCCCGCAGTTTTTTTTCCCACTCCTGGAATTTTTTCAAGGCGAGCCAAATCTCCAGAATCTAAAACTTGAGCTAAAGCAGAACTGCTCACACTGCTCATTATTTTTACAGCTCCTTTAGGACCAACTCCATCGACTTTTAACAAATCTAAAAATAATTTTCTCTCTTGTGTTGTTGCAAATCCGTAAAGACTCATAAGCATATCGGTATGTTGAAGCCATAAAAAAACACGACAAGTATTTCCAACAGAAGGAATCATATCCAAATTTGTATCTGGCATACAAATATCCCATTCGATTCCATTTGTATCAACAAAAAGTTGCTTTGGAAATTTTCCAGTAATCGTACCTGTTATTGAGTTAAACATTCTTTATGATAGAACAAAAATCAAAAATGATAAAGATGTTGACAGATGTTGACAGGATGTTTGTAAGTGTCAAGTTTTTAGAAAAATGAACAAAAGCGTAAGCGAATTTTCAGAATTTGTAAAAAATTCGACACTTAAGCTAAAAAGCAATTCAATTTTCTAGCGGCAAGAATAATGAATATGAGTGATTGCACCAGCAAGGGCATCTGCAGCGTGATCTGGATGGGGAGCTTCTTTTAAGCCCAATAAGATTTGAACGTATTTTTCAACCAAAGCCTTATCTGCATTTGCAGAACCTGTAACCGCCTGTTTTATTTGATTTGGCTTATATTCACATAGCGGAATCACATTTTGAGCAAGACATAACGTAACAACGCCCTTTGCTTCAGCAACACTTATTCCGCTAGAAACATTTTTAACAAAAAATAAAGCTTCCATGCTAGCTTCGTTTGGACGAAATTCATCTATAACCGCTTGAATTCGATTATAAATTACAAGTAACCGTTCCGAATGAGATTGAGTAGACTTTGTAGTTATACAACCATAACTGACCATTCTGTATTTTCCGCAGGAATAATCAATAACGCCAAAGCCTGTATTAGCAAGACCCGGATCAATTCCTAAAATACGTTTTATCTTTTTAGAAGATGAAGTTATATCCGTACCAGGAAGTTGTTTAAAACTATTGTCTGAATTAATCATAATAAAAAAATAACCACGGAAAGCAACTTGCAGACCGTGGCTTTATTTATAAAGTTCAAAGTTTTGCTATATAAAATTATTCTTCTGGTTCAAAATCGTCTGGGAATTCTGCAGTGTGATATACGTTCTGTACATCGTCATTGTCTTCAAGACGATCTATCATCTTCTGAACTTTTATAGCAGTTTCTTTGTCAACAGGAGTGTATGCATCTGGAACCATTCCCACATCAGCAGAAAGAGATTCAAAACCTTTTGCATTAAGAGCATCTGCAACGGCAGAAAATGCTTCTGGAGTAGTTGTTACAGTTATAACTCCGTCTTCATTTACTATGTCATCAGCACCAGCTTCAAGAGCAACTTCCATAACCTCGTCTTCGTTTACTTTTTCAGCATCGTATTCAATAGTACCTTTTCTTTGGAACATACGAGAAACTGAACCTGTAGTACCAAGATTTCCGCCATTTTTTGTAAAGATATTGCGAACATCTGCAGCAGCTCTATTTTTGTTATCTGTAAGAACTTCAACCATTACAGCAACACCACCAGCAGCGTATCCTTCATAAACAAGTTCTTCATAAGCTGTAGCACCGTCTTCACCAGTACCTTTTTTGATTGCTCGCTCAATATTGTCTTTAGGCATATTTGCCGCACGAGCTTTGATAATTACGGTTCGAAGACGTGGATTGGAATCAGGATCTCCCCCACCCATTCGGGCTGCAATAGAAATTTCCTTGATGAATTTTGTAAAGATTTTACCGCGTTTTGCATCAGCAATACCTTTTGCATGTTTAATGGTTGCCCATTTACTATGTCCTGACATTGAAAACCTCTTATTAATAATACGAAATAGTTCTTTATTCTACCTTAAAGCAAAAGAGTATGTCAATACTTATGTACGTTTGAAAAAAGACTCGCTTATGTAAAAATTTTAGTTTATTTTTTACAAACTTCAACATTCAGCACAAACAGATTTTTGAATCATTGCAAACCATATTGGTCCACAACCATTTTGAACATCTGGCAAAATATGAAATCCATATTTAGTTTTTTCCACACAAGGAATAAAATCCATTTTACAAAACTTTGAAATATCTTCTTGAATTTTTGGAACATTTTCTTCAAATGCATTTTTTGCATCTGGAAACTTTTTATACAACCTCTCAAGCACGCCATCGTTTTCGGTAGGATTTAATGCACAGGTAGAATAAAGCAAATATCCTCCCGGTGTGAGTAGCCTGTACGCACTTGAAAGAAGTGCCCATTGTTCTATTGCAAGCGTTTTTATTCTAGCAGGCGACCATTGAGAAAGATATTTTTCATCGTTAAAAACGTGTCTTTCACTTGAACAAGGTGCATCTAATAAAATTCGCTCATAACATTCAGTGTTTTTTGTACACAGTTTTGCAGCATCCGAACAAGTTATTGTAATTCTTTTTAAAACATCTTGTGGAAGACAAGAATTGCAAACTTGAACAAGCCTTTGCTTTCTAACAAAAGAACGCTCATTGCTATGCAAGTTTGCACTTTCTTCCATTCTTGAAGCAAGAACAAGTGTTTTTCCACCAGGAGCGGCACACATATCTAGAATTTTTGTAGCACCAGTTAATGGCAACTGTAATGCGGCAAAAACGCTAGCAGAATCAAGAAAATAAGACTGAAAACCGTCAATTTTCCAACAAGAATAGGTGTTTTCTTTTTCAAAAGATTCTTTTAAACTTTTCCATCGCTCTTGAAAAAGTTGTGAATAATACTTTTCAAAACCAGTTTTTCCACGAAATTCTTCTTTTTTTTCGTTTTTCTTTTTTCCCATAGCATTTTCCAAAATTTTATAAAAAGGCTAAAATTCAAGTTTTATAAAAAAAAGAATAAAAGCGTAAGCGAATTTACAAAATTTTATAAAAACTCGAACTTTAAGCTATAAAAAAGTAATTCAAAACAAATCCGTATACAAATCTATATTTTCATTTCTTGCAAGATTAAAATCATTCAATTTTTTTTCAAAATCTATATTTTCAAAAGGAATTTCAACCTTCCAAACGCCATTTTCATCGCAAGAATAAGAAAGAATCCCACAAGAAAGTTTGTACATCAAAACTTTTTTTGCAGAGCCGTTTACAAGTTCTAAAAAATTAGAATCGGAATACATTTTTTTCAAAATAGCATAAGCAGGAGCGGCGAAACGTTTTTCAGAAATCATAATGCAATTTATTCCTGCTTCAATAGCATTTATAGCGGCAGTCTCTGGCGGATACCCATTTTTTGCAAGAGCAGCCATAAAAATATCATCGCTAAAAACAATGCCTTTAAAACCTTTTTGTTTTCTAAGATTTTCAACAATCCATTCTTTTGAAAAACAAGCAGGATTTTTGCCATCAATAGCAGTTGTTCTTGCGTGAGACATTAAAACCCCGGTAGGATTTAGCGAAAGAACTTTTTCAAAAGGCAAAAGAAGTTTTTCTAACTCTAGAATAGAAAGATTTATCTCAGGAAGTCCAGAATGAGGATCTGTGTTCGAATTGCCAGGAAAATGCTTTAAAACAGTTCCTATTCCATTCAACTCGTAGGCATTTACGCAAGCCTTTCCATATTTTTCAACATCAGAAATAGAGCCAAAACTTCTTCCATCTAAAAAATCTTTGTTTTCTTGTGTGCAAACTTCAACCACAGGTGCAAGGTTCATGTCAAATCCCAATGCTTTCATTTGTTTTGCTTGCGTAGAATAAAGTTTAAAAGCCTGTTCAACAGAAAGATGTTTAGCAACTTTTTCTTGAGACGGAAGTGGTCCTGAAACTATTTTTAATCTGTTCACATACCCACCTTCTTGATCTATTGAAAGAAAAGGCGGAACTAAGTTTTTTTCATAGCAAAGTTTTTTTATCGAATTAGTAAAACGCATTATTTCCTTTGGATTTTCTTTTAAGTTAAAAGAAAAAAATAAATATCCGCCAGGAATTAAAGGTTTTGTTTCATTTGAACTTTGAAATTCATAAAGAGAAGTCGTTTTTTCAACAGGAACATAGACTGTATCGCCTTCTATATTTTCTATAAAAAGCTGGGAAACTTTTTGTTCATCGCTCAAATTTGAAAAAAATTCTTCAAAAGCAAGCATTTTTTTTTCATTCACTTTTTGTATTTCTTGCTGAATTTTTAAAGCCGATGTTCTGCATTTTTGCTCTTTTTTATCAAGTGAATAATCATTTATTTTTTGAGAACAAGAAAAAATCCATAAAAATAAAAAAGGTAAAAATATTTTTTTGAATGAAAATTTCATAAAAGAATTATACAAATTTCAAGAATTTGGAGCAACTGTTATATTTTTTCAATGATTGATTTTTCGCCTTCTTTACAAGTTAAAATCCCATGAATATAATAGCAAACATGAAACACATAACTGAAATTTCTGTAAGATCGTACGAATGCGACTCTTACAACCATGTAAATAATGCCGTTTACTTAAATTACCTTGAACACGCAAGAATGGATTTTTTAAACGCAATAAACTTTGACTACAACGGACTTGTAAAAGCAGGCTTTAGCCTTTACGTAACTCATATCGATATTCATTATAAAGTTTCTGCACATTTAAACGACAAACTTTTTATAGAATCAGAACCAACTCAATTAAAACACATAATGGGCGAATTCAGCCAAACAATAAAAAAAGAAGATGGAACTGTATGTGCTTATGCAACAGTAACTTGGGCAAGCGTAAATGCTCAAGGCAGACCTTCTAAAATTCCACAAGAGTTTTTAGTAGAAGGTCTTTATCCTCAAAAGGCAAATTAGCCCCAAAAGTAAACTCCTATTTTTCTAAAAGAGCCTGTACAACCTTGCAGGCTTCTTCCAAATAAGGACTTTCTACGCTTTCTATATCGCCAGAATCTACCGCCCTAGAAACACTTTCTTCCATTGGAATTCTTGCAAGAATAGGAAGATTAAAAGAAGATGCAATATTGTCGATATTGCTTTTTCCAAAGACAGTTATTTCTTTTCCACAATCTGGACATTTTACATAACTCATGTTTTCAACAAGCCCTAAAACAGGAATATTCATCATTTTTGCCATTTTAACAGCTTTTTCAACAATAACACGAACCAACTGCTGAGGAGAAGAAACAACAATTATTCCATCGATTGGCAATGATTGAAAAACTGTTAAAGGTACATCTCCTGTTCCTGGAGGCATATCTACAAACATAAAATCAACATCGTGCCAATTTACATCTGTCCAAAACTGCTTTACAGCACCTGCAATAACAGGACCTCTCCAAATTACAGGATCATTTTCGTTTTCTAGCAGAAAATTCATTGACATAAGTTGAATTCCTGATTCTGTAACAACAGGATTTAAGGCATCTCCATCGCTTTCTGCACGATTTTGCCCTACTCCAAAACTTTCTGGAATTGAAGGACCTGTAATATCGGCATCTAAAATTGCTGTTTTATAACCAGATTTTGAAAGTTTACAAGCAAGCAAACTTGTAACTAAAGATTTTCCAACACCGCCTTTTCCACTTACAATTCCTATAACTTTTTTTACAGAACTTCCTGCTCTTAATCCAATATGAAAATCACGATTTTCACAAGTTTTTCCGCACGAACCACATTCATGAGAACATTCATCAGCCATAATAACCTCCAATAATTTGAAATTCTCTGAAAATGTTTTTTTACATTTTTTTAAAAACTTAACATTTAGTCTAATTGTATTTTAGCAAATATGTTTTCCTGAAAAATCAAAAAAATCAGATTTTTGTTTTTCGTCAATAAAAGACAATTTTTTTACAAGACTTTCTAACTCTTGTGCATTAAGAATATTTTCTTTTAAAAAGTATGACTGCATTAAGTGGCACAAATCTGCAGCAGATTCAGGAGCATAACCAATCATCTTTTTTAAACTGTAAGAAAGCAATTTTCTATTTCGATATTCACCAATTCCACAATCAAAAGTTTTTTCATAGTCTTGAGCAATTTCTTTCCAAGAAGCACCGCATAAAGCAGCAAAAATTGCACAAGTTACGCCAGTTCTATCGCTTCCTAATCTGCAATGAATATAAAAAGGTGCTGGCTTTGAAATTATAAACTTGGAAATTGTTCTAAGAATGTTTGAAAATTCCGCAGCATCAGAATGAAAGTAAACAAGATTGTAATCTATATCAACGCAAAGCCGGTTTTCTTCCTTTTCAATTTTTTCCATGATTGCAGGCATTTTTTCATTATCGTAGATAGAAGCAACTTCATACCCAGAAAGAGTTATATCGCTTTTTATGCCGTATTCTTCCATCGCTTTTAAAACATAGTCCAACCTTGAATCTTCTGTATCAAGTTCGGGACGAGAACGCTTATATGGATGGTATCCGCGAAAAAGACATGTAGTTCCCGGCGTTAGGCGAAAATTTGCAATTTCTGCACGACACGCAGGACAGTCAAAATTAAAGTCTTTAAGAGATTTTACAATTTTTAATGAATTTAACTTTTTTACAAACTTTAAATCTTCTTCATCTTTTATTATAAGACAATTATTTAAGAATAAATTTTTGTCTTTTGAATTTTCTTTTAAGTTGTGATAACCGTCTGCAGAAATACAATAAAATTTAAATTCTGGAAAACCAGAATTTCCAGGAACATCAATGTCCGATATTTTTTTCTGAAGAGAATAAAAAGTCTTACCTTTTCGCACATTCTTTTTCAAAAGCCACGAAGAATCGGCACCATTTATCCAACCATTAAAAGTTCCTGAAACATAAACAGCATCGCCTTCAAGAATTTCCTTATAAACAGAAGGATCGCAATAAAATTCAAAAAATTCATCATCAATAAAATGATAGCCAAATTTCTTGTAATCGGTCATTTAAAACTCCACTTTTGCAAAGTTATCACAAACTAAAATATAAGCAAATCTAATATAGCACAAAAAATTTAGAATTCAAAATAAAATGTTTTTAATAGTCAAATTTTATTAAAAACCTCGACTTTCACCCTACGAAAAATTATTTTTTGAAAAAATTCAAATTTTCTTAAAAATACTGTTGACACTTTTTTCATAAACATATAATATGCAATACATCAAGCGGGTGTAGCGAAGCTGGTTATCGCGCTGGCCTGTCACGCCGGAGATCACGGGTTCGAGCCCCGTCACTCGCGTAAAAAACTTCCTAATTTTAGGAAGTTTTTTTATTTTAACCTCACAACCTGCAAAATGAAAAAAAGACTTTATAAAATCTTAATTGACAATAAACTTTGCTCAAAGCGAAATGCAAAAACTTTTATAAAAAACAATGAAATCTGTATAAACGAGCAGCGTATAAAAAATCCAGACGAACTTGTAGATATTCAAGTAAATAACGACAAAAACAATTCTAAATTTGAAAAAAAATCTGCAATGTTCATAAATGGAACTGAATTTATTCCAAAAAAATATACCTATGTAATTATGAATAAACCTGTTCAAACGGTTTGCAAAACTGTGTCCGACAAAAATAAAACCGTCTATTCGCTTTTTGCTCAAAACAAACTTTCTTTTTCTATTGAAGATTTACATACGGTAGGAAGACTTGACTTAGACACAGAAGGTCTTTTACTCCTAACTAACGACGGAGATTTTTCACACAAACTTACCGACCCAAAGTCAGAATGTCCTAAAACTTATTTTGTAGAATTAAAAAACAATTGCAACAAAATTGAACAAGAGCGAATAAAAAATGTATTTTCAAAACCGTTCGTTCTTCCTGCTGAAAAAAAAGTTTTATCTTCACTGTGCAAAGGAGGAATTCTTTTATGGCACACAGAACGGACTTGTTCGCTCATTATAACAGAAGGTCAATTTCATCAAGTAAAAAGAATGTTTAAAGCTGTGCAAAACGAAGTAATTTTTTTAAAAAGAACAAAAATAAACAACTTAGAACTTCCACAAAATTTAGCCACAGGGGAATGGAAACTTTTATCTGAAAACGAAATTGAATTGTTATACAAACACAACTCATTAATTGACAGTTAGTATTTAGAATGTTACAATTATCAATTATCTACAATTAATAAATTACAAGGGTTATATTATGAAAAAAACTACGTATACCATTGGTTCCGTTATAATACTGTTGTTTGCAGCGTTCGTTTTTGTTGCAGTTCCTATTTTTTCAGGTGGAGCAAGAAGAGGAAGTATTCCTGCACTCGGAAAGTACAATGGAAAAGAAATTCGTTTTGAACAAGGCTCTGATTTTAATACCATTGCCTCAAATTACTACGACTATTTCAAACAGCAAGGCTACGACATTAACGCAGCTGAAATGAACACTATATATTCAATGGCGTTTAATGAAACAGTAAGAACTATGGCTTATATGGATTTTGTAAAAGAAAGCGACTACATAGTTCCAACTTCAAAAGTAAACAGAACTATGATGCAATACTTTGTTGATGAAAAAGGCAAATATTCTTCAAAAATGTACCAAGATGCTCCAAAAACTAGAGTAGAAGAACTTCGTTCTAATATAGAAAAACAGCACACTTTACAAAGATTTTATGATGACAACTTTGGAAGCCAGTTAACAAAAATTGGAAAATATCCTCTTTTTGAAGAAAAGGTTTCAGACGCAGAAATTGCTTTTATTCAAAATATGAACAACAATCAGCGTTCTTTCAATATGGCAGCATTTAATATGAATGAATATCCAGAATCGGAAAAAGTTGCCTATGGAAAAGCAAATGCTGAAAAGTTTGTAAAATACGACTTTTCACTAATAACTATAAGAGAAAAATCTGAAGCAGAAAAACTTGTAAAAAGCATAAGAAAAGGTGAAATAACATTTGAAGATGCACTTGCAGAAAAATCTACATTCTCATATACAAGTGAAAGTGGAAAAATGAACAGCAGACTTCAATACCAACTTACTAAAATCATTAAAGATGAAAAAGATATGAATGCTGTAGCTGCATTGGAACTTGGAGCTATAAGTGATCCTGTTATAACAGCACTAGATGAATATGCAATCTTCAAAGCAGACGGTCTTCCTGTTCAACCAGATTTTTCAGATGTGCAAACCATAAATACAGTTTATAATTATATTTCTGCTTATGAATACAGCCACATCGAAAACTACTTTACAGAAACTGCAAAAGCATTTGCTTCTGTTGCAGAAAAAAGAGGATTTAATGCAGCTTGTACACAGTTCAATGTAAAAAAAGAAGTTATTCCTACATTCCCATTAAACTATGGCAGTTCATCAATATTTGATTCTATAGATTCTTCGATTGCGGCACTTTCAGGAGCTTCAAGAAACGAAAATTTCCTTAAAACTGCGTTTACTTTAAATGAAAAACAAATTTCAGAACCTATTGTTCTAAATAGAAACATTATTGTTCTTGAGTTGATTTCTACAAAAGAAAAAGCAGATGATACCGCTCCTGCACAAGCAATTGCAGACACAATTTCTAATTATGATCAAAGTTCTGCAACAAGAGCCGTTCTTACAAGCAAAAAACTTGTAAACAACTTTGCAGAAGTTTCTTCAAAATATTTGACACCTACAACAAATAACTAAAGTTGAGTTATATTATAAATGAAGAGCCTTGTCTAGTTAAAAGTGGACAGGGCTTTTCTGTTTCTTATAAAGACAAGTTATTATACTCAAAATACAATCCACAAAAAAACATACAAACCATAATTGAAAACATAAATATTCTTGAAGGAACATTAATACTTTGCATTTCTCCAGTGTTGGAATATGGACTTGAAGAACTTGCAAAAAAACTTCCAAACAACAGCCTTATGTTAGGTTGTGAAATTGATGAAAAACTCTTTGACATTGCAAAAAAACAAAGCGAAAATCTTTTATGCACAAAAGAAAATAAATTTATTCTACTGCCTCCAAACGAAGTTTTTGAACTGCCGGAAAGACTTTGCAAAAAAAGGCAAAATGCAAACGGAATTCCCTTACCAGAGTTAGGAAGTTTTAAAAGAGTTATAAAAATTGAATTCAGCGCAGGCTTTACTTTTAACAAAGATTTTTACGAAAACCTATTCACCGCCTGCAGAAATTCTATTTCGCAATTTTGGAAAAACAGAATTACCTTAATAAAATTTGGAAGAAGATATTCGTCAAATATCTTTAAAAATTTAAGTTTTCTTTTTGAAGTGCAAACGTTACCCAAAATATCAAAACCAATACTAGTTTGTGCCGCTGGTGAAAGTGCATGGGAAACTTTAAAATATGTAAAAACGATTCGCAATAACATTTGCCTTATTGTAACAGATGTTCTTTTGCCAACGTTAAAAGATTTTAACATTTGTGCAGATTTTGTAATTTGCGAAGAATCCCAGCAAATAATTGCACAGGCATTTACAGGTTGTAAAAACAGTTTTAAAACTCTTATATGTAGTCTAACGTCATGCCCTTCTCTACCAAAAAAAAGAAATGCAATATTCTATCTTTCAATGTTTTGTGAAGCTAATTTTTTGAATAAAATAAAATCAAATTCCATAGTAAAAACGCAAATTCCACCACTAGGTTCAGTAGGACTTTCTGCAATTCATCTTGCACTGCTTATGAGAAGTTCAAATTCAGTGCCAGTATTTTTTTCGGGAATGGATTTTTCATTTTCGTTGGGAAAGTCTCACGTAAAACTTTCAATGCACGATAAAAAAAGAAGAAGCACTTCAAATCGAATTCATTCATTTTATTTTGTTGCAAATGAATGGCTAAAAATTACTGGAAAAGATGGAAATCAAGTTTTTTCAAACAAAATAATGATTTCTTACGCAGAACTTTTTGAATATATGTTTGCAAAATCTAAAAATCTTTTTGACTGTGGAAAAACTGGAATAAATCTTGGAATAAAGCAGCTTTCAATTGAAAAAATAAAAGAATATTTTTCAGATAAAAATGACAAAAGTTTGTATTCAAGTGAAGAAAGATTACCAAATAAAAATGCAATTAAAATGTTAGAAGAAGAACTTTCTGCATTGATAAAACTACGCAATATTCTAACAGGAAAAGAAAAAATTCCACAAGAAAGTTTGGAAAAAACTATTATGAACATTTTA
>SAMEA104315438__coassemble_1082_pt1 | contig 12482 bp, 8 predicted proteins | sample SAMEA104315438__metabat2_high_PE_016 | metagenome-assembled genome bin SAMEA104315438 (sample SAMEA104315438) | gut metagenome | biome: Monkey gut; feature: monkey-associated habitat; material: faeces | place: China | collected 2013 | reverse complement strand
GACAAAACGACGGGGGGGGGTAGAATGACCTGTTATTTTACAATTTAACAGGAGAAAAAAATGAAAAGACTATTTTTAGCATTTTGTGTTGTTCTTGCCTTGTTTACAGGTTGCCAGAACAATGTTTCGGGTACAGATGAAAATCCTTCTGTAAATCCAACACCAGAAACGCCAAGTCAAACCACGCTTAAGCAAAAAATTGCAGCCGCAGAAAATGGTTCTGTAATCGACTTAGGCTCAGAAGAGTTAAAAATTGAAGAGGCCGATTCCTACACAATTTCAAAGCCATTAACTATCAAAAATGGAAACATAAAAAACGCGACTTTTGTTGTTGAAAGCACAAATGTTACGCTCGAAAATATCACAGACATCAAAAGCATTATTGTAGACGAAAAAGTTGGCGATGGTGATTTTAATCTTAAAAATTGCCAGGAAGTAGGCGATGTTTACGTAAACGGCGGTGGTAAAAATTCTGTTCACATTGAAAAAACTGCCGTTGAAAAACTTGTTGTTCAAAAAAAGGATGTTCGTATTGCGCTTTTAGGAGATAATTCAACCAGAATAAAAAAAACATTTATTTTTGAAGACTGCAAACTCGATTCAAACAATGAAAATGCTTCATTTGGCGACGTAATAGTTTCAGAAATCGTAAAGAATCTTGAGCTTGCCGGCAAAACAAAAATTGAAAAAATCGTTTCTACAGTACAAAATTCTGAAAAGCCAAACATCACAATTGTTGTAAATGTAGACGTAACAATCGTTGCGGCAGATTCTACTGTAAAAGAGGCAATAAGTTCTGATTCTACCTTTGATAAAACAAAAATTAACGAAGCTGAACTTTCCGCAGAAGAAAAAGCTGACATTGAAGAAGAAAAAAAAGTAAAGGAAGAAGCGGAGATAAAAAAACTTAATTTTTATATTTGGCGAAGAAATTGGGAAACAAATATATATGAAACAACAAAACAAAATTCTAATGGAAAATATGTAGAAAAAATTGATGAAATTTCAATAGAAAAAACTAATTCAGAAGTAATTATTACAAATAAAAATTCTCAATCTACTGCAGATAAAGTTTGGAATTATTTTATTCAGCCAACATCTTTACCAAATGTTAAAGCTGGTGAAAATTACGAAATTAGTTTTGACCTAAAAGCCGACAAAGATTCATATATTGTGATGCAGGCAAAAGATGAAAAAAGAAGTGCCAACGGAAACTCTTCAAATTACAATGTAACTACAGAATGGAAAACTTTTTCAATTACAACTGGCACTGCAAAACTAGACTACATGGATACTTCAGTTTATATAGCTTTAGGAACTGTCTCAAAAATTTACATCAAAAATTATAAATTTGAAAAAATTTCCGATAAAGAATATTTTGGAAAACAAATTTTCTTAGGAGATAAAAATGATTCTTTAGATTTGATTTCTGTTAAAGAAATTTCTGAAAACAATATAAATATTTCTTACAAAAAAAACTGTTCTGGAAAATCTGGTGTAGATATAACTCTTATAAATGACCCGATTTGTGACGGAAAAGTATATAAATTTACATTCGATATTATTAGTGATACAAACCTTTCTAATGGAGATTTTGATATTTGGGCAAATTCTGGTAATTCTGAAAACAACATTTCTGGTTCACCGCATTTTGAATTTTCTGCAAACTCTTCAAAAACTATAACAGTATATTTTGTTGGTCACCAACAACAAGATGAAGATGCTTTTTATCCTTATATTTGGTTCGCATCAAAAAAAGCTTGTAATTTAACTATTAAAAATTTTAAGTTAGCCGAAACAACTTTTGATTCAATACAAAAAGAAAATTCTGAACTACATTTCTATTTTGCAGGAACAATTAAGACAATAGGAGAAACTGAAGGTGAGTGGCAAGTTCTTGCTTTAGACAAAGAAATTTTACTTCCTTCAAACACAGAAGTAAATGGACAAATTCTTTTCTGCGATTATAACAATTGGGGATCAAGCAAAAATTCTACAACAAGTTTTAGAACCCTTGAAAAAGATACAGGAAAATTTATAAATCTTGAACAAAAAACAGGCTCAGACGATATTTTCTTTAGTAACAAAACAAATTCTCCAGTTTGGGTTAAATTTTCGCTTAACGAAAAAAATGAAGTTGTGGCAACACAAGTGGAAGGATATGGTTTTGATAAGAATAACAAAACTGTTTACTTAGTTATCCCCCCTTCTGAAGAAAACTATGATGATTATGTATCTTCAGTTATCGATTGGATATCTTCAGATAAATTTCAAAAAGGAAATTGGTACAAAGTAACTTTCAATATTGAATCTTCAAAAAAACGTAATCCATCTTTGGATGAATATGCTGAAATTATTTCAATAAGTTATAATAACAGTAATGAATCTGATACATACGTATTATCCAAAAATCGTATTAAAATATCTGAAGAACCACAATCAATTGAACAAGTTTTTCAAATAAAAGAAAACTGTGATTCTCTAATTTTAGAAGTTTGTGGAAAGAATGCAATTATAAAATTTACAGATTGGAACATAGAACAAACTTCTGAACCAGCAAAAGAAGAATCATGGTATTACTATGACATTAAAAAAAGCGATTTAGGCAGTGCAGAAACTTTCAATATTATTTTCAACAATGGAAACGGTATTCAAACAACAAATATAACAGATTTAGATGTAAATACAAATATATACTGTTATGACTTTTGGAAATCTGAAGAACAAACAGATTCAGACGGAACAACCTATACAGTATACAAATCAGAAATATCATCTAGAGAAGATAATCCAACACAACCCCCAGCTGAAGATTGTATTCGAATTTATTTCTATTCACAATTACTTGAAACAGAACATGCATATCTACATTATTGGTCAACTAATACTTCGACAGAAGTTGTTTTCTCAACAACTTGGCCAGGCGAAAAAATGAAAATAGTAGAATAATAAAAATTATTTAAAATTTACCGTACCATAATAATTGAACAAATTGTTTAATTGTTATGATAAACATTAGTTTTTTTCACAATCTATGCGGACATTAAGTCAGCCGAAATGTCCGCATAGTTTTTTTTTACAATATACATTTCCCCTTTCCTGTTTTATAATAATTTTATGAAGAAGTTTATTTCAGTTATTTTCTTTTCGGTTTTGTTGAATTTTTCTTTTGCGGAAGAAATTTTTGTTTGTGTAGGCTCGTTTAAAAATCCTAAAAATGCAGAAAATCTTGTTAAAAATCTTGAAAATTTAGGTACAGAATCTTTTGTTTTTGAAACGCAAGTTAATAATCAAACTTTGTTTAGAGTTTTGCTTTCCGAACCTTTTGATTCAAAAGAAAAAGCAAGAAATTTTAGAAATTCTGTAGAAAATTCGAACTTTTCCAAAAAACTCAATCTGACTGGACTTTGGATTTGCCAGGCGAATAAACCGAAAAATAAAAAAAATGTAGAAAATGCCGTTGAAGAAACCGTTACAGAACCCATAAAGCCAATAGTTCTTGAAGAAAATAAAAATGAAATTCCAGTTTCGGAAGAAAAACCTTACTCCGTTTTAGTTCATTCTTACAAAGAAGAGCAAGCCGCCGAAAACGGAAAAAAACGCTTAAAAGAAAACGAAATCGAATCTTTTATCCTAAAAACTTTTGATGACAAGTCATATTTTTCTTTTGATTTACATTCAGGAGCATTTAATTCTCCAGAAGAAGCTGAGCCTTTGCAAGAAAAACTTGAAGAGCTCGGAATTGAAGATACAAAAATTGCCGATTACGAAGAAGAAAAGGAAAAGGTTCAAAAGTACGATGAAATTATAAAAAACCAGCCGGTTTCTTACGATTTTGGAAACAATGAAATTCCAGACCTTTATTCCGCTTCGGTGGCAAACATAATTCGGCAGTTCCCTATAAACAAGAATTTTACGCTTGAAAATCTTATGATTTTTGATTTTGACAATTTACGTTCAGTTGAAGAAGAATTGCCTTCACTTGATGAAGTTTCAAACATAATTGGAAGCAGCGAAAAGCTTCATGCGGTTTCATTTGCATCTTACAAAGACGATTTGTTTAATAAAGATGTAAAAATTTTTATTTTCAGTAGCGATGAAAATGCCCTTCCTGATATTTTGGACTTAAAAAAGAATTTTCAAGAAAGTTCTGTGCCAGAAGATGAAGATTTTAAAATCCAGGATATGAAATTTCAGCTAAAAGACGGCATTTTAAATTCTTTGATTTTTAAATCTGATGAGGATTATATTTTCTTTGGTGTAAACGAACAAAGAAATTTGGCAGTTCTTATGTCTACGGAAGATTTTTCAAAAAGTCAATTTGAAGAATTTTTGAACAATTTTGAAAACGATTCTTCTCTTTTGATTTATCCGCAAATAAGAAGAACTTTGCTGGTTTTGCCTAAAAAAACCGAAATCGAACGCAAATTCTTGTCTTTTTTGCTTGAAAAAGTAGATGATTCTTACGCAGAAGCAAAAGGTTATGCGGATTGGTCAATTCCTATTATTGGTCACTGGAACGCTAAAGCAATTTTTAATCAGGAAGATGAAATTGCTTCTGTAAGTTTTTTTGATTTGGACTACGACTACAATGCAAAACAGGTTCATCAAATGTTTATGGACGCCCACATAATAAGTGAAACAAGCCACGCTTCAACTGTAAAAAATGCAGATTCTTGGTTTGTTGAACTTTGGGACAAAAGCAAAGAAGTTTCGTTTTCAACCAAATCTTATATTATTGCCGTTGACAGTTATGATTTAGATGAAGAAGAACTCGTTCAACTTTCTGATGAATTGCAGATTTGGGAAGAATAAGCTAAATTCAGCAAATCTAGCCACAATTTTTTATCTGTAACTTTTTGCTCCAAAACTGTATTCTATTTATATATGGCAAAAAAAATCTTTATTTGGGCAGTTGTAGCATTGTTTTTCACTAACATTGGGCATACGCAACCAAATCTTAAATTTTGGCTCGAAAACGATTTAGAACTAAAAAAACTTGCCCTTGAACTTGAAAAATCACAACTTTCAAATAAAGAAACTAAAATTCAAAACGGATTTTCTATTCAACTTTCTTCGGGAACGGTTTCTTTTCAAACAAACGACACTGGCTCAAAGGTTTCGTTTTCTCCTTCGGGAACAATTTCACTTCCTTCTGTTGCAAATCTTACAATAAACGGAAGTTCAAAAATTCAAATACAAGAAAACATAAACACTACAACCGACACTTCAATTTCCATTTCTGCCAACATTTTTTCTTCAAACGAATTAGAGCGAAAAATCTCTTTAATGAAAGCACAAAGAAGTTTGCTTGAAGCACAAAGAGCTTTTAAAGAGCGAGCAATTGAATCTGAAAAAGAATTTTACCAAGAATTAAAAGCCCTTTTTTCAAATGCAAGTGAAATTATTTCCGCAAAAAACGACTTATATGACGACACAATTGCATTTGAACAAATAAAATCAAAAGGATTTGAAAAATCTTCTGCAAATTATCGCCAAGCCCAAATGAAAGTTCTTTCAGATTCTCACAATGTTGAAACAAAAGTTCGCCAACTTGACCACAAAATTGCCATTTTTGCCTCAAAATGCGGTACTGCATATAAAACAGGCCAAAATCCGTTTGATTTTTTGCCAACTTCAATTCCTGCTGTGCCAGAAATAGATGTTCTTTCTTTTAAAAAAAAAGATTACAAAAAAATTGAACAGGCAAATTGGAATATTGAACTTGCAGAACTCCAAATAAAAGCGGAAAAACCGTTTTCGTTAAATGCAAATGCTGGCTACACTTTTGAAAATTCACAAGCAACTTCTTCAAATGGAAAAAATCCCGACACAATCGATGCAGGCCTTTCCGCCGGCTTTAATGGAATCAACGTTGCAACAGGAATTTCTTTTCCTATAAATAGCGAAACTAAAAATCCAGTTTACACGCTTAATGTTTCTGTAAATCCTGCAAATTTTTTAACAAACAGTATTTCAAAAAAGAAAAACGAACTTTCTTTAGAAGAAGAAAAAGTTGCCCTAAAGTCCGCCTTAGATGACTACGAAACAACAATTGTTGACCGCCAAACAGAACTCGCCGACATAAAATGGCAAAAAGAAACAAATCTTCACACTTATAATTTGTATTCCAACCTTGAAAGCGATTTAGCAAAATACTTAAAAGAAGGAATAATCACCGAAAGCGAATACAACAGCAGTGCTTCAAACAAAGAATTGTATCGCATAAAAATTTTAATGAATGCTATTGATTTAATAATTTTTAACAATGAAACAAAACTTTTATTTTGTAAACAAAATTAAAGCAAGTTATAGGAAGTCATATGAAATCTACAAAAATATATAAAAAAATCGCCTTAATTTTTGCAATTTTTGCCGTCTTAATGGCGTGCGTTTTTTTTCTTTATAAAAAAACTTCTAAATCTCAAAAAAAAAATTCAGAAGGAATTACCGTTCTCAAAGAAATTTACGAAAACAACATTGAAATTGCAGGAACAGTTTCCGCTGCCGAAGAACAAATTCTTCAAGCAAAAAGTGCCGGAACCGTTCTTGGCGTTTATGTAAAAAAGGGCGATTACGTAAAAAAAGGCGACATAATTATTCAACTTGATTCCACAGAGCAAGAATACAACCTCGCAAAGCTTGACTACAACATGGCTTCTACAAAAATTAGCGGTTCTAAAAAAGAACTTGAACTTCAACAAAAAGAACGCCTTTCGCTTATTCAAAAAATTGAAGATCGAAAAGTAGTTGCAACTTTTGACGGAATAATTGCCGACCTTGATGTTTCACAAGGCGATTCTATGGAAGCAAAAGATTCCGTTGGAACTTTGGTAAACGTTGACTATCTTATAGCAGAAGTTGAAATTCCAGAAACAGATGTTTCAAAACTAAAAGTGGGGCAGGAAGTTGAATTTAATTTTCCAGCTTACAACGGAACTGTAAAAGGCTACGTTGTTAGTTGGCCTGCAATCGGTTCAGTCACAAGTCGAGGAGCAACAATTGTAAAAACTTCAATAAGAATTGACGAATATCCAGAACAAATTCTTCCAAACTATTCGTTCACAGGAAAAATTATCATAACCGCACCTGTAGAAAATATTATTGTTGCAAAAGAAGCCGTTGCAAAAGATGAAAATGGAAATTTCTTTGTTCAACAAATTTCAAACGATGAAAAAATTTTTGTAAAAGTTTCGCCTTACGGCAACGATTTTTACAAAGTTGAAACTGGACTAAAAGGTGGCGAAATTCTAAAAATTTTGAATAAAAGTAAACCTTCTGGATATAAAAAAGACTCAAAGGCTCTAAATTCTTCTCAAAAAAATTCAGAACCACCAAAAGGAATGAATCCAATGACAGGACCAGGAGGTCCTAGATGAAAAATCAAACCGTAATAAAAATGGAAAATGTAACCAAAGTTTACAAAATTGGCGAAAACAAACAAAACTGTGCTACGGAAGTTCATGCTTTACGCGGAATAAGTTTTTCCATCAAACAAGGCGAATTTGTTTCGATTATGGGACCTTCTGGTTCCGGAAAATCAACTTGCATGAATATGATTGGTTGCCTTGATCGCCCATCTTCTGGAATTGTTGAAATTGGCAGCAAAGAAACCGCAAAAATGAACGAAAAAGAACTTTCGATTTTGCGAAATCTTACTGTAGGATTTGTTTTCCAGCAATATCACTTGCTTCCTACGATGACGGTTTTAGAAAACGTTATGCTTCCTTTGCGTTATCAAGGAATTCCCAAAAATGAACGCAAAATTATGGCAGAACGAGCATTGGAATTAGTTCAAATGAAAAACCGGTTACAGCATCGCCCTGTAGAACTTTCTGGTGGGCAAAAACAACGAGTTGCAATAGCTAGAGCAATTGTTACAAATCCAAAAATAATTTTGGCAGACGAGCCAACAGGAGCTTTGGACAGTGCAACAGGAATTCAAGTTTTAAATCTTTTTAAACAAATAAACAGCAACGGCACAACAATTGTAATTGTAACGCACGACGCTTCAATTGGAGCAAGCACAAATCGATGTATAAAAATTTTCGATGGAAATATCGAATCGGACTGCGAACAAACGCCTGTTTTTCCACAATTTCACAACAACCAAGCAGAGGTTAAAATTGATTGAAGATTTTTTAAACGCATTGCAAAATTTCCGCAGACAAAAAACAAGAACGTTTCTTTCGTTATTAGGCGTTATAATCGGTGTTGCAAGCGTAATCACAATAACAAGCATTGGAACTGCCTCAACAGAACAAATAAAACAAACCTTTGGTTCTTCGGGCTTAGATGTTGTGCAAGTTACAAAAGGCTTTAAGCGAAAAAAACGTGATTCAGTTCAAATTCAATTTGACGAATCCTTTAGAAAAGAAATTTTTGAAAATGTAAGCAACATAAAAAAAGTTTGGTATAAAAATAACATTTCTTCAACAATTTCTTTTGGCGAAAACAGTTCTTCAACATCTTGCTCCGCTATTGAATACGGTTTTCTTGAAATGTACAATCTTGAACTCGAAAAAGGTCGTTTTTTTACCGTAACAGAAGATTTTTACGGATTGCAAAAAATTGTTCTAGGAAAAAAGCTTTCCGAAACCCTTTTTTCAAAAACAGACCCAATTGGAAAAATAATTCTTGTAACTGCCGACAAAATTTCTTTTGCGTTTGAAGTAATCGGTGTTTTAAAAGAACAAAATTCAGGCATGGAACAAACAGAGGATATTGCTTACATTCCTCGCGGTTTTTATTTAAAAAAGATAAATCCAAATGCAAAAGCAGCAAACGTTTTAGTTCAAACAACAAATCAAAATAAAGCAACTGCAGTCGCCACAGAAATTGAACAATATTGCAAAGTAAAAACTGGTTCAGATTATTCGGTAAATGTAATGTCAATGCAAACAATGATTGAACAACTGAGCGAAATTTCACAATCGTTGAACATAATGCTCAGCGGAATAGCCGCAATTTCACTTCTTGTTGGCGGAATTGGCATAATGAATATAATGATTGTAACCGTAACAGAACGCAAACAAGAAATTGGCATTAGAAAAGCACTGGGAGCAAGCCCTACAGACATACGCCGTCAATTTTTAGTGGAATCCGCAGCAATAACGCTCATCGGTGGGATAATTGGAATTTTTGCAGGTTCACTAACTGCTGTTCTTCTTGAAAAAATAAGAGGAATGTCAATTGTTGTAAATTGGAATTCCTGTATTATTGCATTTTTCTTTAGCGTAATTGTTGGAATTGTTTTTGGGTTAAGCCCTGCAATAAAAGCTGCAAAGCTTGACCCAGTTCTTGCCCTTGCCGCAGAATAATTAATATCCGTCGCTCATTGCACGATTGTTGTCTTTTATGCAAAGTTCATCGTAAACAAGACTTCTCTTACGCAATTCCTGTTTTCTTTCGTTAGGAAACGGCATATTACGCCAGAAAATTCCGCGAACTTCTTTATCAAGGCGTTGAACTCCTTCAGACTCTTTTGTCATCCAAAGAACATAATCTTCTATAAAGAAAGCCTTTAAATCGCCTTTTAACTTTAATCTGTCGATATGCTGATAGTATTGTCCTGTAAGACCTTCTTCCATCCAGTAGTAACTGGCCTTTTCCTTTGCAACTTGCCATCGCAAATCGGCAACTGCGGTTAAAATCGCAATTTTCAAATCGCGCGGATACATTGGAACAACTATATGACCACGACTTGTAACGCGGTTGTAGCGGTCAAATGGTTCCCAACAAAAACCTCTGTCGCCATAGGTTGGAATAAGAAGAACATAAGGAGGTATTCTATTTGGCACATTTTTATGAACTCTGCAAAAAGCTCCTGAATCAATAGATTCAATCCAACGAAGAATATTTATAACGTTTTCGCGCGTTCCAGTTCCTCGCTCTGTACAATGAAAAAATTCCCGCGTAAAAATTGGGAATTGATTTCCTTGCCGCCCAACAGTCATTTTTGCCATTTGGCGAACAGTTTCAAATTCGGTGTTTACCGCTTGAGCATCTGCCGTAACTTCTTGAGTTCCTGTTGTAGAAAGTTTGCTTTCAACGCTACTAAAAGCCCCTTTTGCTTCTGTATAATCCTTTAAACAACGAGCAAGTTCCTTATTGTTTCTAGAAAGTCTGTGCAATCTGTCTGTTATTTCTGCAAACAGTTTTATTTGGCTATCGCTATAGTCGCTTTTGTGCGGTTCCATTCCCAAAATCGGGTTATGTTCGCAAAGCAAATCAACTCTTGACCTTAATTCCGACTCAAGCATTGCTCGTTCGTTTTCTTTTATATTAAGAATATTTTCTGCACTTTGAAGTTTTCCAGAATTTTTTGATTGAAGCTGTTGAAGTCGTGATTGCTCAAACTTTGCCGCCTCTTCTGGAGAAGCCGCCTTGTGAGAAACCCGTTTTTCATCGGTTGCAGAATTTGTCATTCTTCCTTTGGCAATTTCAGCAAACCATTCATCTGCGTAAAGAACTGGTTCATTTTCAACATTTTCAAATATTGTTCTTGAAAAAAAATCTTTTTGTTCCGGTCTAAAAAGAGAAGGTAAAATAACCCCAAATCTACAAGCCATTCTTTTTGGCATTGGAAGGTTTGGATCTGCCATTTTTGGCACCATTCCACGCAAAAGTTCCCAATAAGCAGAAATAATTTGTTGACGATACACAGTTCTGTCTTTTGGGTCTGCACAAGTAAGATACTTTGAAAGAACCGCATGAACTCGCTGGGCGTAAGCGTTTTCGCCAGTAAGAACGGTTTTATAATATTTTGTATCGTCAAAATAAGTTGCAGGTTTATCGTTTAAAAGTTTTTCTACAGGAGTAAATTCTCGTTTACTTAAATCAACATCGTGAATAGATTTTTTTGCCGAAAATTCATTAACTTTTGCTTCAAACAACTTAGATTTTTTAGAAAAATCCATCATCGAAAATTTTGGTTGTTTTGATGATTCAGAAGAATTTTCTGTTTTCTGTTCCGTTTGTTTGCTATGTTCAGCTAAAAGTGCCGCAATCGAAGGATCTAATTCATCACTCATTTTTGACTCCACATTTAGAGATTCCTTAATTATAACACGCCATTTTTCTTATCGCAATGTCAAAAATATTTACAACACTTTCTTATAAGAGTATAATTTCTTATTGACTTTTTATTCACAAATTTGCGTTGCAAACTTTTTATAGGAGGAAGATTATGACAAACGAAAAAGCCATTAAAGCACTTAAACAAATCAAGACATATTGTGCTGCCACAATGCTTGATGAACTCGACTACGTTATTCAAGTTATGGAAAAACTTGAAAAGGATGGCGTAAAAGAACCGTTAAATACAGATTTTTCAAAACTTAAATAAACTTATTAAAACAGGAAAAAATCATGGTCGGAACATTTTGGTCGTTAGTACCACCTATTGTAGCCATTGCATTGGCTTTAATCACAAAAGAAGTTTATTCTTCTCTTTTTATTGGAATCCTTATTGGGGGAGCGTTTTATTCAGGTCTTTCATTTACAGGATTTATAACTCACGTTTTTCAAGACGGAATGGTTGCTCAACTTTCTGACAGTTGGAACGTTGGTATTATTATTTTCCTTGTTGTTTTAGGAATTATGGTTTGTCTTATGAACAAAGCCGGTGGTTCTGCTGCATTTGGAAGATGGGCTAAAAAACACATAAAATCAAAAGCCGGTGCTCAAATTGCCACAATCTGCTTGGGAATTCTTATTTTTATAGACGACTACTTTAACTGCCTTACAGTTGGTTCAGTAATGAAGCCTGTAACAGACAAATACGGCGTTTCAAAAGAAAAACTTTCTTATTTAATTGACGCAACAGCCGCTCCTGTTTGTATAATTGCACCTATAAGTTCTTGGGCAGCTGCCGTTTCAGGATTTGCCGGCGAAGGCGAAAACGGACTTACTCTTTTTATTCAAGCAATTCCTTTCAATTTTTACGCCCTTTTTACAATTCTTATGATGTTCGCCCTTGTATTTATGCACGTTGAATACGGAAAAATGTCAAAGTATGAAAAAGCCGTTCAAATGATGAACGAAGAAGACATTGACGAAGAAGAAAAAAATATTGAAGGAAAAGGAACTGTTTTTGACCTTGTATTCCCAATCGCAATTTTAATAGTGTTCTGCACAATCGGAATGATTTATTCTGGTGGATTTTTTACAAAACTTACAGCAGGAGAAGCAGAAGGCGAAATGATTGCAAATCCAACATATTTGAACTTCATTGACTCTTTTGCAAACAGCGATGCTTCTATCGGACTTGTTCTTGGTTCATTTGCAGCACTTATAATCACTTTGATTTCATATCTTATCAGAAGAATTCTTTCTTTTAAGGCTTGCATGCTTTGTATTCCAGACGGATTTAAAGCAATGGTTCCAGCAATTTTAATTCTTTCACTCGCTTGGACATTAAAGGCCATGACAGATAGCCTTGGAGCTGCAGAATACGTTGCTGGCATTGTAAATGGCAGTGC
>SAMEA104315438__coassemble_1080_pt1 | contig 12486 bp, 7 predicted proteins | sample SAMEA104315438__metabat2_high_PE_016 | metagenome-assembled genome bin SAMEA104315438 (sample SAMEA104315438) | gut metagenome | biome: Monkey gut; feature: monkey-associated habitat; material: faeces | place: China | collected 2013 | reverse complement strand
GAAGAACTTGAAGACGCTGCCTGGTTTTCAAGGGCAAATTTGCCGCAAATACCAAAGGCAGGTTCTGTGGCATATAGGCTTATAAACAATCTTTTTTAAAAACTAATTTACCCAAATGCAGAGTTTTTTGTAAATTGTGAAAAAACGCTTTCAGCGAATTTCCAATTTGCTACAGATGGTTGTGCTCAAACAAAGTTTGAATTGGTTTAGGTTGCTGTGCAACCTTAAATGTTCTTATCGCACAAAATCTTCGCAAATTGTAAATTCGCTTACGCTTTTGTTCAACTTCCTAAAAACTCTACATTTGGGGCAATTTATCTTCTTCTGGAGCAACAACTGCAAACCAACGGAAATTATCGCTTTGCCAATATTTGTTGAAAACTCGTAAAATGTCAGAAGTGGTAACGTCTTTTACTTTTTGAGTAAGATTTTCAGAAGCGGAAATGTCATTGAATTGAAGAATTCCAGCACACATCCTTGAAGCAATGCCAAAAACTGTATCTTGAGAAGAATACTTCATGTTCACATATTTGTTTTTGTAGCCTTCAAGTTTTTCTTCAAGTTTATTAAAAATAAAATTGCCAGAAGAATCTCTACCAGAAATTACTTTTCCTTCCATCATGATTTTTCTAGCGTCATCAAGAGAACTTTTAAAATCGCTCAAGTTAGAAACTCTGTAAAGCTCTTCTACCCCAAAAGCACAGTCTGAACTAAAAACAAAACTTGACGGTGTATAGCAAATGCCGTCGCGTTCTCTAACAACGTTGTACAAAATATCAGAATAAACTAGTTCCACAAGACGGCTCACGGCGTAATCGCCGCTTCTTACAGAAGGAGAAGCAAATGTTCTTATGATAAAGCCAGAATTTTTAGCATCTTTGCTAAAAAGCACAACAGGCTCTCCGCTTACTTTTAAATTTTGTTCTTTAAATTTTGGCAAAACATTTTTTTTTGCAGAAATTTTTCCTATTTTTTCATTTAATTTTAAAAGCAAAGCATTTTCGTCAAAATTGCCAACTGCAACAACGCTAATTCTTCTGCTATCTAACAAGTCTGAATGAAAATTCTTCATATTTTCTACGGTTATATTTTTTATCGATTCGGGAGTTACATTTGTTTCTGTAGCATAAGGCGTTCCGTCGTAAAGAATTTTATCTGCATAATAAAAAAGCATTGAACGAGGCTCATTCAAAATATATTGAACATTTTGATTAAAAGATTGAATCATTAGCGAATATTCTTTTTCGTCAAACAAAGGATTTGTAAATCCGTCAATTAGAATATCGAGAGTTGAATCAAAATAAGAATCGATACAATTCATCGAAAGAACAGAACCGTATCGATTGCTAGAACTACTAATTCCGCCCTGTGTGTAATAACTAAACGCTTGCAACTGTTGCTTTGAATAATTTGTAGAACCGCTTGTCATCATGTTAAAAACGGCATTTTCAATTCCAGAATATTCTGGAGAAAAATGCAAAATGCCACCAGAAACTACTATTGAAACCGCACAAACTCTAGAATTGTCAATTTTTTTTATATAAACGGGAATGTTGTTTTCAAGAAGTTTTTTTTCAGTAGAATCTGCAAAAATAAAAGCAAAATTAAAAATAAAAAACGCGATAAAAAACAAAAATGACCTTTTTGAAACTTTATTTTTCAAATTTTCTATTAAAATTCCCATATAACAAACCCTTTTTGTTCAAAATCGTCTTTTATTTTTTGGAAAACTTCAGGATTCACAATCACAGTAACTAGAGGATTTTTTCCAACAAAATATTTGTAATTAAAATCTTCAAGCATTTGTGCATTTACAGATTTTAAATTTTCGATGTAAGAAAAATAGTAAGATGAGTCGGCAACAGTCCACCAAAAACGCAAGGTTTCAAGAAGTCCCTGGGCCGTTTGACTTTCAAGAATTTTTGAATCTTCTACACGCAAAATCAAATCGTTCATTTGTTTTTCATCAGTTTGAAGTGCAATATTGTGAATCATTTCTGAAATTCCGTTTTGAAAATATTCCGCTCTTTCGGCAAGGCTCATTTCTGGATTTTGAACCATAATTCCAAACGAAAGTTCTCCACAAGTTTTTCTTGTATAATAGCCGCCCCAAGCGTAAGATGGGTCAGGAACAAAAAGCAAAGGATCTTCTGTAAGTGCCATTTTATAAAATCCCATAGGATTTGAAAGCAAGTTTGCAAGAACATCCGCAGTGTAAGTATCTTCTTTATCGAACAAGCAGTCAGGACCTCTGTAAGAAACTTCGATTTCGGCAATATCTTTTGAAATTCGCTCGTAAGGCATTACGCAAAAAGTGGGTTTTTCAAGAGGCGTTTTTGAAAACTGAACAATTTTGTCTGGATTTGATTTTTTTTCTTCAAAAGGATTTGCACGTTTTTTCCAAGAACCAAAAATCTTATTTACAAGTAAAAAAACTTCATCGGGATTAACATCGCCACCTACAAAAAGAGCAGAATTATTTGGAATGTAAAAACGCTTTTGAATCTTTTTTAATTGAGAAATGCTTGCATTTTGCACGGTTTGTACAGTTCCGCTTGGATTCAACTTCCAAGGAGCTTCTGAAAACATCAAATTATTCTTTTGGTTAGAAAAACACCAGCTTTGATTGCTAAAATTTGATTGAATTTCTGCTAAAACAACTTTTTTTTCATTTTCAAGCTCTTTTGAATCCATTTTTGGACTTCTTATAGCCGCATTCCAAAAGTTTAATCCCTGCTCAAGTTTTTCTGCCGGTATTGTAAAATAGTAATTTACACATTCCACACCAGTAGAACCGTTCCATTGAGCAACGCCCATATCACTTAAAGCTCCGTTCACTGCGGCAGCATCTTTATACAAAGAGTTACCTTTAAACATCATGTGTTCATAAAGGTGAAAAAGTCCTTGAGTTTGTTCAGTTTGAGTAAAAGAACCGCACTTTACAGCAATTTCAACGTAAGCAAGAGGAACTGCATGGTTTTCGGCAACAAACAAAGAAAGCCCATTGTCTAAAGTGTAGGAAAAAAGCCCTTTTATTGGAGTTTCTTGTGCAAACACAAAAGTTTTTGCTACACAACAAATTTGAAAAAACACAAAAAAAACTTTTGCTACAAACGACTTAAAAAAAGATTTTCTAATTTTTTTTAGCAAATGTCACTTCCTTTATAAATCATTAAAATCTAAAGTTGCAAATAAGTCGGCAATAGTTTCGCGACGTCTTATTTCTTTAAATGTGCCATCTTCTTTTAGAAGAATTTCTCCACAGCGAAGTTTTCCATTATAGTTAAAACCCATTGCACGCCCATGTGCGCCTGCATCATGAATAATCACCAAATCGCCAATTTCAATTTTTGGAAGAGAGCGCTGAACGGCAAATTTATCGCAATTTTCGCACAAAGAACCAACTACATCGTAAACTTCAGTTTTTGGAGCATCTTCTTTTCCGCTAACCGTAAGTTCGTGGTAAGAACCATACATTCCTGGTCGCATAAGATCTGCCATACACGAATCAAGACCAATGTAGTTGCGGTAGATATGTTTTTCATGAATTGCTGTAGAAACAAGCCAACCATAAGGACCTGTTATAGGTCTTCCACATTCCCAATAAATTGCAAGTGGATCAAGCCCAGAAGGAACTATCATTTCGTCATAAAGTTTTCGTATTTTTTGAGCAACTTCGTAATAATCAACTTTCTTTTGTTCAGGCTTATAAGGAATTCCCAAACCTCCACCTAAATCAACAAATTCAATTTGAATTCCAAGTTTTTGTTTTAATTCAACGCAAAGTTCAAAAAGGATTTTCGCTGTATCTGCAAAAAAATCAGGATTAAGTTCGTTTGAAGCAACCATTGTGTGAAGTCCAAAATGTTTTACACCTTCGTTAAGGCATTTTTCATAAGCTAAAAAGATTTGTTCACGAGTAAGCCCATATTTTGCTTCTTCTGGTTTTCCGATAATTGCATTTCCACCCTTTTTCAATGGACCTGGATTATATCTAAAGCAGATTGTTTCAGGAAGTTTTCCACCTAAAGCATTTTTTAGAAAATCTATATGAGTTATATCATCAAGGTTGATTATATTTCCTCGTTCGTAAGCAAATTTATATTCCTGTGCAGGAGTTTCATTTGACGTAAAAATCACTTTTTCATTTTTAATGCCAGCAAGTTCGCTCAACATTAATTCAGGAAGACTTGAACAGTCCGCACCACAACCTTCTTCTGCAAGAATTTTCAATATATGAGGATTAGGACACGCTTTTACCGCAAAATGTTCCCTAAACAAAGGAAAAATGCTAAACGCATCTGTAAATTCTTTCATATTTTTTCGAATAGATTTTTCATCGTAAAGATAAAATGGAGTTGGAACTTTTTTTACAAGTTCACGAAGTTGTTCATTATTTAATGGAAAATATTTTGACATATAAAAATCCTTTTATTCAAAATTACTAAAATTAAAGCTTTTAGCAAACATTTTTCGTAAAACTTTACACCAAAAAAACAAAAACTTTCAATACTGTTTGAATTTTTTAATTTTTGTTTTAATTGTTTCATTAATAAAGGGCGAAACTAGATTTTTTATAATTATCCCAAATGTCGATTTTTTAGGAAAATTAAAAAAAACGTAAGCAAATTTACAATTTGAAAAGATTTTGTGCGATAAAAACGTCTAAGGTCGTACAGTCCCCGCTTTTCCACCCACAAAAAAAACAATTCAAACGAGTGCAAGCTCAATCAGCTGTAGCAGGGATTAGTAAACAAACCTTGTAAAGTCGCTGACAGCGGTTTTTTACAGTTTATAAAAAAAGCAACGTTTGGACTAATTAAAAAAATAGATTTTCAACCTAAAATAAATGCAAAAATTTATATTTTTTTTTCAAAAAGTATTGACATTTAAAATGATATAAGTTACTTTATAGTCAGCTTGTAAATAAGCTGATAAACTCTCTCCGATGTCCGGTAAACCGGACGGCAGAGCCTCTGGGTAACGTTGTTATTCGGAGGCTCTGCTTATTTTAAACGCACAAAACAAATTGTTTTCTACCTAAAATAACTAAAAAATAAATTTACGATTGTACAATGCAAAAAAGGTGATAAAATAATAAATAGCCCTAAATTCGATTTTTTAATTAGCCCCAATGTCGAGTTTTTAGGAAAATGAAAAAAACTCAAAGTTTAGGCTAATTATAAGAAAAATTGACTTTCGGTCTATCATAAATCTTACTTGCAAAGGACAATTTATATGGCAAAAGAAGAACGAAAACCATGGAAATCCCTAGATCCATATCGGAACAAAATTTTTAATACAGAATGGCCAACTTTTCCGCAACTTATACAAATAAGTGCAGAACGATTTAAAAACAACAATTGTTTCACGGATTTTGATGGTCCAAACGGAACAAAACGCACATTTACATATTCACAAGCTTATGAAAACATAAAAAAACTTGCTGCATGGATGACGGCAAACGGAATTCAAAAAGGCGACCATGTTGCCATAACTGGAAAAAACTCTCCTGAATGGGCAATGACTTATCTTGCAATTTTGTGTGCATCTGCAATAACAATTCCGCTAGATTTTGCCTTGCATGAAAACGAAGTTCAAAATCTAATAAACACTGCAAAACCAAAAATGATATTCGTTGATGATGAAAAATACGACTCGATTTCAAAAGCAAATCCAGAAATAAAAGTTTTTTCATTAACTCCAAAACTTGCAGATAAATACTGCCTAAACTTAGAACCACCTGCAGAAGTAAAAATGAATGAACCTCCAGTTCCAGAAGATCTTGCAGCAATTCTTTTTACATCAGGAACAACAGGAACTCCAAAAGGTGTAATGCTTACACACGAAAACCTTATAAGCGACTGTTTTATTGCACAAACACAATTAAAAATTCTTCCAACAGATAAGTTCTACGCATTACTGCCAATTCATCACGCATACACAATGCAAGCCGCATTTATAAACCCAATTTCAGTGGGTGCAGAAATTGTATTTGGCAAAAGTATGTCTGTAAGTAGGCTTTTAAAAGAACTAAATGACGGACACATAACAATCATGCTTGGCGTTCCATTGCTTTATAATAAAGTTCTTGCAGGAATCAAAAAAGGCATAAAAGAAAAAGGTGTTTTTGTGTCTGCTATAATGGGTCTTTTAATGCAAATTTGTTACAGTCTAAAAAAAGCATTTAAAATCAATTTAGGGCACAAGATATTTATGCCAGTCCTAAAAAAGGCAAGTCTTAGCACACTTAGAGTTGCAATCTGCGGAGGAGGACCTCTTGCTCCTAGCGTATTCAAAGCGTACAACGCCGCGGGAATTGATTTTATTCAGGGATACGGACTTACAGAAACTTCGCCTATAATTGCACTCAATCCTATAGAAGGATTTAAAATTAATAGCGTAGGAAAATACTTTGCACCAATGATGCAAATGAAAATCCTAAATCCAAACGAAAAAGGCATTGGCGAAATTGTGGTAAAAGGTCCTATGGTAATGAAAGGCTACTACAATATGCCAGAAGAAACAAAAAAAGTTTTCACTGAAGACGGATTTTTCAAAACAGGAGATCTTGGCGAAATCGACAAGGAAAACTATGTAATTCTGCGTGGAAGAGCAAAAAATATGATTGTAACTTCTGGTGGAAAAAATGTTTATCCGGAAGAAATCGAGGATTCGTTCCAACTATGCGACAGTATTCAACAAATCGTTGTTCGCGGTTACAAAGCAGAAAACGATGACACCTCTGAAGAAATTGAAGCCCTTATCTACCCTAGTGACACCGCTTATGAAGAAGTAGGTCAAAAACGAGGCGACAATTTTAACTCCACAGAAATTAAAAAGAAGATTCAAGAAGTTGTTGATAAAATAAATAAAACACTTCAACCTTACGCAAGAATTTCAAGAATCAAAATTCTTGATAAGTTGCTAGAAATGACAACTACTCAAAAAGTAAAAAGGAACTACGAAGAGCAAAAAGACACAAAAGAAGAAAAATAGTCCAAAAGTCGAATTTTTTTTATAACTTTTGAAAAAGGCTTTCAACAAATTTTCAATTTGCTACAGATGGTTGTGCTCAAACTTTATTTGAATTGGTTTGGGTTGCTGTGCAATCTTAATTGTTCTTATCGCACAAAATCTTTACAAATTGAAAATTCGTTTACGCTTTTGTTCATTTTCCAAAAAACTCGAAATTTGGGCTAATAATCTGCTATTCGTAAATTGGTTCAAAGTATTCTGCAGAATGTCCGCATATAGGACAAACAAAGTCAGAAGGTAGTTGAGCGCCCTTGTATTCATAACCACAAATTTTACATCTCCAGCCAACAATCTTCTTTTCAGTTGAATTAGTTGGAGAAATAGAAGTTTTTGGCTTGAGTTCGTTTTGATAATCTGCGTAGGTCAAAGGCATTTCTTTAGAAGTCAAAAAGGCATCGTCTATTTGAGCAATAAACAATGTGTGAGTTCCCAAATCTTCAAAGGAAACTACACGGCACGAAAGCACAGAACAAGAACAACTTTCAACGTAAGGCAAACCATTTGAATCTGTTTTGTATTCAAAGTCATTAAACTTGTCAACATTTTTGCCACTTTGATAACCAAAGCGTTTTATAATGTCAAATATACAGCGTTTATCTAAAACTGAAAGTGTAAATAGTTTTGTTTCTTTTAGCATATCGCAAGAAAAATTGCTATTCAAAAGTGAAATTGCAATTCTTATAGGACTAGAAGCTACTTGTATACAGGTATTTGTTATACAAGCATTTATCTTTTTAGAATTTTTTGTACCAAGTATAAACACGCCATAAGAAATATTGTATAATGCTTTTGAATCCATAAGCTCTCCAAAAGTGAAAAGTTTAATGGCATTAATAAGATTTTCAAAACTTCTTGAACGTATAAAAACTCAATCTACAAATTCAATCTTGTTGAAATTCTTATTTTCGCCATTTTTTTTAATATAATAACGCAACGTTAGTTTGGCAAACAAATATTTTACGGAAGAAGCAATGAAATTAGAACAAACGCAAATAGCAAAAACATTAAAAGAAAATATTTTTAACAAAAACACAAACTTTGTATTTTCTACCGATGTTGTGGCATCTAGTTGGTTTTCTTGGTGCGTAAAAAATTTGAACAACAGCGAAAAAATATTTTGCATTGCCGCAGAACGTTTTATTGCTTGGGATAAGTTCAAATCAAAATACATGCAAGACGATGAAAAAGCTTGCAAGCCAATTCCCGCCCAAATGCGAAAAATCTTTACGCACAACCTTCTTCGCCGAAACAAAACCGAACATTTTCTAAAAAAAATAATTAATCCTCAATATGCGGAAAATGCACTTTCGTTTTCAGATTGGATTTCTTCAAATTTAACTTCGCTAAAACTTTGGGCAGACAAAGGTTTTGACTTATCAGATGAAGAAGAATGTGATTACAGCCTTATTTTTAATGAATACAAAAAATTTCTAGAAAAAAACAATTTTTTTGAACAAGCTTGGCTTAATCCAAATTTTTCAAATGCACATGAAAATTTTATAATATTCTATCCAGAAATTTTTGAAGACTATTGCGAATATAAAAACATTTTTGATTCCTCTAAAAATATTCAAAGTGTACACTTTTGCAAAAATGAATCAGAAGAAACTTGCCCAAAATTGTATTATTTTTCAGATTCCAGAAGAGAATTGCGAAAAACCGCCCTTTATGTACGAAAACTTCACGATGAAGGTGCTTCTTGGAATGAAATTGCATTGCACATTCCAGACTTGGAAACTATAAGACCTTACCTTGAGCGCGAATTAAAACTATACAACATTCCAACTATTTTTCACGCGGGAACGCCTCTAACAAGTTGCAGCGCAGGGCAAATATTTTCACTTATTCAAAACTGTTTTCAATCAGATTTTTCCTACGATTCTGTAAGAGCGCTTGTTCTAAACGGCTACATTCCTTGGAACAATGCAGAAATCGAAGTCAATGGTGAAAAATTCAAAAGAGATTTATGTACAGAACTTGTTAGATTTGGGCAAGAAAATCACTGTGTTTGTTCTTACACAAAAAAAACGGAAGACAAAAACGGTCAAATAAAAGAAACTAAATTTTCAACTTGGGAAGAAAGCTTCTCAAAAACAGATGATGAACTTCTTTTTAATTTTTACAAAAACTTAAAAAAACAAATTGAAGCCGTTTGCAAAGCAAAATCCTTTGAAGACTTAAAAAAAGCTTGGTTCATCTTTTTAGACGGGAACGGAACAACACCTCTTATTTCAAAAGAAAAATTTAAACTTGTGCAATTTGAATCTTCCAACAAAATTCTTGGAAGATGTATAAATGAACTTGAAAAACTCATCGTTTTAGAAAAACTCTACTTAAATAACAGCGATATAAAAATAGAAAATGTATTCAACTTTTTTATAAATGAATTGAACGAAATCATTTACGCTCCGCAACCAGAAAAAATCGACGCTATAAACGTTTACAAATACAAAAATGCGGCAGCTGCTGCCTTTAATTACAACTTTATTCTAAATTGCACTCAAACTTCAATAAATGTAAATTCCAAGCCATTAAATTTTTTGAGCGAAGAAAAACGCAAAAAACTTGGAATAAAAGACAACGACTGCACAAAAACTTTTATAGAACTCTACAATTCAACAGGATTTTCTATAACTTCTTGTGCAGAAAAATCATTTTCTGGATATGCAATTCCACACAGCGATTTTAAAATCTACGAAAAAAATATTGATTCAAAAGAAGAAAACGACCAACTTGAAATCTTGGATTGTGAAGATTTTATAATTTGCGAAGGAAAAAACATTAGAAGTAAAGCCCAAGCAAAAAATCTTACGCAAAATCAAATTTTACAATTCAACAATTGGATTTCGCATTCAAAGTTCAACTCTTCCTACAAAGAAAATGAAAGTCTAAATCTAAAAAATCTTCTAAAAAATACAATCAAAGATAATTTTTCCTTAACAGCAACAAGTGAAAATCCAAGAATAACGCAAAGCGACCTTTCTTGCTTTTTTCCTTGTCCGCGAAATTGGATTTTCAAAAATATTTTATGCATAAAAGAAGATGACCTTGACACAGAATTAATAAACAAGTACGAAATTGGAAACATTCTTCACAAAGTGATGGAACTTCTTCTTGAAAAATGGCAAGAACCTTCGCACATATTCAAAAATATTCTTCCTACCGCAAAAGACAATCAATTTTTTCATACTTTAATTGAAAATAGCGAAAGCGAAGAAATTCTTTCAATTATAAATGAAGATATTGCTAAAAGTTTTTGCGAAGCAATTGAAAAACTTGATTACAACCATCGTCCGCTTGTAAAAGATATTTTACTTTCACAAAAAAACAGTTTTTGCAAAACAATTTTGACATTTTTGCACAATTTTTGCGATATAAATTTGTTCGGAAATTGGCAAATTGTTGCAACAGAAAAAAAACTTTCTTTTAGTCCAGAAGAAAAAAATTACACTTTATATGGAAAAATCGACTGTCTTTTAAAACAAAACACAGACGAAGAAATTTACGCAATCGTTGACTACAAAACTACAAAGCTTCCTTCGGCAACGGAAGCAAATGCTTCTATAATAAAAGAAAGCAAAGACGAATCAAAAGAACTTCAAAATTTTCAGCTTGCATTGTACAAAATAATTGTAGACAACAACAAAATGAATGCACAACAGGGAATTTTTGCTTCTATAAAAACAGGCAAAACTAACACAGTTTTTTGTTCAGATTCATCAAGCACAAGAAAAATAAAAGCAAGCGACTTTTTAGAAGAAACAGTTCCAGTTTTTTTTGAATACTGCGACTATTTTTCAAAAAAAATCAATTCCTTTAATTTTGAACCTTGTAAAAAGCAAAAAGAAATTACAAATAAAAATAAATTCTCCCAGTTAGATATTTATTCAAACTGTGCAGAATGTAACTACAGAACGATATGCAGAACAGCATTTTCAATTTCGGAACATAAATTATAAAAAAAACACAATCTTGATAAAATGGAAGAAAAATGAACAATACTATTGAAGAAATAAAACAAAAATATCAGTATCTTGACGATTTAAAACAAAATCTTGATGACGATCAATTAAAGGTTTGTTGCCATAAATCAAATGCAGTTGTTGCAGCAGGAGCCGGTTCTGGAAAAACTCAAGTTCTTGCAACACGCTTTGCCTGGCTTGTAATGGAACAAATTGAAGATTCTGATCTAGCAAAAATTCTTACCCTAACATACACAAAAAAAGCCGCTGCCGAAATGTATGTTCGTATTTACAATATACTAACTTTTTTTTCAAAAGATTCGCACTGTCCGCAAGAAAAAAGAAGTAAGGCAAAAAAAGCTTTAGAAAAGTTTAATTCTGTACACATTCAAACGTTAGATTCTTTTTGCGGTGAAATTGTAAGAAAAAGTGCAAATCTTTACGGAATAAGACCAGATTTTTCAACAGGAAACGCAAATTCCTTTTCTTCTGTAAAATTTCAAGCGTTGCAATTTGTAATCAATATTTTAAATGACAATTCTAGCAAAAACAAAAATAAAAAAGACACAATTTTGCATTTTTCAAGTTCTGATGAAATACAAAAAATTGCAGACATATTTGCCACAACCGTTTACAATCACACTTCACTTGCAAGTGAAAAAGACTTTTTTAAAAGTTTTTACAAAGTTCAAATAAAAGTGATCTGTGAAGAATGGAAAAAACTTTGCAAAAAATTTCAGGAAACAGCCGAAATCATTTTTTCTTCGATTGAAGAGTTTCCATTTTTTAAAGACGATTTTATTGCCGAATATAAAAATCTTATTTTTAGTTGGCAAGATTTTTTATCGCTAGACGTAGAAAAACTGTTTAAAGAATCAAACTCTTTTGAAACAAAAATTGCAGAAAGTGAAAAAAAATTAATTAGTTTTTTTGAAAAAATTAAAAAACTAAAATACCCAAAATTTTCAGATAAAGAATTCAAAAACGAGTCAGATAAACTTTCCGAAAATAAAAATTATTGCCCCGTTTAATAAACTTTTCTTAAAAGAAAAATACAATTCAGAATTCAAGCCTTTAATGGACAGCCTAAAACAAAATTTTACAAATCCTAAGCCAGATAAAAATTTAGCGGACGGTTTTGCTTCGCTTTTTGCAACAATAAAAGAGCAACCTTACAACCAAGTTTTGTGCGAACTTCTTGACGACTTTACGCAAATTATAAACAACTCAAAACGAGCTTCGGGAAATCTTTCGTTTAGCGACGTTAGCAGTATGGCTTTGAAAATCCTAATAGAAGAGCAAAGCGTTCGCGACCAAATGATAAATTCTTTTGATTTTATAATGATTGACGAATTTCAAGATAACAACGCTTCTAACCGAGATTTATTGTTCTTGCTTTCAATTCCTCAAGGAATTGACCTTTCTTGTTTAAAAAACACAGTTTCAAAAAATTCTGTTAGAAATTACATTTTGGAAAATAAACTTT
>SAMEA104315438__coassemble_1047_pt1 | contig 12851 bp, 13 predicted proteins | sample SAMEA104315438__metabat2_high_PE_016 | metagenome-assembled genome bin SAMEA104315438 (sample SAMEA104315438) | gut metagenome | biome: Monkey gut; feature: monkey-associated habitat; material: faeces | place: China | collected 2013 | reverse complement strand
TTTTATTTCTCCTTCAAAATGGAAACTTTCGATTTTTTGCTTAAATTTATTGTAGTCGCTTGCATTTCCGTCGGCATCAGTGCCTAATTCATCTTGAATCGAACGCAGTTCTTCACGTAAAAAATATTCTCGTTGATTTTTTTCAACTCGTTCGTTGAGTTCGTTTTGAATCTTTTTTTGAACGCGAAGAAGTTCTTGTTCTTTTTTTATAAAAACTAAAACCTGTTCCATTCTTTGACGAACATTTAGCATTTCTAGAACTTTTTGCTGATCGTCCTTGTCGATATTTAAAATTGAAGCAATAAAGTCGGCAATTTTTCCAGGATGGTCGATATTTACCATATTAAGGCGCATTTCTTCGCTAAACAAAGGATTATTTTCGCTAACTTCCTTCATTTCGCTTATAAGAGCACGAGTTAGAGCCTTTACTTCAAAAGTGTCATCTTCTTCGTCATCAAGATAGTCAACTGCGGCAATAATAGGAGTTTTTACATGCAAAGCTTTTCTTGTTTTAAAACGTTTTATTGTAGAAATAAAAACATTAACGCCGCCATCTGGCAAATTTATTTTCTTTATGATTTTTGCAGCCGTTCCAACGGAATGTAAATCTGAATAAGAAGGAATTTCTTCTTCATTTTTTAGCATTACAATTCCTATGTAACCGTCGGAAGAATATGCCTGTTCTACAACTTTTGTATCTTCCGCAGAATTAACCATGAGAGGAGTAAAAATTCCAGGAAAGATTGGTCGCCCTTGAAGAGGAATTATTGGCAATTTATTAGGAAGAACTGAATCTGCAGGAACAATTTCGCCAGTCTTTTTTATCTTTTCGTTTTTTGAGGCTTTTTTGCTTTTTTGAGAATTATCTGCATTTAATTCATCTTGAACAGAAGTTTTTGTCGATTCAACTTCTGTAGATACTGTTATATCGTCATCTAAAATAGAATTTTCTTTGTCATCATTTTTCATCATGTTTTTAATATATATGCAGAATCAAAGTTAGACAAGAAAAAACACTTTATTTTTCGTTTGGTTTTAAATTTGCTCCAATATACAAAGTGTCTTGCAACCAATCTAAACGTAAAGAAAAAATTTCATCCTGATAGCCTTCGCAAGAAAACTTAAACATAAAAACATTGCCACTTATGAGTTTTTCGGTTGGAAAATCTTGAAGTTTTGTCCATTCGTTGTTGTAAAATATTCTAATGTCGGTAGAAGCGGTTATTTCTCGCCCAGTATTTGCGTTATATGCATGAGGCGAAATTGAAACTTGCCGACGCATATTTTTTAAAAAATCAGCGTTTATAACAACTTCTTTGCGGTCAACACTAAATGATTTCCACCAAACGTAAGGACCTGCAACAACTTTTATGCGATAATTTCCATGAGAAAGATAAATATCTTTAGTTGTGTAAGTTCTGTTCTTAGCATTTTTTTCGCTAGGAAACTTTTTTTCAGAAACTTGAGTTAAAACTCGCCGTGTATTCGGAACTTCAGGAATAAGATTACCATCATTTTCAAAGAAAAACGCTCTTACTGGCAAATCAGCACCTGCAGAAGAAGTTGCGGGCATCTTCATTTGAATGCTAACAGGCGTGTACCATCTTCGCAAAACTGTTTTATGAAAAATTCCGTTGAACCACATAAAACCAACAGCAGTAATGGCTGCAACAGAACTTAAAGAAATTATCCAAGCTTTTTTCTTTTTTAAATCAGTGCGAATGTAAGGTTGTTCTTTTAATCCATCTTTTGAAAGAAGAAGCTTTGCAAGTTGAACTCGAATAGCATGAACGTCGTAATGTTTTAGGTATCTTTTTACAATTTTTAAAATAGGAACTGTAGTTTGAAAACGCTTTTTTGCATTTGGCTTTAACATTTTTTTTATTAAACGGCAAACAACAGACGGAATGGTTTTATCAATCTTTTTAGGGGAAATATATTTTCCTTTTCTGATTACGTTCAAAGTTTCTACAGAAAGAGTTCCTGGATACGGTTTTGAACCTGTAACCATTTCGTAAAGCATAATTCCAAGAGCGTAAATATCGGCACGACAGTCCACGCCGGCACTATTTTCAAACTGTTCTGGTGGCATATAAGCTGGAGTTCCAAGAGCAACTCCGCTTTCGGTAAGAGAATCGTTTTCCGCAGAATCTGTTGCAATTCCAAAATCGGCAAGTTTTATTTCGGCTCGCTTTGAAATAAGAATATTTCCAGGCTTTATGTCACGATGAACAATATCTTTTGAATGAGCGTATTTTAAGGCAAGGCAAGCATCTTGCAAAATCAACATGGCTAACTGAGGGCTTAAAACTGTTTGCTTTTGTAAAAGTTTATCCAGAGCCATGCCGTCCACAAATTCTTCAACCATGTAGCGGTAAGAACCTTCGGTAAAATAGTCAAAAAGATGGACGATGTACGGACTTTGCAAATCAAGAAGAATTTGTGCTTCTCTTTTAAAACGTTCTACATTGGCAGAATTTTTTCTAGCCGTCATTTTTTTTATGACAACTTGCCTATGAAGAGAAGGATGCATAGCTTTATAAACAACGCCCATTCCGCCTTTTGCAATTATTCCTTGTACTTCGTATTTGCCTATTGTATGAGGAAAAACCTCTGCCATTTTCATACCTCGCTTTAAGCTTTAAATTGAAGATTGCAATGCAATTTTTATTCTGAAACAACGCTCACAATATCTGTATCAGGATTAAAAAATCTATTATTTGAAACAAGTGCTATGTGCTGTTTTTCAGGATTATGAATTTGAACAAAAAGTCCATTCTGCCGCAAAAAATATTTGTCACTTACAGGTCTGTGACCCGCAATGTATTTTGCATCTAGCGGATTTTTACAAGTTGTAAATTCTTTTAACATTTGCAGAACACTTCCTTCTTCGGCTTCATCGTTTCCAGTCCAAGTAAGTGCCCGCACAGTAAAATCGTCGCTCATGCCGTTTATTATTTGTTTTTTAGAAAAGGCAACTTCTGGTTCAGCATGAGAAACAACAACAGTTGGAAGAGCGGCAACTAACGGAAGAGCATTTTCAAAACAAAAAATAACCATAACTACGTCGTCGCCATACATTTCTTCCATAAAAATGCGGACCATTTCACCTTCGTTAGCAAACTTTCTAAAAGGATAATTTCCAGCACCGCGAACGTTCATTATATTTTCATGGTTGCCTTTTAATATGTGAAAATTATTTGGAAAAGCACATTTTAATTCCATAACAGCAGATAACAGCGAAAGCCCTTCTGCCATTTCGCTTGCCATATTTTCGCCAGTGTAATTTTCTTCAAGAAATTCATCTTTAGCAGCAATCCATCGTTCTTTGCCACGCAATTCTGAATGGAGCAAATCGCCAACGCAGATAACTCGCAATAAACCTTGAGAAAGAGCTTCAAAGACAGAAAGCCCAATCTTTCCTTTGATAAAATTATCTGGAAGAACAAACTTCATTATATTAAAAATAAAATAAGGACGAGCGTGCAAATCTGGAACTATTATAGAAGGCAAATTTTCTATGCCTTCTGCGGTAAAATCTAAAAGACCGCCAAGTTCTTTTTTTTCAGAACAAGGACGCCAAATTCCACATTCTGATTCCAAAATTCCAGCTGTTCGATTGGCTAGTTCAAAGAGATAATCGTGTGTAGGAAGTTCGCGTGAAAAAGAAAAATTTTCAAGCTTTTCAAATAGTTTTTTTTCCAAAGTTTTTATCTTACGAAATTACAAGACTCATTGTGCCAATTGTAATTTTATCTCCGGTTGCAAGTCGAACATATTTTCCTTCTGGAATACGCTGACCATTTACAAAAGTTCCGTTTGTGCTTTTTTCATCTTTTATGAAATAAGCATCACGAATTTTTTGAATTATGGCATGATGACGGCTTGCTAGTTTGTTATCAACAACAACGTCGTTATCAGGTTCGCGACCGATTGTAATTTTTGCAACAAGTTCAATCTTTTTTTTGTTGAACATCAAATAACTTGCTGGAACAGATTCCGAAATAGCATCCAAGTGTCTGCCCACAGGACTGTCTGTAATAATTGTAGTATCTTCCAAAGTTCCCATATCTCTTAGTATATACCCAGAATAGAATATTGTCTATTTTTGTATTTTTTCATCGATTTTTGGCTCTTTTTTTCTTTTTGAACCTTTGCTTTTACAATTTAGATTTTCGCTCTTTTTCTAAATCAGAAAAACTTGGCAAATCTTCATGAACTATATGGAACAAAGACTTTAAGACTTCTTCCATAATTTTGCGAAGTTCAGGGTTCAATCTTCTTAACGCTGTTAAAATTTTAACAGAATTTTTGAACATATTTGCTTTTATTTCTGAATTAGTTTTTGCACCAGTAGCGTGAATTATTACAAAAAGAGTTTCAACAAAAACTTCTCTGTCATTTTGGGAAAGAATGTCTATCCACTTGTTAAAAGAATCGTAAAAAAGTTTGCTAGCTTTGTCAAAACCGTCAACTTGAACAAATTCTTTTCCTTTTATGTGCCATGAAAAAGGATCGTGTTGCATTACGCCAGTTTCGTCGCTTTCAACAACTTGAAAACAACCTTTGTGGCGAAAAATCATTCCTACAATCGAAAGTTGAGGATAAAACGAACAAAGTTTTGGAATAATTTCAAAAAATTCTTGAGATTCAAGCCTTTTTTCTGTAAAACCAGGTCCATCGTTATTGTAGATTTTTTCAATTCGATTTTTTATTTTTTTATCGCAAAGCGCAGAAGCAAAAACCGCAAGATTTCCACCTTTTGAATGACCTGCTACAGTTATTGTTCCTTTTAAATTGTTTGCAACATCCTTAAGATACAGAACGGCATCTTTTTGAGCGGGAACTTCATTCATTATTGCAAGATTGCAGTCTTCTTTCCAGCCAACAACAGTGTCGTCTGTGCCACGATATGCCACAAAAAGCTGTTTTTTTGCAATTATGTAAGTCATTGCCGCAAATTGCTCTTCCTTTTGTAAGTCGATAATAGAATCGTAGCCGGTTGCTAAAATGTTTCCAAAACGAACAGTATTTGCCGCTTCGAGCAACAACTGAACAGAAAGACGGTTTATTAGAAGCCCAGTATCAGAACGAGTTTCAAAATCACAAGAGTTCTTAAAAAGTTCGGCAAGTTCTTTCAAAGTTATGGAAGAAGAAAAATCTCGCTTTTGCATAAGACCATCAAAGTTCAAATACAAAATTTGGCAAAGAATAAGAGAATCAATTTCATTAAAAGGAGAATCTTCAAAAGAAAGGTCTCCTCTCCAAGCAACGTAATCAAGAATATTTGACATACTTTTATAATAATCAAGTTTTTGCTAGAGTTCCACATTTTTCGTAAAAAAAATAAGAAAAGTCTTTATTTTTCTTGCAAATATAGTATATTTAAATCAAAGTTTTTCTTAATAAATGGAAGGTAATAATGGACAATTTGGAAAATCCTGAAAAAGTGGTTTCTGCGGTAAACGAACAAAATCGTTTTTTAGCAAAAGTTTACGGTTGGATGACATTAGCCCTTGCTTTAAGTGCAGGTGTGGCTTTTTTTACAGTAAGAAGCCAATTTTTGTTTAATTTAATTTTTGGCAATGGATTTGGATATTTAATTCTTGCTATTGCTGAAATAGTTGTTGTAATTTGGCTTTCGGCAAGAATCAGAAAGATTTCTGCAACAGCAGCAACTGTTGCGTTTATTTTGTATTCAATTTTAAACGGAATGACGCTTTCAAGTATATTTTTTGTATATGAAATTCAATCAATTGCAAATGTTTTTATAATAAGTGCAGCAATGTTTTTAGTGATGGCAATTTACGGTTCTGTTACTAAAGCAAATATTCTTTCGTTTGGAAGATTTTTCTTTATGGCAATTACAGGTCTTGTAATTGCTTCACTTTTGAACTTGTTCTTAAAATCTTCAAAGCTCGACTGGATAATTTCTATTGTAAGCGTTGTTGTTTTTACAGGTTGCACAGCATACGATGCAAAAAAGATGCTAGTCGTAAGCCAACAAGCACAGAATACAGAAGTTTTTAACAAGGCTTCCATAATTGGGGCTTTGGAACTCTACTTAGACTTTGTAAACATCTTTTTGCATTTGCTAAGCCTTTTTGGAAAAAGACGCAGATAAAAACTCTACATTTAGACTTAAAAAGAAAGTTCTTTTAATTCGCTTATGAAATTGGTTGCACTTACATTTTTTTGCGAAATGCAACCATTTTTTTCTATTAAAATAGTAAAAAACTGAGGAGAAGAGCTTTCATTCCAAAAAGACTGATTTTCTACAGGATTTTTTACTTTCCATTCAAAATTGTTACCACATTCTTTTGATTTTTGATTCATAAAAGCTTTTATAAACTCGCACGCAAGTTTTATTTTGGCATTATGACGCAACTCTTTTTGCTCAAGCCGGTAAAGCTCAACTTGATATTCATCAAAATGCCTTAAAAAATGAGCAATAACAGGAAAAGGGTCGTTTGCAAGTTTTGCATCTGCAATTTTTTCAAAACCAGTTTGAGTTCTTCCCATAAAAGAAATTTTTGTTTGGCGTTGAAAAAAAGCACGAATATGAAAATCTTCGCTTGCAAAAAGTTCCCAACTAACAGAAGAAGATGAACTTTCTACTTGGCTTTTCAAGTTAGGCCAAGCAAGATTAATCAATTCTATTTGATGCAAAACAGATGAAATATCTTGCAGGGGACTTCCTGCGCGGCTATTTTGTCTTTGCATAAGAACGAGTTTTTCTTTCCAAAAGTCATTTTTTTTCTGTTCAAACATTTTTTCCTTCATTTTTTAAGGCAGATAGGTTGCGCTGTGCCCTGCAAGCGATTTTATCCACAGCTTTGATTTTTCATAAGAAAGGCGATTTTCCAAAATCCAAAGAACATTCATCTTTTCATTTGCACAAGGAATATCGCCTTCGCCATCGGTAAAAATTATCATTCCGCTATATTTTGTTTTATTTTTTAGAAAAAAATCCAAAGCGCACTGAAAATTCGTTCCACCTCGCCCGTTCACCTGATCTAATTTCATATTTTTTTTCAAAGGAATTGGTTCTTTGAATTTTACTTGGGTGTCAAAGAAAATTAAATCAATATTTTCGATAATTCCAAGAAAAAAGAAATTTTTTACAGCATGGCAAAACTTTTCAAAACTAGAATCCGTTATAGAACCGCTAACATCAACTGCGATTAAAACGTTGGCTTTGCGTTCATAACGGCTTCCCATTTGAGAAAAACCGAACCGCCTGCTTGGGCGCATTCGCGTAAGAGAACGTTTTGCACTTACAACACGCTGCCTAAAGCGCGAAAGTGCTCTGCGATAATCAAACGAAAAATCGCACTGGTCTTCAAGAGTACGAATTTCACCTCCAGACAGACCGCCCCACCCCATATCTGTTTGAGTTTTCTGAATCTGCATAGAAAGAAGGCTCTGCGCATCAGGATTTTCTTGCCAAAGTTCACAAGTTTCATCAGAAGGAAGCGAAAAATTTTGCCCATTGGAAGACGCTCCCACGTTTTGAGAGCCAGCAATTGATGTCTGCTCAACAAGAAAGAGAATTTTTTGATACCATTGCTCAAACGAAAGAACATCTTTTAAAACAAGAATGCCAGAGCGGTGGTCAACGCAAAGATTTCTTTTAAAAAAACTGAGTTCTTCGCTGCCTTCCCATTTTTTTCCTAAAGGATACTGCTCAATTTCAAAACGCTTAGCCTGGAACTTAAAATATTCAACACCTTGCAAAAAACGATTGGAATTTACAGAAGAAAGTTTTATTCCGCCTTGATAAAGAACAATGTCGCTGGCAAGAACAAGGATTCCGCCTTTTGCATTTAGCGGCTTTCTTTTGTAGGGATGCTGCATCAAAATCCTAAAAATTTCAATTTTCAGCAAATCTTCAATTTCTTTTTGACTAAAAACTTTGCAAAGTTCAGAAGAAAATTCAATTCTCATGCAGCCGCTTCTTAAAGGCACAGAAAGAGAAGAATTTTCCACAAAATTATGCGTACATGCCGCCGAAAAAAGCAAAGGTTCTGTATAAAACCACTGAGAACGTATTTTTTCAAGATTTGCTAGAACATTCATATAAGAAGTCTTTTTAAGAAACTAGTTTTCTTCTAAAAAATTTGAAAGAGTTTTGTAAAAATCAGGAATATTTTCCATTATGAAAACCAAAGTTTTTGGATAAACAGAACCATTGCAAAGCGAAACAAAGTGCGACTGAACTTCTTTTAGATTTTTTTCCGCCAAAAAATTGAAATAATCTTCAAGAGAACAGGCAATTTTTTTAACACAATCGCTAGAATATGCACAAGATTCGATAAACCTAAACAAACTTTCGTTTAATTTAGAAAATTCTGGCAAAGAAAGATTTTCAAGTTGATTTTTGAAAAAATCAATTCCATTTAGCAGGATTTGGTTTGCGCTTGGAATTGAATCTTGCAGAAACTGAAAAAACGCACTTGCAGCACGATTTCCAACAATTCCAGAAATTAAAGTTTTATGAATTACTTCCAAAACAGGAAATTTTAAAATTACATCGCTTACGCGACCCCAACTTCTTCGATCTGGGGCTCTTTCAAACTGTTCTGTTTCAAAATTAGAATCTGCAGAATCAAGAAATTCTGGGTTTTCTTTTATAAATGAAACAACACGACTATCCACACCGTTTTTATTTGCCCAAGAAAGCCAATCTTCAACAGAAGGAGCAAATTCATAAATATTAAAACGACTTATGAGTGCAGGATCTAAATCTGTAAGTTGATATTCATCGCCACCATTCACCGCACTTATTATTCGGCTACCGTTTGGCAAACTTTTTCCAGCAAGTTTTCGATTTAAAGTCAAATCCATAACGGTTTGCAGAACTTCTGGACGAGCACGATTTAATTCATCAAGAAAAAGGACAACAGGTTTTTCATCAACAGGAAACCAATAAGGGAGCATAAAATCTGTTCTGCCAGTTTTTAAGTCTTTTTCTGGAAGACCAATTAAATCGCCGGGGTCGCTCATCTGACCAAGAAACAAGGTTGTTACTTTGAAACCTTTTTTTTGAAAAAAATCTTCAAGGATTTGAGATTTTCCAATTCCGTGCCGACCAACAAGCATAATATTTTGCTGCGGAGGAGTATTTTCAAGTATAAAAAGAAGTTGTTCTGCGTTTATTGTCATTTGCAAGAAAGTTTAGCATAAAATTTGGAAAAAAACTATAAGGGTGGAAGGTTGGTTAGTTTATCATCAAGATGATTATTGTCATAAATCTTACGAAATTCATTTGCATTTGAGATTTTTTGTTCAAGCGAACAAGAAACAAAGTTATTCATTTTAGCTGCAAAATCTTCTGCAGAAACAACAAGATTAGTTAATCCGCTGATTTCAGGAATTCCTTCAAAAGCAACATCTGTTCCGATTACAGGAGTTCCAGTCGTAAAACTGTCCAGAACTTTTACTTTTACACCAGCACCAGTAAACAGCGGAACAATAACAGCAGAGCTTTGAACTATACGAGCATAACTGTCTTCTACAAAACCAAGATAATTTATTTTATTTGGTTTTAAATATATTTCCTGGATTTCCTTGCTGAGTCCGCCACCCATTACAAAAAGAGAATTTTTTATATTCTCTTTTAACAACGGAAAAACGTCTTTTATAAACCAGACAAGTCCATCAAGATTTTCCTTTCGCGACCAAAGTCCAAAAAACAAAAATGATTTTTTATCTTCAATTGCAGAAGGAAAAGTAAAATCGTGCAGATATTCGTTTGTATATTCCGCTTTTATTCCATACTCATGCAAAACAATTTCTGAATCTTTTTTGGACGGAACAAAAACATATTCCACGCTATTTAAGATTTTCCTTTCCGTTCTTTTTATCCATGAACGAAAAAATCACTATCACCAGAAATCAAAACAATTTGATCAACAAGTTTTTTATATGCAAAAGTCGCAATATCAAGACCTATTTTCATATCAACACCTTTCTGCCGCATATTAAGCACTAAATCTTTTTCTGAAAGTTCTTCAATAGACAATGTTTTTCGACAAATCTTTTTTACAGTATCCGCAGAAAAGACATAGTTCATTTCATCATCTGCGAAAAATCCCATTCGTAATGCAACCTTTCTTCGTTGTTTCAATGAAGACAAAAATGAATTCATCCAGTTATAAGAAGCAGTTTTCGCAAAATCAAAATTTTTTTGGGTAATAGGATTATAAATTGTCTTTTTTACAGGTTCACAGTCATAATAAAAAATTCTATATAATTCTGAATAATCGTAAATTTTCTTGTTTTCAACTTTTTATAGCTGTCTCTATCTTTTAAATGAAAATGACAGTATTTTATAAGTTCATCTGCTCTTGATTCAGGTGTTTTTTCTCCCCAAAGATGATTTGCAACTTTTCTGTAAAAACCACCATCAACAAGAATCGCTGTTTTTTTCATATTCTCGCCTTATTTTTTCATTAAACTTATTGACAAAAATTTTAAACAATAGTATGTTTCTATACATAAGAACAAAAAACTTATGGAGGATTCTATGAAAAAACTTATTAGTGCTATTTCTGCTATTTTGGTATTGGCTTCTTCTACAGTATTTGCTGCTCCAAAGAAACAACATAAAATAAAAATTGGTATTGCAAAAATTGTTCAACACCAAGCCCTTGATGACATTGAAAAAGGTGTTATTGATGCAATCAAAGACGCAGGAATTGATGCAACTTACGACTTGCAAAATGCAAATGGAGATGTTGGAACGGCTGCACAAATTGCAAATCAGTATAAGGCAGAAAAAGTTGATGTTGCCGTAGGAATTGCAACTCCAGTAGCGGTAGCTTTGGCAACAACATTGAAAAATATTCCTGTTGTATTTGGAACTGTAACCGATCCACTGGGTGCAGGTCTTGTTTCAACGCTTGAACATGGAGAGCGAAACGTGACAGGAATGAGCGATGCAATTCCTACTGAACAGCACATAAAACTTTTTAAGGAAGTTGCAGGCATAAAAACATTGGGATTTATCTACACAAGTAGCGAAGACAATTCTTCAAGTGCACTTGCTCTTGTAAAAAAAGGTTGCGAAGAAGCAGGAATAAAACTTGTTACACAAAGTATTACAAAATCCGATGAAGTAAAACAAGCTGCTCAAGCTATTGTAAATCGAGTAGATGGAATATATCTTTCTACAGACAACACCGTATTTAGTGCACTTGCTTCACTTGTTGATGTATTTGGAAAAGCAAAAAAGCCTATTTTTTCAGGTGATGTTACAGCCGCAAAAGAAGGCGGAATCTTTATGGCAAGCGGTTTTAATTACTACAAAGCTGGTCGTGCAACTGGCGAAATGGTTGTAAAAATCTTAAACGGAGCAAAACCTTCGGAACTTCCAGTAAGATTTATGACAGATCCTTCTGACACAGATTTTCTTATAGACTTAGACGTTGCAAAAAACTGCAACATAACACTTGATAAAAAATATTTGGATACAGCAAACATGATTATCCAAAATGGAAAATTAACTACAAAATAGAAAAATGCTATTGAAAATTATGGCAAAATTCGAGTTTTAAGAAAATAAACAAAAGCGTAAGCGTTTTTTTATAATTTATGAAAACTTGAATTTTGCCATATTAAACTTTTATAATTTTTATAGGTAGGACGAAATGATTTGTTCAATTTTAATAGAAGGTTTGATTTACGGAATAATGGTTTTAGGAGTTTTTTCAACATTCCGTATTCTCAATTTTTGCGACATGACTGTAGACGGTTCGTTTCCAATGGGAGCTTGCGTTCTTGCGGTTTGCCTTTCTAATGGAATTGCACTTCCTTTTGCCCTACTTTTAGCTTTTTTTGCAGGAATTTTAGCAGGTCTTGTAACAACGCTTATCTACACAAGTTTTAAAATTCCTGACCTTTTAGCCGGAATTCTCACGATGACCATGCTTTATTCTGTAAATCTTAGAATATGCTCAAATAAAGCAAATATTTCATTATTAAAAGTTCCAAACTTTTTTTCAAAATTAAGCGATTTTTGTTACGACCACTTTCCTACTGTAGATTCAAATCTTGCAATTCTTTTATTTCTTTTTATTTTTGTGTTCGCCCTAAAAGGACTTATGGACTTGTTCTACCACACAGATTTAGGTCTTACGATGGGAGCATTGGGTGCAAATCCACAACTTATTATATCACAAGGAATTAATCCAAACATTGTAAGAGGAATTGGAATTTGTGCAGGAAATGGGCTCGCAGCTCTAGCAGGAGCTTTTGCCGCAATGTACAATGGTTTTTCAGATGTAGGAATGGGAACAGGCGTAGTTGTTAGTGGTCTTGCATCTTTAATGCTGGGGGAATTCCTTTTAAAATCGAACAAAATTTCGCTTCAAACCGCACGTGTTCTTCTTGGCTCAATTATCTACAGGGCACTTATGGTTCTTGCCCGTACTTATGGTTACAAAATCCACATGACACCAAATGATTTAAAATTGGCAACAGGAGTTTTAATCATTCTTTGTCTTTTGCTTTCAAAAACGAATTTTTTGTCAAATTTCAAAAAGAAAAACAACGCACAAAAAGAAGGAACAAAATAAATGCTTACACTGAACAATATAAACATGATTTTTAATAAAGGAACTCCAGACGAAAATCACGCCCTAAAAAACATAAACTTAAAAATAAATTCTGGTGATTTTATAACTGTTATTGGAAGCAATGGAGCTGGAAAATCAACTCTTTACAACGTTATTGCAGGAAGTTACTCCCCTACTTTTGGAACAATCGAATTAACCACAAAAAATGGAATAAAAGACATCACTCGCGACAAAGAATACAAACGAGCAAATTATATAGGCAGAATTTTTCAA
>SAMEA104315438__coassemble_1038_pt1 | contig 12982 bp, 12 predicted proteins | sample SAMEA104315438__metabat2_high_PE_016 | metagenome-assembled genome bin SAMEA104315438 (sample SAMEA104315438) | gut metagenome | biome: Monkey gut; feature: monkey-associated habitat; material: faeces | place: China | collected 2013 | reverse complement strand
CTCTCTTTGTCAAAAATTTTAAATCCAGAAAAACAAAGCAAACGCGGAACAAAACAAATTGCTATAGCAAAATAAACATTCATTATTTTTAGAATAACGTATGAAGTGGACTTTTGCAATTGCAACGTTTATAATAAAAACATGATTAGTTGCAATTCAATAATTCTTATAGGCGTAAAACACTGCGGAAAATCTACAATTGGGAAACTTCTTGCCCAAAAACTAAACTGTCCTTTTTTTGATACAGATGAATTGATTCAAAAATTAACAAAAAAATCTGCACGAGATTTATACAACGAATTTGGCGTTTCAACCTTTATGCAAACAGAAACAAAGGTTTGCCAACTTATAGCAGAAAAGTTTAGCGGAAAAAAAATTATAGTTTCCACTGGTGGCGGAATTTGCGACAATCCTCAAGCATTAATAGAACTTAGTCCTTTAGGAAAATTTGTTTTCTTAAATGCAGACGAAGAAATAATTGTTCAAAGAGTTTTTGCCGAAGCAAAATACAATGCCACAACGAACAGCGTAATTGGAATTCCTGCCTATATTGCCCAAAAAAAGCCAGAAAGTTTGGAAGAAGCCAAAAAGATTTTCAAAACAATTTATGAAGAACGAGTTGAACTTTATAAAAAAACAGCCGACATCGTATTCCAAATGGAATCAGATTCGGCTGAAAAAAACGTTGAAAATCTTTTAAGAAGTTTATCTTAAATAAGGTTATTTTCCACAACCTTCGCAACCGCCTTCTGAACAGTCGCAATTTCCACCACAGTCTCCGCCACAACAGCCGCAACCGTTTTCGACATTCTGCAATTCTTCTTCCGTAGCGTCGCGAACGTCAACAATCTCTACATCAAAAGTGAGTTGCTTACCAGCAAGTTCATGGTTTCCGTCAACTGTAATTTTATCGCCTTCAATTTTTGTAACTTTTACAGTTAAAAATCCTCCATCTGGAGTTGAAGCCCTAAACATCATTCCTGGCTCAATAACTGTTCCTTCATCAAACTGACTCTTTGAAATTTCGGCAACAAGACTTGGTTCGTATTCACCATAGGCATCTTTTGGTTCTACAACAACAGTAAATTTGTCGCCAACAGTTTTTCCTTCTAAAGCAGATTCAAGACCGCTTATTATTAAACCTTTTCCGTGAATGTATTCCAAAGGAGCTTTTCCTTCAGAAGAATCAAGAATCTTTCCTTGTGAATCTTTAAGAATGTAATGAAAGGTAACCATTTTGTTATTTGAAATATTCATTTTTTTATCCTTTTTTTATAGATTGATTTTATAGTTTTTAGTTTTGTTAAAAAGCCCCATAGTCAGATTCACTTACGCCTTCAGGCAAATCTTGAACCACTTCTACAACTTCTGGAACAGCATCTTTTATATAACGTTCAACTCCCATTTTTAAAGTCATTACTGCCATTGGACAACTGCCACAAGCACCTACAAGACGAAGATGAACTTTCATTTGATCATCAAGGCAGATATATTCCATATCGCCACCGTCTGCTTGAAGTTGAGGACGAAACATTTCTATTGCTTCTTTTATTTTTTCCTCAAGTTCTTTTTTCTTTTCTTCCATTTTTACCTCACGTGCATATTCTACTTTTCAAATATACAGTTATTTTACTATTTCGCCAACAACTTCGTAAATATCTTTTTCATAATAAATCCAACCGTATAAGGCTGTTGCACTTACAAGTTTTCGACCATATTCACGAGTTTCTTCATAAGGGATTGTTTCTAAAAAAAGGTCGTCTGGCAAATAACTGCGATTGCCAAAAGCGATTTTTGAACTTTTTACCCAACGGCGAACTCGTGTTATTCCTGCATTGTAAGAAAAGAATGCCAAAAGCCAATTTCCATCAAGGCGTTTTGCAAGTTCCGAAAGATAAAATGTTCCAAAAGTTATATTTTCTTCCGGATTTTTTAAATTGTAGTCCGGCATTTTTAATTTTCTTGAAATATCGTTTGCGGTATCTTTCATAAGCTGCGTAAGACCGATTGCACCTGCAAAACTGTTTATATTTGCGTCAAAAAAACTTTCGCTTCTTATAAGAGCATACATAATTTCTTCTGGAACATTGTATTCTGCACAAGTTTTGCTTACAATTTCGCTAAAATTTTGCGGATAAAGGACTTTTAAATCTTCGCGAGAAATAGGACCTTCTGTTTTTGCAAAAACTTTTGCCGCAATTCTTAAACTTTGAGGAAAATAACGGTTATCATCGTTGCCACAGTCTTTTAAAAAATTAGCAATTTTTATTCCATTTTCATGGCTTAAGCGAATTTTTCCAGAACCGTAAATAGTTTGCCATTCTGGGTAGATTTTTTCTGGAAGTCCAAACGTAGCGTATCCAAGTAGCAAAGATTCTGCATCTGTGGAAGTTTCTAAATCTGAAAAATTATTTGCCAAAGTAAGAATTTCTTCGGCGTTTTCGCCTGCAATTCCAAGCTGATTTAATGCCATAATACGATAATAGGAATCCGAACCACTTGTAAGAGCACGTGTAAAAGCGGTAATTTCTTCACTTTTGTTGGTGTCATCTATTTGAAGCGGCAAAAGTCGTTCTTGAACAAGACGACCATAGATATAGGCATATTTTGCAACAACTTCATCGCTTGCATAACCGTCAACTGCTTTATAAATTTCACGAAAAGAATTCCATTTTCCTTCAGAAAGAAGGAGCGGTGAAAGAGTGCTAAAAAAGTCATCAAAATAAGAAGGATTGTTCCAAGTTTTGCAATATTTTTTTACCGCTTCAACACCTTGCAAAACAGAACGCTTTAAACTTAGTTGAAGCAAATACCAAAGTGCATTGTCGTAATTTTGAGGATTTATGGCAGTTTCCATAGCTTTTTTATAACGATTTTGTGCCAACGTAAAATAATCGCCAGATTTTTCATAAAGTCTAGCCGCATAAAACGCCACATAAAATTCTGCTGGGGTTTCAGAAACCTGTTTTAAAATCAAATCAAAATTTTGAGCATCCTTTAAAAATCCAGTTGAAGCATAAAGACACGATTTTCCAATATCGCTAACAAATTGTGGCAAAAAAGGAATTTTTTCTGGATTTTCTTTGAATTTTTCATAAGAAAGTTTGTATTTTTTTCTATAAATGTTCACTCTAAAATCTGCAAGAAAAAGAAAATTGTCAAAATCTGAACTATCTGAATAAAAAGAAGTTTCTTTCGAAATCAAAAAATCGTACAATTCGCAATGACTTTGAGAAAGAGTTCTTGAGCAGAACCAATTTTGTGCGTCTTTTAAGAATCTTGAATCTTCAACTTTAAACATCGATTTTAGTCGAATTAAAGCAATTTCGTTAAGGCAGGAAGAATAATCCAAATTTTCAGTAAGGCTTAAAAGTTTTGAATATTCATCGGCAAGTTCATATTGCTTTATAACAAGAAGAATTGCGTCTTCATCTGTAAAATTTTTTAAGAGATTTTCGCAAAATTCCAAACGCTCTTGAATGTTTCCAAGTTTTGTAAGTTCTTCTGCACTTCTGCGCCGAACATAACTAGAACCTTTTTTTGAAGCTTTTAAAAAATGACGCTTTGCTTCGGAAATATTTCCAGATTTTAGTTTGCGAAGAGCAATGTAATATGAAGAATCGTTTTTAAATTCATTTTTAGGATTAGCACAACTGCAAACAGAAAAAACTACAAACAAGCAAAGAAGAGATAAAAATCTTTTTTCCATACTTAGTTTATACAATAAAAGAAAAATTTTTCCTACTATAATTGCATAATTCAAAAGCCGAGTTTTTTGCAATTTATAAAAAAAACTCGGCTTTTGAATTACTTTGATTACATTATTTTAATTTGCAGGAATTGTAATTGTTGTTCCTGAAATTATGTAATCTGGATTTTTTATTCCATTGTACCTTGCAATGTACTTATAACGCCAAGGATTTTTGTAATAAGCGTCGGCAATATCCCAAAGCGTGTCGCCCCATTTTATTTTATAAGTGATGTCTTTTGGTTTTTCAACAGGAGGAGCTGGCGGTTCTGGAATAACTTCTTCTGGTTCTTGAGCAACAACAATTTCATCTTCTTTTGCTTCGATTGGAGTTGGCTCAACTTCTTTTTGTTCTTCCTGTTTTGAAGGAACAACTTCTTCAAGTACAGGAGCAACTTCTTTTGGTTCGGAATTCGAATTCTTTTTTCCAAGAAGATTAAACTTCGAAGGCACAACAAAAAGAACTAATGCTGCACAAATAAGACAGATTATTGCACAAACAAGGCAGATAATCACTGGAGTTTTTGTCTTTTTTCTTACAGATTCAGAAACTTCATCATCGCTCGAAACAGAAGAAGTTCCCTGTTCTGTTTCTTTGTCGTAAAGACCGTTAAAATTTATTCCATTTGACGGAGTGTTGTCGTTTACAAGGTCATTGTTAAAAATCGGTTCTGTTTCTTTCAAAGAATTTGAATCAGAATCTATTGTTTTAAGAAAATCGTCATCGCTCAAAGAATTAGAAGTTTCTGACTCAGAGTTTTCTTCATTTTCTTCTGGAAGATTAAAATCTGGCAAGTCAAAACCGTCGAGCGAATTTTCTTGGGCTGTTTGAGAATCTTGATTTTCAGAAACAACTGTATCATCAAGATGAGGCTCTTCGTCAATTAAAGGTTGTTCAGAAATTTCTGTAGCTGGCGAAGTTGGCTCTTGAACATCTTCTTTTGTGTCTGCAGCTTCAGAAGTTGTGTTTTCAAGTTCTTGTTTTGGAACAGAAATTTCAGTTTCTAAAGAATCTTGCACTTCGTCATCAAAATTAGGAAGTTCAAACGAATCTTCACTAGAAACGTTTTCTTCCAAAACAGAATCTTCCGCAGGCTCTTCAAAGGAAATGTCATCGGATATTGAAGAATCTCCTTGCGTTGCGTCAACAGTTTTTTCTGCTTCTTCTTGCACAGAAGTTACATCGTCAGAAACAACAGGCTCTTCAACAATTGTGTCGCCTAAGTCAAAAAAGTCTTCGGAATTTTCTTCAAAACTTTGTTCGTTTTGCTCAGAATCTTTATTAAGCTCGTTTACAATTATTCCGCCAGCAACGGCACCAACAGCCGCACCTGCAAGGGCAGCCCCAGCTACATTCGTATCTTCATTTACGGAATCTTTTTGTTCCTCGTTAGAATCTGTATCCGATTGTTTTTCCAAATCTGACATTGAAATTTCGTAATTTGTAGGCTCAAGGCGTTCTTCAAGCGTTCTAGAAACTAAAGTAACATCGGCACTGCTTGTATTGCCAGTTTCAGGGTCAATCATCGCAGCTTTTAATTTGCCGTTTTCGTCAAGTCCAATATCAAGGTTTATATCAACCGTTCCATTTGGATGTTCAACAAGATTTTCAATTTGAAGAGAGTCAATATATTCGGCATCTTCCATAGTTCCTGTTTGTGAACGATAAACATCAACTATTACGCGAGTTTGATTATCCTTAACAGTTGTAAGTCCCAGAGTTTTGCTACACTTTTGACCATCTTCCATAATTGGATAAAAAGAGCCATCGGCAAGTCTGATTCCAATCTGTTTCATATATTACCCTCATCAAAATATTTTTTTAGAAAATCTTTAAAGATACCTTTTATTTGTCGGCAAAAAATTCTAGTTTATTTATCTATTTTTTATTATATTATGATTATTGGAAAAAGGCACGTCAATATAGAGCATTTTCATGAATAAAAAGCAAAAAGAATTAAAACTTAAGAAAAATAACAAGTTCCTCGAAACGTTGATTTACAGCAAACTATTGATGATTATAATTTTGCTTTTAATTCAGTTTGCATTGTTCGCCATTTTTTGCTTGAAATTAGAGCCTTACACAAAATATTTTATTGGCGGAAGCATTGCTTTAAGTCTTCTTTTTGCAACTTACCTTGTAAACAGCCCCGGAAAAAACGAATTCAAAATTTCATGGCTTATTCCCGTTCTTATACTGCCAGTTTTTGGAATTTCGCTTTATTTTATGTACAAGTTGAATTTTGGCGGATTTTCCTTAAACAAAAAATTGCAAAAAATAAAGCAAAACTCAAAAAACTTCTTTTTAGATTCACCAGAAAACAAAAAGGCTTTGTCAATTTACCCAAAAGTAGAAGATATTTCGACCTATCTTATGAAAACAGGAAATTTTCCGCCGTTCACAAATACAAGTACAGAATATTTTTCTGCCGGCGAATACATGTTTCCGCAAATCCTAAAAGATTTAAAAAGTGCCCAAAAGTTCATTTTTTTGGAATATTTTATAATCGAACCAAGCACAATTTGGGATAACGTTTTACAAATCCTAAAAGAAAAAGTACAAAACGGTGTTGAAGTAAGGCTCATGTACGATAGTCTTGGTTCAATTGCATTTTCAACAAATGCTTACATCGATTATCTAAATTCGCTTGGAATAAAAGCCCAAATTTTTAAGAAATTTGTTCCGATTTTTGACACAGGTCTTAACAACCGCGACCACAGAAAAATTCTTGTTATAGACGGAAAAATTGCCTACACTGGCGGAATAAATATCTCTGATGAATATATCAATCTAAATCACAAACGATTCGATTATTGGAAAGACACTGGCATAAAAATAAAAGGACCAGCTGTTCGCTCGTTTACGTCAATGTTCTTAGAAACCTGGAACATTCAAATTCCTCAAAAAGAAAAAAACAATTTTGTGCTTGAAGATTTTTCAAAATATATTGAAACAAGTTTTCCAGAAGTGCCACAAAGCGGAGTTGTAATTCCTTATGGAGATGACGCTTACAACAACGAAGACATTGCCGAAAACGTTTACAATTACATTCTTTCAAAATCACACGATTATGTGCATATAATGACTCCGTACATAATAATTGACAATTCGCTTATGAATAGCTTAATTTTTGCAGCAAAAAGAGGCGTTGAAGTAAGTTTAATTGTTCCATCTCACTATGACCACTATATAACGTTTTGCGTAGGAAGAAAATTTATTAAAACGCTGATTCAAAATGGAGTTCACGTTTATGGATTTGATCCAGGTTTTATTCACGCAAAGGTATTTGTTTCAGACGGAAATCGAGGAACTGTTGGTTCTGTAAATTTGGACTACCGCAGTTTAGACCATCATTTTGAATGTGGATTATATATGTATAAAACAAATGTAATTAGCGATATGGAAAAAGATTTTCAAGAAACAAAAAAACGTTGCACAGAAATTACAATGGATATATATAAAAAATACCCTCTTCATCAGAGGGTATTAGGTTGGTTTTTCAAGATTTTTGCACCGCTACTTTAACAATACGTTTGGTCAAAGTACACTTACGCTCAAGGTCTAACCTTAGCCCTTTTTAAGGTTCGATAACCTAAATCAAAAGTAATTAGTATTCGTAGCCAAATTCTGTCATTGAAGACATTTCGTTTACAATTGTGCCGAACTTTTTAGAAACAGAATAAACGGTCAACTTAGAAATATTGCCTTTTGCATCATATTTTACAAGTTCCCGCTTTGAAATTTTATTATCCGAACCATAAGTTGTTACTTCCGAAAGAACATCATTAGTTCCATAACGGAAAACGTCCTTGTAGATTTGTGTTCCATTTGAATTATAAACTGTAATGGAATCGTTTTTGCCAGATTCTGTGTAAGCGTAAACGCGTTCTTCGTTCAACAAACCGTCTGCAAAATATTCATCTTCTGTTTCTAAAAGCCCTTTGTCATTGTATTTGTAAACAACTTTCCAAATAAGAGCCCCATCAGAATTGTAGTAACTTTCGTCGGTAAGTTTTGAATCTGTATATGTGTAGATTGTTTTGCTTTTTAAGTTTCCATCGCGAGCATATTGAGTTTCATCGCAAAGAAGCCCGTCTTTATAAGAAAGTACAGAATTCCAAAGTTGAAGCCCTTCTGAATCATAGGCTTTGCGTTCAGAAAGACGAGCGTCTGCATCGTAGGAATTTACAACTTTATTTACAAGAACATCTCTAACCGTAAGTTCAGAATTTTCAGTCTGTTTGCCAGATTCATCGTAAAGATAGATAAATTTTGAACTAGGAGTTCTGTAATATTCTCCAAATTTAGATATTATTGAATAATCTGTACGAGTAACAGTTCTTGCACCAGCTTTTATTGTAGAATTTCCCATAATATCGTAACTATAAAGCGAAATTCCAAGTAAAAATGCAGCAACCGAACAAATTATTTTTTTCATTGCTGAAAACCTCCTATAAAAAATCAAGTGATTAAATTATATATCCACAAGTTTGATTTGTCAAAAGCAGTAAGTGTGGTATAATTTTTAAAATGCAATTGAAGAACGTAAAATAAAGACTTACAAAGAATTCTGTGATAAAATCCTTTAAAATATGAACTTTTACGAATTAAAGGCATTTTTAACACTTTCTGAAAACTTACATTTTGCAAAAACCGCAGAAAATATAAACATAAGCCCATCTGCATTAAGTAGAATTATAAGTCGTCTTGAAGAAGAAAATGGAACAGAACTTTTAGATAGAACCAACAGAAAAGTTGCCCTTACAAAAAACGGCAAGATTTTTGCCGATTTTGCAAAAGAAACTTTGGAACGACAAAAAATCATGCAAGAAAAGTTCAAAGGCGAAGAAGGAACAGTTTCTGGCACACTTCACGTTTACGCTTCCGTAACGGCTTGCTACACAATTCTTCCTCTTTTTTTAAGTAAACTTGCCGCAGAATTTCCTGCTATTCAACTGGCTGTAGAAACCGGAGACCCCGCAGGAGCAATTTCGGCAGTAAAAGAAGGAAGAGCAGCTCTTGCTGTAGCAGCAATTCCAGAAGACGGACTTTCGTTTTTGCAAACAATCAGCATGAAAAAAACGCCTTTAATTTTTGCAGCAAACAAAAACGGTGCTTTTACAAATCTAACAGGTTCACCACAAGACATTATTTCTTCAACTCCTTTAATTCTTCCAAAAACAGGTTTGGCTCGCCGCCGTTTTGATCAATGGACAAAAAGTCGCAATGTAAAACCGATTATCGCTGCCGAAACCGAAGGAAACGAAGCAATTCTTGCACTTGCACAACTTGATTTAGGAATGGGACTCGTTCCTCAAATAGTGCTTGAAAGCGGTCGGTTTTCCAACAATTTTGTAATCCATACAGCTGGAAACATAATGGGTTATTACGACATAGGTTTTATAAGAAGAGCAGAAATGTACGATACAAAATCAGCAAAAAGGCTTCAACAAGCGGTTGGAAAAATTCTAAATGAACTAAAAGAGTCTAAAACTTCTTCATAAAAAAAACTAGCTTTAATCTAAAATCTAAATCGAGGAAAAAATGACAGAATTACAATGGAATTGCGTTGAAAACTTCAAAACTGATTTTAAATCTAAAATTGCAACTTGGAATCAGTTTAAAACAATTTTAGCAAGTTTACAAAAACAGGCAGCACAAAAGGCAAAAACGCCAGAATATCAAATTGAAACGCCCATCGTTTATAACAGTGCAATCGACGAAATTACGCCAAAAGACGAAATAAAACTCATTGTTATTGGTGACAATCCTGGCAAAAACGAACAACTTGCGAAAAATCAAAAATATCTTGTAGGGCAAGCAGGCAAAATTGCCGAAGGATTTTTTAGACGCAATGCGGAACTTGAAATAGACTTTAGAAAAAATGTAATAATTTTAAATAAAACACCAATTCATTCGGCAAAAACTGCACAATTAAAAACAATTGCAAAAACTGGCACAGCACAAATTGAGCAATTGATTCTTGAAAGTCAACTTTGGATGGCACAAGCAACTGCAAACCTTCTTAAAAACTTAAACAAATACGGAAAAACACAAACTCAACTTTGGCTTGTGGGTTACAGTGAATTAAAACCAAACGGAATTTTTGGAGCATATAAGGAAGAATTAAAAAAATCATGCGACAAACAAAATTGGCAGAATGTAATGGTTTTTCAACATTTTTCTATGAATTGCTTTACAAAAGACCTAAATTCGTTCAAAAATGCAAATCCCCAAAAAACGCTAAAAGAAGCCCTTTTTGAACTTGGCACAAAACACCGGAAAGAAATCTTTAGTGAATAAATTGAAAATTTTGCTTTACAACCATTTGAATTGTCAGATTTTTTTTAGTATATTTGCTTTTAAATGAAAAAGAATATTTTAACCAAAATCGCAACAATTTGCATTTTTACAACACTTTTTACAATAATTGGCTGTAAAAAAAATAACGCTCCAAAACAAAAAGCACAAATTTCCGTCGTTGCAACAACTTTTCCTTGCTATGATGCCGCAAGAGCCGTTTTAGGAAACAGACTTTTTGACGGAACTGCGGAACTAAAACTTCTTGTAAAACCGGGAGCAGAATCTCATTCGTTTGATCCAAGTCCTGCCGATATAATTTCAATAACAGACAGTGACCTTTTTATTTACGTTGGTGGCGAAAGCGATGAATGGATAAAAAAAATTTCAAATGCAAACAACCAAAAAAGCGAAAGAATCGAACTCAAACTTTTTGACTTTGTTGAAACAATTGATGAAGAAGATTTTGATTCAGAAAATCAGGAAAATGAACAAGACCTATTTTCGCACCAGCATGAAAAAAATAAAAATGTTCACGAACAAGACGAACACATTTGGACAAGCCCTAAAAATGAAATTGCGATTATTCGAACAGTTTGCTCTTCCTTGCAAAAAATTGCCAACCAAAAACAACTTTTAAACTTAAACGAAGAATTTGAACAAAACGCAAACAATTATTGCGAACAGATTGCTACAGTTTCAATGAAAATTGCACAAATCGTGCTAAAAGCTCAAAAAAAATACATTGTAATGGGCGACCGTTTTCCGTTCATCTATTTTGCAAAATATTACGGACTTGAATACGATGCTGCTTTTTCGGGTTGTAGCACTGCCGTTGAAGCAAGCTCAAACACAATCTCAAGACTTATAGACAAAATAAAAAAGTTTGATTTGCCAGCCGTATTCTACATAGAATTAGGAAATCACAAAATAGCAGACATAATTTCAGAATCAACAGGAGTGCCTGCCCTACTTTTGCAGTCTTGCCAAAATCTTTCTAAAAAAGACTTTAACAACGGAGAAACATGGGTTTCTTTAATGGAACAGAATGCATTAGCTCTTGAAAGAGGATTAAAATGACTCCACTTATAGAATGTAAAGATGTTTGCGTAAATTACGGAACTTTTGAAGCGTGCAAAAATGTTTCGTTTTCTGTGAATGCTGGCGACTATGTTTGTATTGTGGGAACAAATGGTTCTGGAAAAACAACTTTAGTAAAAGCGATTTTGGGGCTAATTCCCATAAAATCTGGAAAAATTTCGCTAGATAGATTGCATACAGGCTATCTTCCACAGCAAAAAACTATTCAAAAAGATTTTCCTGCAAGCGTAAAAGAAGTTGTTCTTTCTGGTTGCGTTTCTTCTTCAAGTTTTTTTCACACAAAGCAAGACAAACAAAACGCAGAATTTCAAATTCAACGCCTACAACTAAATTCCATTGCAAACAAAGCTTTTAGTTCCCTAAGCGGAGGACAACAACAACGCGTTCTTTTAGCAAGAGCGTTGTGTGCGGCAAAAAATTTGCTCGTTTTAGATGAGCCTGTAACAGGATTAGATCCAATCGTAACCGATGAACTTTACACAATAATTCAGGAATTAAATAAAAAAGACGGACTTGCAATTTTAATGGTCAGCCACGATGTTCACAGAGCGGTTCAAAATGCAACTCATATTTTACAAATGAACACAAGCCCACTTTTCTTTGGAAAATCACAAGATTATGCAAAAAGCGACTTGTACAAATCAATGAGCCATGTAGAAGTTTGTGAAACGCACTTAATAGGAAAACAACAAATCTTCAACCGCTGTGGTGCAGATTGCAATGCTAGCCACATTCACATAACAGGAACGTACAAAAATGATTAACTTTTTTACAGAACTTTTTTCATACGGTTTTATAGTTCGCTCAATAATAGCAGGAACGCTTATAAGTTTGTGCGCCGCACTTTTAGGAATAATTCTTGTTTTAAAAAGATTTTCTATGATTGGCGACGGATTAAGCCACGTTGCCTTTGGAACAATGGCTATTGCAATGGCATTTAATTGGGCTCCGCTTGCAGTTTCTATTCCTGTTTGCATTTTAGCAGCATTTCTTTTATTAAAAGTAAGTTCTTCCACAAACTTAAAAGGCGATGCTTCTATTGCATTAATTTCTTCAAGTTCACTAGCACTTGGAATATTGGTAACATCCTTAACTAGTGGATTAAACACCGATGTTACATCTTTTATGTTTGGAAGTATTCTTGCAATAAGCAAAACCGACGTTTGGATAAGCCTAATTCTTGCAGTAATTGTAATAGGGCTTTTTGTGCTATTTTACAACAAAATATTTGCCGTAACATTTGATGAACCTTTTGCAAAAGCAGCAGGAATAAAAACAAACGCATACAATGCACTTATTGCAATTTTAACAGCACTCACTGTTGTAATTGGCATGAGGCTTATGGGTGCAATGATGATTTCTAGCCTTATTGTTTTTCCGGCCCTTAGTGCAATGAAAATTTGTAAAAACTTTTTTAAAGCCGTAATTTTTTCGGCAATAATTTCTGTGGCTTGCTTTTTCGCTGGCATATTAGCAAGTTTTGCTTGGAGTACACCAGCTGGAGCTAGCATTGTTGTTGCGAATCTAATTGTTTTTCTTTTGTGCCAAATTATTCAGAAACTGTTTCTTTAAGAGAAGAATCTTCGCTTTGAACATTATAAACAAGACGAATTGTTTCAAGTTGAGATTTATGCCTTGACTTCAACAATAAAGTTTGCGTATCTCGTTGATATACATATCCCGAAGAATTGTAAGTTTCAAATCTATAGTCTGTTCTAAATGCCAAATCATAAATATAAATCGACTGGAATCGTTCAATTCCGTCTATAATCAAATAGTGAGTATAAGACAGAGGGAAGTCGATTGTAAGCGTAACAGTTCCTGCATTGTCA
>SAMEA104315438__coassemble_1013_pt1 | contig 13320 bp, 12 predicted proteins | sample SAMEA104315438__metabat2_high_PE_016 | metagenome-assembled genome bin SAMEA104315438 (sample SAMEA104315438) | gut metagenome | biome: Monkey gut; feature: monkey-associated habitat; material: faeces | place: China | collected 2013 | reverse complement strand
GACATTCATCATTTTGGTCGTAATTCAAAGAATGTTGACTTGCCCAATAGCCTTTTATAAAATCCAAAGATTTACTATCAATAGTGTAGTAAACGGCAGCTACAGCATTTCTAAAATCTTCGTTTAGAAAAAAGATTCCGTGCCAAGCCTCATGAGCAATAAAACTGTGCCTAAGCCAATTTTGAGATTCTTTTGAAATTGAAATTACAGCCCCTTTTCCGGCAGAAAAAGTTTTATCACCATTATCAAGTACAACGCCATTTTCAATTAAAATATCCAACAAAAGCAATTCTTTTTTATTTAAAACGCTAGGATTTTCAAATGCTTTTGTGTAAAAATCGGCTAAAGATTTTGCACTGTAGTCGTGAGCATTATAGCCATGCATATTGCCAAGTTCTGAATCCGAAAGAACCCTGCCTTTATAACCTGTTTTTTCTGCAAAAAATGCAACTCTTGTAAAAAACTGGCTTTGAACATTGTAATCAACCGTGTCAAATATCAAACAACCAGGAAATCTGTCCCATTCATAAACTTCATAATCTTTTGAACGCCAAAAAGACTTTTTTGTGTCCAAGATTAACCCAGGATCTGTTTTCAAAGCCTTAAAAACATTTCCTACTTCATTTGGCAACAAATCTTTTGAATTAGAAACCATTAAAATTTTCGTGACCATTTGAGGATTAGTTGAAATCTCAAAAAAACTAAACGGATTATTAAGCGAAGAAGTTTGAATCGTTATTGAGGAAACATTTTTTGCACGACGCATTGTAATTTTTTCGCCACCAGCGTTAACAATCACGCTAGTTTGATTTTCAGGAGAACCGTAATCTTCAATTTCTGTAAAAGAAAATTGAATTTGAGGCATAACTGACGAAGCAGAATTTTCAACAGGAAAAACAAGCGAAGCACCAGAAAAATCTACATAGGATACATTTGAAAAAGAACCACCGTTTGAAGCAAGTCCAAAATAAGGAATAAAAGAAGATTTATCAAATCCAATTTTTGCTTGCGAAACTTCGAATCTTTCAACTTCTAGCGAAAAATCAGAATACAAAACTAAACCACAAGGAAGTTCTTCTTTTTTAAGATTTTTCTCAACTGCAAATCCAACGTCAATAAACGAAGAAGGTACACGAGGTTTTAAAAATGAACGCAAATCGGTTCCGCAAAAAATTCTAGAAGATTCAGACTTTACAAGTTTTCCTTTTTTATCAAAATCAGAAGGATAAACAAATCCGTAATAAAAAATCTGTTCGTTTTGCATAATTTTGTTGTATTTTTTTTGAGAAATACTTTTAATTTTTACACGAGCAACAACAGAAAGAGTTCCAAAGTTTTTGTAAAAATCAGCAAAATTTTTCTTTTGTTCATCTGAAAAGGCAAACCAAGCGTATTTTTTTGAAGGAATTTTTCCATTTTTAGCATTTTTTTCCAATCCTTGCAATTTTTTTGAAGGAAAACAATTTTCTTGGAATTGAAGTTTTACACAAGAAGTTCCTGGCACAAAAAAACGAATAGACAAAAAAAACACATCAAAGACAAAAAAAGCTGCAATCAGCAAAGCAACAATTTTTTGTCTCCTAGAAAAATCACCGATTTTTATATTCATAAACAGATACTACAACGTTTTTTGAAAAAATACTATACTAGAATAAAATTCGAGTTTTTTATAACTGTGAAAAAACGCTTTCAGCGAATTTACAACTTTGACCTAATAATTAAAAGGCATAAAAAGATGAACAGTTTGTGCAAAGCAATAATTTTTAATCCAAATCAAGAATTGGAACTTATAAAAAAGCAAAAGCAAATAATAAAAAAAATACTTGAAAAAAAGCAAGTTGTATTTCCAAAATATCCTGTATTTTGTTTTTTGCAAAATCCAATTTGGAAAAGTTTTTCGTTAAAAGAAATAAAAAATTTAATAAAAACTGTTACTTTTGAAGAAATTTACATTGAAAATTCTTCTGTAAAACAAAAAATAAAAATAACTACAAAAAACAAAAATAAAATAGATGAATTTGTAGAAGTTGCAACGCTAAAAATTCAAAACGAAAGTCTTAACAATCTTTTTTTTGAAAACTCTAAAACTGAAAACTGCAAAATTTTTAAATTAGCACAAGTAGAATATAACGAATACAATTGGGAAATTCTCAACTGTATTTGGTGCAAAATTTAGTTTTTATATAACTAAAATGTTAAACAATAGTATTGCTACCGCGATCCATTGCTGTAAGCCCTGTTTTTACATATTCAAGAATACCAAACGGTTCAAGAAGTTTTATAAGACTTTCAATTTTTTCTTCACTGCCAGTAGCTTCAACAATAACAGAATCATGGGCAACATCGATTATATGAGCGCGGTAAATATCACAAGTGCCAATTATAATAGCACGAGTTTCACCGGGAGCCTTTACTTTTATAAGAGCCATTTCGCGTTGTGTTGTAGAAAGTTTTTCACACTTTTTTATAGCAATTATTTCAACAAGTTTTAAAAGTTGCTTTTGAATTTGCTCAAGGATGTAAGCATCTCCGTTTACAACAATTGTCATTCTCGACTGACCAGGATTTCCAGTTTCACAAACTGTAAGAGAATCAATATTGTACCCACGCCGACTAAAAAGTCCTGAAACACGGCTTAAAACCCCCGCGTGATTTTCAACAAGAACAGAAAGAACAAATTTTTCCATATAAATAATTCTCCAAAATAATTCTTAAAAGTTTATTTTTTTTCAAGATTAAAACTTACAGTTCTAAGAATATCGCCAAAAACGCCAGCAGCGGTAACTTCAGCCCCTGCTCCATAGCCCCTTACAGTAAGCGGAATTGGATTGTACCTATCTGTAAGGAATACAAACGCATTTTCACCACCCTTTACCGCATACAAAGGATCCGATTTTCCAACTTCCATTACGCCAACAGAACACTTTCCGTCTTTTATAGAAGCTCCCATTCGCAAAACTTTGTCCTGTTTTTTGAGTTCTTCAATACGATTTTTAAAATATTCATCAGTTTGCGGAAGTTTTTGCATAAATTGTTCAACAGAACCAGAATCATCAAATTTTTCTGGAAAAACTCTGTTAATTTTTATATCTTCAAGCTCAAGTTCATAGCCAGCTTCACGAGCAACTATAAGAGCTTTGCGAGCAACATCCATTCCATTTAAGTCATCTCTTGGGTCAGGTTCAGTAAATCCAAGCTTTTTTGCTTCTTCAACAGACTTGCTAAAGGAAACACCTTCATCAAGTCTGCCAAAAATATAAGAAAGACTTCCCGACATAATTCCTGCAAATTCGTTAAGATTGTCGCCACTCTTAAAAAGATTTTGCAAAGTATCGATTATAGGCAAACCTGCACCAACGTTTGTTTCGTATAAAAAACGCCTATGCATTTTGTTTGCTGTGTGGCGCAGTTCGCGGTAAAAGTCAAGTTTCATGGAATTAGCACGTTTATTTGGAGTTGCAATACTCATTCCTGCGTTAAGAATATCCAAATATCGTTCTGGAAGTTCATAACTTGCCGTACAGTCAACAAAAACAGGATTAAGAAACTTTTTTTCTTTTACAAAATCAAGAATTTCATCAAGGTTAGAAGAAACTGTAGATGCATTCAAATCTTGTTTCCAATTAGAAAGATCGATTCCATCTTCATTTGATAAAAGTTTTTTACTTGTTGAAATTGCAATAACTTTTAAATCGATATTTGCATTTCGGAACTTTTTTTGCTGCACTTTTATTTGTTCAAGTAAAGCTCCACCAATAGTTCCAGCTCCAAAAGCAAAAACTTCTATTGTTTGGCAAGTATTAAAGAAGAAAACATGTGCTGATTTTACAGCTGTATCACCATATTTTCCATCAACTACACAAGAAATACATCGTTCGCTAGAACCTTGTGCAATTGCAACAATGTTTATATCCTGACTTGAAATAGCATCAAGGAATTTTGCAGCAATTCCGTGGTTGCTTATCATTCCGTCTCCAACGACAGAAATTACAGCACAATCTTTGCGAACTTCAATTGGATCAATCAAACCATCGCGAATTTCCAACGCAAATTCTTTATCAAGAACGTCGCGAGTCATATCACATTCGCTATCTTTTACACAGAAAGAAATTGTATATTCGCTTGAAGATTGAGTTATTAAAAGAACAGAAATTCCCGCACTTGAAACAGCTTCAAAAATTCTGCTTGCCATACCGCTTCTTCCACGCATTCCAGAACCGCCAACGCTTATCATAGAAGTGTGTTTTAGGCAAGAAATTCCGCAAATCGCACTTTTTCGGTTTGAAAAAGGACCTTTTCCAATTCTTGTGCCAGAAGCCTGTGGATTATGACTGTTAAGACTCCATGCTTCAATCCCTTTTGCCGCAAGAGGAGCAATTGTCTTTGGATGAAGAACTTTTGAGCCAAAAAATGCAAGTTCCATTGCTTCTTCATAACTCATGTCTTTTATTAAAACTGTGTCGCGAACAACTTTTGGATCTGCAGAAAAAATACCATCAACGTCCGTCCAAAATTCTACACGATGAGCATCAAGGCAAGCTCCAATTATAGCAGCAGAAAAATCAGAACCATTTCTTCCTAACAAGCCAGGTACACTTTCGGAACCAGTTCCTTTTGTCCAAGAACATACAAATCCTGGAAAAATAAGAATATGAGTATCTTTATGAGCTCCACCATCTTTATAAGGTAAAAGAGCTTGTGAACTTTTTGAATAATCAGGGTCGCCTTCTTTTTGATTGCCTGTTGTAAAAATAAATTTTCTTGAATCTAAAAGTTCAACGCTTTGCCCTTTACAAGCAAGAACTTGTTCCAAAATTGGTGTAGAAAGAAGTTCCCCAAGCCCCATAATGCGACAGTAAACAGTATCTGGACATTCGCCAAAAGCCGCACAACCAGAAAGAAGTTTTTCATATTCAACAAAAAGAACTTCAAGCCTGCTCATAACAGAACTAGAATCAAAGTTTGGAAGTTTTATTTTTATATCATCACAAATTTTTGAATGAAGAATGCGAAGTTTTTCAATAAATTCTTCATAAGGTTTTCCAGAAGTACAAGCATCTATACTCGCCTGCAAAGAATTTGAAACTCCTGCGGCGGCAGAAGCTATAACGCTAAGCCGATCCTTTTTTGAACGCTCAATAATAATATCAGCCGAACCTAAAATACGTCCGGCATCAGCCATTGAAGTACCGCCAAATTTCAGAGTAAGCATAAAAACCCCGTAAAAATGTTTTTAGAAAAACAAAACTTAATTTATTTTTCTTGTTAGCACATTCTACAAAAAAACAAAGGAATTTACAATTAAATCGTTAAGGTTTCGGAACGAAAAAAATTACTTTTCCCAAAGAACTTGCGGATAGTAACCTGTAGAAATTTTCTTTGAAATTTCATTTTTTACAACTTCGCGGTCTTCTGGATAAGTCATTCCAAACCAGTTTTCAGAAGAAGTGAAAACTTTTAGGCTTCCTTTTTTTTCTTTGATAATATTTCCAGCAACAACAGGAAGAAGTGCTTCTGTTTTTTCGGCAGTTACGTTTTCGCTTATAAATTTTTCCCAATATTCATGGAATTGTTCAAAGACTTTTAGACTAAAACCAAACAAATTCATGCTAACCCATTCTTTTCCGGTCATTTCAACTTTTTTATCGCCCAAATCGCTTATAATTTTTTCGCCTTCGTAATAAATCTTTAAATTTTCTACAATCGATTCAAGTTTTCCGTCTTTTACAGAACAAACACCTCGACTAACAGAACCATTTTTGCTCATCGTATTACCCAAAATATAGCCAACCATTGCGTGTTCTGTTGAGGTATTTTCAATTCCAGAAAGATAGTTTCCAAGTGTTTCAAAAGCTTCTCGACCATAGTAATCGTCAGAATTGATAACTGCAAAAGGAGTTTTTAATGCACTTTCTGCACAAAGAACGGCATGTGCTGTTCCCCAAGGTTTTGTGCTATTTTGCGAAAGTTTTTTTTGTTCGGCGGTGAGTAAACTTTCGTGACTTTGAAAAACATATTCTGCATCAAAATTGCGAGCAACTCTGTCAAAAAGACGCTCTCTAAAATCTTGTTCAATATCTTTTCGAATTATATATACAACTTTTCCAAAACCGCTTTTTTTAGCATCGTAGGCAGCAAAATCCAAAAGACATTCGCCATTTTTGCCTACGCTATCAATCTGCTTTACTCCACCGTAACGACTTCCCATTCCAGCTGCTAAAACTAATAAAGTAGGTTTCATATCTTCTCCCATAAAAGTCAATTTTATAAAAAACGATGTCATTTTTGACAGTTTTTATCTTAATTTTTCAATATGCAACATCGTCTATTATTGCATAATTATTGATTCAAGAGCAAGTAACATCATATCTTTAAAAGTTTTTTGACGCTCTTCACTAGTTGTTTCTTCACCTGTAATAATTTGATTGCTCACAGTAAAAATTGAAAGTGCTTTTCTTTTATATTTTGCCGCAAGAGTAAAAAGTTCTGCACTTTCCATTTCGCAACCTAAAATTCCATATTCTGCCCAAATTTTCCAAGTTTGCTTTTCATCGTAAAACAAATCGCCAGAAACAACAGGTCCTACATGAACATTCATTCCCAACTCTTTTGATTTATTGTAAGCATTGTACAAAAGTTCAAAATCGCTAGTAGGAGCATAATGCATTCCGCCAAAACGTTGGTTTAAAAGATAAGAATCCGAACAAGCGGCATTTGCAATTATAAGATCGCGACACATTAAATCTTTTTGAATGGCCCCAATAGTTCCAATTCTTATTGCTTTTTGAACATCGTAAAACTGAAAAAGCTCATTCACGTAAATTGAAAGAGACGGTTGCCCCATTCCAGTTCCTTGAACAGAAACCCTTTCACCTTTATACGTTCCTGTAAAACCATACATTCCACGAACTTCGTTATAGCAAATAGGATTTTCTAAAAAGTTTTCAGCAATGAACTTAGCTCGTAAAGGATCTCCAGGGAGCAAAACCTTTGAAGCAATAGCGTTCTTTTGTGCATTAATATGAATACTCATAACTTAATTATAACACAGATTTTTAAAGTCGCTATAAAAAAACTACTCCAAAGATTGCACCAAGCACAAGCATAAAAATAGGATGCAATTGTTTTTTTGACCTTATAAACATTAAAAAGCAATAAAAGGCCAAACAAGGCCACTTAAAAAGTTCTTGCCAAACAGAAATTTTTGAAAGTTGTTGAATATTTTCGGGTACATTTACCAACGCAAGAACAAAAATTTGAACGGCTGCAACAAACACAAGTCCTGTGCCAGCTGGTCTAATTCCCATAAAAGCAGCTTTTACACCTTCTCGCTCGGCAAATTTTGAAAGAAACTTTGCAATCAAAATAATGCATATTAAAGAAGGCAAGGTTTGCCCAATCGATACAACAATCGCTCCGGGTATTCCGTAAAAATTGTACCCCAAATAAGTTGCCATATTTACACCAATAGGACCTGGCGTACTTTCAGAAATAGCAACCATATTGTAAAACTGTTCAGGAGAAACTAACCCTTTATCAACAATTGTTTGCTGCATTAATGTGATAGCAACAAGACCTCCACCAATTGTAAAAAGTCCAATATAAAAAAAGGTACAAAAAAGTTCAAACAAAGAAATTTCTGGCATATCATTTACCTTGATTTTTTATTTTATTTTGGGACAATGTCTTGCAAGCATAAAAATAGCAAAGACCAATAGCAGCAGAACCTAAAATAATTAAATAGGAAGGAACATTTAAAAAGTAAACCAAACAGAATACAAGAATGATTAAAATAACACTAAACAAATTCTTTGCAGTTTTTTTTGCAAAATTTATAGTAACATCGGTTAATAAAGCGGCTACAGAAACATTTATACCTTTTAAAGCTTTTTGAACCCAAGGAAAATCGTCAATAGAACTTATAAGGCGAGCAAGAACCGTTATAATTACAACAGAAGGAAATATAATCCCCAAAGTTGCTATAATTCCGCCTAAAATTCCAGCTTTTTTATAGCCTATAAAAGTAGCGACATTTACTGCAATAATTCCAGGAGTTGACTGACCTATTGCATAATAATCAATAAGTTCTTCTTCAGTCATCCACTGTTTTTTTTCTATAAGCTCTTTTTGGAGCATAGGCATCATTGCAAGACCACCACCGATTGTAAAAGCACCAATCTTGCAAAAAGAAAGAAACAACTCTCCGAGGACTTTAAAATCTACCTTTTTCATGTGTAAGATTTTAGCCTTTTACAGCACCTGCCGCAATTCCTTTTATGATATATTTTTGCAATGCAAGATAAAATGCAATTATAGGAATAGAAGAAATTGTAAGAGATGCACACATAGGTCCATAATCTTTCATAAACTGACCGTTAAAACGCATTTGCGCCAACTGAATTGTTCCTTCTTTTGCAACAATCAAAGGCAAAAGAAAGTCGTTCCAAATCCAAAGAGCGTCAATTACAGCAATTGTTGCAACAATCGTTTTTAAAAGCGGAAAAACAATGCTAAAAAAGATTTTAAATTTTCCAGCACCATCAATAGAAGCAGATTCTTCCAACTCTTTTGGAACAGACTTTATAAATCCGTGAAACATAAAAATTGCAGTAGGACAACCCAATCCCCAATACATTGGAATAAGTCCAAACACGCTCATAAGATGAAAGTCACTAGCCAAAACTCCAATTGGAACCATAATAATCTGGAACGGAATTACCAAAGAAAACGCAAAGAAAGCGTAAAGCACTTTTGCAATTTTAGATTCTGAACGAACAAGACCGTAAGCACACATCGAAGATGTTAATATAATCCCACTAGTGCCTAAAACTGTAACAAGCAAAGTTTGGAAAAAGACTTTTGGAAAGTTCATTTCACTCCAAGCTTGAACGTAATTGTTGAACAAACTAAAACTGTACTTAGCAAATTCTTTGTAGTTTGGAAATCCTGTAGGATTTATAATAATTCCTGCATTTGGTCTAAAAGAATTTATAACAACAAAAACAAGCGGATAAATAAAAAATACCGCAAATACAATAAGAACCGCCGTTAAAGATGCTTGCTTAGCAAAAACTTTTCTTTCGTGTCCATTTCTAAGTTTTATATTCATTAGGCTTCAATCTCCTTTCGTTTCATTGTGAATAACTGAATTCCTGTAATAATAACAATAACTACAAACAAAACCATAGCTTTTGCTGTTGCAAGACCAGCCTGTTTTAAAGAGAATGCATCAAATTAAATATCCATTACAAAAGGAACAGTTCCCGTAGCATAACCCATTCGACCAATCATTGCGTAAATAAGGTCAAAACTCTTAAGAGCATTTGCAATTGTCATAAACAAACTGATTGTAACAGAAGGCATCATCAAAGGAAGAGTTATGCTTTTAAAACGCTGCCAACCAGAAGCGCCATCTATTTTTGCAGCTTCAATTATATCGGTAGGAATATTTTGAAGTCCTGCCAAATAAATAATCATGTAATAACCACAACCTTGCCAAACCGCAACCAAAACTATAAGCCACGGAGTTTTTGCAGAATCCGAAAGCCATTTTTCAACACCAGTAATCGCTGGCAAAAGCTGAACAAAAATCATCGACCAAATTAGAGCAACAATTACCATTGAAAGAACATTTGGCAAGAAGAAGATTGTACGAAGAACTTTTTGACCGCGAATACCTGTATCGAGAGCAAGTGCGAGTGCAAATGCAAGAACGTTTATTCCAACAACAGAAAAAACTGCAAAAAATAGCGTAAATCCAATTACACCCATATTCCAGTTTGTAACAGTCCAATTTTTAGAAAGGGCAGATTTTACATCGCTAATTTGCAAAAGCTTTCTGCCAGCATTTTCAATAATATTTGCAGATTCAAGCGAAATGTTATGTTCGGCAGCAAAAGATTCTACATCCACCTTTATAACAAGAAAATCACCAGAAGCAGAATCTTTTTTCAAAAGTCGAACAAAAGAATCCAAGTCTCCTTCAGAAACAGTTTTTGTTTCTACAACTTCTTTTATAGTCCAAATAGCGTCAACTACATTAAATTCATCGTAATTTTTAGAAAGTTTATATCTTTCGTTTTCAGAATCAAAAGTATATGCATTATTTAAAAGTTTTAATTCCGAAGGATTAGTTTTAGCATTAGGAAGGACTTCTTTTTCAAATTCCTTTTTAGAAATATAAGTAGGAAGATTTGAAGCCTTTGTAAATTTTTCTATTTTAGTTTTTTGAGGATAAAAAACACCCCCAATTTTTCCTGTAAAGATTTTTTTATAGTTATCAAGACCAACAAATTTGTTTTTTTCAGGTTGATAACCAGTTTTGCGAATTATGCGTTCAAGTTTATTTCTTTTTGAACCAGATATAGAAAGTCTTTCGTAAGAATTATTTGAGCTATTGTAAGAATATATGCTCATTAAATAATCTTTATCTTTTTGTTTTTTTAGCTTAGACAAAATTTCAGATTCAAAAGCATCTTTTTCAAGAATAATAGGCGTTTTAGGAGTTAAACCGTCCCAGTTTGTAAGAGATATTCCAATTCCATCAACAAATGGAGTTATAAAGAACAAAACGTACAGAATCAAGCATGGAATAATAAATGCAAGAAAGTAACCAATTTTTTTTGATTTTGATTCAACCATATTTTAATTTCCCAATTATTGACAGGCAAATTTATGTGGACATTTCGACGGGTTCAATGACCACGTAAAATACGTCTGATTAAGGTACGCTAATACAAAGACCTTCACTCAGCCGTTTTTAGATTTTTGATAAACCCTAAATAAAAAATAGGGGCTGCAAGAAAAACAGCCCCTAACTTCTAAAACAAATTATTTATTTGTAGAAACTGCCCACTGATTATCAATTCCTTTGATAACATCGCTAGCAGACTTTTTGTGCATCATGTACTGCTGAGCACCGTTTTTACAAGCATCTTCAAATACATCTGAAGGATACTGTGAGAATGCCCATGGCATAGAACCTTTTTCTTCAACAGATTTCATAAGGTCAACAAAAGGACCACCGAACTGAGAAACCTCAACACCTTTGAATGGTGGAATAAGTTTGTATTCATCCATCCAAGCTTTCTGTCCTTCATCAGAAGTAAGCCAGTTGAGGAATTTAACAGCAGCTTCCTGTTTTTCTTTTGAAGACTGTGAAGAAACACCAAATGTTGAGTCTACATCTGCGTAGAATGTATTCATTTTTGCATCGTTGTAAACTGGGAAAGGAATAAATCCTGCATTCAAGTTTGGATTAAGTTTAAGAGCGTCTAGATAAGCCCAAAGTCCCTGAACCATCATTGCAGATTCACCTTTTGCAAATGACTGCTGTTGGTTTCCACCGTCCATTTCAGCAGCATTTGAATTCATATTTTCGCGATAGAAATCAAGAATGCTAAAAAGTTTGTCTGTATCAACAGTTCCGTAAGAAGATTTTCCAGAATTCATCATAGAAATGAAAGAATCTACGCTTATTGACTTTTCTTGAAGAAGAGCTGTATGAACCATTGTAATGAAGTGTCCTACAGACCAGTTTTCTTTAAGAAGAGCTGCAAATGGAACTATATTGTTATCTTTAAGAGTGCGACAAACTCTTTCAAGGTCGCGATAAGTTGTTGGTGCTTCAAGACCGTATTTTGCAAAAATGTCTTTGTTGTAGATAATACCAATTCCAGCATAATCCATAGGAACGGCATACTGTTTTCCATCATAAGAAACAGCAGGAAGTGAACTTGGAAGAACTTTTTGCATAGCTTCTTGTGTTGAAAGATCTAAAAGGAAGCCTTTTCCAGCATATTCTTTAATGCGTGCGTAAGACTGCATTTGAAGAATGTCTGGAAGATCGCCCTGTGCAGCACGTGCAGACATTGCAGAGTCAGCATCATTAGGAATAATGAGCATATCAATTGAAATTCCAGGATTCTTTTTTTCAAAAGCTCTTACAACATTCTTTAAGCCTTCCTGATTTTCCTGCTTGTAATAGTACATTTCAAGCTTTACCGAACCTGAATTGTCAGAAGATTTGTTTCCATTCTTTTTCTGACAACCTGTAAATGCAGTAGCAATCATTGCAACTGCAACAACAGAACTAAGTATTTTTTTCATCTTTTTTCCTCCGTATGAAAAATTACTTTTTATTATAAATGCATTATGAACTATCCCAAAAACTAGCAACAGTTCATAACGCATTTATAATAATGTTATGCCCATTATTTTAATTTGTCAAATTTTATATTTATAAAGTTTTTTTCATCACAATTCCAGCCTGCAGCTCAAGAAACTCATTTTGAAACGCGTTTTTTATTAAAAAACATTCAGAAAATCCATTTTTTTTGTAGATATGCCTTGCAGCGGACCAGTTTTCATTCACCAGAAGAGCAACCTCTTTAAGCCCCTGTTGACTTTTTTCTATAAATTCAAGGGCATCGCAAAAAAACTTTCCGCCCAGTCCTCCACCCCGGAATTCAGGCAGAACGGCAAACGAAGAAATGTACAGCACAGGACCGTCGGAACAATGAGTTTTAGAAATATCATGCCCGACTGAAAAAATATCAGACCCGCGCGAGATTCCCTTCCATCTTTCCGTACAAAAATATCCGCAAACCTTTTCGTCCTTAGAACCGCCGCCTTTTACACCGGAACTTTCATCAACTAAAAGGATAAAACCTCCAGAAAAAACATTCAGCCTTTCCAAAAAGAGCCCGCGCTTTTCCCGGACCTGAGGTAAAAATGAACGGTTTTCAATCTCCATGATAGAGTCAATGTCTAAAATATTTGCTGTCCGTATCTTCATTTAGTCCGCAACTCCCTCGCCGGAGCACAAAGCCCTTTCTTCCGCCGGGTGAGCCACTTCAAAACCGCAGTTTGCCGCCATGTTCAAATCCTTAAGCTCAACTTTTCCTTCGATATAAAGAGCGTAGTCAATTCCTGCAGAGCCAGTTCCGCAGCCTACATCCCAGCCGCAACCCAACGATTCCTGAACAATTTTTTCGCGCTCATCCCGCGTAGTATCTTTTACCAAAATGCTTTTCATGGTTTTATTTTATAGGAAATAACGGAAGTTCGGCAATGATTTTTTAATTCATGTGGTCATTGAGCATGCTGAATGTTGAGTTGTGTCTAAACACGAAATGACCTTGATACTAAAAAAAAACGGACGGTAACAAAAAATTACCGCCCGGATGGAATAAAATTTGTTATCTTGCGTTGCAGACTACACGGAAGCCATAGTGGTTGTTGCGGAGGTACGGGTAGTTGCCGTCCCGGCGGGCAACCAGCGCGTTGAAGGCGTTCCTGAACCAAGAACCACCGTGTAGA
>SAMEA104315438__coassemble_1008_pt1 | contig 13381 bp, 8 predicted proteins | sample SAMEA104315438__metabat2_high_PE_016 | metagenome-assembled genome bin SAMEA104315438 (sample SAMEA104315438) | gut metagenome | biome: Monkey gut; feature: monkey-associated habitat; material: faeces | place: China | collected 2013 | reverse complement strand
CGATGACGATATAATTCATAAAATGAATCGAAAAGGTAGTGCAAAGTCTTATTTGCAACTTGCTAATGATATTAAACAGGCTTTGCCAAACGCAGTTTTAAGAACGACCTTTCTTACTGGATTTCCTGGTGAAAGTGAACAAAATGCTAAAAATACTGTAGATTTTTTGAAAAAATTGCAGAGCGATTGGTCTGGCTGTTTTTCATATAGTCGCGAAGAAGATACTCCAGCCTATTCGATGAAAAAACGTGTTTCTGCAAAAATTGCAAAGGCTAGGGCAGAAGAACTTTCTTCTATTCAAATGAAAATAACGGAAACGCATTTGAAAAAATATATTGGCAACGAATTTGATGTATTAATAGAAGAAATTGTAGAAGGTAGCGAAGGTCTTGCGATTGGCAGAGCCTGGTTTCAAGCTCCTGATGTTGACGGTAGCGTGGTTGTTCGCTATGAAAAAGAAAGTGAAAAAGAATCTAACCTTGTAAAAACAGGACGTTTTGTGAAAGTTAAGATTTGTTCTTGTAGTGGAGTTGATTTAGACGGAATTTTAGTTGCGGACTCTGGCTTAAACAGTTCACCTTCTTGCTCTAATGAACTTGTTTTTGCACCGGAGGTTCAGTAGTCTTTATGGCTTATGAATACCTTGAGTCTTTAAATCCTGAACAACTGGAAGCAACCATTCATTCTGGTTCGCCTCTTCTTATTTTAGCAGGAGCAGGTTCTGGAAAAACTCGTACAATTACCACAAAAATTGCTTATCTTATTCAGCATGAAAAAGTTCCACCTTATTCAATTCTTGCGGTAACTTTTACAAAAAAAGCCGCAAATGAAATGCAAGAGCGTGCAATTGCACTTGAAAGCGAATGTGCAAAATCGATGATAAAAACATTCCATTCTTTTGGGGCTTGGTTTTTGCGCCGTTATGCAGAAAAAGTTGGAGTGGATCCTTTTTTTACAGTTTACGATGACGAAGACAGCGCTTCTTTAATTCGAGAAGCATTTCCTGATATAACAAAAAAAATTGCCGCTGAATATGCAAAAAAAATTGCTTTGTGCAAAGATTATTGTCTTTCGCCAAATGACAATTTAAGCGAAATTGATGGGGACGAAAAATTAAAAGAAGTATACAGTGCGTATCAAAGTCGGCTTTTGGCTTCTGGAAACTGCGACTTTGGTGATCTTATAATGCTTCCTGTAAAACTTTTGGAATCCGACCCTGAATTGAAACTTACAATGCAAGCAAGGTTTAAAGTCATAATGGTTGACGAGTATCAGGATTCGAATATCGCTCAATTTAGACTTTTGCAAGCGTTAAGCGGCGTTGAAGAAAATTCAGGAACTTATGTTTGTGTTGTTGGTGATGATGATCAGTCGATATATAAATTTCGTGGGGCAGAAGTAAAAAATATTCTTGATTTTTCAAAGCATTTTAAAAATACAAAAATAATTCGCCTTGAAAAAAATTATCGTTCTACAGGAAAAATTCTTGCTGCAGCAGATGCCGTTGTTAGTCATAATTCACAACGACTTGGAAAAACTCTTGTTCCCGTAAAAGGCGAAGGCACAAAGCCTGCTCTTGTTTTTTTGGAAAATCAAGACAGAGAGTCTGAATTTTGTGCAGAACTTATAAAAGAAGCTGTTGCTTCTGGTTCAAAATATAGCGATTTTGCCGTTCTTTACAGAACAAATTCTCAGTCGCTTGGTTTTGAAAAAGAATTTTTGCACAAAAAAATTCCGTATAAAATCGTTGGTTCTTTAAAGTTTTATGAGCGTGAAGAAATAAAGGATGCTTTGTCTTATCTTGCTCTTTTTGCAAATGAAAAGAATTCGGTTGCTTTTTCAAGAATTGTAAATAAACCTACAAGAGGAATTGGACCTACAACGCAAATTAAGATTTCGCAAGCATTTCTTGATTCAAAAGAAAGTCTTATTGAAAGCGACAGCCTTATTTCGCTAGCAGAAAGTTTTATTCCTTCGTTGCCAAAAAAATCTGCTACAGGAATAAAGGAATTTGTTTCGCTTTACAAGGATATGAAGTCTTTTTTGGAAGAACAGGAAACTGAAAATTCAAAAAGATTGGCTTCTAATTCAAAAAATATTCAACTTCAAAAAGCACAAACTGTTAATACAATGGAAATTGCCGATAACTTAACGGATTTTGGCTACATAAGAGTTCCAAAAGTTACTGCAAAAGGAGAATTTTGTCTGCGAGGTGAAGTTCTAGACGTTTTTTTACAAAAAAGCCAAGTTCCTTTTAGGTTCGTTTTTTATTTTGATAAAATTGAAAGCATAAAATCTTTTGATTTAAGTACGCAATCGACTATTGCAGAACTTGATTCGCTTTCGATTTATCCTGTTGGTGAAGTGGAAAAAAACAGTGATTCTTTTAGCAGACTTTCTGTTTTTGTTCAAAAGTTACTTGAAAATTCTGGTTTAATCGATTATCACAAGGCTCAAGATGATTCAGATGGAACAAATCGTGTGAACAATCTTCAAGAACTTATAAATGCGGCCGAACCTTATCCTTTAACAAAAGATGGACTTCTTGCCTTTCTTGATTCAATTGAATTGGATCGAAGTTTAATAAACGAAGGAGATTCTTCAGATGATTCTGTAACTCTTATAACTTTACACAATACAAAAGGCTTGGAATTTCCTAAAGTTATAATAACTGGTCTTGAAGAAGGAATTTTTCCTAGACCAGACAAGTTTGCTGATGAACTTGAAGAAGAACGACGCCTTTTTTACGTTGGAATAACTCGTGCAAAAGATGAACTTTATATTACAACTTGTGCAATGAGAAGGCTTTACGGAAAAACACAGCCTTCTGTTCCTAGTCGTTTTCTTTTTGATGCAGGAAATACTTTTGAGCCTGTAGGAAATGTTCCATTTTCGTTTAGGCAGTATAAAAAAAACGATGAAAGTCGTGAAATCTTGGGACCAAAAGCAGAAATTCTTGCAAAATGGAAAAAAGGCGTTAACGTTTACAACGACGATTATGGTTATGGTCAGATTATAAAATCAAATCTTGAAGGCGAGGAAGTTGTAATTTTAATCAAGTTTGAGAATGGTCAGCAAAAAAAGTTTATGCCGGAATACCAATCCTCAAAACTTGATATAATTAAAGACTAAGCAAGAAAGATTTTTTTGCAGGAACTTTTAGAATTAAAGTTCCTTTTTTTATTTTACATTCAATTTCTTGATTTAGGGCGTCTTTTTTAGGAGCTTTTTTTTGTTCAAAAGAAGAGCCAAAAATTGAAAGTGGAATTTTTATCTTTTGATTCTTTGCGTCATTTGAACAAACCGTAATAAACACCTGATTTGGCGTAAATCGTGCAAAGGCAAAAACATAATCTTTTTGCCAAAGGATTTTGAATCCACCTTCTTTAAAAGCTTCGTTGTTAGTTTTTATTTGGGCAAGTTTTGAATAAAGCTTGTACGATTCGCAATGCTCTATATCTTTGTTCCACGGCATTGGATAACGGCAACCTTCAATTTCTGTTATAGTTCCATCGATTTCTGCTTCGTCACCATAGTACATATTTGCACAGCCAGGAAGCGTAAATAAAATTATAACAGCCCCTTGAACGGCATCTTTTGTTATTGCCGAATCGTTGTGAAATCTTGCAACATCGTGGCTATCCAAAAGGTTGAATTGAAGTTGTGCAATCGAATAAGGAAGGCGGCTCAAAAATCCTGTGATTTGAGAAGCAAGTTCCTGGGCGGTCATTTTATGAATTTTATCTTTTAGTTCATCGATTCTGCCTACATTTATATCTTGCTGGCCATAAAAAGAGCGAATTGGGCGACTTGAAGCGTAGTAATTCATGCTTGAGTCCCATTCGTTGCCATTTAAAAATTCTGAGCAGTCTGTCCAATCTTCTGCAATTATATATGCGTTGGAATTTTCTTCTTTTATGCTTTTTCTAATTTCCGGCCATAATTTGTGATGAAGTTGAATGTAATTATTTCTTGCGACTGTATCTCCAACGTCAAAACGCCATCCATCAATGTTATACGGTGGTTTTAGCCATTTTTTTACTAAAGAATCAGGCGCTTTGTAAATCCTTTGGCAAAGTTTTTCAGATGTGTAGTTTAAAGTTGGTAGCGTAGGAACGTCGAACCAAGCTTTGTAGGTGTTGTCTTTGTTAAAAAAGTAATATTCGCGTTCTTCTGAATTTGGATTGTTGTAAGCTCCTTCTGTTTTTGGAAAGAAAATGCCTTCTTTATTAAACCAACGGTTTGCAGTTCCTGTGTGGTTTATAGAAACGTCGAGCATTATTTTCATTCCATTTTTGTGAAGTTCTTTTGTTAATTCTTCAAGGGCTTTATCGCCACCAAAGTGTGGATCAACTTGAAAGTAATCCAAACAGTCATATTTGTGAACTGTTGCAGCATAAAAAATCGGATTTAAATACAGTGCCGTTACTCCTAATTTTTTCAAATAAGGAATTTTTTGCTTTATGCCTTCAAGGTCTCCTCCGTAAAAATCTAAACAGTGAGCTTTGCTATAAGGTTTAGGTTTTTTATTCCAATCTTTTATTTGTTGAGAAGGGTAGCCGTCAAAAATGTATTCTCCATCTTTTACATCGTTTTCAGGATTTCCATTGCAAAATCTTTCTGGAAAAATTTGGTAAAAAACGGCATTTTTTACCCATTGTGCACATTGAAAATCCGTAATGAGTCTAAAACATCTTGCTTCGTCTGGAATATAATTTGTAATTCCTGCTTGTGTGTAATAGTATACGTTTTTTTTCGTTACGATGAAAAAGTAGTAAGAATATTGGTCTTCGTAGATTGTTACTTGTTTTTTGAATTTTTTTAGCCCATTCTTTGTAGGACATTTTTCCATCTTTTGAGGATGAGAAACTTCGTTTATTTTTCCCATATGCAGAAACAACAGGAGAATTTTCTTGTACTTGTAAAAAAATCTCTGTGGATTCTCCTTTTTTTGGATATGGGTTTGATACAAAAAAAGAAGAACCGTCGCTATAAACGCTATTTAGCCATTTTTCTGAATTTTCCATACCAAAAGTATAGCAAGCAACGTCAATTATTCAAGATAAATTTGTAAAAAGATTTAATTTTAGCCAGACTTCGAGTTTTTAAAAAGAGAAATAAAAGCGTAAGCGAGTTTACAATTTGAGAAGATTTTGTGCGATAAGAACAATTAAGGTTGCATGGCAACCCAAACCAATTCAAACGAAGTTTGAGCACAACCGTCTGAGCAAATTGGAAAGTCGCTGAAAGCGTTTTTTTTACAATTTATAAAAAAACTCGAAGTTTGGCTTTTAGCAAAGTTTTGCACATTCTTGAATTGTGCATACTAATTCATCTAGTTTTTGTTTTGTCATAAGCGGATTTAAAAGCGTGAATTTTAAGCAAACGTGAGAATCAGAAACCGTTTGTCCAATTACAATTCCGTATTTGTGCAAAAGAGTTCGTCTAATTTTTTTGTTTACTTCATCGCCGGCTTTATGACGAAATACTACGCTTGAAATTTCAGGTTCGTTTACGGTTTCAAAGTTTGGATTTTTTGAAATTATTTGGTAAAGATAATTTGCGTTATCCAGATTTTTTGTAATCAAAGCAGACCAACCGTCTTTTCCGCGTATTTGAAAACTCATCCAAACTTTTAGGGCGTCAAATCTTCGCGTAGTTTGCAAAGATTTATCAACAAGATTTGTGTATCCGTCTTCTTCGTCTTCTTGACGATTTAAATAATCTGCATGAATTGTAAGAATGTCAAAGTTTTTTGCGTTTTTTAAAAGAACTGCACTACAACTAATTGGCATTAAAAACATTTTGTGAAAATCAACCGTTATGGAATCGCACAGATTAAGTCCTTCTACACGATTTTTGTATTTTTCACTCATGATTACGCCACTTCCGTACGCTGCATCTGCATGAAGCCAAATTTTATGTTTTGCACAAAGTTCTTTTATTGGTTTTAAAGGGTCTATCGAACCAAAATCTGTTGTGCCTACAGTTGCAACTACTAAAAAAGGAATGTTTCCGGCGTTTATGTCTTGCTCGATTAATTGTTCAAGTTTGCCAAAATCCATTCTTTTTTTTGAATCTACAGGAACTTTTACAACCGATTCATAGCCTAATCCCAAAATGTGTGCCGATTTTTCCATGGAAAAGTGGCTTATTTCGCTTGTGTACATTCTAAGTTTTGTAAAATTAGGTGGAAGTCCGTATTTTTTTACGTCGTAATGCAAACGCTCGTTTATAAACCAATCGCGGGCAAGAATTATTGCTGTTTGGTTGGACTGGCTTCCTCCGCTTGTAAAAACGCCATCGCTTTTTGAATCGTATCCGTAAAGTTTGCACAAATGTCGAACAACTTCAACTTCAATTTCTGTGGCAACTGGAGCTTGATCCCAACTGTCCATAGACTGATTAAAAGCCGAAATTATAAGTTCAGAAGAAAGAGTTTCTATGAGTGATGGACTGTGCAAATGTGGCATATAGTCAACACTCGACGTTCTTAGCAAATTTGGAAGAATTTTTTCTTTTGTAAGATTGAATACATTTTCCCAACCAAGCCCTTTTTCAGGAAGAATAGAATCTTGCTCAATAAACTGCTTTAATTCTTGTGGAGTTGGTCCAGAATATGCTTTTTCATCGCAGATTGAATCGGTTATTGCTTTTGCCGTTTGCGAAACAATTTGCAAATATTCGTTTTTCGAGTCATTTGAATTGGTTAGAAAAATGTTCTTCATTTTATTTTAGGTATTCGGAATTTACTTCAAGAACGGATTTTTCAAAAATGTCTATGCCTTTGTTCAAATCTTCATCAGAAATATTAAGTGCACAAAGACAACGCATTACGCTACCGTTGCGACCGCCTTTTTCCATAACAAGCCCATTTTTAAAGCAAAGTTGTTGAATTTTAGCACTTATTTCACCGTCTGCAGGAAGACTTCCTAAACAGTCTTTTTGACCATTTGGATTTACAAATTCAATTCCTGTCATAAGACCTTTGCCACGAACATCGCCTATTATTTTTACTTTGGATTTTAAAGATTCAAGCCTTTGCATAAGAAGTGTTCCTTTGCGTTGAACATCTTTTAAAAATGAAGACTCTGAAACTTTGTTCAAAACAATAGTTCCAGCTTTCATGGCTAGTTGATTTCCTCTGAACGTTCCTGCGTGTGCGCCTTGAGTCCACTTGTCTAGTTTTTTATTGTAAACAACGATTGAAAGAGGTTGACTTCCGCCAATTGCCTTGCTCATAAGAATTACGTCTGGAACAATTTCGGCATATTCAAAAGCAAAAAGTTTTCCGCTTCGACCCATTCCGCATTGAATTTCGTCGCAAATCATAGGAATGTCGAGTTCTTGTGTTACTCGCCTAATTGTTTTAAGAAATTCTATAGGAGCGGGAATTACACCACCTTCACCTTGAATTGGTTCTATTATAACTGCGGCTGGTTTTGTTATTCCGCTTTCGGGATCTTTTAAAGTTCGTTCAAAAAAGTTGCAACACGCTTTTATTCCAGCTTCTCCACCAAGCCCAAATGGGCATCTGTACGAATTTGGAAAAGGAAAAAAGTGAACTTCTGGCATAAGTGCGTTTACTTTTGATTTTGCACCAAGATTTCCTGTGCAAGAAAGAGAACCACTGCTCATTCCGTGATAAGCTCCGCTAAAAGCGATTATACTGGAACGACCTGTGGCGGTTTTGCAAAGTTTTAAAGCAGCTTCTGTAGCATCTGTTCCGCTTGGAGAACAAAATTGGATTTTTGCATTTTTTCCAAGTTCTTCAGGCAATTTTGAAAGCACTGTATGAACGAATTCGTCTTTTATAGGTGTTGTCAAATCAAGGGTATGAAGAGGTGACCCATTCGTAAGCATTTCAACCATGGCCTGATTTACTTCAGCGTCATTGTGACCAAGTGCAAGAGTTCCTGCTCCGCACAAAAAATCCAGATATTTGTTTCCTTCAATGTCCTCAACCCAAGAGCCACTTGCTTTTGCTAATGCAAAAGGGAATTTTCGTGGATAACTACGGGCATTAGATTCTGTGGAATCTTGTCTGGTAATGTAATACTGATTGGTGTCTTTTGTTGACATCGACGTTCTCCCATTACTGCGGCTAACCGCAAAACATAAGATGATCCTACAGGGATTTAGTTTTCTAAATCTCGGTAACGGTTTAAAAAATAAAACCGTGAGTTTCAAACTTACTACAAAACATCAATTTGTTCAACAAAAAAAAATCTCAAAAACTGAAGTCTTTATTTTTACATCTTCACTTCGTTTGCCAGTTCTGCACCTTCCATGAATGCCTTTACGTTTCCAAGCGTTACATCTGCAATGTTTGAGAGTGCTGTTGTTGTAAGGAACGCTTGGTGTCCAGTAATAATCACATTCGGGAACGTTAAAAGCCGGGCAAGAACATCGTCTGTTATTACTTCGCCAGAGCAGTCCTTAAAGAAAAATGCGCTTTCCTCCTCGTAAACGTCAAGGGCAGCGCCACCGATATATTTGTGCTTTAAAGAATGAACCAGAGCCTTTGTGTCAATCAGCGCACCTCGTCCTGTATTTATGATTACTGCGTCGTTTTTCATTGACTTCAGGTTGTCGTGGTTCACAATATGGTAAGTTTCATCTGTAAGTGGACAGTGAAGGCTAAGAACATCGCTTTCTTTAAAGATTGTTTGCGTGTCAACGTATTTAAATCCTTTTTCTTCTGCCCATTGATTATTTGGGTAAGGGTCGCAAAGGATGATTCTCATTCCAAAGCCAGAAAGAAGTTCCGCCATAATCCGTCCGATTTTTCCGGTTCCATAAATTCCTGCTGTAAGACCGTAAAGTTCACGTCCAGTCAGTCCTTCAAGATTAAAATTTGCGGTTTTTGTGCGCACATAAGCTTGAGGAATATGGCGTGTAAGCGAAAGAAGAAGTGAAAGCGCGTGCTCGGCGACTGCGTGCGGCGAATAGGCTGGAACGCGTAGGATTTTTACTCCGTATTTTGCGGCGGCTTTTAAATCAACATTGTTGAATCCGGCACATCGGAGCACAATGAGTTTTACATTTTCTTCTGCCAAAGCCTTGATTACATCCTCATTTGCAACATCGTTTACAAATATGCAGACCGCATCAAAACCCTTTGCTGAAAAAACAGTTTTTTCCGTCAATCTGAATTCAAAAAAATCAAATTCAAATCCAAAATTTTCGTTTGATTTCAAAAGCGCGCTTTTATCATAAGAGCGCGTGTCGTAAACTGCAATTTTTGCTTTCATACAAAGTTCCTCCGGTGGATAAATATTTATATGGTTCAAACTACGAGTTTTTTTATTGATTATGAAAAAACGCTTACGCTTTTATTTAGGGTTTATCAAAACCCTAAAAACGGCTGAGTCAAGGTCTTGAGTTTAAGCGTACCTTGACCAGACGTATTCGTTCCTAAAAACTCGTAGTTTGAATTATAATAAAATCTACTAATAAAAATAGTAAAATTCAATTTTATTAATAGATTTTATTTTGTTAAATTGTACAAATAACAAAAATCTTCTATAATAAAAGTATGAGTACTCACAAAAAAATCGATGGGCAAGTTCTTGAAAATCTTTTGTATCTTTCAAGACTTTCGCCAGAAAGCACAAATATTGATACATTAAAAAAGCAAGTGGACGAAATCGTAGGATATTTTGATATTCTTTCTAAATACGATGATAGCGAAAATCCTTATGACGCTTATCCTTCTACAGAAGTAGAAAAACTTCGCGACGATTCCGTTGTTGAAGGATTGGACATTCCTGATGTAAAAGCAATCTCAAAGAATTTCATGGACGGATATTTTCAAGTTCCAAAAGTTCTTGGCGAAATGTAAATTAATTTTATGGGAAATAATATGAATTATACGATAAAAGAAGTTCGCAATTCTCTTATTGCAGGGGAAACAACTAGTTCTGAACTTGTAAAAAAATCTATTGAAACTTTTGAAAACGATAAATCTTCAAATATTGCACTTAATGCTTTTCTTGAAATGTACAGCGATGCGTTAAAAAAAGCCGAAACTGCAGATTGTGAAATAAAAAAAGCTAGAGAAATGGGAACTCTAGAAAAACTTTTTAAAGAAAAACCGCTTTTAGGAATTCCTTTTGCAAATAAAGACAACATTAGTTCAAAAGGACACAAACTTACTTGTGGTTCAAAAATTTTGGAAGGTTACGTTGCTCCATACAATGCAACTGTAATAAATCGGCTTGAAACTTGTGGTGCAATTCCTTTAGGTCGTTGCAATCAAGATGAATTTGCAATGGGCTCTTCCACCGAATATTCTTCTTACGGTGCTACACGAAATCCTATTAACCGCGAATATGTTTCTGGAGGTTCTTCTGGTGGTTCTGCCGCTGCCGTTGCCGCAAATCAAGCTTTATTTTCGCTAGGAACGGAAACTGGCGGTTCTGTGCGACTTCCTGCTTCTTACTGCGGAATTTATGGCTTAAAACCAACTTATGGAGTTCTTTCGCGTTGGGGCGTTGTAGCTTATGGTTCTTCCCTTGACCAAGTAGGAATAATGGGGCATACGCCTTCTGACATTGCAATTCCATTGGCAGTAATGTGTGGCGAAGATTTTTACGATGACACTTCTGTTGGTTTGCCAAATAAAGAATCTCTTTTTGAGTTAAAACCTTATGAAGAAATGTCTTCGCTAAAAATTGCAATTCCTAAGCAGTTTCTTGAAACAAAAGGTCTTGATTCCGATGTAAAAAATACTTTTGAACAAACACGAAAATGGTTTGAATCAAAAGGTGCAAAAATTGATGAAGTAGATTTGCCTGTTTTAGACGCTTCAATCGCTTCTTATTACGTTATTGCACTTTCAGAAGCGGCTTCAAATCTTAGTCGATACGATGGAATAAGATACGGTCGCCGAGTTGACCACGAAAAAGGTTACGATGAACTTTACATAGATTCTCGTTCTGAAGGTTTTGGTCCAGAAGTTAAGCGACGAATTGTGATTGGAAATTACGTTCTTTCGGAACAGTTTTCTGGAGATACTTACAAAAAAGGAATGACAGTTCGTGCTCGAATTCAGCGTGAAATGGCAAAACTTTTTGAAAATTACGATATTGTTTTGTGTCCAACTTGTCCAACTCCGGCTTTTAAGCTTGGTCAAAAAGTTGACAATCCGCTTGAAATGTATTTGAGCGATATGTACACAACTTTTGTAAATCTTGCTCGTATTCCTTCTATTAACGTTCCTGCAGGAATTGCAAAAAATACAGACAATATGCCGATTGGAATGCAGTTTGTAGGTCCTATGTTTAGTGAATCAAAGTTGTTGCAAATTGCACAAGTATGGGAAGATGACCACAAAGGTTGCGGAATTCCTTGTGAAAAGTCTTTGTAAAATTAATGTAGATTTTCACAAAAATAATTAGAGGAAATAATTATGGCTATAGATAAATGGGAAATTGTAATAGGATGTGAAATCCACACTCAGTTGCTTACAAAAACAAAGGCTTTTTGTGCATGCGAAAACCGCTACGGTGGAATGCCAGATACTCGCGTTTGCCCTGTTTGTTTGGGACTTCCGGGAGCAATGCCTAGAGTTAGCAAAGGTTATGTTGAACTTGGTGCGGTTGCAGGTCTTGCTTTAAATTGTGACATTGCAACTTACACAAAATTCGACCGCAAACACTATTTTTATCCTGATCTTGCAAAAGGCTATCAGATTACGCAGTACGATTTACCTCTTTGTACAGATGGATTTGTTGATCTTTCGCTTATTCATTATCCAAAAGATGAGCAGCCGGGCGGTGAAAAATTTCGCTCAAAGAATTTTATTGGTGAAGATTGCATTATTGACGAAAAATATCGTCGCGTTCGTATTGAACGCATTCACCTTGAAGAAGACGTTGGAAAATCTTTGCACTTGGAAGGAAAACATTCTTACATCGATTATAATCGTTGTGGAACTCCTCTTATAGAAATTGTTACAAAGCCAGACATGACTAGTCCGGAAGAAGCGGCTTTGTTTATGCAAACAGTTCAAGAAATTTTGCGTTACGTAAAAGTTACAAAAGGAAATCTTGAAGAAGGAAATATGCGCTGTGATGCAAATATAAACTTGAACGTTTGGGAAGATGGCAAACTTTGGCACACGCCGATTTCTGAAATTAAGAATTTGAACTCGTTTAAGGCAATAAAAGATGCTTGCACTTATGAAGCTGCTCGCCAGTTAAAGGAATTTCAGGAAGATCGTCAAGAATTTAATCCAGGTTTTAAAGTTACTATGGGTTGGGACGAAGTTCGGGGCGAAACCGTTGTTCAGCGTACAAAAAATTCTTTTGTGGATTACAGATTTGTTGTTGAACCAGATATTAAGCCTTTTACCGTTAGCACAGAACTTGTAGAAGCTGCTGCCGAAAAAGTTGGCGAACTTCCAGAACAAAAACGCATTCGCTTTCAAAATGAATTTGGGCTTACTCAGTACGATTCAGAAGTTCTTACTTCAACTCGCGAACTTTCTCTTTGGTTTGAAGAAGCAGCCGCTAGTTCAAAAAGTCCTAAACGAGTTGCAAACTTAATTATTACGGAATTGAGTGCTGTTCTTAACGAAAAACGGCTTACAATCCTTGATGTAGAAATAACTCCTGCACATATTGCTCAGTTGGCAGATGCTCTTGAAGATAAAAAAATAACTTCTAAGCAAGGAAAAGAAGTTTTTGCACAAATGCTTGCCACAAACAAAATGCCTTCTGAAATTATAAAAGAAAAAGGAATGGAAGTTGTAAGCGACTGTGCAGAAATCGAAAAAATTGTAGATCAAGTTCTTGCTGCAAATCCAAAAGCTATAAGAGATTTTAAAAATGGAAAAACAAACGCTGTTGGTTGGCTTATGGGGCAGGTAATGAAAGTTTCCGCAGGAAAGGCAAATCCAAAGCAAGCTACGGAATTTATAACTGCAAAATTAAAGACGCTATGATGAACGAAACTCTGTTTAATTCCGAATTTGTAAAACGATTTGGAACTGTAAAAAGAGCAAGAGGTTGTTTTCTCTACACTGCTTCTGGAATTAGGGTTACAGATTTGTATCAAAATTCCGGAAGAGCAATTTTAGGTTGGGGAGGGGATTCTGCCTTTACAGTTTTTAAAAACACTTTAAACAGAGGTTTAACAGGTTCTTTTGCAACAGATTTTCCATATAGAACGGAAAAGGCTGTTTCTGAACTTTTTGAATCAAAAAGAAAGGTGTTTTTTTTCAATTCGTATAAAAGTGCTGTAGAAGCGGCAGTTTCAGTTTCGGCTTTAGGAACAGGTTTTTGGCGGGCGTGGGAAACTTCTGAGCAAAATTGGAAGGAAAACGATTGTATAATTTTTGTTCCTCCGTTTGCTTGGGGTGACCAACTTTTTGTTT
>SAMEA104315438__coassemble_1000_pt1 | contig 13502 bp, 13 predicted proteins | sample SAMEA104315438__metabat2_high_PE_016 | metagenome-assembled genome bin SAMEA104315438 (sample SAMEA104315438) | gut metagenome | biome: Monkey gut; feature: monkey-associated habitat; material: faeces | place: China | collected 2013 | reverse complement strand
ACACTACAAAATCCACTGTGCCGACAAAACTTGTGCTTATCAAGGAATTACAGAAGCAATCAAGGAACTCAAAAACGCTGGCATAAAAACAGCCGTAGTTTCAAACAAAGCAGACTATGGCGTTCAAGAACTTGTTGAAATCTATTTCAAAGGACTTTTTGATGTTGCCATTGGTGAGACCGAAGGTATTGCAAAAAAGCCTGCTCCAGACATGGTTTTAAAAGCCCTAAAGGAATTAAACGTTTCTCAAAAACAAGCCGTTTACATTGGCGACAGCGATGTGGACTTTCACACTGCACAAAATTCAAACCTAGACTTTATTGGCGTGGACTGGGGTTTTAGAGGAAGAGCTTTTCTTGAAAAACTTGGAGCAAAAACAATAATTGACAATGCCAATGAACTTTTAGAACTAATCTGCAACTAATTTTTAAAAGGTAAAATAAAACAGCCAAAATGTCGTCTGTTTTTATCTTTAAAAGTTTGCGTTGCAAACTTTCTTATAGGAGAATATATGCCAAAAACAAACAAAGCTGAATCTCAGCTAATAGAAAACTACAAATCTTTTTTGAACAATGGAAAAACAGAACGAGAATGTGTTGCTCAAATAATCGAACAGGCTCGTTCTTATGGATACAAAGACATCAACGAAATTTCAAGTCTAAATCCTGGCGACAAAGTTTACGTTCAAAAAATGAACAAAGCAATCGCTCTTTTTGAAATAGGAAGCGATTCCATTGAAAAAGGAATGAACATTCTTGGAGCTCACATCGATTCTCCTCGTTTGGATGCAAAACAAAACCCAATTTACGAAAAAGATTTTCTTATTTACCTAAACACACATTACTACGGTGGAATAAAAAAATATCAATGGGTAACACTTCCTTTGGCAATTCACGGAATTGTTTGCACTCCAGAAGGAAAATCAATCGCTATAAATATTGGCGAAGACGAAAAAGACCCTGTTTTCTGCATTTCAGACATACTTCCACACCTTGCACAAGAACAAATGAAAAAACTTGGTTCTGACATCATAAAAGGTGAAGATTTAGACGTCATTATCGGTTCAGAAATTCCTTCAAAAGCAGAAGATTCCGACAATTCAAAGAAAAACAAAAAGAAAAAAGACGAAAAAGTTTCTGGAAAAAAAGCACTCCTTGAACTTTTATCAAAAAAATACGGAATCACAGAAAAAGATTTTGAATCTGCAGAACTTGAAATTGTTCCTGCAGGAAGAGCCCGCTTTTGTGGCTTTGACAAATCTCTTATACTTGGATACGGACAAGATGACCGTTCTTGTGCATTCACGTCTTTTTCCGCAATGCTTGAAACAAGGGCAAAAACAAGAACAAACTGCTGCTTATGCGTAGACAAAGAAGAAATTGGAAGCGTTGGTGCAACAGGAATGGGTTCCCACGTGTTCGAAAATGCCGTTGCAGAAGTAATTGCTCGCCTTCCAAGCGGATACAATGAACTTACTTTGCGCCGTTGCCTTGCAAACAGCAATATGCTTTCTAGCGATGTAAATGCAGCCTTTGATCCTATAAATGCAAGCCTTTTTGACAAAGAAAACGCATCTTTTTTGGGTGCAGGAATTGTTTTCAATAAATACACTGGAAGTCGTGGAAAAAGCGGTGCAAGCGATGCCAATCCAGAATTTATTGCAAAACTTAGAGCTTGCATGAATAAGGCAGAAGTAAAATACCAAATGGCAGAACTTGGAAAAGTTGATCAAGGCGGTGGCGGAACAATTGCTTACCTTGCAGCAAAATATGGAATGAATGTAATTGACGCAGGCGTTTCTGTTTTAAGTATGCACGCTCCTTGGGAATTAACTTCTTGTGAAGATATAGTTCAGGCATTCAATGCATACAAAGCTTTTCTTTGCTTACAAGATTAATTAATAAGTCGAAAGCCAAATTTTTAGGAAGACAGAATAAAAGCGTAGGAGAGTGTTTTTTCACAATTAATAAAAACTTGACTTTCAACCTAATAATGTGGTGGCTTACGGTTTGGAATATCGCCTTCTAATTGGTCAGACATATCTTTAATTCTAGTTGCCATCATTTTCATTTCTTTGTGGAGCAAATCTATCGTCTTTGCTTGGTCCACAGCAACTTGTTGAATTTGATTTGTAAAATCTTCCATGTAAGACAATTTTATTTCCAAATCGATTATTCTTTTTTCAAGTAATTCAGTTTCCATTTTCAAAAACAAGAGTTCCTATCATATTTAAGAAATTAACAAGAGAAATTGAAAATTTTTTTACAGATTTTTTTTCAATCTCCAAATACAAAACTATTTGAGAATCTTTAAGTTCTTGTGCAAGTTGCGTTCCATAAACAGTTTCAATTAAACCGATGTATTCATCATTTGTCATTTCTTCGCCTGTAAATGTAGGCGACATAAACATATCGATATATGCACGCAAATCATCTGGCAAATTGCTATACAGTTGCCTAAGTTTTTCTGGAGAAATAGAGATTTTTAGATAATCTTTTCCAACTAAAAGAATTTCTGCCATTGAAAAAGCATCTGTTTTGTCTTCTGCAAAGTTTCCTTGAACTTGAAAACTGTCTTTTCCCAAAATTTCAACTTGCAGATTTTTAAAACCTGCTGTTTCAAAAAGTGAGGCAACATCTTCTTTTGAAAAAATGTCGCCTTCGTATTCGCCGTTTAAAGATTGAATTGTTTCTACAAACGCTTTGCCACAACTTGCCGAATAAACAAAAGAAATTCCAGAATCAGAAAGTTTTATTCTCAATTCATTTTTACAAGAACACAAAAAAACTGATAAAAACAATATTATCAAAAAAAATACTTTCTTCATCTGCCTAAAAAAATCCTTTAGTTCTTTTTAGAAAACGTTGAAAAAGGCAAAGAAACACTAATTCCTGTTGTAAACTCTAAGCCTGCAGAAAAAGCCTTTGCCGGAGAAAGTGCACTATTGTCTGCATTGTTGAAAATCGTATAGCAAATATCTTGAATGAATCTTATTTTTACATTTCCTTTTGTAAGCGAAGGAGTTTGGAAAAGTATTCCCATAACACCAGGAAAAATCGAAGAACTTATTTTATCTTCGGTATCAGGAATATAACATTCTCCAATTGTAAAAACAGGACCTGCATAAACTTTCATAAATTTTCCAAATTCAAGCGAACCTACAACTGGAATTTGAAAAGCCTTTACTCCATTGTTCCACCTAAGCAAAATTGCAGCACCCGGAGAAAAAGTTTTTCCTTGATAAGTTACGCCTGCTTGTGCTGTTATACCTCTAAAATTAGGCATAAATCTTTTTTGCGTAAAGAGCGACCAATCTCCTGTAATATATGTGTTCAATGTAAGTCTTTCAGAAAAACTTAATGAAGCAACAGAAGAACTTGTTTCTACAGATTCTTCATCGCTTTCTTCTTCTGATTCATCTGCAGAAGCCACAACCGTATCGTATTCGCTACCGTAATCATCTGTGCTTCTTAAAAACCTTCCAGCCGAAAAATAATGCATTTTCCAATAATTTTCTTTTAAAGAAGAAACAATTACTCCTGTATTTGGACCATCACTTACAGCCGAAACAAATTGATTTCTTCCTATATACAACCCAACGTGCGAAACAGGTCCATTTGGAGAACTTTTAAAAAATACAAGGTCGCCAGGTTTCTTTTTGTTGTTCGGTACAGGTTTTGCAGCGTCATACATAAGTTTTGCAGTTCTTGGCAATTTATAGCCAATAGATTCTCTTACAACAGTGTAAATCAAACCAGAACAGTCAAATGTATTAGGACCTGTGGAACCAAGTTCATAAGGACAACCTACGTACTTTTTTGCTTGTGTAACGAGTTTTTCGCGATAACTTCGCACTTCTGAATCTGAAAGTGCGAACATTTTAGACGGAACAAAACTTATCGTTAAAAATAATCCAACAAATAAAAATAAACCTTTTCTATCCGTAAAATAATGCATATTTTTATTATAAACAGATTCTTTATTTTTCTCAACAATTTTGAATTCATTAATTTACAACAAAAATCTAAATGTTGAATAAAAAATTATTCTAGAATTATTAAATATTCTCCACTTTTTATGCTACTAGCACCGCTTTCAATATAAGTTGAGTTTTCATATTTTATAAAAATTTCATCGCCTTCTAAAACATTCTTATAGGTTTCTACTTTTTTTTCGTTTTCTGTTGATTCTACAAAATTTGAACTGTCAAAAACTTCGCCGGTTTTGGTTTTAATGTTACTAGTACAGCCTACATCCATCAAATATACAATTTTCACAGTGCCATTTTCTTTTACAGTAAATGTTCTAGTATCCGTTTCATGTTTAGCAACAGTTCCTATGCTATACTCTTTTTGAAATCCTCTTTGTTTATTTAGGTTTAAATTTTTTGAACTTGCATCAATTGAATGATATTTTGTTGTAAATTCTTTATCAATCCTTTTGGTTTCTGTTTTTTCTTTACCCATAGAACTATAAGTTATTTCACAAAGAAATTTTATTGTTCCTGAATAAAAATCTGAAGAAATTGGCATATAAAAATAATCTTCATCAAGACTAGTATTACTAACTTGATCAGAAGAAGGTTCTGAACCATCAAAAGTCCAATAACAATTTGCACTCATTACAGGAAAATTATCATCATCGCTTTCAATTTGTACAAAAAGATAATCATTTCCACGACCATAATTCAAATCTGAAAAATTAATATAAAAATTTTCTGGAGCCATTTTACAACCAATAAAAGCAAGTGTTACAAAAAAAATACAAAATAATTTAATCAACTTATTATTTTTACAAATAGACATCACAAACCTTCCTAAAAAATTATTTTCAGTTTAAGTTTAACATAATTTTTTTATTATGAAAATAATTTTTCTTGAAATATTCTTTAGATTACTTAATATTGATATAAATAGAATTGCTTGTTATAATCTTTTTAATTTAGACATTTTTTTAAAAAATGTCAGGAGGATTTCCACTATGACACGAGAAGACGAAATCGCGGCAAAAGCTGTTAGAATTTCAACGTTAAAATCTCTAAAAGCAAAAAGAAAACTTAGAATTTCTCAACTAAAAGCAGAAACAGAAGCAAAAATCCGCGAAATAAATATTCAATATGCGGAAGACCCCGAAAGATTAAAAGCAAAATACGCAGCTGAAGATTACGCAAAATCTGAAAAAGCAAAAAAGAAAGCTGCAAAAGCTATTGAAAAAGAAAAGCAAAGACTTAGCAAAGAACGAAATTTAAGACCTTATAAACTTAGCGAAGAAATTTTCAGTTCAATTGTTCAAGGAATTGGAGCAGGTTTGTTTATTGCGGCAACAGCACTACTAACAGTAATTGCTATAAATAAACTTCCTCCTGAACTTGCCCAAACAAGTACAAATGTTTATCGTGCACTTTATATTTGTTTTGGTGTAACAACAATTTTAAATTATGTAACATCTCTTCTTCATCATGCCCTTACAAATGCTAGTGCAAAAGAGGTTTTTAAGCGTCTTTGCAGAATTTGTGTTTATCTTATAATTGCTAGTGCATTTTCAATTTACGTATACACGGCAATTGCCACAAAAGTTGTTGCTTTCAACTATGCAATAATTTTAAGTTCTATTGTTTGGGCAGTTTGTCTTGTTGGTTTAATAATGTACGCAATCGGTGGTAGCCGTTTTGACGTGGTAAACATAGTTTTCTATGCAACTCTTGGTTGGTCAGGTCTTTTTATATTCACAAAACTTTATCACGTTATTTCAAACGTTAGTTTTGGAATGTTGATAACAAGCGGAATATTCTATACTTTGGGACTTATTTTTTGTAGCATAAGAAAAGTAAAATATATGCATGCAATTGGAAATTTAATTGTTCTTTCTGCAAGCGTATATATGTTCTTTTCATTCTTTTATATGTTTCCAGTTTGAAAATTATAAAAACAGTTTTTCTTAATTAGGTAAAAAGTCGAGTTTTAGAAAAAAGAATAAAAGCGTAAGCGTTTTTTCAAGATTTATAAAACTCGACATTCTACCACCCTCACTAAATATCGCGTCCAATTTACAAAAACTTCCATAAAAGGTATTATTTTTTTATGAATCAGCAAATTTCAAAAGCGATGCAAAATGCCCATAAAATCGTCATAAAAATAGGTAGCAACACGCTTGCAAAATCTGACGGAACGCAAAACACAGAATTTATGGAAGATTTAGCCCATCAGTGTAGCAATTTAATAAATCAAGGAAAGCAAATTATCATAGTTTCTTCTGGTGCTCAGGTAAGTGGAGTTTCAACACTTAACGAATGGGCTCGCAAAAAAGACGTTCATTTTCGCCAAGCTCTTTGTGCAATTGGTCAAGTAGAACTTATGGCTCAATGGCGAAAAGCTTTTTCTAACTACGGCATCCATATTGGTCAATTATTGCTTACAAAAGACGATTTTGAAAATTCTCACCGCTCTTTAAATATTCGAAACACAATTTTTACACTCGTTGACGAAGGTGTTGTGCCTATTGTAAATGAAAACGACTCTGTTGCCATCGACGAATTTAGCATTGGCGATAACGACAACTTAAGTGCTCTTACCGCAATTTTATGGAATGCAGATTTACTCATTCTTTTTAGCGATATTGATGGCATTTATACTGATAATCCAAAAACAAACAAGGACGCAAAACTTATTGAAACTGTAGAAAATATATCTCAGCTGCGAAAATCTATAAAATTCGGTGAAACAAATTCTTTTGGAACCGGTGGAATAGAAACAAAAATTCAAGCTGCAGAAAAAACCACCGTGTACGGAATTCCTTTACTTTTAGCAAACGGAAGCACAAAAAATATTCTTGATAATCTAATTACAGGAACTTCTGTAGGAACTCTTTTTCTTGCAGAATAAAGGTGAAATTATATGAAAATTTCTTGCATTGGAACAGGTGCTATGGGCACAGCTATTATGAAAGCCGTATGTAAAAAATACGACTGTTCAAAAATAAAAGTTACCGACAAAAATTCAGAAATGGCAAAAAAATTTGCACAAGAAACAAAAAGTATTTTTGTTCCATCAAATATCGAAGTCATAAAAGATTCTGATTTTGTTTTTTTAGCAGTAAAACCTCAATTTCTAAAAGATGTTTTTGATGAAATAAACCCTTACATAACAAAAGAACAAATTTTTATTTCAATGGCAGCTGGCGTAAAAATCGAAAAACTAAAATCCATGTCTTGCGAAAACGCTCGCTTTATTCGAATGATGCCAAACGTTTGCGCTCAAGTAGGACAAGCCATGATTGCTGTAACAAAAAGTATTGAAGTAACCGATTCAGAATTTACTACTGTGCAAGAAATTTTAAAATCTGCAGGAAAAGTTGAACCTATTCCAGAAAGTTTAATGGATTGCGTTACTGCTGTTAGTGGCTCAGGACCGGCATTTGTATTTATGTTTATAGAAGCCCTTGCCGATGCCGCCGTTCGCTGCGGAATGCCTAGAAAACAAGCATATATTTATGCTGCGCAAACTGTAAAAGGTTCTGCCACTATGGTCTTAGAAACAGAAAAACATCCAGCAGTTCTAAAAGATTCCGTATGTTCTCCTTCTGGAACAACAATTGAAGGCGTAGCCACTTTGGAAAAAAATAACTTTAGAAATGGAATTATAGAAGCCGTTACAAAAGCCTTTGAAAAATCTATAAATCTAGGAAAATAGAATCAATCCAAATATGCATTTAATTGAAAAAAAGTGATTATTGAAATATAATAAAAAATAAATTAGAGGATAAAAATGCCAAAAATAGAAGTAAATGAAAACTTGTTCTTCAGCCTTTTGGGAACAAAATACGACTACGATACGCTCGAAAAAAAGTTGACTTATGCAAAAGCAGAATTAGACGAAAAACCAAACATGAGTCAGCCTGAAAATGAACGAGTAATAAAAATAGAATTAAATGATACAAACCGCCCAGATTTGTGGTCTACAAACGGTGTTGCTCGCCAATTAAAAATCCATCAAGGCGGAAAAACTGTTGACTACTTTAAATTTCTTTCAAAAAAAGGCGACATAAAAGATTACAAAAATAGAATTGTAAATGTAGATCCAGAACTAAAAGACATTCGCCCTTATATGATTGCATTTGAAATTTCAGGAAAACCAATCGATGATTGTATGCTTAAAGACATCATTCAAACTCAAGAAAAACTTGCTTGGAATTTTGGTAGAAAACGCAAATCCCTTTCAATGGGCGTTTATCGAATTGCAGACATAAAATTTCCTGTAGAATACAAAGCTGTAGATCCAGACAAAGTAAGTTTTGTTCCCCTTGGATTTGAACAACCTATGACTTGCCGTCAAATTCTTTCTGAACATCCAAAAGGAAAAGATTTTGGCTGGATTTTAAATAACTTTAAAAAATTCCCTATCTTACAAGATTCTAAAGGCGAAATTCTTTCAATGGCTCCAATTACAAACAGTGCAACTTTAGGAGCCGTTCAAGTTGGTGACAAAGGTTTAATGGTAGAAATAACTGGCGACAACATGGAAAACATTATGCTTGCTGCAAATATTGTTGCTTGCGATTTTGCAGATTGTGGCTATTCAATAGAACCTATAATGGTAAAACACCCTTATGAAACTTGTTTTGGAAAAGATGTTGTTTCTCCATATTATTTCCAACCTACAACAAAAGCAAAATTGAGCCATATAAACAAACTTCTTGGAACAAACTTTGACGATAAAACTGTTGTAGATGCTCTTACACGCATGGGAAGTTCTGTTGTTTCTGTAAAAAACGGCGATGATTACGAATACACTCTTAGTCCAGCCCCATACAGAAATGACTTTTTACACGAAGTTGACATCATTGAAGATGTAATGATTGGCACTTGCCTTGAAACATACCAGCCAGAAACTCCAAAAGATTTTACAATTGGTCGCCTTCTTCCTATAACATATTTGAGTCGCAAAGCAAAAACTCTTATGGTAGGTCTTGGCTACCAAGAAATGATTTTTAATTATGTAGGTTCAAAAAAAGATTTTATAGACAATATGCTCATCGATGCTTCAAAAGTAATTGAAATTGCAAATCCAATGAGCGAAAATTATCAGTTTGTTCGTTCAGATATTCTTTCTTCACTTTTAAGAGCAGAAAGCAAATCTGCAAACGCAATTTATCCTCACAAAATATTTGAAATTGGTAAAGTTGCCTATTTGTGCGAGGAAGAAAACACAGGGACTCGCACTCGCCAATGCTTAGGATTTTTAACAGCTGGTGCTAATTCAAACTTTAATACAGCGGCTTCAGAAGTTTCTTCACTGCTTTACTTCTTAGATTTACCTTATGAAGTAAAAGAATCAACTGATTCACGCTTTATTCTTGGAAGACAAGCTGCAATTTGCTATAAAGGCAAACAAATTGGCGTTTTTGGCGAAGTTCATCCTCAAGTTTTGGAAAATTGGAATATTACAGTTCCTGCCATCGGTGGTGAACTTGACCTTGAAGAAGTTCTTTCTGCAGAATCTGCTATAGAATCTTAAAAGAATCTTTTAAAATGGTTCAAAAACTCAATTATCAAAAAAAATTAGAGGAGGTCATTTTGTCTTTTAAGACAGAAAGACCTTCTTTACTTTTACACGCATGTTGTGCTCCTTGTTCTTCCTATGTAATAGAATATTTGTCTTCTTTTTTTGAAATAACCATTCTTTATTATAATCCAAATATTTATCCACAAGAAGAATATTTTAGACGTCTTGCAGAACTTAAAAAATTTTTGACAAATTTTCCACCTGCTCTTCAAAATAAAGTAAAATTCGTTGAACAAAATTACAACCCACAAGATTTTTACGACTCCATAAAAATAAAACAAGAACCGCAGTTAGCATTTGAAGCCGAAAAAGGTGAACGATGCCGTCGTTGTTATGAATTTCGCATGAAAAAAGCCTACAACTACGCATGTGAAAACAACTTTGACTACTTTTGCACAACATTAAGCATAAGTCCATTTAAAGATGCAGAAAAAATAAACACTTTAGGAAACGAAATTTGTACACAAAAAACAAAATGGCTTACTTCAGACTTTAAAAAAAAGGGAGGATTCAAACGAAGTTTAGAACTTTCAAAAGAATACAACCTTTACCGCCAACAGTATTGCGGCTGCATATATTCAAAAAATAATAAAAACAACGTATAATATTTTTATGCAAGAACAGATTTTAATTTCAAACGCTCAAAATATTCGTTCTGTAATAAAATATATTCAACAGTTCAAAAACGCAATAATTGTAATATACATCGATGATGAAATAATATATTCTCCATTTTTTTCAAGTCACATTCGAGATATAAGCCTTCTTCACCAAGCAGGAATAAAAGTTGCCATCGTGCCTGGTTGCCGAAAAAGAATCGATCAAATTCTTTCAAACGCAAAAATTCAATGGAAATATGAAAACGACATACGCATAACTTGCGAAGAAGCCATTCCTTTAATCAAAATGGCAGCGTTTGATACATCAAACATAGTAATGACATCTTTAGCAGCAAATCAAATAACTGCAACAATAGGAAACTGGGTTAGAGCACGAGCAAAAGGCATAATTGACGGAATAGACTTTGGAACAGCTGGCGAAATCGACAAACTTCAAACAGATTCCATAAAAAATATTCTTGAAAACGGATTTATTCCTATTTTTCCATGCATAGGTTGGAGTTCCATCGGAAAACCTTACAACATATCTTCTATTATTCTTGCACAAGAAATTGCTATATCATTAAAAGCCGACAAATTGTTTTTTTTAATGCACAACGAAGAAATTTCTTCTAAAAAATTTAGTATTCCAAAAGAAATTGGTCTTTCTCAAGAAGAAAAAGTTCCTGCAATGAATTTGGAAGAAGTTGAAAAATTTTTAGAATTAAATTCAAACAATGAAGATAAAAAAATTTTAAAGCTATTAAAAACTTCTGTAAAGGCATGTAAAAATGGAGTTTCACGAGTTCACCTAATAAATGGAACTTTTGATGGAGCAATTCCTTGCGAAATATTTAGTGAACTAGGTTTTGGAACAATGATTTATAGTTCTAACTACGAAAATATTCGCTCAATGGTTCAACAAGATATTCCTTCTGTTTTTAGTTTGATGAGACCTTTTGTAAAAGAAAAGATTTTACTTCCACGAACAGAAGAAGAACTTTCAGAAAATTTAGACGATTATATAGTTTACGAAATTGACAACAACGTAAGAGCATGTGCAGCCATTCATTTTTATAAAAATGAAAAACAAGCCGAAATATATGCCGTTGCTGTAGATGAATCTTTTAGTAAACTTGGAATTGGACCAAAACTTATTCAGTTTCTTATAAACAAAGCACAAAAAAACAACTTTTTTAATATATTTCTTCTTACAACAAGAACTTCTGACTGGTTTGAAAAATTAGGCTTCAAACCAGATTCAATAGATTCCATTCCACAAAAAAGAAAATCAATCTGGACTGTCAAAAGAAATTCAAAAGTCCTAAGATTGCTTATAAAAAATAATTAGGTTCAATTTTAAGTTTAAAAAAAATGAACAAAAGCATAAGCGAATTTTCAATTTATAAAAAACTTAAAAATTGAACCCAAGTAAATCTTTATAAAAGTTTTACTTAATTTGCAGAATTTAGCGTTATATCAAAAACTAAGTAAGAATTTTCTGGAATTGCACCAGGTATTCCTCTTTCTCCATAAGCCATATCTGGAGGAAGAATACAAGTTCTGCTTTCGCCAACTTTCATATCTTGAACCATAATGTCAAAACCAGGAATCATTTGTCCTATTGCTGTTGTAAAATCAAGAGGACCTCTTCCTTTAGACTGATCAAAAACAGTTCCATCAAGGAAATAACCTTTGTAATCTGTAGAAACTTTTACACCCTTTCCAGCTTTATTTCCTTTTCCTTCTTTTGTTATTTTAAAATAAATGCCGTCAACAGTTTGTTCACAACCAGGAAACTTTTTTTCTATTAATTCAATTGTTTCTTTAAATTTTGCCTTTTTTGCAGCAACTGCTTTTTCTGTAGCCTGTTTTGAAAAATTATCCCAATCAGATTGTTCGCATTTAAAATTATTAGCATCTTCACCATTTCTGATTATTATAACAGATTTTATTAAATCTCCCTGTGCAACTTCATTTACAACTTTTTGACTGTCAGAATCTACAACATGACCAAAAATTGTGTGTTTTCCATTAAGCCATTCTGTAGGAACATGAGTTATAAAGAATTGGCTTCCATTTGTATTTGCACCAGCATTAGCCATTGCAAGATAACCAGGTTCATCAAACTTATAAGGAACTTCTTCATCTGCAAATTTATAACCAGGACCACCAGTTCCGTTTCCGCGTGGATCACCACCTTGAATCATAAAATCTTTTATAACGCGATGAAATTTTAATCCATCATAGAATTTTTTTCCTGCAGCTGCATCCAAAGAACCTTCTGCAAGTCCAACAAAATTACAAACTGTCAAAGGAGCATCTTTATAATACAATTCCAAAACAATTGTACCTTTTGAAGTTTCCATTACAGCAAACAAACCATCTTTATTTTTTATAGATTCCATACTATTTCCTTTTGAAGCACACGCTCCGTTTATTATAAGAACAGCTCCAAAAAGAGCTACTGTTAATATTTTTTTTATACTCATTTTTATACCTTTTTAAAACTGATTTAAAAACCAATTATAAATTGCATTCATTCTGCTTAACATAGAATCTTCTATTTGATTGCGAACATTTATAAGTGCAATATTTTTTGCATTACAATCTGTAGAAAGATACAACAAAAGATTTTCTCCACAATCAATTGCTTCAATACAGATTTTCATGTTATTTGGCATTATTACTTTTACACCCAATGCTTGAAGCGGTAGAGTATTTACAAAAGTACCCAATATAGCAGAATCTTTTTGATGATAGTTTAAAACGTATTTTGTATCACCATAAGTGTGATCATGTTGATAACAGTAAGAAACTTGACCATCAGCATTACCTGTATTTTGATCTGGAATAGGTTCATCAGAATCAGGATTTGCAATCATATATGCATCAGAATAAAGAAGATCTTCTTTATTTTTAAAACCGTGAATGTATTTCATTCCTTTCATTTTACTTATAGAACGCATTACAACAGCAACGTCATCTACAGTAATATCTTCTTTTGAACTATTTTTAAGCAATTCTGATTTAGGAATTAAATAAAGAAATTCAGCTACAAAAGGAACCATTTTTGGATCTTTATAAATTGATTCACTTCTTATTTTTTCTTCATAAACATTTTTTGGAATAAGAGTAAGATTTTTATCTTCTTTTTCATGTATAACTTGAATTCTTCCGTTATTTTTAAGTTCATTTATATATTCAGAACTTAAAAGATTTTCAATATTTGCAACTTGTGCTGTTAAAATCGATGAAAAAGAAAATAAAACCAAACTAAAAATTATAATTTTTTTCTGAAAATTTTTCATTCATTCTGACTTTTCTCCATCGGACAAAACAA
>SAMEA104315438__coassemble_985_pt1 | contig 13780 bp, 9 predicted proteins | sample SAMEA104315438__metabat2_high_PE_016 | metagenome-assembled genome bin SAMEA104315438 (sample SAMEA104315438) | gut metagenome | biome: Monkey gut; feature: monkey-associated habitat; material: faeces | place: China | collected 2013 | reverse complement strand
ACTATGGACGGTGCAAACATCGAAATAGTTGAAGAAGCTGGAAAAGAAAACGAATTTATTTTTGGTTTGCTTACAGATGAAATCCGCAAAATCGAAGATGAACACAGTTATAATCCACAAGTTTACCTTGAAAGAAATCCTGGGCTTGCAAAGGTTGTTAATCAGTTGGTTGATGGAACTTACGATCCTTCTCACCAAATGTTTAAGGAACTTCACGATTCTTTGGTATACGGAATTGAAGGTAATCGTGCAGATGTTTACTATGTTCTTGCAGATTTTGATGACTACTGCCGTGCACAAAATGAAGTTGAAAAACTTTATGCAGATAAGAAAAAGTGGGCTAAAGCTTGCTTAATCAATATTGCTAATGCCGGAAAGTTTAGTTCTGACCGAACAATTGAAGACTATGTAAGAGATATTTGGCATCTTAAAAAATTGCCACGTCCTGTAGAAGGTTCTGTTGTTAGTCAAACTGCTAAAAAATCTTCAAAAAAATCTAAGTAAAAATAAATAGCACAAAAAAATCCTGCCTGATTTTATTTTAGGCAGGATTTTTTTTGCAATTTTAATTTATCATCAATTTATTTTTTTTAAGCTGTTTTTTCAGATTCCATTGTTGGATATTTATCAAAAAATTTCTTTGTTTCGCGTGCAGCAACTCCGCTAAGAACTATAAGTGAAATACAGTTTGGCCAAGCCATAAGTCCGTTTGTAATGTCAGCGATTGTCCAAACCTGACTAATCGTCATGTAAGGACCGATTGCGACTGCTAAGATGTATATAATTCTGTAAATCATAACAAGTTTCATTTTTCCGTTTGAAATATATTCCAAACATCGTTCAGAATAGTAATCCCAGCCAAGAATCGTTGTGAATGCAAAGAATACAAGACAAATCATAAGCAGGAACTGAACAGAATGTCCGTCGCCACCCAAAACTGAATTAAATGCTTTTGTTGTAAGCTCAATTCCATTTGCGCCAGAATTGTATGCTCCAGAAATTACAATCGAAAGACCTGTCATTGTACAAACGATGATTGTATCGATGAATGTTCCTGTCATTGAAACAAGACCTTGTGCAACAGGTTCTTCTACTTTTGCAGATGATGCTGCGATTGCTGCAGAACCAAGACCTGCTTCGTTAGAGAAAATACCACGCGCAATACCTTTTTGCATAGATTCTGTTATTGTTTTAAATGTCCAACCAGCGGCTCCACCGGCAACGGCTTTCCATCCAAATGCATTTTTGAAAATAACTACAAAAGCTTCTGGAATTTTTGTTGCGTTCATAATAAGTACGCTTACTCCAAGGAATACGTACAAAATTGCCATGAAAGGAACAAGAACCTGTGCTACCTTAGAAATTCTTTTAAGTCCGCCAATTATTACAAGGGCTGCAAAAACTGTTATAAGTGCTCCTGCTATTACTGTTGCCCAAGAATAGCTGTTTCCAAAAAGTATAAATGCAACGTGTTTTGTTTCTGGGTCAAAAGCATTTTTTACAGCAGATGTAATTCCGTTTACCTGTGTAAATGTTCCTATTCCAAAAAGACCTACGCAAACACCAAAAATTGCAAAAATTATTGCAAGCCATTTCCAGCTAAAGCCAGTTCTTTCTTTCATTCCTTTTTCGATTGTGTAGAATGGTCCTCCAAGAACGTGACCGTCTGGTTTGTGTTCACGGTATTTTACAGAAAGCATACATTCTGTGTATTTTGTGGCAATTCCTAAAAGAGCTGCAAGCCACATCCAAAAGAGTGCTCCAGGTCCGCCAGAAGCGATTGCTGTTGCTACACCTACGATGTTTCCAGTTCCTATTGTTGCTGACAAAGCTGTACAAAGAGCACCAAAACTTGAAATTTCGCCCTTTTCATCTTCAGTTTTTCTGAAAATAGATTTCATTGCACGTCCAAGTTTTCTGAACTGCATACCACGCAAACGGATTGTTAAAATAATTCCCGTTGCAAGAATAAGAATAATTGTTGGAAGTCCCCAGACGATGCTGTCTAGTTTGTTAAGAATTGTGTCGAACATATTGCATGTCCTTTAAAAAGAAATAAGAGCGAACATACTTTCGTATAATTCGCTCTCTAAAGAGTTTAACAGGTGACGGTTTTTGAATCGTTCTTTCTTTTTGCCCTGTCCCTTATGCCTGAGATGTCGGTCTGTATGACCTTAACCCTTCGGCGTCCTGCACAAAGCAGGAACTCTCCAGAGAATTACAGTTGTAATCACGTTACAAATGTAACTCGAATATCCTATCAGAAAAATAGGGCTTGTTCAATAAAAATATTGTTGACAGCAAAAAAAATCAGTATAATTGAAGATGTATGGAAAATGTTGATTTTATTGTTGTTGGAGCAGGTGCTGCTGGCCTTTCTGCCGGAATTTACGGTTCTAGGGCAGGGCTAAAAACTTTAATCTTTGATGCAGCCACTGTTGGTGGGCAGGTTTTGCAGATAGATAATTGCGAAAATTATCCTGGAATTTTTCCTGCTGAAAATGGTGCTTCTCTTATAGAAAAAATGAAAAATCAAGCAATGGAATTTGGTGCAAAAATTCTTCTTGCAAACGTAAAATTAATAGAAAAAAAAGATGACGTTTTTTTTGTAAAAACAGAAACAGAAGAATTTTGCTCAAAAGCGTTGTGTTTTGCAACTGGTTGCGAACATAAAAAGTTAGACATTTTTGGCGAAAAAGAATTTTATGGCAAGGGCGTTTCTTACTGTGCGGTTTGCGACGGTCCTTTTTTTAAGAACAAGGATATTGTTGTGGTTGGAGGTGGCGATTCTGCATGCAGTGAAGCACTCTTTCTTGCAAAACTTGCATCTTCTGTAACGATTGTTCACCGCAGAAATGTTTTTAGAGCGCAAAAAAGTCTTGTTGACCGCATTAATGCCAACAAAAAAATAAAAGTTATTTTTGATAGCGTTGTAAAAGAAATAAAAGGTTCTTCAACGGTTGAATCTGTTGAAATTGAAAATGTTAATTCTAAATTAAAAACAGAACTTGCAACTTCTGGCGTTTTTATTTTTATAGGAATGCAACCGAAAACTTTGTTAGTGGATTTTGTTCAAAAGGATTTAAAAGGTTATATTTTAACTGACGAAAATATGCAAACTTCTGTAAAGGGGCTTTTTTGTGCTGGCGATGTGCGTTCAAAACCGCTTCGCCAAGTTATAACAGCTGCTAGCGATGGTGCGGTGGCAGCCGTTTCTGCAGAAAAATATATTTCTTCTTTAAAAAATGTAAGATAAAAACTGCCTAAAATGGATGTATAAAATGAAAAAAAATGTGCCACTTTTTTTTGTTGTATTTTTTTGTATCGCTTCGTTTTTATATGCTCAACAAAATCAAAATAACTTTAAAGATTATAAAACTGCTTCTGAAAGACTTCTGCAAAATGTGGATTTTTGGAGCGATTTTCCAAACGAAATTTTAGCAAAAACTCTTGTGGCAAGAATGTCTAATGAAGAACTTTTAAGTCAAATTCTTATGTTTGGGTGGGCAGGAGCAGAACCAGACGATTTGCTTTATCAATGGGTTGGTGGACGTGGATTAGGCAGTGTAAAAGTTTTTGGTTGGAATACTGACGATATAAATCTTGTTGCAAAATCGATTTCAAGTCTTCAAAGAAGTGCTGCGTCTAGGCGTTTTAAGATTCCTTTGTTTGTAGCAACCGACCAAGAAGGCGGATGGATTCGGCACGTAAAAGGGGAAACTGCGGTTACTCCCGGTAATATGGCGATTGGCTCAAGCGGTTATCCTGTTGACGCTTGGTATTCTGCTTACTATATAAGTCGAGAAATTAAGGCTTTAGGCATAAACATGAACTTTGCACCAACGGTGGATCTTTTTACAAATCACGATTCAACGATAATTGGAACGCGTTCGTTTGGTGATGACCCTAAAAATGCAGGAATTTTGGGGGCAGCTTGGGCAAATGGTAGCGAAACTGCCGGCGTTATTCCTACAGTGAAGCATTTTCCTGGACATGGCGACACTCAGTATGATAGCCACATTCACTTGCCAGAAATTGAAATTGATTTTGAAACTTTTGAAAATCGTGAACTTGTGCCGTTTAAGTATCTTATAAAAGAAAATGTGCCTGCGGTTATGAGCGGTCATCTTAGTTTTCCTAAAATTGACAAATCTGGTGCTCCGGCAAGTCTTTCTAAATATTTTCTTACGGAACTTTTAAGGAATCAACTTGGATTTGAAGGTCTTATAATTACAGACGATATGATGATGAACGGTGCAACAACTTATGCAGGTTCTGTTTCAAGTGCGTTTAGAATGGCGATTGAAGCTGGAAACGACATTGTAATTTCTTCTACAACGGCACGACTTGGCGAGTCGCTTTGGACGAATAATCTTGCCCTTATGGATTCTGATTTAGATTTTTTAGAGAGAGTGCAGGATGCTGCTTATAGAGTTATAAAAGCTAAACTCGACTACTTTAAAGGTGGAAACGCAGCTCCGCTTTATCCAAACGCTTCTACAATTTCAAATTATATTCCCGACAAAGATGGAAAAAAATTCTTTTTGGAGCAGGCTTGTCGTTCAATTTCTGTGTACAAAAAAACTTATCTTCCATTAAAAAATGAAGACGCTGGACGAGTTTTGCTTTGCGGAAGTATGAATTCTTTTTTTGACGAAGGAAAAAAACGTTATTCAAACAATGGAATTTTTACTTATCATCTTGAAATGGGACCAAACGAAACTGCATGGCGTTCAGAGGATATAAAAAACTACACTGCTGGGTACGATACAATTATCATTCTTGTGAATAACGAACGAAGTGCAACTGTTGCAAAATCTTTAAAAGACTGCGGAAAAAAAATAGTTGTTTTTTCAATAATGACACCAACTTATTCGTTTGATTTAGATTTTGCCGATGACATTTTGCTAGGCTACAGTTGGTCAGATTACACAATTCAAGCGATGTTTGGTGCTTTAGCTGGTGAATTTGAGCCAAAAGGCAAACTTCCATTTGTTGAATAAACATTTAGTCTAAATGTTGACTTTTTTATAAATTGTGAAAAAACGCTTACAGCGAATTTGCAATTTGCTGCAGATGGTTGTGCTCAAACTTTGTTTGAATTGGTTTGGGTTACTCCGTAACCTTAATCGTTCTTATCGCACAAAATCTTCACAAATTGCAAATTCTCTTACGCTTTTATTTATTTTCTTAAAAACTCAACATTTAGACTTTTTAGGTGATTTTCTAAAAGTTAGGAATTTCTTTCTTTTTTGTGTATCTAAAATCTTTTGGGTGAGTGTTTGGTCTTAACCCTGCAATTCTTTCGTTTTCTGCTTGCAGTTGTTCTTTTATCATCTGTTTAAAAACGTTCATCATCGGTTCTGGATTTGCATCTTTATTTGCAAGATTTACGGTTTGCAATTCTTTTATAAGGTAATAGCAAGTTTCTATTGTAGAAACGCATTGAGGAGTTGGTTCTCGCTTAAAAGTGAATATTGAACGGTAGTCGCCCGCAAATGACAATTTAGGCAATTCCAGCAAGAATGGATTTTTTTTGATTAAAGAACGCGAACACGACCAAGTAGAATCTATTATTATGGCAAGAATTTTTCGTCCATTTACAGTTTGTGAAAAACCTGCTTTGTTTACGTTCCAAGCGTCTTCTCCCGGATAAAGAAGAACTGGAAAATATTCAGGCGAATGTAAAAGCTCGTGCAAACGTTTGTTTTGACTAAAATCGATTCCTTCAAAAATTTCGCAATCTTTTAAAGAGATTTTTGTAAGTCGCCCTGTTCCTGTGCGTTGTTTTTTTGCTTCTTTTATGTGCATAAGAAGAACAAACTTTACTCCAGAATCAATTTCTTGCGTGTATTTGCAAAGGCAACAATTAGAAGGTCTAAAACATCTTGGGCATCGAATACTCATTTTTTTATCTTAGCAGAAATACTAAAAAAATAAAATAATAGGCTGAATGTCGAGTTTTTAGAAATTGCAAAAAAATTGTTGAAAGCGTTTTTCAAAATCTATAAAAAAATCGACATTTTGCGTAGATAATTTATTTTACTGTTAGTCATAATTAACTTGTTTTTTTGCAAATTGTTATATATATTTTCAGCATTGGAGTATTTTATGGGAAATCTTGTGATTATTGCCATTTTGGTTGTTTGCGTGTTGATTTCGTTAATACCTGCTATAAAGCATTTTCAAGGAAAAGGAAGTTGTTGTGGCGGTGGAAGCGACAGCTCAATCCCTTCAAATGAAGTTCCTTTGCAAAAAAATAATTCTATTGATGAAAACCTTCCGGTCATGCATTTTTCTGTTTCGGGAATGAGTTGTGCTGCTTGTAGTGCTCGTGTTGAAAAAGCCGTTTCCGCCGTTTCTGGTGTTACTTTTGTAAGCGTAAATCTTCTTACAAAATCAATGGATGTACAAGGTTCTGCTACTGCGGATTCTATAAAAAAAGCTGTAAAAGATGCCGGTTATGGTGCAAGAATAAAAAAATCTGGAACACAACTTGAATCTTCTGACAGAGAATTAAAAAAACTCGTTTTGGATTTGATTCTTTCTCTTGTTTTTTTGATTCCTCTTATGTATGTTTCGATGACTCACAACAAGAATTATTGGTTACAGCCCATTTTTGCAGCGGTGGTAATTGTTATAAATAGGCGTTTTTTTGTGAACGGCGTAAAAGGTGTTTTTCACAAAGCCGCAAATATGGACACTCTAGTTGCTTTGGGAAGTGGCGTTTCATTTTTGTGGAGTTGTTGGGCTCTTTATAAAAAAGATTACATGGATTTGTATTTTGAAAGTTCGGCAATGATTTTAACCCTTATAACTGTAGGAAAAGTTCTTGAATCTTATTCAAAAGGAAAGACAACAAACGCACTAAAAGGACTTATGAATCTTGCTCCCAAAACAGCCGTTATCCTTGTTGATGGAAAAGAAGTTGAAGTTCCCGTTGAAAAAGTCCAAGTTGGGCAACATTTTGTTGTTCTCGGAGGAATGAGTGTTCCTGTAGATGGAATTATTGTAAAAGGAACTGCAGGAATTGATGAATCGAGCCTTACTGGAGAAAGCGTTCCTGCTGAAAAAACTGTTGGTTGCGAAGTTAGTGCAGGAACAATCAATTTGAATGGTTTTATAGAATGTGAAGCTATTCGTGTAGGAAAAGATACAACTTTAAGCGAAATTATTAAAATGGTTGAAAATGCTTCTGGCTCAAAAGCACCTGTTTCCCGCATTGCAGACAAAGTTAGCGGAATTTTTGTTCCTTCTGTAATTGGAATTTCGATTGTAACTTTGGTAGTATGGTTGTTAGTTGGTCAAACAGTACCTTATTCGCTTGCAAGGGCGATTAGTGTTCTTGTTATAAGTTGCCCTTGTGCGTTAGGGTTAGCAACTCCTGTTGCAATAATGGTAGGGAATGGCGTTGCTGCAAAAAATGGAATTCTTTTTAAAACGGCTACAAGTCTAGAAGCTGCAGGAAAAACTCAAATTGTAGCACTTGATAAAACTGGAACAATAACCAAAGGAAAACCTGAAGTGGTAGAAGTTTTTTGTGCAGAAGGTGTTTCGCAAAAAGAACTTTTTACTTTGGCTTACAATCTTGAAAAAAATAGCGTGCATCCTTTGGCTCAGGCGGTTTGCGAAAAAGCTCAATCTTTAGGATTTTCAGAAAGTCTTGCAATTGCAGATTTTGAAGAAATTCCTGGAAAAGGCGTTCATTGCGTTGTGAATGGAAAAGAACTTTGGGGAAGTTCTGCAAAAGATTCTGGATTGGATATGGCTAAAAAAGGTCTTACTCCAATAGAATTTAGAATGGACGGCAAAGTTTTAGGAACGCTTGGAATTGCAGACGTTGTTCGATCAGATAGCAAAGTCGCAATTGAAAGATTGCATAAACTTGGTGTAAAGGTTGTTATGCTCACAGGTGACAATGTTCTTACTGCAAAAGCGATTGCAAATCAAGTTGGAGTAGACAGCGTTATTGCAGAAGTTTTGCCAAGCCAAAAAGCTACAAAGATTGAAGAATTGAAAAAAGTAGGCAAGGTTTGTATGATTGGCGACGGAATAAATGATGCACCTGCTCTTACCGTTGCCGATGTTGGAATTGCAATAGGTGCTGGAACTGATATTGCAATAGACGCAGCGGGCGTTGTTCTTATAAAAAATTCTTTAAGCGACGCAGTTGAAGCTTTGCGCTTGAGCCGTGCAACAATTAAAACTATTTATCAAAATCTTTTTTGGGCATTCTTCTACAATGTTTTGTGTATTCCTCTTGCTGCAGGGTGCTACGTTCATGCTTTTGGATGGGCGCTAAATCCTATGATTGGAGCAGGTGCAATGAGTTTGAGCAGTTTTTTTGTAGTAATGAACGCTTTAAGATTGAATTTTTTTAAGAAAGAAAAATAGAAATAGATTATTGGAGGTAATATGAAAAAAATATTAAAAATTGAAGGAATGATGTGTTCTTATTGCGAAAAGCACGTAAAAGAGGCTTTGAAAAAAATTGAGGGAGTTCAAAAAGTAAAAGCCAACCACAAAACCGGAACTGCAGAACTTATTTTAAAAGACGATGTTTCTGATGAAATTCTTCAAAAAGCAGTTGAAGAAGCAGGTTATAAAGTTATTGCTTAATTAGTCAAAATATCGAGTTAAAAAAACGAATAAAAACGCTTTCAGCAAATTTTCAATTTGTTCAGACGGTTGTGCTCGCGTTTCACTTGGGATGGTTTGGGTTGCTTTGCAACCTAAACTGGTTCTATCGCACAAAATCTTCGCAAATTGAAAATTTGCTTACGCTTTTGTTTATTTTTCTAAAACTCGATATTTGTCCTAATTACTTATGTTTTTTTGACAAAATTTAAAAAAGTGTTGATAAAGATTTTAAAAAGATGTACGTTTGTTTTAGCGTATTAAAAAAGTTTATTACGTTCATTGTTTCATATCTATTTTTTTACGGAAGCCTTTTATGTATAAGCCAGAATTACTCAACTGTTTGAATGGGTACAACGGAAAATCTTTTTTACGAGATTTTATTGCTGGAATTATTGTTGGAATTGTTGCATTGCCACTTTCGATTGCGTTTGCAATTGCTAGCGGTTGCAGTCCTGAAACAGGTCTTTACACTGCAATTGTTGCAGGATTCTGTATAGCTGCTTTTGGTGGAACTCGTTGCCAAATTGGAGGACCAACCGGAGCGTTTACAGTTATAATTTATGCAATCGTAAATAATCCTGAACTTGGAATAAGCGGTCTTGCAACGGCGACTGTTCTTGCAGGTTTGATTTTAATTCTTTTAGGAGCATTTAAACTTGGCGGACTTGTAAAGTTTATTCCATATACAATTGTTGTAGGTTTTACCGCAGGAATTGCAGTTACAATTGCAACTGGTCAGCTTTGCGATTTTTTTGGTTTGAACCCGATTTATCCAATGACAATTTTAGGAAAAAATTATGAAAAAATGCCAGGAGCCTTTGTTGGAAAAATTCTTGTTTTTGCAAATTCACTTTCAACAATAAATTGGTATTCGTTTGCAATGGCACTTGTTTGTCTTGTGATTTTATTTGTTTGGCCAAAAATTACAAAAAAAATTCCAGGAAGTCTTGTTGTTATTCTTTTAGCAACTGTTTTAAATTTGATTTTGATGCATTGCACAAATAGTCCTTTTTTTCATACAGATTTAATTGGCGACCGTTATAAAATTCCTTCAAGTTTGCCAAAACCAAATCTTCCGGATTTTCGCCTTTCTACAATAATAACAGTTTTTCCTACTGCGTGTTCAATTGCCATTCTTGCCGCAATTGAATCTTTGCTTTCTGCAGTTGTTGCCGACGGTATGATTGGTTCAAAGCACGATTCTAACAACGAACTTATTGGACAAGGGATTGCAAATATTGTTTCGCCCTTGTTTGGTGGACTTCCTGCAACTGGTGCAATTGCTAGAACTGCAACAAATATAAACAACGGAGGAAGAACTCCAATTGCAGGAATAATTCACGCAATCGTTTTGTTTTTGATTGTTGTGTTTTTTGGAAAATATGTTGAATATATTCCGCTTTCTGCTCTTGCGGCGGTTCTTATACATGTCGCTTGGAATATGGCTGGAATTCCTGCTATTCGGGCACTTTTAAAAGGTCAAAAATCAGATATTTGCGTTTTAACCGTTACTTTTTTAATAACAGTTTTTGTTGACCTTACTTACGCAATTGGAATTGGGCTGATTTTTGCCGCTTTTTTCTTTATTAAAAAGATGATTGATTTAAGCCAGGTTGAAACTAACGAAAAGTCGATTATTGCAGGAATCACAGGCGACGGACACAAAGAAACTCTTGAAGTTCCAAAAGGGGTTCTTGTTTATGAAATTGACGGTCCTTTGTTTTTTGGAACTGTGCGAAAATTTGAAATGGCTAGCGAACGTGCCGGTGCTGGAAATAAAGTTTTAGTTTTAAGAATGAAAAACAATCGTTATCTTGATGCCGGTGGAATAAATGCATTAATGCAGTGTAAGTCTGCTTGCGACCGAAAAGGCGTTCAAATAATTCTTAGCGGTGTGCAAGAACAACCGATGAAACTTCTTAATAAAAGCGGACTTATGCAAATAATCGGAAAAGAAAATGTGTTCACAAACATAAACGACGCAATGAGCCGTGCAAAATCTTTTGTTTAATTTTAGGTTGAAAGTTGAGTTTTTTTTGAAAAAATAAAAGCGTAAGCAAATTTATAATTTATTCAAAAAAAACTCAACTTTCAACCTAGAGATTTTCGTGGAGTTTTAGGATTCTTTGGTTTTCACTTCCGCGAAATTGAAGCATAAGATTTTTTTGTTCAAGTATAAATGGACCGTCTACAAGAATGTCTATACACGCTAACATTCTGTCTGTAAATTCTGTGTATTTTCGACCGCCTTTTTGAAGGTCTTTTTCAAGAATATAGCCTGTCCAGCACCAAATATCTTTTTGAGGATAAATTTTCTTTAATTTTTCAAGAAATGGTGCAAGAACTTGTTGATTTTCTTCTTCAAAAGGTTCTCCGCCTAACAAAGAAAAACCTTTTATGTAGTTTGGCTTTAATGCTTCGATAATTTCTTCTTCAGTTTTGGAAGTAAATTCTTTGCCAAAGTTAAAATCCCACGTTTGTGGCTGAAAGCAACCTTTGCAACAGTTTCTACAACCGCTTACAAAAAGGCTTACTCTTACACCTTCGCCGTCTGCCACATCTGTGGTTTTTATATTTCCGTATTTCATTTTACAGGTGAAGAACTCTTTCTTTTATTTCTTGGGTTCTACCTTGATTCCAATACTGAGTTCCAATGTAACCACAAGTTCTTCGAGCAACGTTCATTGTAGATTGATCACGGTTTCCGCATTGAGGACATTCCCACACTAGTTTTCCGTCATCGTCTTTTATGATTTGAATTTCACCAGTGAATCCACATTTTTGACAGCAGTCGGATTTTGTGTTTAATTCGGCATACATTATGTTTTCGTAAATGTGTTTTAAAACAGCGATTACGGCTGGAATGTTGTTTTCCATGTTTGGAACTTCAACATAACTTACAGCTCCTCCAGGTGAAAGTTCTTGGAATTGGCTTTCAAATGAAAGTTTTTTGAACGCGTCAACTTCTTCTGTTACGTGAATGTGGTAACTGTTTGTGATGTAGTTTTTGTCTGTAACGCCTGGAATTTCACCAAATCGACGTTTTAAACATTTTGCAAACTTGTAAGTTGTGCTTTCAAGCGGAGTTCCGTAAAGGCTAAATGCAATTGAAGATTCTTGTCGCCATTTTGCACAAGATTCGTTCATGTGTTTCATTATTTCTAATGCAAATGGAGTTGCACTTGGGTCTGTGTGTGGTTTTCCTGTCATGTAGCGAACACATTCGCAAAGACCTGCATAACCAAGCGAAATTGTGGAATATCCGTTGTAGAGCAGCTTGTCGATTGTTTCACCTTTTTCAAGGCGCGCAAGTGCTCCGTTTTGCCAAAGAATTGGTGCAACATCGCTTGGAGTTCCTAAAAGTCTGTTGTGGCGAGCCATCAATGCTCTGTGGCAAAGTTCTAGGCGTTCATCAAAAATTTTCCAAAACTTTTCTTTGTCTTTGCCAGAAGAACATGCAACATCGACTAAGTTTATGGTTACAACACCTTGATTAAATCTTCCGTAGAATTTAGGACGACCAGTTTCATCGCGGTAAACTGTAAGAAAAGAACGGCAACCCATGCAAGGGTAGCAGTTGCCTTCTTTTAGTTCAAACATTTTCTTTTCTGAAATATAGTCTGGAACTAGGCGACGACTTGTGCACTTTGCGGCAAGTTCTGTAAGGTAGAAATATTTTGAGCCTTCTTCGATGTTGTCAGGTTCAAGAACATAGATTAATTTTGGGAACGCTGGTGTTACCCAGTAACCTTTTTCGTTTCTTACGCCTTTGTATCTTTGTTTTAAAACTTCTTCGATTATAAGGGCAAGATCGGCTTTTTCTTGTTCGTTTTTAGCTTCATTTAAATACATGAAAACTGTTACAAACGGACTTTGCCCATTAGTCGTCATAAGCGTAACAACTTGATATTGAATTGTTTGTACTCCGCGAGTTATTTCATCAGCAAGGCGACGTTCTACAATTTTGTCAAACTGTTCTTTTGAAAACTGAACGCCTGTTTCTTCAACTGTTAGATTTAATTCTTTTATAAGCTTTTTTCTGCTAACTTCAACAAATGGGGCTAGGTGAGTAAGAGAAATTGATTGTCCACCGTACTGGCTTGAAGCAACTTGAGCAATTATTTGGGTTGCAATGTTACAAGCGGTAGAAAACGAATGAGGAGTGTCAATTTTTGTTCCACTGATTACGGTTCCGTTTTGGAGCATATCTTCAAGGTTCACAAGGTCGCAGTTGTGCATGTGTTGTGCAAAATAGTCTGCATCGTGAAAGTGGATTATGCCTTCATTGTGTGCTTGAACAATGTCTTCTTCTAGTAAAAATCGTTTTGTTATATCTTTTGAAACTTCGCCTGCCATGTAGTCGCGCTGTACACTTACAACAGTTGAGTTTTTATTTGAATTTTCTTGTTTTACTTCTTCATTGCAACATTCAAGAAGAGAAAGAATTTGTTTGTCGGTGGAGTTGTGTTTTCGCATGAGTGCGTGGCGGTAGCGATATGTTATGTAGAGCCTTGCGATGTTGAATGCCCCAATTCGCATAAGTTCTGTTTCTACCATGTCCTGAATAGCTTCTACGTTCAGTTGAACTTTGCTTGCGTGGCAAGTGTCCGAAACTTTTCCAGCTACAGCTTGAATATATTCTTCTGAAAGACGTTCATTTTCAGGAACGGCAGCGTTAGCTTTTTCAATCGCAGTTACAATTTTTCGTATGTCAAAGATTGCTTCTTCGCCATTTCTTTTAATAATTTTCATTTCCCCACCTCATTTTTTTTAATTATAGCCCAAATGTCGAGTTTTTTATTTAATTGTTCTTATCGCACAAAATCTTCTCAAATTGTAAATTCGCTTACGCTCTTGTTCATTTTTCTAAAAACTCCACATTTGGACTAATTATATAATCAAAACGTTGAATTCTTTAATAATGACAAAAATGCTAATAGTGTATTTTTGAAAGTGTATAAAAAATCAGACACTATATATAGCGTCTGATAGATATAAGTCTACTATTACTGATATTTTAGGTCAATATGATTTTAGCCAAATTTGAAAAATAATTTTTGAAGGACTTGAAGTTGTTTTGCAAAGTTGTTTGGTGTTTATTGTTCAATGCACAAAAAATTATTATACTAGCAGTTATGTC
>SAMEA104315438__coassemble_967_pt1 | contig 14089 bp, 15 predicted proteins | sample SAMEA104315438__metabat2_high_PE_016 | metagenome-assembled genome bin SAMEA104315438 (sample SAMEA104315438) | gut metagenome | biome: Monkey gut; feature: monkey-associated habitat; material: faeces | place: China | collected 2013 | reverse complement strand
TTGCATTTGCACTTCGCCAATCGATTAATCCTTGAGAAGCGGCTACAGAAGTTGCAACTGAAACAACATTTGAAAAAGTTACACAAGAAGAAAAAATGATTGAAGCGGTCAAAAAGCCTAGAACTAAAAGAATTTTTTTACTCTTCATACAACTGTCCTTCTTTTATAAATTCTTTTAATTGTACTTCAGTTATTGAATATGACTCAATTAAGTCAATATTTTCAAAATTCAAAGAATGTTCTTTTATGTATTCTTTTTCTATAGAAGCAGAAAAACCTTTTCCGGCAAGTGCAATTTCTTTTGAATCAGCATCAAGATGTTTTACTTCAACAGAAATTTTCTTCCTAGTTAAGGCTGTTTTTATTATCCAACCTGAAAAATTAGGTTCATTTTCAATTGAAACGTTTACCCAATCACCTTTTGTTTTTAAAACAATAACTTGAGTTCCATAATCAAGATTTGAAAGGCTTTTTGAATAAACAGAAGCTTTTGACTTTACAGGAACGTGTTCTACAGCAACATACAATTTTTTTTCTGCACAAAAAACAACCGAAGCAGACAAAAAAATCAAAAAAACTGACAGAATTTTTCTATTAAACTCTTTCATAATAAAAAATTATATCCTTATTTCTGTTTTTTTTAAACTAATTTTTTCAAAATAGCCAAAAGTTCAAGTTTTTTATAAATTGTAAATTCTCTTGTGCTTTTGTTTATTTTTCTAATTGACACAGCCCCCATTTTATTCCATTATTTTAGTATGTCCACAAAATCTTCTGGTAATTTTTTTTCAAATTTACTTGCAACTTTATTCGGAACAAATGATGCCGAAGCAGAAAAAAAACGACAACTCAAAGCAATTTCAAAAAAACTTGCAAAGTCAAAGTTTAATAAATTTTACAAATACTCAGGAAACGAATGTTTGCCAACGCTTGCAAAATTGTTCTACGAAATCTACAAAGCAATTTTCCCAATGCAAGCAATGTTCAACTCTGTTCAAAATCCAAACCTTTTTAAAAACCTTTTGATTGACTATTCAACTCCTGAACAAATAAGAAAAATAGAAGAATCACTTAGCGTTCAAAAAATAACTGAACTTTCAAAAACAATTCCTCTTGAAAATTTAAAAAAACAAGCAGAACAAAGACTTTCTGCTTATTCAGACTACTTTACGCTTGAGCAAATTTCAAAAATCGACACAATGTACAAACAACTTCTTGCCCTAAAACAGTTTTGCACATTCGATTATTACTTTTTCCTTAAAAAATTTGACAAGACTTTAAAAGAAAATTCATTCAACACTGTGCCTCACTTTGAAAAAATAAATGCAGAATACATTGCCGATGACTTAAAAGATTTTGTTTCAATCGCTTGGGCAATTCCATTTGAAAGCGACTGGTCGGAACTTTTTAAGGTTTTTAAAGCATACAAAGGAGTTGAACCAATTCCGCTTGCTTTGTGGAAAAAAATAATGTTAAGGCTGCAAACAATACAACATTCGCATTGCTTTGAAATGATGATAAAACTTATAACCGCAAATCCTGCAGAAAATGTTGAAATTCAAATGCCTTCAAAAAATATCGTTGAACCTCACATTGACCAAATAAGAAAAGAAGTAAACGAATGTCTTCAAACCCTTACTGAAAAAGAAAAAGACACAAAAACAAAAAACATTGCAAACCAACTTTTTGGAAATTCGGAACTTATTCCTATAAAAAACTACACAGAAAGCGAAAATTCTGTATTCAGCCGAAAAGGGCTAAAAACATTCCAATATACAGAAGCACTTGACTACCTAAAAGCGTTTCTTATTGAAATTGTAAAAAAAGATATGCGCGAATACTACGATGTTGTTATTGTGCGCGGTCAATGGGAATCACAGTCTTTAAGTGCACCTTTTTCTGACGGTTACAACAGACTTATAATGTTTTCCGACAAAATTTCAAACTTCGACGAAGAACTTAGCGAAGAAGCTCCAATTGGAATGAAAATTAAAAATCTTTTGCCAAAAACTGAACGCGACAACAGTGCAAGAAATATTCTTAATCGTGTAATTCAAGACGCAAACGACAGTGCTTACAGTTTAATTGCAGAAAGCCTAAAAGATATTATCACAATAGGAAAAACCGTTCGCACTTTAATAGAAGATATTTCAAAGCCAAAACCAACAATTGTTTCAAACTGGAAGGCTTTGGAACACTTTACCGACACACCTTTAAAAGAAGCTGGCGTTTCCTTGTACAAAAAAATTTATCTATTCACAACGCTTATGAAAACATGCATGATGGAATAGAAATTTCTTGCATATAAAAAATTAGCCTAGATTTTGAGTTTTTATAATTTTAAAAAAAACGCTTTCGCCGAATTTCCAATTTGCTACAGATGGTTGTGCTCGCGTTTCACTTGGGTTGGTTTGGGTTGCGGTGCAACCTTAATTGTTTTTATCGCACAAAATCTTCACAAATTGTAAATTCGTCTACGCTTTTATTTGTTCTTCTTAAAAACTCAAAATCTAGGCTAATTATTTTATTACAGAGGCAACAAGTTTTTTAAATTCTTCGTCTAAAGGAGTTTTGCTTGGTTGAATATTTTCTGAAATATGGAAAACGCCATCTTCACCAAGCACAATTGCTTCAGGAATAAGTTCTGTAATTCCGTTGTCGTTTGCTGCAAAAGGTGTAAACATAAATTCCTCCTGATCTGGAAGCGGTTCTAGTTCAAAAACTTTCTCATCTTGAATGTGAACATTTTTATTTTCCAAATCGATTTCTTCTTCATCTATAAAATTTTCATCTTTAAGATAGTCAAATGGTTTTGAAATAAAAAAGTCGTCGCCAACTGAGTTTCCCAAACTTTCTCCCACAAAAAGGTTTGCAGAATTAGTAGAATCCCCAATTACCAAAGGTTCTGTACCTTCAAATTTTCTAACGTTATTTTCATAATGGTAGTAATAAACTTCATCTTCCGCTGAAAAATTGCCTTTTTCACTAGGATTAACTTCATCTTCAGAGCTAACTTCTTCTAATTCTTCAACGGCTTCTAAATCTTCGATTGCTTCTGCTTCTTCAAAATCGTCAATTTCTTCCAAATCTTCAACTTCTTCTGTATCTTCTACGCTTTGCAAATCGCTAACTTCTTCCAAATCTTCAATCGGTTCTAAATCTTCCACGTCTTCTAATTCCTCAACATCTTGCACCTCTTCAATTTTTTCAGATTCGGCAGTTTTTTTTAGGTTAGATTCCAAATTAGATTTCAAGGTTTGATTTTCGGCAACAAAAACAGGATTTACAGCTTGAGTTTTTAACGTTGTAGAAGAAATAACTTCTTCAAATAGCTTGCGAATTTCATTTATATCAAAAGAAGAATGCCCAGAATCGTTTTTTCCTTTAAAAATACTTATTATGTCTTGCCAGCTTTGCTCAAGCATAAAATCAAGTTGCTTTCCAAGTTTTAAAGAACGTTTTCCAAGACTTTTTTTTATTTTTTCAGAAAGACTGTCTTTTTGTTCTTCAATCAATGCAGCAATTTTCTTTTTATCGTAATCTTTTTCAAAATATTCATTGAGCAACGAAAGTTGTATTTTTTTCATTCTGCTACGAATTACAACATCATCATCTTTTTTTAAGCTAAAAATAATTACTATAATAAGACTAACGGTTATAAAAGCACAAATTAACAAGAGAATTCGAATATACGAAGGCATTGTTAGCATTTGCGAAGAATAGAGTCCGCTGATTTTAACAAAATCGCCCTTTTCGCTCGTTATTAAATTCAACGAAACATAAGATTTTGGCTCTTGAATCTGATTTTCAACTTCTTCAACGCTGTTTTTTTCTTTTTCCGCATTTAAATTTTCGTTTTCTTTAAAATTTTGACGCTCCAAAACGGTTATGCCAGAAGACATTGCCACACTTTTTGAAACTATGATTTCTTGCACTGTGGGAATAGAATTTTCCTTCCAGCGATTAAGAATTTCAGAAGCAACAATTTCTTGGCCTACAGAAGGCATTCCAAAAACAAAACCGCCCACTTTTCCATCAGCAGAAGAAATCAACGTAAGTTTTTCATTTACAGAAATAAGATTTTTTTTGTAAAGTTCAGATGTAAATTCAAACGCATTTACGTAAAAAATTACAATAGCTTCGCTTTCTTTTTCAAACAAAGGATAAGAAAAAAGAATTCTCTCTTCATTTCCATCAAAAATAATTCGATATTCTTGTTCGCCGTTTTCACCAAAAACATTTATAAGCGAAAAATCAAGTTCATCGTGCAACGTTCGAGTTTTTAAATTGCTATAGTCGGAATAAATTCGCCTTCGACCTTCAATTCTAAAATCGTTTCTAAAAGAACTAAAATGAACTCTCTTTCCATTTTTATCAACTACGCGAATTCCTTCCAAAGCAGGAACGTTTGCCTTTAAAAACTGAAAATCTCGCAAAATTGAATCAGAAGGTTCTAACAACAAAAACGAAGAAACAGCAGATTTTGACATAAAACCGCCGTTTTGCGAACCAAATTTTAAGAGAAGATTCGAAATGTATTCATTGTTACAGGCTGCAACTGAATCAAGCCTTTTTTGAATAACATTGAGTCTTGCAGGTTCGTAGATTTTGTTTTCAACGTTGGAAAAAAGTCCCAACGAAGATGCCACAAAAACACCTACAAAAATCCCAATTGTTATCAACAGACTTACAGCCGTTTTTATGCTAGATTTCACCGAAAAATACCTTGAAAAAGCTATTTTGCAACTTTCTCATTTATTAATCGGCTTTTTTATGTAAATAAATGAGGGATTTGTAGACTTAATTTTCAAGTTTTTTTGCTTCGTCCCAAAACGAATCTTGTTCTTTAAAATGAGTTTCGTCCATTGGAATGTTATTTTTTTGCATTTGCTGTTCAACGTAAGAAAAACGCTCATAAAACTTTTTATTTGTACGATTTAAGGCGGTTTCTGGATCGATGCCCATTTTTCTAGCGTAATTCACAACTGCAAACAAAAGGTCGCCAACTTCTTCTTCCAAATGAAGTTGAGCTTCATCTATTTGTTTGCAAGATTTTGTTGTAAAAGGTTCAATTTTTTTATGACTTTCGCTTTCAAAATCTTTTTTATTTTTTATATTGTTTAAAATTGAATCAAGTTGAACTTTTGCCTCACAAACTTCTGCTAGTTCTTCGCGAACTTTTTCAACTACAGAATTTGAATCTTTCCAGTCAAAGCCTTTTTTTGCCGCTTTTTTTTGCATTTTAAAAGCTTTTAAAAGAGGCGGAAAACCTTTTGGAACTTCATCTAAAATGGAAGAAGTTTTTCGCCCTTCAACATTTTCTTTAATTCGCTCCCATTGGTTCAAAACCTGTTCCGAAGAAATAACTTCACCTTTTGATTCCACAGAACCTTCACTTTGTGCAAAAACATGAGGATGGCGGCGAATCAGTTTTTTAGTAAGTTCATTTATCATATCTGCAACGCAAAAATTGCCTTCTTGTTCGTTCATATAAGCAATCATTGTTGCATTAAGTAGAACATCGCCTAACTCTTCTTTGGAATGTTCTGCGTCTTGTGCAGTTATGGCATCCACTGCTTCAAAAGTTTCTTCCATTAAATCACGACGCATACTCAATGGGGTTTGTTCTCTGTCCCAAGGGCAACCGCCAGGAGCACGCAAAGTTTGTATTACTTCAAAAAAATGTTTAAAAGCTTCTGTAGCATTTTTGATAGAATTGTTCATATCGGCAAGAATAGCACAAAAAGAAAAATTCTGCTATCATTTAGCCATGATTCAGTTGGTTGCTTTTTTAGGAAATTACGGAAAAGAATACGAATGTACACGGCACAATGTTGCTTGGGAATTTGAAAAATCTTTATTTTTTGAGCCAAAATTAAATTGGCAAAAAAAGTTCAAAGGAAATTATGCAACTGTTGAAACTTTGCAATTTGCCCAGTGGTGTGCAACTTCTTCAATTCTTTCAAAAAAAGACGGAAGTCCTGTAATTGTTCCAGAAGAAGCTCCGCAAAAGTTGTATTTTTTAAAGCCCGAAACCTATATGAATCTTAGTGGCGAAAGCATAATCGAAATTGCAAATTTCTTTAAAATCAAGCCAGAAGAAACTTTAGTCGTTCACGATGAATTGGAACTTCCACTAGGCACTGTAAGCCTAAAATGGAGCGGAGGCTTAGGCGGACACAACGGACTTCGCTCAACAAAAGCCGTTTTTGGAACAGCAGATTTTTGGCGATTAAGATTTGGCATTTCAAAACCAGTAGGGAAAGACATTGCCGACTACGTTTTAAGCAAGTTTTCACAAGATCAACAAATAATTTTAAGTCAGATTTTTCCCCAAGCGGCACAGCTTCTTGCAAAATTGCTTTTAACAAAAAATCCAGAAAAACTAATCCAAGAATGGGGAAAGAAAAAACTTGCAGCCGAATAACTTTTAAAGCTTTTCATAATTGAAAACCGCGTTTATATTTGTTATATTTATTCTATAAATTTTTTAGGGATGTAAAATAATGAACAAAATCCGTCTTTCTGAAGATGAAGAAAAAAAGAAGGCTTCCGAAGTAGCCGACCCTTTAATGGAAAAATTTTTAAAAACTCGCCAAATACTTCTTTCTGGAGAAATCAACAAAGATTTGGCAGACAAAATTGTTCGTCAACTTTTAATTCTTGAAGCTGATGATGACGTAAAACCTATTTATATGTATATCGATTCTCCTGGTGGAGACGTTGACGCAGGTTTTGCAATTTTCGACATGATTCGTTTTGTAAAATGCCCAGTAATTCTTATTGGAATGGGCTTAATCGCAAGTGCCGGAGCTTTAATTCTTCTTGCTGCAAAAAAAGAAAACCGACTTGCACTTCCTAATAGTCGCTATTTAATTCATCAACCTTCAAGCGGAATGAAAGGAGTTGCTACCGACATCGAAATTCACGCTAAAGAAATGGAAAAAACAAAGGCAATCATAAACGAAATTATTGCTGAACAAACAGGAAAATCTGTTGAACAAGTAACAAAAGACACTGAACGCGACTACTGGCTAGATGCAAAAGAATCTGTAGAATACGGTCTGGTTTCAAAAATTATAAATTCTAGAAAAGACTTGGAAAAATAAATATGGTGTTCAATCTGACAGAAAAACTTGCCCAAGAAATTGTGCAAGCCCTTGAAAATCAGGAACAATCTTTTATGGTAAAAGCGCAAGATTCCGTGCTTGTTCCTTTAGATTCTGCCAGTTTGGATGAAGACAGTTTTTATTCTTTACCAGAATGGAATTCTCGAAATGGATTTGAGTTAAGAGAAGATTTTGTAAGCACTTTGCATTCACCACTTGCAAAGGACGAACTACAGAGAATTCTTCATTCAGGAAGGGGGGTATTCAAGAACTTTAAAAACGAATTAAAAAATTATCCAGAAGTTGAAAAATTGTGGCATCGTTACAAAAACAAGCAAATGTTAGAATTAATCAGCAACTGGTACAACAATCTGCGTGAAGTTTGGGGCTTAGAAAAACTTGAAAAAGAACCAGAAGAAAATTCTGAGTTGGTAAAAGAAGATTTTTCTTTTTGCCAATACACTCCAACTTATGAAAAAGAAATAATACAAAATGTTTCTAACGCAGCATCTTTGGGGCAATTTGAAAACGACATTCCACAAGAGATAAATGAAACACTTTTCTATATATGGCAAAAACAGTTTGAACACGGAGCAGAAAACAAACAAACTGGAATAATCTGCCATTCCTTATCAAATGAGTTTGCCGGATGTATAACAGCCGCCCCCGTTTCAAAAAGAACTGAAAAAATTGTTGTTATAACAAGTTTTTTTGTTCCACTAAATTTTAGAGGACTTGGCATAGGTACGCAACTTCTTACAAGTTACCTTTCAGCTTTGAAAGTCCTAAACAAAAAATGGATTCTGCTTGCATACACAGTAATACCCGACTCTTTACAAGCCTTGTTATTGAATTTTGGCTTTAAAAAAACAGAATCAGGTTTTTTAGCAGAAATCGTATAAAATTTGGAGTAATTATGTATAACAGAGATGAAATTAATAAAGAAGCCGTAGCTTCATTCCTTCAGGAAACAGTAGAAAGAGTTAAATCACAAGAAAATCCTGATATTCTTACAGAATTTAAAAAACTTTTCAAAAAGAATGTTCCACTTACACTTCGTTCTTACGTTGCAGCATATCTTGTAAAAGAATCGTGTCGCCACTACAGAGGAAGCTATAGAAATAACAGAAGAGATTTCAGAAGCGAACGAAAATCTTTTGAAAGACCTGTTCGCGAACGCAGACAAACTTCAATGCAAGAATCAACTATGCCACGCGAAGAAAGAGTTTCTCGTCCAAGAGTTCAAATTGACCCAAGCGTTGCCGCTACAATTTTTATTAGCATAGGTCGAAACAGACGCGTATATCCAAAAGATTTAATCGGACTTCTTGTAAACGTTGCAGGTCTTGAACGCGATAGAATTGGCGATATTCGCGTATTGGCAAATTATTCTTTTATTCAGATTTTTTCAGAAGATTCTGAAAAAGTAATTGCAGCACTCAATGGCTACGACTATCGCGGAAGAAAACTTGCTGTAAGTTACAGCCGCCAGCGCGATGGCAATGCAGAAGTTCCAGAAGGATTTGAAACATCTGCTCAAGACGCAGAAGATGCAGCAGCTTACGAAGCTGCAACAAAAGCCGTTAGCAACGAGCCTTTTTCTTCTCCAAAAATTTATTCAAGCGAAGAACCAATTTCTTCTGAAAACAATTCAGACGGAAATTTAATATAAGCTAAAAAGTCGAGTTTAAAAAAAAGCGTAAGCGAATTTATAATTTGAGAAGATTTTGTGCGATAAGAACAATTAAGGTGCGTAGCAACCCAAACCATACCAAGTGAAACTTGAGCACAACCGTCTGAGCAAATTATAAATTCACTGAAAGCATTTCTTTTTAGAAAAAATTCATAAAAACTCGACTTTTATTTTTTATAAAATGCAAGATATTCAAATTTTAAACACAGGACCTTTTCAAGTGAACACACTAATCGTTCATTTAAGTAAAAACGAAGTTTTTATTGTTGACCCGGCAGCTTGTTCTCTTACCTGTGATGAAAACAAAATCACGGATTTTTTAAGCAAAAACAGTCTTATTCCAAAAGCAATAGTTCTAACTCACGGACATTTTGACCACATTACAGGAACAGGCATTTTAAAAGAAAATTTTCCAAATGTTCCACTTATTTGCCACAAGGACGATGTAAACATCGTTGGAAAAAACGCATACAACGCACAACACAAAAGTCTTGAATACATGGGTGCTCAAGAAATTGCATTATCGCTAAAAGATTTACCAAATCCTGACATAACAATAGAAGACAAAACCCAATTAAACAACTTACTACCGAATTGGCTTTTTTTACATACTCCGGGGCACACTCCAGGAAGTTGTTGCATTTACAATAAAGAAAAACAGATTTTAATTTCAGGAGACACTTTATTCTTTCAGTCCTACGGACGCACAGATTTAGACGGCGGAAATCAAAAACTTATGGAACTTTCGCTAAAAAAAATTGCAACCACAATTCCAAAAGACACACTTATTTTTCCCGGTCACGGAAAAACCGCTTTTAGGCTTGAAGAAAACAGGTTCTTATTCTATTAAAAAGTCCAAAGTCGAGTTTTTTATGAATTTCTTCACCAAAAAACGCTTTCAGCGAATTTATAATTTGCTCAGACGGTTGTGCTCAAACTTCGTTTGAATTGGTTTGGGTTACTCCGTAACCTTAATTGTTCTTATCGCACAAAATCTTCACAAATTATAAATTCGCTTACGCTTTTACTTATTTTCTTTAAAAACTCGACTTTGGACATTTTATTTAGATAATATTTTATAATCCCCAATAATTTTCTGGGTGATAAGGAATAAACTTTGGATTTAATCCGTCTTCAATTCCGTAAAAAACAGAACTTATGTAGTTTCCATTTGTTTCAAGAATTGCAAAACTCGGCTTTGAAGAACGTCTTGGGCTACTTATGCTTCCGGGATTCATTGAATAAATTGTATGCATATTTTCACAAGGTACATGAGTATGCCCAAAAAGGACCGCTTGGCACTCTTTCATTTGAGCAACAGTTTCAACTCCCGAAGTTGAATAGTAAACTCCACAATCATTTCCGTGACAAACAAGAATATTTTTTTTACAAATACAAATTTTCACTTGTTTAGGAACTGCAATTCTTTTTTCTAAAAGACCGTTTTGCACGCTAACAGAAGAAGGATCATTATTGCCTTGCACAAAAACCACCACCGAAGGCAATTCTTTTGAATCCAAACTTAATAAATCGTAAATTCCATCACCACAAAAAATTAAAACTTGAACTTCAGAATAAAAAGTTTCAACAATCCTTTTTAACATGGAAGAATAACCATGACTGTCACTTACGACTAAAGCTTTTGCACATTCCATTTTTTCCAGTGCTAAAAAATCTTTTTCTGCGGCAAAAATTCCGTCTTTTAAAAGTTTCATTCTGTTCATGACTATTCCAAAACAAAATGATTTATTGAAATAAGACCTGTTTCAGGGTCAACGTATCTTGAAACTTTCATAGGATAAACAAGTTTTTTTACAATTTCATAAAGTTCGCTATTTTTTTTGAACGGTGCATTCGCAAGTTTTGCAAATCTTACAGAATTCATCAAAAGTTCTGGCACATCGCTTACAAAAGACTGCTCAGTTTCTGCAACTAGACCGTTTATTTCTGCCTTCTGAGCCTTATCAATCACAAAATCTGCACTATCTTCCATTGCAACAACGTCATCTTGGCTAAAAAGCGAAATTACAGGAAAATCGAAAAATTCATCTCGCAAATCTTGAAGTCGTGCAATGGCAGAATAAGTTCCTTCTGGTGCACCAAGCAAAACAATTCCGCTTATATTTTTGTCTTCAAGAACAGAACTTAACGAAGAAATATACGCTTTTGAACCTCTTTTAAAATCGTCAGGAAAAACAAGAGGAAGAATAAGCCCACCTTCTTCAAAATTGCCATATTCTGAAAAAAGCTTTTTTTTCATAGAAGAAACAAAATCCGAATCATTATAACCATACCCAAAAAGAACACAAATGCAACGATTATCTTCGTGCCACAACTGAGTTGCGTTTTCAAGAACAATGCTGTCTTCTTGAGCAGAAGTTACATCTACAAAACCACCTTCAAAACTTGTAGAAAAATTTTCTTTTTCACACGAATAAAAAAAGAGAGAAAAAAGAATTGCCGTAAAAAACAAGATAGTTTTATTTGTCATAGAATTAATGAATATTTTACAAATTTTACAATTTCATGACAACCGCTATATTCTAATTTGCCAAATTTTCAAGTTTTTATAAAGAAAACGTCTAATAGAACTACCACTTTAAATACTCCTTGTTTTTATCAATATAATCCACTAATATGTAAAAATAATGACGATAATATCATCAATTTTACTTCTTATAGGAAGTCTTGGATTCCTGCTTTACGGAATGAGACTCATGAGTGTAGGTGTTCAAAAGAGTGCTGGCGAACGCTTACAACGAGCATTGGGAATGCTCACTGGAAACAGTTTTATGGGGATTCTCACAGGTCTTCTTATAACGATGATAATTCAGTCGTCTGGTGCTACAACTGCCATGGTTGTAACATTTATCGATGCGGAATTGCTAACACTTTCCCAGTCGGTAGGCGTTATTTTTGGTGCAAATATAGGAACAACAATAACCGCCTGGATTGTTTCTCTTTTTGGCTTTAACTTTCAAATTTCAGCATTTGCCATTCCTATTTTTGGATTTGGCTTTTTTATGACCCTTTTTAAAAACACCAATGTTCGAAACATTGGCGAAGCCATAATGGGATTTGGCTTGCTTTTCATGGGATTAAGCGGTCTTTCCGATGTCTTTAGTTTTGACGCTTCAAACTTAATATTTCTTACAAAGTTTCAACAGTGGGGAGCACTTTCCATAATAATCAGTTTTGTAATAGGAATTGTAATTACCGCCTTAATGCATTCTTCAAGTGCGTTTACGGCAATCGTAATAACAATGGCTTACAACAACATCATAACTTGGGAAACCGCATGTGCAATGACGCTAGGAAGCAACATCGGTTCAACAATCGATGCAGTTTTGGCAGCAATAGGAACAAGTGCCGATGCAAAACGCTCTGCAGTAATTCACGTTCTTTTCAATTTTATAGGAACGGTTCTTGCCTTAATTTTCTTTAAACCTTTTATAACATTCGTAAAATGGATTACTCCAGGAAATAATATCGCTATTCAAATTTCAATGCTTCACACAGTATTTAAAACCATAAACACTGCGATTTTACTGCCATTTAAAAACCAGCTTATAAAACTTTCGCAAATAATTGTAAAAGATTCAAAAGAAAACAACTTAAAACATTACCACTTGGACTTTCAAGAAGCAACTTTTGGAAAAGAAAGTTCTGCCATGCACATAATCCGCATTGAAAAAGAAATTGCAAACATGACCGATGTTGTAACTTCAATGTTCGACCAGTTGCAAATCGGCTTTACAAAGCGCGACAAATCTTTTACAGAAGAATACCATGAACAACTTGAAAACGAAGAAAATTACTGCGATCAAATGCACGAACAGTTGATTCGCTACATAATAAATTGCCAACACTTACCAGTAACCGACGTTCAGCGAAACAATCTTTCTATAATGGTTACGGTTATTGAAGAACTTGAAGGCATGAGCGACCAGTGTTTTTCTGCGGCAATGTTGATTGAACGCAGCATAGAAAAAAAGATGAAATTTCTACAGGAAGACATGGAACGCCTTATTCCTTACGTTGAACTTGCTCGCCAATTCTTACAGTTTATTCGAATCAACATAAACAAACACTTAGACGAAAAAAAACTTGAACTTGCCACAGAACTTGAAGATCAAATTGACCAATATCGAAAAAATCTAAAAAAGATTGCAAAAAAACGGCTTGAAAATGGAGCCGATGTAAAAGCAGAGCTTTTGTACCTTGATCTTGTTCGCCAAATAGAAAAAATCGGCGACCATGCGTTTAGCATTTCAGAACTTCTTGCCCAAACAAAATAGCACAATAGCCAAAATCCAATCTATAAAGTCAAATCTAAAACTGTTGCATCGCATGCTTTTACAAGATCTTGAGGTTTTATTACAAGTTGCTCACCGCGTACACCAGCACTAATGTAAACTTTATCGCACAAAAGAATTGTTTCATCAAAAAAAGTTCTATATTTTCGCCTCATTCCCAAAGGGCTGCAACCGCCACGAACGTAACCTGTAAGCGAAAGCAGCTCATCTGGTTTTACAGGAGCAAGTTCCTTGCACCCAGCGGCATTTCTGGCTTTTTTTAAGTTTATTTCATTCATTGCAGACTGCAAAAAAACGCAAATTTCTTTTGTGTCAGTTCGCATAACAATTGTTTTAAAAACAGTTTGTGGGTCAATTCCGAGTTTTTCGGCAGTTTTTTCTGCCGCCCCTCGCGAAAGTTCATGTTCACCGTCATCATCATAACCAGCAGTTTCATAAGGAATCTTCAAATTATCTAAAATCCGCATCGCATTCGTCTTTTTCATACCAAAATAATACAAAAACTCACAAATTTTCGCAATTATTTCATAATTTTTGCTAATTTTACTTGACAAAATACGGGGGGGGGGGTACAATGAAAGGTAAAATGGGCTAAAACAAGGCTTTTGCTATCACTGCGAAAATTTTGTTGTTCCAAAATCTAAGAATGAAACAGAAATGTTCGTTCTTTAAAAAACAAATTGAAAGGCCGGACGAAAGTCATGACTTTTCGTTGGCTTTTTATAGGAGATTTTTATGAAAGCAACAAAATTTCCTTAGGTACGACAGAATGCAGTTGGTAGAGACAGAGTCTTTATAAGAGACAAATCTATTAGAGATACTGATAACGTTCCTCTGTTGGGTATAACAACAAAATTGCAAATAAACACCGCAATTAAGCATAAGTGCATAGAAGTATTGCAACAGTCTAAATATCAAAATCATTGCAATGAAGTTATAATAGTCATGCAGACTGAATGGCCGTTTAATAC
>SAMEA104315438__coassemble_964_pt1 | contig 14225 bp, 10 predicted proteins | sample SAMEA104315438__metabat2_high_PE_016 | metagenome-assembled genome bin SAMEA104315438 (sample SAMEA104315438) | gut metagenome | biome: Monkey gut; feature: monkey-associated habitat; material: faeces | place: China | collected 2013 | reverse complement strand
AAAACAACAACCTTGAGTTCCATCGGAAGTAAGAACTTTGTACCAAGCACCTTCAAGAGGTTTTCCACCAGTCATTGGCGACTGCCCATTAACTTTGTAAAGAATTTTTATAACTTCACCTTTGCGCAAACGATAAACCTGCTTTGCAGAATTCACAGGTTCGGCACGCATAGGTAGACCATCGGCAGCAACAGACGCATAAGTGCTTTTACATTCTGCATAAACTTCTTGCGAAAGTTTTTTTGCCTTATGTTTTCCTACAGGCTCAGAAAGTTGCCACAAAGGAATTTCGACCATTCCTGCAGAAGAGCCAATTACATACTGTTGAGTTATATTCGATTTTATATAAACAGGCACAACATCGCCATCGCAAAGTCCATTTTCAGGAAGATTCCAAAGCAAAACTCCATAACCTTTTACTTTTGAACAAGAAGAAAAGAAAAAAGCCGCACAAAGCGACACAATAAAAACAAATTTAATTCTTCGCATAATATTATTTTAACAGAAAGTTTGAATTGTGCAAATGGGGCTAAAATAAAACACTTTCTTTTTTCTATAGTATCGTTTATAATATAGAAGGTTTAAGCATTTTAGATTTTTCACAAAACGCTATAAAACGGAGAAACACTATGAAAAAAATCTTATTTTCAGCGATTTTTGCATTTGCCTCAATTTTAGGAACATTTGTATCTTGTTCTACTAACACAGAATCAACTTCTGTAGAAATTCCTGTAGGACAAATTTTTAGAAGCCTTGAACAAAACAGCCTTTTAAACAAAGATGAAGCTACAACTAGCCAAAATTTTGAACTTTTTCTGAATTTAAGCGGCGATGTTTCTGAAGAAACCGTAATATCTTTTGAAAAGTATAACGAAAATCAAAAATTTTATAAAATTTATACGTTCAAAAATATTCCTATAGGAAGTGAAATTACTGCAAATGCAGAACTAAAACAAGGAAACATTTCTTTTTATAAAGGCACTTCTGAAACATTAAAAGTTCGCAACGCAAAAAATGAACTAAACATCCAAATGAAAAGAATAAATTCCGACAGTTCAATTGGAATAAAGCAACTTCCTCAAGAAATATTTTTAGAAACTTCAGAACCTTCATTTAGTCCTGATGACAACACAATCTCATTAGATAAAACAACAACAGCAACTTTCCATGTTTGTTATTTAAAAGGAGAAGGAAATGATAGTAAGAAAGACCTTCCAGACTGGGTTACATATAGTTGGAAAATAAATGGAAATCCTCTTGAAATAGACGGAACTATTGCAAAATTTGATAAAACAAAAGGAAACCTTTCAATTGATATAACTAAGAATATGTATTTAGTCTTAGGTGAAAACCAACTTATTGTAGAAATTAGCTGCGAAAATAACTTAGAAACAGTTTCTGGTTCTGTAAACTTTACAATTACAGAATAAAATAAATTTTACAAGGATTCTCCGTTAGCATTCACAATTTTTTCAACATAGTCTTTTCCCCAGTATTCACACATTAGGGAAAAGGCTTGTTTTTTTATAGGTTCAGAAACAAAATATTTTAAATATCTAAAACAACTTAAAACATAAGTATTGCACTGGCGGTGAATAGCTTTAAGCTGTTCTTGCGTAAGTTCAAGTTCGCCACAATTTACTTCATCAAAGATAATAGAAAAAACAGAAGCCACTGAACAAATCTTTTCCCACCGTTCAATATTTTCAATTTGCAAGCTTGAAGAAATCCCTGTGTCAACCGAATACAAGCACAATTTTTCTTTTATGCCCACATAACTTTTTGCACAATAAGCCACAAAAAAGGAAATTAGATAGTCTTCGCCAAAAACGCAAAACACATTCGGGATTTTTTCATAAGCACGAACAAAAACTTCTTTTTTAATCAATTTGCCCCAAACAAAAAGATTTATTGAATGGTCAACAATTGACGCATTAAAAATCTGAAAATCAAAAAGCGGCTGTTCAATAAGACAGTTTGTTTTTTTACACACATTTTCAAAATTGCTTTGTTCTGCCTTAAAATTTCTATTTTGTTCAGTTTCTGAATTTACAAAAAAAACTTCCGTTCCACACTGAACAATATCAAAATCATTTTCAATAGCCTTATTGTACAAAAGTTCAAGTGTATTCGGCTTTATGGCATCATCGCAGTCAAGGCAAAAAATGTATTTGCCACGTGCTTCATAAATTGCAGTACGGCGAGCTTCTACGCAACCAAGATTTTTATTATGCCGCACATAGTTTACTTTTATTTTTGTTTGCTTTGTAAAAATCTTACAAATCTTTTTGCAATCAAAACCGTTTTCATCAAGGCCGCAAGAACAGTCATCAACTACAATGATTTCAAAATCGCGAAAAGTCTGCACCGCCACACTATCTAAGCAGCGACGCAAAAACTTTTCGCCATTAAAAACTGGAATACAAACTGAAACAAGCATAAAAAGTATTTAACTAATTTGAAGAAACATTTTCAATAAAATCTGCTTCACTCTTAAACTTTTCTCCACTTATAAAACCAGTAGGTGCAATGTCATATCCATCAAATGCATAAACACTACCAGTCGTGCTATCAATATTTAAGTCATCATTAGAAAAATCTGCTGTATAATAACAAGAACTTGCGTTTTCACTAATTAAGAGTTTTTTCTTTTTAGGTAATACAGCTATAAACTTTCTAGCAACCATAAAAGTATTATAATCATCAATAGTAGACCAGGTTTTATCAATTTTTCCGTTATTATTTATACGTATTAGAGAACTAGTTATTTTAGTATTATTAGCATTAGCAAAGTAATATGAATTTTTTAATACATATAAATTGTTATCAATGATTGCCATATCTGTAATAGCATTAAATGCGTAAACATTTTGTGTAATTTTTTTACTAGTACACCAATCTTTAAAAGAACTGTCTTCAGAAGTTGTGAATAATTCAGAAACTTTTGTTAGTCCTTCTGCTGTAATAGAGCAATCGGTCGTATAATTTTGTGGATTTGCAAGTTTATAAATACAATAAGCACTATCTTTAGTAGAACCATTTGTATTAGTCTTATAGCCGGCAATATACAAATCTTTATTTATACCTTGGCAATAAACTGCTGTTACTTTTGTAAAAACAGAATCAAAATTAAGTTGAACTTCACTAGCGGGCTGTACATTATTACCAGCAGCAACAGAATAAACTATAGCATTTTCATAAGCCCAATGATCCCATGAAGAAAGTAATAAATCTTGCCCACCTTTTCCAGTTATAGTTGCAGCTGTATTTACAAAATAAAGCCTATTTCCATCTGTGCACATACTTGCAGGAATTTGTTGCTTTATATAACCAGTCTCCTTTTTTTCTAGAGTAAACTCAGTTGGTTTACCTTTTTTTTCTCTAACAAAGTGAAACAATTTATAACCACTAGATTCAGTAAGACCACTTGGAACTTTGTTAGCATCATCAAGGTTAAATTCAAATGCATACAAACCACCATTATAATCATCGCAAAATGCAGCAAGAGAACCATTATTATAAAGAGAAGAAGTATTATTTTCTTTATATTGTATCCAATATTGTACAGGATAACCTTCAGAATATTTATTAGAATAATAAACAATAGGAGAAACTGGTTCTTCTGCATAATATTTATAGCTACTATCTGCCGAATTTTCTACTATATCATACGTAAAATTAGAAGAATCTGGAGAATCGAAAGAAAGTTTTTTATTAAAACTAACAGAAGATGAAGATACCACCATTGGATGATTCTCATAATACCCAACATCATCTACATCAAAACAAATGTTTGATTGCTCATTACCCTCAAAAGAGCTAAAATCCAAATAAACTCCATTATTTAAACAAACTTTAATTGAACTATTAATTTCTTTTACATTAAAACTCTTTACGTTATCGTTTGTGGTTATAAGGCTTAATTCTTCATTCATATTGTAAAAAGTTGTTAAACCTTTCTCGTCTATTGTAAAATTAGAAGAATCCCCACTCTCACCTTTTCTATAATATATTGTAACTTGTTTTCCGCTTTGAACTTTTGAAACGTCAAATTCCATTTTGTCGGAATCAGGATATGTATAGTTAATTGTGGCAGTAGAAACTGCGTTATTTGCATAGATATTTTCAAGAATTGTGTAAAGGTTTCCCGGATTTGTTTGACTTAAACCGTTCGATTCTGTAGATCCAGTTTTAGAAGCGTAATAAACATATTCCGTAACATTATTAGGAAAATTAAGATCAACAAAATCACCTATTGTTTCTTGGCCATCTGCAATTTCTACCAAATCATCAGAATTTAATCTAACCTTTCTCCAACCAGGTTTAGTATCTTGATCAGAATTTTCATTTTTTGAATAGTATGCATAAAATTCTATATGATAATATCCCGCAGGAATTGGCTTTTTATTAGAAACATTAATAGTCTGAAGGTTATCTTGTTCATCAACAGGCTGTATTTTTAAATAGTCATTTTCTGTAGAATATACAGTTTTTTTATCATCTTTTGAAATAAGTAGAATCTTTATACCTTGTGTGTAATCTATACTTTGTGTACCATCATAATAATTTCCATAAGTCCCATAATATATGTTCCAATCGTCCGAATAAAAATTAAAGCCAACAGCGAGATCTCCTGTTCCCCCAGCACTCTTTTTTAGTCCAATGGCAACAGCAACTTGTGTAGTTTTACCTTCGGTTACAGTTATATTAGTTGTTGTGCCACTAAGTCCTACATCACCATAACTTCCTTCCATATACAAGCTGTATGTTCCAACACCTAGCGTTACAGAGTTTTGCCCCTTTTCCAAAGGAAAAGTAAATGGGTCTTTGCGTGCAACAGGAGTTATTTGAGTAAAAGTTAAAGTCCATTTTCCTACTTTCGAAATGTCAAAACTTTGTGCAGGAGAAATAAATCTTGCAGAACTGCTTGAATCATTGATTTTAATTATTACATTTCCAGATTTTTGTTGTACATCCTGATTTTCAAGGATTCCGCTGCAAGAAGTAAAAGCAAAAAGAACAGCAGAAATTAAAGTTAGAGCAATTTTTTTCATAAGCCCCCCAAATATTAAAACTGCGAGCGCACAAAATATAATCTAAAAAGCACACTACACAGAATTATTATATCACACTGTTTTTTATTTTGCTATGATAATTTTATATTGAATTTGTTTTTCCAGAGGCCGAAAATAAATTCTCAACAAAATTTAATTTTCTTCAATAAATGCAAAGCCGTTTGCAGGAACGCTCAAGGAATATGTTCCAGAAGCAGTAACTGTTGAACTTGCATAAGTTCCGTGCTTCTGTTCCATAAAAGACAAAATGAACTTTTTTAGATGTAAAAAAATAGCTTGTGCCCTAAATAATTTTTTCAAGCATTTTATCATCCAAAAGAAAATCAATAATATTTATAAAATAATAGCCTTTTTCTGTCTGATAAGGATTTATTTCATCAGCAGTTACAATTATTTTTTTAAATGAATCATTAACTCTATCCAAAGAAGCGGTTTCTTGTTTTAATTTTTCTGCGGAAGGAATCGAATATGCACTTTGAATATAACAACGGCTACTTGCAAAATTACAGACAAAATCGATTTCAAGTTGATTGTGGCACTGTTTACCATTCTGGTCAACTGAATATTTTTCAACAACACCAACATCCACATTATAACCACGAAATAAAAGCTCATTATACAAAATATTTTCCATAAGATGAGAAAGTTCCTGCTCACAAAAATTCAAAAGAGAATTCCTTAATCCGTTATCACAAAAATAATATTTTCGTTTAGAATTTATATATTTTTTTCCTTTAATATCATAACGTTCAGCTTTTTCAATCAAAAAAGAATCTTCAAGATAACCAATATATGAAGAAATCGTTTTGTCGTTTGCCTTTATTCCATTAGAAACAAATGTATTCGCAAGTTTTACAGGATTTGTAAGAGAACCAACAGAGGAAGCTAATACTTCCACAAGATTTTCCATTATAACATCACCTTTTAACCGATTACGTTCTATAATGTCCTTGATATAAACATTTTTAAACAAATCCATAAGATATTTACTTTTTTGCTCGTCACTTTTACAACTTAGAATACGAGGTAAACCACCATAAGTAATGTAATCTTTCCAGGCAGATTTTCTTTCACCGTTGTATGCGCCAAAAAATTCTGAAAAAGAAAAAGGTCTGACTCTTATTTCATCTCCTCGCCCCCTAAATTCAGTTAAAATATCAGAAGAAAGAAATTTCGAATTACTACCTGTCACATAAATATCAAGATTCTCATGCCTCGAAAGCCCATTTAAAACGCCCTCAAAACCTTCACAAAATTGAACCTCGTCTAAAAAAATGTAATAGTTTTTATTAAAATCCGACGTATGTTCTTTTATAAAACAAGATAATGCTTTTTTATCTCTTAAAGCTTCAAAATCATCATCATCTAAAGGAATTTCTATAATATCATCACTAGCAACTCCATTTTCAAGCAAGTATTTTTTATAAAGATGAAACAAAAGATAAGATTTACCGCAACGCCTGATTCCTGTAATAACTTTTATTGCACCATTCTGTCGCCTTTCAACAAGTCTTTTTAGGTATAAATCACGTTTTATTTCCATATTACATTCTGCCTTAAAATTTATTTCTAAAAAAAATATATAACTACCTTTTTCCGAAATATACAACAATAACATGAAATAAGCAAGAATTAATCATCATAAAACAAAGAATGTGGTCATTTGACTTAGCTCAAGCATAAACATAAGTTTTTATTTGTTCCAATTGAGGTTTTAACTTCAAGCGGGCATTTCTTAAATCAATATCATTCTGCAAGGACATAAAATAACCATCAGAAAGCCCAAAAAATTTTGCAAGCCTTAAAGACGTATCTACCGTAATTTTTCTGCGGTTATGAATAATGTCCTGAATTCTTGAAGTCGGAACATTTATTTCCTTCGCCAGTTTATAAGCCGAAATTCCTAATGGAATCAAAAATTCTTCGTTTAAAATTTCACCAATTGTAGGAGTTTCAATATAATCAGACAAGGTTTCCTCCATAAATGCTAAATTTCAGTGATAATCCACTATTGTAACATCATAAAAATGTCCGTTTTTTTCTCAAAAAACTGGACAAATTCACTTTTCAAAAGTGGATTTGTCCAATAAAAAATCGACTTTCCTAAACAAAAAACAGCACGAAACAGAACTTTTGTCCTATCTCGTGCTGTTTTTTTTTAGCATTACGCAAATGCGATTTTAGAACGTTACACCGTAGTCAGCAGGATTTCTGTCACTTACAAGAATTGGCTGGCTTTTTGTTCCGCCAGCAAATGAAGTAACTTTTCCGCCACTTACAGTTGCAGAACTTCCGTCGTACCAGTTGTAAACTGTAGTTCCATCGCTGAACAAACCGCTTACATCAACGCTAGTTCCGCTGATCCCGATTGCAACCTTGCTTTCGCCGGCAGCACCGCTGTAAGTTCGTTTTGTAGCCGAACCAGTTCCAGCACCAACCGCAGGATTGAACTTGCGGAATGTTCCGACTTTGCCCCAGTGTTTTGCAGTTGCACCAGTAGCGGCATCCCAGTTGAAGTCTGAACGTGTTCCTTGATTTGCATCTGAACCGGTATCACCAAACGGACGAGCTGTTTCATCACCGTAATAAATCTGAACTAAGCCCGGCATTAAAACAAATGATGTTCCAAGTTCTGTTTGATTAGAAGCACGTCCTAAACCTGTATCATGGCTTGAAATATAAAGCAATGCCTGAGAATCTCCTAAACGAACATCCCAACTAGGAAGACTTGGAGAATAACTTTTCATTCCACTAGAACCTGCAATAGTAAAATCAATCATAGAATCAAAACCATTGCTAAACCAAGACGAATTGCCACCTTTTTGCCAGCCGAAAGCTTCACCTGTCATCCAGAAATCTTCATCCCAATCTTTTGCATATTCATCGGCACGTGAAGAATTTCTCCAATTTGCAAGTGCTGTTTTACAAAGATTTTTTAATTCATTCCAACGATACATATCAACATGTTTCGCTGTATCACATCGGAAACCGTCAATTCCAAATTCTTCTACCCAAGCAGCAAGCCATTTTTCAATCCAGACAACAGGCGCATTTGTAGATGATATTGAACGCAATGATTTAGCAGCCGGAATAATCCAGTTATCATAACCGCTTGATTCTTTTCCCCATTTTGTCTGCAGAATAGGAGCAACAGTTTGAGCAGTTGTACTTTCAGTTTTTACATCCGGTAGGTTATCAAGATTTTTTGTCAACTCATCACCACCGCCGGCAGTATATCCCGGAACGCCTGCACGAACCCAAGAAGAACCCCACCATTTAGCCCAACCATCATTGTGTCCGTCATAATCAATTTTACCATGATGTTTATGATATGTATCACCGTCAGAACCTATCTTAAATCCCATATCAGTTGATTTTCCGCCAGAATATGAACTTGTAAAAATATCCAACCCATAATCCTGACAATCTTGCAATGTCAAATATCCAGTATGGTTCATTACAACATCCATTACAACACGGATTCCACGTTTATGACATTCAGTTACAAAAGTACGGAATTCTTCCACAGTTCCCATATTTTTATCCATCATCGTGTAGTCAAGTGGATAATATCCATGGTATGCATAATGTGCAAAATCTCCATTAGAACCACCGCCACACCAACCGTGAGCCTGTTCATAAGGTGCTGTAATCCAAATTGCGTTTACACCCAAACCGTTAATATAGTCAAGTTTTTCTGTAAGACCTTTTATATCGCCGCCATGGAATGTTCCGATTGAACTTCCTAAATCGTCTTTAGACATACGACCATAACTATTATTGTTTGAAGAATCTCCATCATAGAAGCGGTCTTGAATTACAAAATAGATAAGTGCATTTTTCCAAGTAAATGTATCCGAAACTGTAGGAATATCCGCAGTTGTTAATGTCGCACTTGCAGTTCCTGTGCCTTCGCCGTTTATTACTGTTGCAGAAACTGTGATTGAAGTTCCGCCTGTAGTAATTCCTAAATCTTTTACATATTTTGTGAATGTTCCGGCAGTTGTTCCCATGTCATAAGAAGTTCCGTTAATTGAAACTTTTGCTGATGAAATTGTGTCGTTCCCGTCTGTGAAAGCAACTTTTATTGAACCGCTTAATGAAATATTTCCACCAGCTGGAGTAATAGTTACTGTTGGCGGAACAGGGACAGTAATTGTTTCGGAATCAACTGTCGCAGAGAGAGTACCGCCTGAGTATGAACCCTTTAACTCCCATTTTCCAGTTGCACCCACAGACCCCTCTCCTTTCCCACCCCATTGACCGTCATCAATAGTAAAAGTATCCTTATCAGTTGGAATAGTTTGCTGAGCAACTCTATTCCATTCATTACTCCAAGAATTTGCCGTTCCAGAAGGATTACATCTAAGGAATATAATATTTGTATATTTAGAACGATCACAATCTGCAACATATTTATCACCATCTTTTGTCATAACAACAAAATTATTTTCAGAGCCATTCCACATATAAGCTTCAAATGTTGCATTTAATTGTGTCCAATTTGAGTTTGGAACTAAATAAACCTTATCAATCGTTCCACCCTGCGAAGTTACCGTAACAGTCTGTTTTGCACCGGTTTTTGTAACACCGCCAAAAGTGTGGGTTGCGCTTACAACAGTTTTTCCTGCCGCAACAAGAGTTACTTTTCCGCCGCTTACAGTTGCCACAGCAATTTCTGTTGAATTCCATGTTGCATAACTTGTTACATCTTCATTTGTTCCGTCTGAATAGTATGCTGTCGCAGTAAATGCAGGCGCAGATTCTGTAGAAGAAGCAGCTTTTTCAACAGTCAAACGCTTTAAAGTTTTTTCTACGCTAAGAATATATGCAGAAGAAGCCTGTAATTTGTCATAACCTTTTTTAAAATCTTCCACAAAAAGGGGAAGATTGATATTCGTTGCGTCACAGCTAGGCGTCGCGGCATCAACAGCAGCCATTTCCTCACTAGAAAGAGTGCTGATATTTACGCCATTTTCAAAAAGCGCATTATAAACGTAACCTTTTCGGCTGACATCCCAGTCAATCAAAGGAAGAGTATTTACACCAGGATTGATATCAATAACAGCACGTAAAACCGCATCCACAACTTCTGCCGTCGCATTTGGATCCGAATAGCCCCGAACTGTAACAATGCGGTTCTTTCCAACAGGAATTTTTTCAATTGTTACAGAACCACGACCTTTTTCAACTTTTGTTGCTCCAGAAGTCAATGGCGATGTAATTCCGTTTCCTGTAACAAAAACTTTTGCCATTTTTACTGAATCAACATTTATTGCACGAATATCTTCTCCATAAATCAAAGTTCCATATTCTGAACTTTGTTCCGTATTTTCTTCTATAAGATTGCTACACCCGGTAAATAAAAGTGCAAATCCTAATGCAAATGCACTTACAATCCTTGTAATTTTTTTTATCATATTAAACTCCAAACAAAGACTTCCTTGCAAAACAAGGAAATAATAGATTATTACAGCGGAGATTACTTCGCTCGTGTCTTCAGACGGCAAAGTCAATCTCCACGAACATTAATTAACATAAAGAACCAAAATCAACAGAAATAGAACCTGAACCAGTATTGCTACCGCCTTCTGTTACAGTGATTGTTACAGATGCAGTTTTCGTAGTGCCAGCTTCTGTGTAAGTAGCAGTAATGGTTGCAGTTCCAGCAGAAATACCTTTTAAAGTAATACCATCAACTGTTGCAACAGAAGTATTGCTTGATTCATAAGTAGGAAAAACTTCTACAGAAGTTCCGTTAGAATAAGTTGCTTTTGTTATTAAAGTTAAAGTTCCACCTTTTGCAACACTTGTTCCAGAAGTAATTTCAATTTTGGTAGGAGCCGTTGCTGTGCCAAAGTTAAAGCCAATGTTACCAGTACCGTCTGTTGGGATAGTGCTATCTTTAATTACAGTAATAGTTGCAATTGCAGTTTTTGTTGTACCATCATATTTATAACTTGCAGTAAGAGTTACGATAGTATCTTTTGGTACACTAGCGGCTGTAAATTTATTGCCATCTAAAGAGCCAGCTTCTTTAATATCGATTTCGCACACTGCAACTTTAGAAACATCTTCTGTATCTCCGTTTGAATACGTTGCTTTTATTTTAAATTCTATATTAGTTCCAGTTGGTAACGAAACGTTTGGAGGATCAATTGCTATTTTTGAAAGAGTTTTTCCAGGTACAGTTTTATAAACTTTTACAGGTATAGAATCAGATTTTTTTTCATAAGTAGCTGTAATTGTTACTTCACCTTCGGCAACACCAGTTAAAGTTGTTCCATTTATAGTAGCAAAACTTTTATTACTAGACTCAAAAACCACTGATGATGAAACGTCTTTTGAGGTTCCATCGCTATACGTTGCAGTTACTTTTAAGGTTGCAGTACTACCTACAGCAATTGTAGAAATAGGAGTAATTTTTATACTAGTAAGAACAACCTCGCTAGGAGCTACACCTTTTACTTCAATCTTAAATTCCGTTGAATATTTTTCCTTATAAGTAACACTTATTTTTACAGAACCAGCACTTTTTGCAGAAAGAACATTGCCTTTTATAGTAGCAAACTTTGTTCCTTCCTTTATTGCTATTTTAAAATCGCTAGAACAAAGGTTATAGTCAATGTCTTTTGTTGAACCGTCTGTCCACGTTTCCCTAAAACAAAGTTTTACATCATCCCCTTGCTTTATAGAATTCAGTTTTACCCTTGTTTCATTGGTAAGTTCGATGCCGTTCAACTCAGGAGTGGGTTCACTAGTCCCCCCCCCACCACCGGAACTTTCTACCTTGCATGATAAAAATGTAACTGCTGCAAGAAAAACAGCAAGCACGCCATAAACTTTTTTCATTTTTTCCTCCAAAGATTTTTAGAAAAGAAAGAAATAGATTATATTAACCTGGTTTTCCCTTACCAAGTTTTTATTTTTATACGGATGAAAACACTTTTTGCACTACATTGTATATTGAAACTTTTAGCAAAAGTCCACAATAAATTGTATGATGAGATTTTTTATCTGTCAAATTAAAAAATTAAGTTTTAGGTCTAAAGTATTTTTTTTAGTTGTGAAAAAAAATGTTTTCAACGAATTTATAAGGTTAGTTTACTACACCTTGCTCAACGGTGGTCATTTCGACATGCTCAATGACCACATGGGAAGAAAAGTTCAATGGCCACGTATGAAAAAAATTAGATGTTAGTTGAATTTTTGTTCTTGCGAATTTGTTGAATCTATTGTATTAGTTTCCAATTCTTCTTCGTACAAAACTTTTTGAGATTTGCGGATATAAGAATATTGATTTTTAGCTTTTTTGCTGTAGCGAACGCCTAAATTTAATTGATACTGCCATGCAAAATGAAACGGCTGAACAAGGCGATTTGTGCCAAAATTTGGATAGTCCAAAGAAAAAGTTCCATCTAAAAGAATGGACCAACGTTCCGCTAGAGGCAATTCCATTCCCGCAAGAGCACCACCACCAAGATAATGAAGGTGATATTCATCGGTAAGTTGATACATATAATGCAAGCCCAAACTAAATTTTAATCGAACATATTTCCACATGTCCGTTTCGATTATTGGACCGGCAAACAAATCAAACGCATAAAGAATAGTTTGCTTTGGATATTGTTTTACATCGTTAAACTTGTTGTAAAAAGGATAAAAAGCCGCAATTCGAATCATAGAATTTAACGGACGCATATTTTTAGTCTGAATTTGAAAAAAAGCACCTAAAAAATCGTTTTGCCAAACATAGTTGTTTCTTCCGCTTTGAGTTTGAATTCTAGTAACTTGAGCAATGGCTGCACCTTCATTAAAAACAATAAAAGGTTTTTTCTTTATTTCTGGAAAACCAGTTTTTGCATTTATTTCAGGATTTTCTTCCAAACTTTCAGATTTTTCGCCAATTTGACAAAAAATTGCAGAAGAAAAAAGCAGAGTTGCAAAAATAAAGAAAAGCTTTTTTGTATATTTCATAAATTTTCCTCAAACAAAAGTTACTTCACATTCGTTCGCAAACAAAATTACCTAGAAACGTGGTAAAGTGTAAGATTTTTGGATTTATTTTCAGAACCAAATGTCCAAGTTAAATACAACATTGAACCGCGAATATCCCATTCTGTGTTTATTGAAGTGCCATCTGATTCGGAAAAAATTAAAACGTTATCAATAACTGTGTAGTCGCCTTCGTAGCTTATAGGAATTCCTTCTTCTGAATAAATTTTTGCAACAAAAGTACCGTCGGAAATAAAGGTTATTGTATCGCTGTTGTTGTCGGCCCATTTTCCATACAAAGGAGAAGGCGCATAGCACGAAGCAAGTAAAAAAATCACAAAAAACAAAGGGAACATAAAAAAAATCTTTTTCATAAAAACTCCTGTGGAGATTACTTCGCTCGTGCCTTTGGACGGCAAGCTCAATCTCCGCAAACAATTTGCTCAAGTGTGCAAATTGTTAGTCAATCTATAGTCTACAAACTACTTACGAATGTCCGACGGCTTTATATCGTCAATGGATTCTTCTACTTCTTGAGGAAGAACACTGTAATCAAGTTCGTAGCGATTTTTGCCTTCAAGTTGAACTCCGTAAGTTCCACCGGCACTAGTGCCTTTTTTTATAATAATATTATCATAATAAATGCTGCCAGGCTGAACGCCAGTTACTTTCATGCAACCGTACATTTTTCCATTTGCACTTATATTCGCTTTGGTATTACATTCACCGTTTAAAACCCAACCATCAATGTCGCTGTAATTTTTGTAAACGATTGTAACAACGCCTTTAAAACCGCGAACTCTTGCCCAATATTCGCAAGAACCACTTAAATCTCCATAAACTTTTTCACGGCCAAGTTTTGCCAAATTGCTGCGTTTGTGCATGAGCGTAAGTTTTTTATGACTACTGAGCGAAGATTCGTTGTAAGCCTTTAAATATTCCACTTCTTGTAAAAGTGAATTTTCCAAATCTTGCGAATGCTCAAGTTCGTCTTCTTCGCTTAAATTAAAATTTTCACAAACCGCTACCGAAAGCCAAGCAATAGTAAATAAAATAAACGCAAAAAAAATCTTATTTTCTTTTTTCATTTTTCTTCTCCAACTTTCCAGTCAACTTTACCTTCTTCCAAAATAACAGTTCCGTTTGAAGAATTTG
>SAMEA104315438__coassemble_935_pt1 | contig 14648 bp, 10 predicted proteins | sample SAMEA104315438__metabat2_high_PE_016 | metagenome-assembled genome bin SAMEA104315438 (sample SAMEA104315438) | gut metagenome | biome: Monkey gut; feature: monkey-associated habitat; material: faeces | place: China | collected 2013 | reverse complement strand
TCATTTCATCTTCAGAAACAAGGTCTTTTTTGTTAATTATGAGCGTTGAACAAAATTCAATCTGCTGAACTAAAAGAGATTCAAGGTCTTCTTCTTCCATATTCTTTTTAAGAAGACTGTCTCCACCCGAAAATTCATCAACAAGACGCTTTGCATCAACTACGCTAACAACATTGTCGAGTTTTCCGTTTCTAATTTGTTCGATAGCTTGAGCGATTGGCATTGGCTCACAAACACCGCTTGCTTCAATAAGAATGTAATCAAATTTTCCAGTTTTTATAAGATCTTCAATTTGTTGTACAAGGTCAGACTTTAGTGTGCAACAAATGCATCCGTTTTGAAGCCCGATAATGCTTGAAGTGTCGGTTATATTTGCACCTTTTGCAATAAGACTTTCATCGACATTGATTTCACCGATGTCGTTTACAATGACAGCCACTTTATAACCTTTTTGGTTTGTAAGAACTTTGTTCATTAAAGTGGTTTTTCCAGCTCCAAGGTAGCCACAAAGTAATGTTATTGGAGTCAAAGCTTTTGACATAATTTTCTCCCATAAAAAATCAAAGAGAAAGTTTCAACTTTCGATTTGATTTTTTTTGCAATTTCGCAACGAAGTAAGAAATTGCAGTTGATAAAAAAGTTTGCAACGCAAACTTTTAAAGATACAAACTGGAGCTATTTTTGACAGTTTGTATCTTATTATTCTGTTTTTGCGGAATCTTCGTCTTTTTCGCCACGAAGCACAACGTTTGTAAGAATTCCAAGAATCAAAGCACAGGCAACAGTTCTTATTTCAACTTTACCAAAATTAATAACCATTCCACCTACCCCAGTTATAAATATAACAGAAGCTACAAAGAGGTTTCTATTTTTGTTCAAATCAACAGTTTGGAACATCTTAAATCCAGAAACAGCAATAAATCCGTAAAGAGCGATACAAACGCCACCCATTACACAGTTAGGAATTGACTCAAGAAAGGCAACTAAAGGACTTATCAAAGAAAAGATTATGCAAAGGAATGCACAACCCCAAATTGTAATTGTAGAAGCGTTTCGAGTTATGGCAACACAACCAATCGATTCTCCGTATGTTGTGTTTGGACAACCGCCAAAAAATGCACCCAAAAAAGAACCTACGCCGTCACCAAGCAAAGTTCTAGAAAGTCCTGGATTTTCAAGAAGATTAACACCAATTATTGAAGAAAGATTTTTGTGGTCTGCAAGATGTTCTGCAAAAACTACAAATGCAACAGGAACGTATGCTGCAAATATTGTAAGCAAATAACTTCCTGTAATTCCAGAAAGACCTTCTTTTCCGCCCAAAGCAAAAGTAAAGTTAGGCAAAGCAAATAATCCGTGAACTTCTTTAAAAGCAGAATAATTTATAATCACAAGAGCAGGATTGTTAAAAATCTTTCCAAAAAGAGCAAAAATAGAAGCAAGTGCATAACCTGCAAGAATTCCAATGATAAAAGGAATAAGTTTTCCTACTTTTTTACCGTAAGTAGAACAAATCATTGTTACAAAAAGGGTTACAAGTCCGCAAATTATGGCAACGTAAGTGCTTCCGCCTTCAACGCTTGATTTCATAAGATCGCCTACAGCATTGCTAGAAAGACTTAATCCAATTATTGCTACGGTTGGACCTATAATTACAGGCGGCATAAGGTTGTCAATCCATTTTACACCGCAAAACTTTATGATTATTGCAATAACAACGTAAACCAAACCAGCCATAAGAGAACCGATTATAAGTCCCCAATAGCCAACAGATACAGAAGCAGCACCTCCAAAGGCACTAAACATTGAACCAATAAAAGCAAATGAACTTCCCAAAAATACTGGACTAGCACTTTTTGTAAAAAGCAAGTATACAATAGTTCCAACACCAGCACCAAACAACGCAGCCGATGCTGTAAGTCCGTTGCCTACAATTGCAGGAACAGCTATAGTAGCAGCCATTATTGCAAGAAGCTGCTGACAGGCGAATAAGAATACCTTTCCAAAAGAAGGCTTGTCCTTTATTCCATAAATTAAATTCATTTGAAACTCCAAAAAAAGTCAATGAGGAAAGTGTCTATAAATTGTTATAACATTTTCCGATTTATACAAAATCATAAAATTATACTCATTGAAAAAAAACTATTCAATGGGTGATATACAGATTATAAAAACTCGAAATTTGGGCTAAAAATTATATTTTAAATTCCGATACACAATGTAAGAAAGAAAAATTCATGCGGGGGAAACATGTTTAGTTTTTATAGAAGAAAAATTGCAAATTTAGCACTTATTTTTATCATTTTAGCAAGTTTTGGTTGTAAATCCACACCTCAAAAAGAAGTTTCAATTCAGCAACTTATAAAAGAAGGCAGAATCGAAGAAGCAAAAAATCGTTTTGTTTCAAAATACGACATAAATGCAACCGATGAAAATGGAAACACGGCTCTTCACGAAGCTGCAATCTTGAATGAACCTACGATGATAAGTTTTCTTATTGCACAAGGAGCAGATCCAAACATAAAAAACGTAACCGAAGGAAGGACTGCCCTTCACGTTGCAGTAAAACACAATTCAACAGAAAGCGTAGAAGAACTTATAGCAGATGGCAGCAATATTTTTATTTGCGATAACGATGGAAAAACTGCTATGGAAATAGGATTTGAAGAAAATCCTGTTTATTACGACATCTTTATAAATTCTAAAACAAAAAATTATAAAAATTCTGATGATCAAAAAACTCTTGTTCACTTTTTTGTTGAAAAAAAGAATGAAAAAGCCCTTGAAAAATGCGTAGAAAAAAACTTTCCACTTTCTGAAAAAGATTTTTACGGAAAAACTCCCCTAGATTACGCTTTTTTAGACATAAACTCAGAAGGAATGATTGATATTGCAGCAATGTTAATCATGAATGGAGCAGAAAGAACAAAAAGCGACGCTTACGAATACTTTCAAACAGCCGTTTCAAACAGAAACTTAAACTACCGCTTTAATGACGGTCAAACACCTCTTCACCTTAGTGCAATTGCTGGGCACGATAAAATAACAGCTTTTCTACTTGAAAACAACGCCTCTACAAACGTTCAAGATAGTTCTGGAGCAACACCTTTACACGAAGCCGTTCGCTACGGAAACACAAACATTGCAAAAATGCTTTTGGATTCTGGAGCAAACATAAACGCAAAAGATAATCTTGGAAAAACACCAATTCTTATTACCATGCCAGCCGAAAAGCGAGATGAACTATACTCTTTGTTGATAGCCTACAAAGCAGACGCTTCTAAAAAAGACACTTACGGAGATACTGTTCTTCACACGGCAACACTTACAAAAGTTCCTGTTTCAATTCTTGAAAAACTTATACTGGCAGGAGCAGACATAAACGCACGAAACAAAGACGGCGTTACTCCATTTTCAATCGCAATAGAAAGTGGCAACAAGGAACACATTGCTTTTTATGCGAAAAAAGGAGCAGATATTAATTCAAAAGACACAAAAGGAAAAACACCGCTTTTGCATGCACTTGAAAAAGACGACGAAACACTTTCACTTATCCTTACTAGCGAAAATATAAATAGTCACGATTCAAACGGAAATTCTCCGCTTTGCGTTGCAATTAAAAATGATGCTCCGCTTTCAAAAATTCAGTACATTTTAAGTCTTACCGACGATGTAAATTCTCGCAATTCAGAAGGCGACACTGCACTATTTATGGCAGTTCAAAAGAATAAAAAACAACTTGGAGAATTGCTTCTTGCAAAAAATGCAGATATTTTTGCCACAAACAACAAAAATCAGTCGCCATTAAGCCTTGCTTTAAGCAATGGTGCAGATGTCATGGACTGGCTTATAACATCTCAAACTATAAAAGCAACCGACGGAAGCGGAAATACAGCCTTGCATTACGCAGCAGAATGGGAACTTTCCGACGCAGTTTCTAAACTGATTCAAAAAGGTGCAGATTCAGAAGCAAAAAATGCAAATGGAGAAACGCCAATATTCTGTGCAGCAAAAACCGACAATCCTTTAGTGATTGAAGAACTTGTAAAAAACGGTTGTAAATTAAATGTTCGCGACAATTTGGGTAGCACGCCTTTACACACTGCTGTTCGTTGGGGAAATGCAAAAAGTGCAAAAACGCTTATTGAACTTGGAGCAGACATAAACGCTCAAAACGTAAGCGGAAAATCGCCACTTTCGGAAGCAGCAATTTCTGGAAAAATTGAAATGGCAAGGCTTTTGCTTAACTGCGGTGCAAATCCTGACTCAAGCGATACATCTGGAAGAACAATTCTTATGGATTCGATTCGTTCAAAAAATTTGGAAATAACAACTTTATTGCTCGAAAAAAGGGCAAATCCTCAAATTCAAGAAATTTCAGGAAAAAACGCCTATCACGAAGCTGCAATCGTTGGTGACGTTGCAATAATCAATCTTATAAGAAATGCTGGCGGGAATCCTCTTTCTAGGGACAAAGCTGGAAACACTCCTTTTAGCATAAGTCTTTCGCAAGGGAACGATGTTATTCAGGCAGTTTTGGGCAATGATACAACAATTGCCGACAGCGATGGAAACACGCCAATCCATATTGTTGTAAAAAACAACAAAAGTTCCCAAATGCTTGAAAACCTTCTTACTCGTGGCTATCCATTTGATACAAGAAATGCGGACGGTTATACGCCTTTAGGAATTGCCGTTGAAAACAAAAATGCAAGCCTTGCAAAACTTTTGCTTGAAAAAGGTGCGGATCCATTTATTTCAATAGATAAAAAAGGTCTAAATCCGCTTACAATGGCTCTTTCAAACAAAAACAATCTTATTCTTGAAGATATTGTAAAATACGCAGGCACAAAAAGCGACATTCAAGGCAATACTGTTCTTCATTATGCAGCACGACTTGCAGATTTGCCTACAATTGAAAAACTTGTTTCTTATGGACTTGATAAAGAAGCCAAAAATATTTCAGGAGAAACGCCTTTCACTACAGCTTTGCGCTGGAAACGAAACGATGCTGCACAACTTTTGAAGTAATTTTGTCTAAAATGTGCATATTTATACAGAAAAAATGAAAATTTATTGACTAAGAGCATTTATTTTTTTACAATATAAACAATTTTGGGGGACAATGGCGTTTCTTTAGGCGTACTGAGTCCCTTTATTTTTTTATAGAAGAAATGTTTGCGCTGCAAACCTAGGAGAATGTATGAAAAAAACAGTTTCATTTGTATGTGCTGCAATTGCAACTCTTGCTCTTGTAAGTTGTAGTAAAAAAGTTGAGCCAGGTGAATTTACAATTGAAAAAGACGTTTTAAAAGTCGGAATGGAAATTGGTTATCCACCATTGGAATACTACGACAAAGATGGAAAAACTCCAATTGGATTTGACGTTGAACTTGGTAAGGCTGTAGCAGAAAAATTAGGACTTAAGGTAGAATTTGTTGATACTGCTTGGGACGGAATTTTTGCAGGACTTCAAACAAAAAAATACGACTGCATTATATCGGGTTCTACAATTACTCCAGAACGTTTGGAATCAATGGACTTTTCACAACCTTATATTGGCAACGGACAAGCAATCATTTTACGAAAGGATTCAACTTTGAATGTTACTTCCCCTGCCGACTTAAAAGATCTTACAGTTGGGTATCAAGCAGAAACAACTTCTGACATTTTTATGACAAAACAAGCTGCAGCTGGGCTTAAATTTAAAGCCGCAGAATATGACAAAGTTATAAACGCTTATGACGATTTAAAACTTGGTCGCTGTGATGCAGTTGTTAGCGATGCACTTGTTTCCGCATCATATCTTGCACCTGAAGATTCTGTATACAAAATGGTATGGCAAGGTACTGCAGACGAATACTTTGGAGTTGCAATTAGAAAAGGCAACGAAAAGCTTGTTGAAAAAGTAAACTGGGCAATTGACGAAATGCGTGCCGACGGAACACTTAAAGCTATTTCAGAAAAGATTTTTGGTGCAGACTTAGTTTCTCAGCAGTAAAGTTTTTAAAGGGAGCTAATAAAAACATTTAGCTCCCTTCTTCTAAAAAATAACAGGAATACAATAAATGGAAAATTTGCAAAAAATTATAGGATGGATTCCAGCACTTCTTAACGGTGCAAAAATAACAATTCTTTTGACTTTGGCAGCGGTTTCTGCAGGAATTGTTTTAGGTCTCTTTCTTGCACTAGGAAAAATGTCAAAAAACAAGGTAATAAAGTCCATCTGCAGTGCATACATTTTCTTCTTTAGAGGAACACCTCTTCTTATGCAACTGTATTTTATCTACTTCGGATTGCCAAAACTTTGTCCAGCACTCACACTTCGAAGCAAATTTCTTGCAGCTTTTATTGCATTTTCACTAAATTCGGCAGCTTACATGGCAGAATACATAAGAGCAGCCATTCAATCAATCGACAAAGGACAAAAAGAAGCTTGCCACGCATTAGGATTTTCATATTGGCAAACAATGGGACTTATAATCGTTCCACAATCAATAAGACGTCTTATTCCTTCAATAGGAAACGAATTTATAATGGTTTTAAAAGATGCTTCTTTGGTATCGCTAATTGCACTTGAAGACATCACAAAAATTACAAGAAGCATTTCATCTTCTTCCGGAAACGAATTAGTTTATCTTCCTGCAATGGTTTTGTATTTGATTATAACAGCAGTATTTTCAACTGTATTTAATAGAACGGAAAAACATTTTAGCGTTTACGAATAATTTTTGTTTACAAACGAATTGGAGAACTTAAAATGAGCATAATAAAAACAGAAGATATAAACACAAGTTTTGGAGAACTTCACGTTCTAAAAGGAATTTCTTTATCGGTAGAACCAAAAGAAGTTGTTTGCATAATCGGACCTTCTGGGGCTGGGAAATCAACATTTTTAAGAACTTTGAACCATCTTGAAAAAATCGACAACGGAAAAATCTACGTTGAAGACAAACTTCTTGACGACTATAACAACGGAAAAGAAAATTTTAAAATGCCTAAAAAAGAGCGTGCAAAAATCCTTCTTGAAATGGGAATGGTTTTTCAGCGTTTCAACCTTTTTCCGCACAAAACTGTACTCGAAAATGTTATGATTGCACCTATTCATGTAAAAAAAATGGACAAACAAAAGGCAAAAGAACTTTCACTAAAGCTTTTAAATCAAGTTGGACTAGGCGATAAAATTTACGAATATCCTGCAAAACTCAGCGGTGGGCAGCAACAACGAGTTGCCATTGCACGAGCACTTGCAATGGAACCCAAAATAATGCTTTTTGATGAACCAACATCCGCACTTGACCCGGAACTTGTAGGAGAAGTTCTTTCTGTAATGAAAAAACTTGCCGAAGATGGAATGACAATGCTTGTTGTAACCCATGAAATGGGGTTTGCCCGCGAAGTTGCCGACCGCGTAGTGTTTATGGATAGCGGAAACATAGTAGAAGAAGGCAAACCAGAAGAAATTTTTAGTTCTCCAAAGAACGAACGTTTGCAACAGTTTCTTAAATCCGTACTAAAATAATAGGTCAAAAATCGAGTTTTTATAAGCTGTGAAAAAACGCTTTCAGCGAATTTTTACTCATTTTCCAAAATCGGCTTTAAGTCAACTAGATTTTGAAAACAACCGTGAATGTAGAGCCTTTTTTTTCTGCACTTTTTACATAAACTTTTGCGTTATGAAATAAAGCGGCATGTTTTACAATCGAAAGACCTAATCCTGTTCCACCTAACTGACGAGAGCGACTTTTGTCAATTCTGTAAAAACGCTCAAAAATACGCTCTTGTTCTGCAGGCGGAATTCCAATTCCTGTATCTTTTACGCAAAGTGTAATTGTGTTTTCTTTGCTATTTGAAGAAATACTCACATCAACCAAACCTTCATCGATATTATACTTTATTGCGTTATCCACAAGGTTATAAACCATTTCATACAAAACTTGATAAACGCCAACAATTTTTCCACTGTCACCAAAAAGATTTAGAGAAACTTTCTTTTTTTCTGCAAGAGGCTTTAAAGTTTCAAAAACAGACTGAACTACTTGCCTTAAAGAAATTTCTTCTTTTTCAAGGTTGATATTTTTTTCGTCCAACTTTCCAAGTTTGATTATATCGTTCACAAGAACAATCATTCTTTGACTTTCATCGTAGATTCTTGAAGCGAAATCCGTGCGCATTTTTTTGTCGGAATTGCCATTCATAAGGATTTCTGCAAAACCGCTAATACTTGTAAGAGGAGTTTTTAATTCATGCGAAACATTTGCGGTAAATTGTTTGCGCAACTCTTCCCGTTGTGATTTTTCGTAGTTTTCTTCTGCAATACGGTCAACAAAAGGTTTTAATTCATCAAAAACAAAAGATTTTTTTGGAGAATCCAAGTTGATTGAATTAATTTGACAAGAAATTTTATTAGAAAAATGAAGTGAAAAAAGCAATGTAAAAATTATAATCGTAAAAAGCAAAAGTCCTAAAAACTGACTCATTTGAAGAAGCATAATCCACACAGTTTTTTGATCACAAGAAATGCGAACAATGTAATCGACACCGTCAATATTCGTTTTTTGAGCAAAATACAATGTTTTTTTTGTCATTGTATTAGAATATCTTGAAATTTTTGCAATTCCGTTTTTTTGAGCTTCAATTACTTCTTTTCGGCTAGCGTGATCTTCAAGATTTGAATAATCAACAAGGCTATCAAAAAGAACGTTTCCTTCATCAGAAATAATTGTTATTCGATTTTTAGAGCCTATATCCGAAAAAAACTGAAAATTGCTTTTTTTTATTCCTTGAATGATAAAACCTGATTCAACTTCAAGTTCGTCAAAAATCTGATTTTCAAAATTGCGATATTGAATTGCCATAAAAACAATAATGCATACAATAAAAATGCAAAGTCCTTCAACAAATGTGTTGATAAAAATTTTGTACGCAAGGCTCGAATTCTTTTTTTCTTTTGTTTCAAAAGTATTATTTTTCTTCAATTTTGTATCCCACTCCTCTTATTGTTTGAATTAATTCGCCACATTCACCAAGTTTTTGGCGAAGAGTTTTTATATGAGAATCAACTGTTCTAGTTTCAACGTCGCTTTCGCAGTTCCAAACTAGTTGCAAAATAGAATCTCGTGTAACAACAAAACCTTTGTTCTGTAAAAGAAGTTCAAGAAGGTCAAATTCTTTTATTGTTAAAAAAACTTGTTTTCCATCTGCAAAAACTGTATGCGTGTTTTTATCAAGTTTTATGCCTCCGCATTTTAACGGCTTTTTTTCAGCTCCGTTTTTCTTTTGATAGCGACGCAAAACCGCTTTTACTCTGGAAACCAAAGTCATTACGCTAAAAGGTTTTGAAATATAGTCATCTGCTCCAGAATCAAGTCCGTTTATCATGTCAAATTCGGAAGTTTTTGCAGTAAGAATTATAACAGGGATGTCGCAATACTGAACTGACGAACGAATTTTCTTAAGAATTGAAATTCCGTCTTCTTCGGGAAGCATTAAATCCAAAACCAAAAGTTCTGGCTTTTTATTTTTTAATTCTGTCCAAAAATCTGAAGGCTTTTCAAAACACTTTGTTTCAAAGCCAACTGATTGAAGCGTATATGAAACCAGTTTTCCTATATTTTCATCATCTTCTAAAACAAAAATCATTTAATCACCCACGTTAGAGCGTTTGCACAATCGAATAGACACAATCTCCTGTTTTTTCAATTTTTCTAACAACATCAAGATAGTTTAACTCAGTTTTAACATTTTTTCCATGTTCTATTTTTTCGCGAACTTCTTTTTTTAGTTGCTTCTTTTTGTCATCAATTTGATTTTCAATTCTAGCCATATCTTTTCGCTGCGTTTCGCTTATTCCAAGAATTACCATATCCGAAACGTATTCAAAAAACTCTCTTACGTCTTCAAAATATTCAAGAAGTTTTTTATGAAAATTATCATCAATTTTTTTATCACTAGAAGGAAGTTTTTCGATTGAAAATGCCAAAGAGCAACATTCATCGCTAAGAACTTCCAAAGCGTCAGTTGTATTTATCATGCGAGAAAGATTATGCCTAGTTTCTCTATTTGAAGAAGGAAGCCTTGAACATTTGTTCAAAAAATCCGTGATAGAATCTTTCATTTCATCTACAAAAGATTCCTTTGGTTTTATTTTTTCTTCAATTATACTTTGCCTTGAAGTGCTGTTTGAAAAAGCATTGTAAACTTGATCAAACATATCCATTACTTTTCCGGTCATAATCGCAATTTCTTTTTGCACCTGAGAAAGATAAAAATCAACCCCCAGGTGACTAAAAGGAACTATTACCGGGAAATTATAATGTTCATCGTCAATTTTTTTATCGTCTTTTATAATTTTAGAAACAAGAGCAGCAATTTGATTTACAAAAGGCAAGAAAACTAAAGTTGCACAAATGTTGAAAACCGTGTGAAGCATTGAAATATGATTTGTTATGTTTGAAGCAGGCGTTCCTGGAACTAAAAAATCTACAAAACGCAAAAAAGGTTTAAACAAGCAAAGAGCTATAAAAGTTCCGGCTATGTTAAAGCCAACATGAACTAAGGCAGCTCGTTTAGCATTGGCATTGGCCTTTAGGGAAGAAAGAATTGCATCGATTGTTGTACCAATATTGCTTCCAAGAACAAGAGCTGCAGAAAGTTCCCAAGAAAGACTTCCTTGATAAGCCATCGTTAAGATTATTGCAGTCATCGCGGAAGAAGAATGTATTAACGCCGTAAAAAGCATTCCGCAAAGAACGCCTAAAAGGATTCCACCGAACCCTAAATTAGAAAACTTTTGAAGAAACTCTACAGACTGAGCACTTAAAGTTAAAGATTTGCTCAAAAAACCTAGTCCGCAAAAAAGCAGACCAAAGCCCATGAACATATCGCTAAAATTATGGATTTTATATTTTTTCAATTGTTTTAGCACATATCCAATTCCAAAAAGTGGAATAGAAACAGCAGAAATGCTGAATGTAAAACCAAAAATTGAAACAATCCAAGCGGTAACGGTAGTTCCAATGTTCGCTCCAAAAATAATTCCTATTGCCTGCGTTAGCGAAATTATTTGTGCGTTTACAAAACTTACTACCATTACAGTAGTTGCACTTGAAGATTGGATTATTGTTGTAACTGCCAGTCCTGTAAGAACAGCTGTAAAACGATTTCCAGAAATGATGTGTAAAAGTTTTTGAAGGCTTGCACCAGCACCTTTTTGAATTCCCGAAGAAAGCATATCCATTCCGTAAAGAAGGATTGCCAAGCTTCCTATACACTGAAAAATTTTAAAAAATATATTCAATACCATAGTTTGAATATACAGTTAACTTGCATAATAAAAAATAAATGAAAAGTGAAATCTTTGTGAAGTTTTTATTCTGTTGGTCTTTTTTTAAGACTTTTGCTTTCTGTTATTGCTTGTCCTTCGCCTATGGCACCGCAGGGGCGGTGCCCACAGGTCGGCACGCGAGCTGCGCCACTCGCTCGCTTTTTTAATTTTATTCTGTTGGTCTTTTTTTAAGACTTTTGCTTTCTGTTATTGCCTGTCCTTCGCCGACCTGTTGCTCCATCATTGCGCGGACTTTTAGAGGAAGGCCGAATAGGGTGATAAAGCCTTGTGCGTCTTTGTGGTTGTACAATTCACCGGTTGTAAAGGAAGCTATTGATTCGTTGTAAAGACTGTATTTTGAGCCAGAACCAGCACCGCGGATTGCACCTTTTACAACTTTTACTTTTGCCCAACCAGGTACAGTTTCCTGAGTTTTATCAACAAATGCCATACAAGCATCCATAAGAGTTGTAAACCATTTTCCATCGTAAATAAGTTCGCCCATGCGGATTGCAACAAGCTGTTTGTAGTGATATGTTTCTCGATCCAAGCAGATGTGATCCATCATTCTGTGAGCAAAATAAAGAATTGCTCCACCCGGAGTTTCGTAAACACCACGGCTCTTCATTCCAACGCAGCGATTTTCGCAGATGTCAACAAGACCTACACCATTTCTTCCACCAATTGTGTTCAATTCTGTAAGCAAATCAAGAGCATTCATCTTTTTGCCGTTCAAGCCAACCGGAATTCCCTTTTCAAAATCAATTGTGACATATTCACCTTCGTCAGAGGCTTCTTCTGGAACAGTTGTATTTTTAAGCATATGTTTGTAGTTCGGTTCATTTTCAGTTTTTTCAAGTTCAAGACCTTCGTGCGAAAGATGCCAAATATTTTCATCGCGCGAATAAGACTGGTCTTTTTTCATTGGAACTTCAAGCCCACGATCTTCAAGGAATTTTATTTCTGCTTCGCGGCTGTCCATATTCCATTTGTCATCACGCCAAGCGGCAATAACTTTAATATCTGGAGCAAAAGCCTTGATTGCAAGTTCAAAGCGAACCTGATCATTTCCTTTTCCTGTAGCACCATGACAAATTGCAACAGCTTTTTCCTGACGTGCATATTCAACAAGTATTTTTCCAATAAGAGGACGAGCAGTTGAAGTTCCAAGAAGATATTCGTCTTCATAAACTGCGTTTGCCTTTACAGCAGGCCAAATGTATTCTTCTATATATTCTTGTTTGGCATCAACAACATAACAAGCAGCCGCTCCAGTTTTTAGAGCACGAGCTTTTATTGCTGCCCAATCATCACCCTGTCCAACATCAATACAAACAGCAATTACATCATAATTGTAGTTTTCTTTTAACCATGGAATGATAACAGTTGTATCAAGTCCACCAGAATAAGCCAAGATAACTTTGTCTTTTGCCATAATATATTTTCCTTCTATAAACAAATAGGTTGAAAGTAGAGTTTTTATAAAAACAAAAACAGAACCGAATATTTATTCACAAAAATGTATCATTATTCATATTTAATATCAATAGAAAGACGAAATCATATTTAAATGGTCGATTTTTGCTTTTAAATAATAAAGTTCTGCAAGATTTTCCGCATTCTTTTGAAAATCAACATCCATTTTGCTAAGTCGCCCCATCGAAAAAAGAGCTTCAATCATTTTTTTTCGCTCTTGTTCGGTTTTAAAAGCATTTTTCATATTTTCGCAGTAAGCTAAACTATTCTTAATCATCGAATTGCGTTCTTTCAATTTATTAAAACGAATTTTTTCTATAGTTTCTTTTGAAAGTTCGTAACTTTTCTTTGCCATAACAAGTTTTTTCTTTGAATCAAAATAAGGAACGACAGGAAAAACATTTATATTGAAAGAAATGCTTGCGTTCCAAGAAAAATTATCAAAAAAGAAATCGTTCGCCACCGGTCTACAAGAAAAACTCGAACTCAAAGAAATAGTCGGCATTTCATTTCGAACGCTTTTAATCAAACTAGAATAGTTTTTCTTTAGCAAAAGAAGTTCTTTTTCATAGCTAAAAAATTCGCTTGCAAAAAGATGTTCAATATTTTCTTCCCAAAAAAGTATAAAATCCAACAAAGAAAAATGCTCTTTCCATTCGCTCAAATCGATTTTTTTAGATTTTAAAAGCGTTTCGTTTTGAACCAAAAGCAATTTTGCTTCAGAAAGTTCCTTATTTATCGAAAAATATTGTTCTGAAACTTGCATATAATTTACTAAAGAAATCTTTCCCATTTTTAGCAATTCTTCATAATCGTGGCAAAGATTTTCTGTTAATAAAAGTTTTTCTTCAAGAACTAAACACTTTTGCTTATAAAACAAAAAAAGTGCCATTTGATAAAAAAAATCTTTCATTGCAATTCGTTGAGCAATATTCAAACTGTTTTTAGCATAATTTTGGGCAATAGAAAACGAATTCTTAAAAAAAGAATCAAACTCAGAAATAAAAATTTTTGAAAAACAAAGCGGAACTTCCAACAAAAACAAGGGATTTAATTCAATTGAAAACGAATTAAAATCCTTTGAAAAATAAGAAGGCACAGAAATTTCTGTTTGAAAAAGCAATCCACCCGGTAAATATTGAAAAATCTTTGCACAAGAATTTGAATTAACGCCTGAAAAAGTTGAAAAGTTTTTTTCTCCTGAATTAAAATCGGTAGAAAAAGATGCATAAGGCACAAAAAGTCGTTCAACAGATTTATTTTCAAGCAAAGAAATTTTATAATCCAATTGAGATTGTTGAATTTCTGGAAGAAAAAAAAGTAGCGAAAAAAAATCTTTATCAAAATCAGTATAATTTTGCGAAAAAGCAAAAATTTTGCACAAAAAACACGCAATTAAAACTTTTTTTAAATTGTTCAAAACAAACCTCTTTATTTTTCTATTTAGCCCAAAGTTCGAGTTTTTTACAAATTGTAAAAAAATGCTTTAAGTGAATTTTATAATTCTTAAGAACTCAACTTTTAATCTAAATAAAAATCAAGTTTTCTTAACAAAAAATACAAAAGCGATTGTCTTTCAAGAATAATTCTAGCATTTACTTCTAAACCGCTTTTTATTTTATATTCAACATTTTTTCGATTTTTCAATGAAAGCGAATCAAGAGTGACATAAGCAGAATAAAAAAGTTTTCCGTTTTCAAAAACTTGAGAATCTGGTTGAATTGTTGCAACAAATCCCACTTTTTCTTTAAACTCATAAAAAGGAAAAGCCGTAAAACGCAGTAAAACTTTTTGACCTTCCTTCACCTTGCCTATTTTATCAGCAGGAATTTGAACTTCCACCCTA
>SAMEA104315438__coassemble_913_pt1 | contig 15265 bp, 14 predicted proteins | sample SAMEA104315438__metabat2_high_PE_016 | metagenome-assembled genome bin SAMEA104315438 (sample SAMEA104315438) | gut metagenome | biome: Monkey gut; feature: monkey-associated habitat; material: faeces | place: China | collected 2013 | reverse complement strand
CAATCTAATTAATTCAAAGTAATATTACAACAATGCTACGGCAAGTAGTTCAGTTGGCTAGAACACACGCTTCGGGAGTGCGAGGTCGGCGGTTCAAATCCGCTCTTGCCGAATCAAATAGGAAAAATATGAAGAAAAAAATTCTTGCCACATTTTTCACTTTTCTTTCGTATTTCATTTATAGCCAAAGTTTAAAATTCAAAGGCGCAGACATTTCATATCTCAACGAACTTGAAGATTCCGGTGCAGAATTCTTTCAAAACGGACAAAAAAAAGAGCTATTTGAAATTTTAAAAGATTCTGGCGTAAATTGGATACGTTTACGCCTTTGGCATACTCCCAAAAACGATTATTGTTCCACAAAAAACACAATTTTAATGGCGAAAAGAGCAAAATCCTATGGTTTTAAAATTCTTTTAGATTTTCATTATTCAGATTCTTGGGCAGACCCGGAACAACAAAAAATTCCAAAAGCTTGGGAAAATATGAATTTTGAACAGTTAGAATCTGCCGTTTACGACTACACTCAATCTGTTTTACAAGAATTTATACAAGCCGATTGCTCTCCGGACATGGTTCAAATTGGCAACGAAATTATAAATGGAATGCTCTGGCCATTCGGTTCAACGTTAGGCGGAAACTGCTCCAACCTTATGAAATTGATTCAAAGTGGCTGCGAGGCAACTCGAAAAGTTTGTCCAAATGCAAAAATAATGCTACACCTAATCTGTGGAAACAACGAAACACTGCGGTGGTGGTTTAGCCAAGCAAAACGATATTCTGTAGATTATGACGTAATCGGACTTTCTTACTACGCTTATTGGCACGGAGCAAGTTTGAAAGTTCCTGAAAATGCAATAAAAATGCTTAAAAAGAATTTTTCAAAACCAGTTTGCATTGTTGAAACCCATTATCCCTGGACTTTAAACTGGCAAGACGATAGAGCAAACAACGTTGGAGAAGGGGCTTCTTTGATAAAGGATTTTTCTCCAACTCCACAAGGTCAAAAAGAGTATTTAAGAGCATTGTGTTCTGTTGTTCAAAAAAGTGGCGGAAGCGGAATCTTTTGGTGGGAACCAGACATGATTTGCACAAATTCATTTAAAAGCGACGGCGAAAACTTAGGTTGGTTTGATTTTAATCACAACTACAACGGCACTGCCAACGTATTCAAAGAATTCTAATGGAACAAATCGACACACTAAAATCTGGTTACCGCATAATTCAGGATAAACAAAAGTTTATGTTTGGGATAGACGCAGTTCTTTTGGCAGATTATGCGAGTGTCCGCAAAAATGAAAAAATCTTTGATCTTTGCACAGGCACTGGCATTGTTCCACTTCTTTTGCATGGAATCTCAAAAGAATTTAATCCCAGTTTTACTGCAATTGAAATTCAAAAAGAATCTGCTGATATGGCAAAAAAATCAGTGGAATTAAATCACCTTGAAAATCAAATAAAAATTGTTTGTGGCGATTTAAAAAACGTTTCTTCGATTTTTGAAAAACACAGCTTTGATGTAGTCACCTGCAATCCTCCTTATATGCTTGATGAACACGGAAAACAAAATCCCAACGATTACAAACGAATTGCACGCCACGAAGTTTTTTGCACATTAAAAGATGTTGTTTGTGCCGCTGAATACCTTTTAAAACCTCACGGCCGCTTTTACTTAATTCACAGACCGTTTCGCCTTGTAGAAATATTTTCTACTCTTACCGAATATAAACTTGAACCAAAACGAATGCGGCTTGTTCAGCCTTTTTTGCAAAAAGAACCTAACATGGTGCTAATTGAAGCAAGAAAAAATGCTTCTTCTAGGCTAACAATAGAAAAACCTCTTGTTGTATATGAAAAACCTTGTCAATATACGCAAGAAATTTTGCAAATCTACGAAAATACATCTGGTCATAATTAAAACAACTTGCATGTAAAACCTTGACTCAAGGCTATTTTCGAAGTAAATAAATCTTAAAATTAGGAAAAAAAATGACAGATTCAAGCAATTTTTACAAAAACGGACTAAACTTTTCATGTAAACGATGTTCTTTTTGCTGCGGACATTCGCCAGGATTCGTTTACCTTTCAAAATATGACCTTGACCGCTTGTGCAATTTTTTTAATATGAACATTTCTGATTTTGTAAAAAAATATTGCCGTTGGGCGGACTATTACTACGGAGAAGAAGTCCTTGCTCTTCTAGAAAAACAGAATTACGACTGCATCTTGTGGGAAAATGGTTGTTCGGCATACCAAGCAAGACCTGTTCAATGCTCTACTTATCCATTTTGGTCTTGGATGATTCGCGACCAAAAAACTTGGAACGAATGTGCTTCCGACTGTCCCGGAATGAATAATGGAAAACTTTGGTCCTTTGAAGAAATTGAAGAAAACCGTAAAAATTACGATTCAAATAAACCGCTAACAAAGCAACAAGTTTTACAACTTATTGAACAAGAAAAGAAGAATGAAGCGTAACTTCCCCACTATCCAATTCTTTTTGAAGACCATCATCAGTGCGAACGATAAGCCCTGCACTTGAAGAAATATCTAAAACCGTGCAAAAATAGTTCGTTTTATTTTGACCAATAACAGGGCTTACTTCAACTCTTTTGCCTATAAGATTTGAACGTTTTTTATATTCAACAAAAGCAGATTTTAAATTTTGTTCAGAACCGTCCAAAATATCTGCAAGATTTAAAAGTATTTTTTTGAACAAAAATATTTTTTTTTCTTGAAAATTAAAATCTTGAATACTGTTCTTTTTGTTTTGTAAAATAGCTCCGGCAGAATTTTGCAAATCTTTGGGAATTTCATTGTTCCACAAAAGATTTATGCCAATTCCAATTACAACCGCACCAATTTTTTCTTTGTTAGGAGAAATCATTCCTTCTGTAAGAATTCCGCAAATCTTTTTGTTGTTATAAAAAATGTCGTTTACCCATTTTATACTACATTCTTGAGCAAAAACTTCTTTTACGGCTCGGCAAACTGCAACTGCCGCCGATGCCGTAATTTTTGCAGGAACATCAAAATTTCCGCTTGTATAAATCATCGAAAAATACAAACCTGTGTTCGCCGGAGAATAAAACTTTCGATTCAACCGCCCTCTTCCGTTAGTTTGCATATCTGCCACAAGAACAGTTTTATGCAAAGTGTTGAAATCTACAAGTTTTTTCAAACGCCGTTTACATTCTGAATTTGTAGAATCTATAACATCAAAATGTTCAACATGAAATCCATCAAGTTCCCACAATGGTTCTTTTGGCATTTTATTTATTGCTTCCAAGAAACGTAAAATTCTGAGCAGGACTTTCAAATGCTATTCCACTACCAGGTTTTGCAAGACACGCAAGATTTTTTATTGAATCCAAAACACCTTCGGCTTTTTCGTTATCAACAAGGATTATAAGCATATCTTTTTCAGGAACAATTTCCATTCCAAAGAACTTTGCATCTCCTTCTTTTGCAGTTCCCCTAGCCGCAATAATTGTTCCACCCTGAGCACCAGCCTTTCGTGCCGCTGCCATTGCATCTTCTGCATAACCTTTATTAACTATAGCCGTTATCATTTTACAAGTGCTGTTCATTTCGTTTTCTCCTTTTTCGTTCGAAAGCAAAGTATTTGCTTGCTTTACAAAACTGAATACGTCAATTGAAAATAAAATTCCAAAATGAGCTTTTTTTGTTTCTGTAGCTTTTATTATAGAATTGCGAACGCTGTCTTCTTTTGAATCTTCTACAATAATGAAAACAATATCTTTTGATGTATCGCCAAATCCTAAAAGTTGAATTATGCTGTTTGAAGCAGTTCCTCGCCCCATAACAATTGTTCCACCGTGAGCACCGGCTTCTACCGCAGAAGTTGTTATTAATTCACCAAAATCGTGCGGAACTATGCTTATTAAAAGTTTGAATTTCATTTATTTTCCTCCGATTTTTGCTTTTTGCCTTGTTTCATTTTAAAAATAATTCCTAAAACTTGAATTGTTATCAAAGGCATCATGGCTACAAGAGCAATAACTCCAAATGGGTCTGCATTGCCTGTTCCACCAGAAGTTGCTCCCAAAGTAAATGAAAGAACAAATGTGGAAGTCAAAGGTCCTGTTGCAACTCCACCAGAGTCAAACGCAATTCCTGTAAACAAATGAGGACTAAAAATCATAAGTGAAAGTGCAATTATGTATCCAGGAATAAGAATGTACCTTAAATTAAAGCCAGAAACGGCTCGCCACAACGCAAGTCCAATCGCAACCGAAGCCCCCATTGCCAAAAAGAAAAGCAATACTTTGCGTTTAATTGTTCCACCAGAAACAGATTCAACTTGTTCCGTAAGAACCCAAACAGCAGGTTCTGCACACACAATAATTGCCCCAATAATAAGACCTACAACAATCAAAAGAGCAAACCAGATTCCACCAAATTCTAACGCTTTAGAACCCAACTGTTCGCCCAAAGCTTGGCCTGCTTGCATAAAACCGCCATTTACACCAACAAGAAATATTGTAAGTCCAATAAAACTATATGCAAAACCAATCAACATTCTTACAACCTGACGTGCAGACATCTTAAAAAGAAAGAGTTGAAAAACTGCAAACAAAAATAAGATTGGCAAAATCGAAAGGCTAGCTTCTTTTAAAGTTCCAAGAACTTTCATTCCAAACGGTTCAAAAATTTGAGTAAATATTCCGCCTGTTATTGAAGTTTGAACACTTTCAACGCTTTCCGCTACTTGAGAAACATCTGTCATTACTCCTGAATATTTTAAAATAAGAGAATAAACAATAACCGCAAGAACAGGTCCTACAGAAGTAACGCCAGTTAAACCAAAACAGTCTTTGTCTCCAGAACGAACAGAAGAAACACCCAAACCAAGTGCTAAAATAAAAGGAACCGTCATAGGTCCTGTTGTTGCTCCGCCAGAATCGAATGCAATTCCTATAAATTCGTTTGGAGCAAAAATAGAAACTCCAAAAACAAAAATATAAGAAATAAGAAGCGTTATCTTAAGCGAAAAGTGCGTAACTGTACGAAGAAGTCCAAGCATAAGAAAAAGCCCAACTCCTCCTCCAATTATAAAAACAAAAGCATTTTTATGAAGATACGAAAAAACACCTTTTACTTGATCGCCAAAAACTTGAATATCAGGTTCTGCAACGGTTACTAAAAAACCGATTAAAAATGCAGAAACCATCAAAAGTGGCAAACTTCTTTTTTTGGTAAGTTCTGCTCCACATCGTTCTCCCATAGGTTGAATTCCCAAATCAACACCCAACAAGAAAATTGTAAGCCCTACAATCAGTAAAATTCCACCGATTACAAAACGAACCAACAAAAGCTTGTCCAACGGAACAACAGTAAATCCTAAAAGCAAGACAATTAGCATTATAGGAATTACAGAAACAGCTGTTTCCTTAAGCTTGGTTAAAATGTTCACTTAAGTCTCCATTTAAAAATTAATCTTTATTTATAGCAATTCCAACCTTTAGATTCTATACCGTTTACCCATGCCAAAGCGTATTTTTTTGCTCCTTCAAGGTCATGATCACGATAATTTCCACATTCTTTTTCAGTAGCTGCAGGAACAACTTTATTCCAAACTGCAACTTTTTTTAATACATTTAAAAGATGCTTTGCAATAAATTCTTCATCTACATCGCCAAAAACTGTAAAGTAAAATCCTGTACGGCAACCCATTGGCGAAAAATCGATTACGCCGTCAATTTCGTCACGAATGTATTCTGCAACTAAATGCTCAAGCGTGTGAATTGCTCCTGTTGTCATAAATTCTTTATTAGGTTGCGTAAAACGAATATCAAACTTTGTTACAACATCGCCTTTTTGACCAACTTTTTTTGAAGCAAGCCTTACAAAAGGTGCCGTAACCTTTGTATGATCCAAATTAAAACTATCTACCTTATAATGCCCTTCCGTATGTTCCATAATTCCTCCCATAAAATTTTCAAGCATTTCTATTACAACTTTTGCACTTTCTTGTGCCGCAACAGACTCATTAAAAGAATACGTTGCCTCAACGCTTTCGTCAGCCATATCAGAAATGCATCGCAAGATTAAATAAGGTACTTTGTTTAAAAAACACGCATGTGCAATTGCAGCCCCTTCCATTTCCACGCAAAGTGGCGAACAGATTTTTTTTATGTATTCTTTTTTTTCTTTGTCTGCAATAAATTGGTCGCCGGTTGCAATTCTTCCTGCAAGAATTTTTCTACCGTCAACAGAATTTGTTTTTTCAAAAGCAAGTTCTGCTTTTTTTATAAGATTTTCATCTGCTTTGAATTCACTTATTTTCATGCCAGGAATTTGCGTTGGTTTATATCCAAACAAAACTGCATCCATATCGTGATAAACAGCATCTGTTGAAGCAACCATGTCAAAAATCTTTAAGTTACCGCCTAAAGCACCAGCAATTCCTGTATTTATAATGTGAGTTACATCAAACTGAAGAATAAGGCGTTGTGCACAAAGGGCTGCATTCACTTTTCCTATTCCGCTTTTTACAACAACAACTTCTGTGTTATTTATAGTTCCTGCATAAAAAACTAATTCACCAGCACAAATCTTTTTTACATTTCCAGAAGATTCCATTTTTTCTATTAAAATAGAAACTTCTTCTTCCATTGCTCCAATAATTCCAACTTTAGCCATAATTTCCTCAAGATGATTTTTTTTCTTTTACAGTAACAACAATAAATGAAATTAAAAGCATAATTCCGCAAACTACAACTGCAGCATCTGCCACGTTGAATGTTGGCCAACGTTCCATTCCAAAAATTCCAAAGAATTTTACATCTATAAAATCAACAACTCCTTCGGCTCTGAAAAAACGGTCAATTATGTTTCCGATTCCGCCACCAATTCCGCAAATTGCCCAACGCTGAACATTTGTAAAAGTTTTATTGCGAAAATACACTGCAACTACCAAACCAATAACAATCAAAGGAACAATTCCAAAACAAAGGCGACGAATAACTAAAGGCCAGGAATAGCCCATGCTAAATGCAACACCAGTATTTGCAACGTGAATTATCCTTAAAAATCCATTAAGAAAAGAATAACCTATCGTATTTTGCGGAATTGCATGAACAATCATCGCTTTTGTTATTTGATCAGCAAGAATTACAATTACTGTAAGAATAAAAGGAATCCAATATTTTTTGTCGTATTTCATAATTTCCTCAATAATTTTTGGTTTAATTAAATTTATTAAAGTCCAGTTGGAATATCAATAAAAATTGTTTCCAAACCAAGTTCTTTTTCTACTTTTTGTTTAATCAAATTTACCCCTACGGTTTCTGTTTGATAATGACCGGCGGCAATAACGTTTATTTTATTTTCTTTTATATAATGAAAAAGCTGATGTTCAACTTCTCCAGTTATAAATGCGTCTAATCCAGCATCAACAGCCTGAATGTAATCTTCTCCTCCTCCACCAGAAATTATTCCAACAGTTTCTATTTGATTTTTTCCAAACGGAAAAACCGCATTTGGCTTTTCATCAGGCAAAAGCACATTCTGAACCAATTCTTCTATTGAAAGAGGTTTTTTAAGCCTGCCTTTTACTCCTGTAGACATACCTTTCCAAATTCCAAAACTTTGAATATCTTTTAATTTAAGGCGTTCTGCCAAACCATAATTGTTTCCATAAGGAAAATTTGCATCAAGCGGAATATGACACGCGTAAAGAGCAAGATCATTACTCAAAAACGCTGAATATCGATGGTACGTATGCCCAACAATAGGGTCGCAACCACCCCAAAAAAGCCCATGATGCACAAAAAGAAGTTGAGCCCCTGCATGAGCAGCTTCAAGTGCAGACTGTTCGCAAGCGTCTACTGCAAAGGCAATTTTAGTTATCTGCTTTGAATTTGGTTGACTGTTTTGTATTTGAATTCCGTTTCTTGAAGGATCTGACGGATAATCTTCAATTTTCAAGAAAGCTCTAAAATATTTGTCTAACTCATTTAATGTCATCGTTTTTTCCTTCTAATAATTCAGTTTTTTTTGATATATTTTCAATTTTTTCTTCTGTTGCCGCTGCAATTAAAGAAACATTTTTTAATTTTGAATCTTTCCTGAATCCCAAGCAAAATGCCACAAATGGGTCTGTTTGTTCAACAAATCCGTATCCTTTGGTTTGATATTCTGCAAAGTCGCACAAGTTTATAATTCCGCCAACTTTTTGGGAATTCAATTTATAAAAATCTTGAACTGCATTTTCTGACATCCAATCGCTAATTATAAAAATTGAATTTGATTTTTCTTGTAAATTCTCATCATTTTCTTCATTTCTTAAATTTGAAATAAAATTAAAGATTGCATTACATTCAATTCCTGAATTATAAGTGTAAAATTCCTTTTCGGATTCAAAGCGTTCCTTATTAAAAAGACTTTTATAAACCAAAAATGCTCGCCTTAAAAAACGTAAATCGCCAACAGAATGTAACCATTTTAAATCTTTAGAATAAAAATCGGCAGAATAAACTGTATATCCTTTTTGGACAAGGCTAAAAATATATGGTTCGTAATTAAAAGTGTCTGCACGTTTGTCGGCAATTAAAATAATTGTTTCGGGTTTTGCAATTTCTTTGTTTTCTGGCTTATAGATTTTTACTTCGCCACAAGATTTTTCAAAATACTTTGCAATTTCAATATTATTTAGCAAATTTCCAGTAACTCGGAATTTTTGTTCGACCACTTTAAAAGAAGATGGCAACATTCGTGATGGCATGAATACAAAAATGAGTACAATTTCTGCTACGGCAAGAATAAGAGTAAAAACAGCCCCAAATTTAAAAGCAATACTGTAGTAATCAACGTAAAGCCCCGAAGAAAACCTAAGCAAGGCTCTAAAATTTATAATAGAACAAAAAAGCGAAATAAAAAGCAAAATAGCAGAAAAAACATCTATTCCCCAAGCAAAAATCTGTAACAAACACAAAACAAAACTTATTGGAGCTAAAATTGTAAGAGAATCAACCTTTCCGTATCGAAGAAAAAAAATTCGAGCACAGTTTGCCGTTATTAAAAATAAAATCAAAAGTTCGCCAAAAACAGAAATTCCCATGGAATAATTTTACTTTAAATTAGCGTTATCTTCAATTAAGAAAAATATATAATGAATTAAACTTTGGCAAATTAACTAGTATAAATGGCGAGTTTTTATAAATTTAAAAAAAACGCTTTCAGCGAATTTCCAATTTGTTCAGACGGTTGTGCTCTCACCTTCGTTTGAATTGGTTTGGGTTGCTGTGCAACCTTAATTGTTCTTATCGCACAAAATCTTCACAAATTGTAAATTCGCTTACGCTTTTGTTCTTTTTCCTAAAAACTCAAAAATTAGGCTAAAAGAAAATCTTTTAATTCTTGCACGGAATTTACAGTAAAATCCGTACCTGCACTTTCAACTTCACTGCGAGTTCCGTATCCATAAAGAACAGAAACAACTTGTATTCCATTTTTATGAGCACCAACTACATCGTTTTTGCGGTCGCCAACCATTAAAATTCTAGAAGAATCTTCTTTTTTAAGATGACAACATTCCATTGTATAGGCAATAACTTCTGCCTTGTCTGTACGAGTTTCATCCATACGACTTCCACAAATACAGTCAAAAAAGGCATCGAGCTTAAAATGTCCAAGTATTTGTTTTGCAAATTTTTCTGGTTTTGAAGTTGCAACCACATTGTGACGGTTAGATTTTTTTAACTGTTCAAGAAGATTTGGAATTCCTTCATAAACTTTATTTTCAAAAAGTCCTTTTGTTGAAAAGTATTCTCTAAAAATTTTAACAGCAGTTTCATAATCTTCTTGATTCATTCCCAAAGATTTTTGAAACGTATCCTGTAAAGAAGGACCTATAAAACTACGAAGTTCGTTTTCTGTTTTTGAAATGTTAAAATAATTTAAAGCCAATTTTAACGAATTTATAATTCCTTCCTGACTGTCTGTAAGAGTGCCATCTAAATCAAAAAAAATATAATCTTTCATAGGCAAATTTAATAAAATTACAAAACGAATTCTTCAAGAAAATCGGCAATTCCATCTTCATCATTTGATTTTCGAGTGATATATTTTGCCGCATTTTTTATGTAGTCCAAGCCATTTATCATAGCAATTCCGTATTCGCACTGTTTTATCATGGATTCATCATTCATACTGTCACCAAAAGCCATTGTTTGTTCTTTTGGAATTCCTAGATATTTTGCTAACCACAAAACAGAAGAACCTTTTCCACAACCAAAAGGCATTACTTCCAAAAAATACGGTTTTGAAATAAAAACATCTGCCCGCCCTGCAAGTTGCTCTTTTAAAAATGGAAGAAACTTTGCAACATCACTAGGTTCGGCTGGAACGACCATTTTTGGATGCCCTTGTTTTAAAAAACTTGGAAAATCTTTTTCAATTTTTAAGCGAAGTTTGCACATTTGAGCATCAAGTTGCGTCCAAGCATTGTCTTCAGAAGCATAAATTGTAGAAGGGTCGTAAACTTGTGCTGGCAAGCCACGTTTTTTTGCTTCTTCATAAACAAATTGCAAAATGTCGCCACTTATTTTTTCAGAATAAATTGACATTCGCGTATGAAGATCAAAAATGCTAGCTCCATTTATTCCGATTAAATATCTTCCTTGTTGACTTCCTGCAATATCTAAAGCTCGCACATAAGGCAAAATTGCATTTTCTGCACGTCCAGAACACAAAACTATGTATATTCCTTTTGAAGCCGCTTTTTGCAAAGTATACAAAGTTCTTGGCGAAATCTTTAGACTGCTATTTAAAAGCGTATCATCTAAATCCAATGCAATAATTTTAACATTTAATTTTTCTGTAGGAAGCTTCATAAAATGCATTATACATAACGGTAAAAACAAGGTCAAATAAACACGGTTATGCTCGCGCTTCGTTTGATTTTTTTGTGTGTGGGAAAGGAAAAAAAGAGAGAAATGTTCTAAAAATTGAAAATACGATGAGCGAGTTGTCGAAACCATGCATTTAGGCAAACATACATTTTCTTTAATTGAGCAAATGCACGCTATACGCTATAATAATCTGTTATGCAGTTGGATAATCCTTTAATTGTTCAGGGAGACAGAACTTTACTTTTAGATGTTCACGCGCCATTAGCAAATGAATGTAGAAACGAATTGATTCCTTTTGCCGAACTGGAACGTTCCCCGGAACACTTACATACATACAGACTAACCCCTCTTTCTTTGTGGAACGCTAGTAGCGTTGGATTTTGTGTAGAAAATGCAATTTCCGTTCTAAATAAATACGCTCGTTATGAAGTTCCTCAATCCGTAACGGTTTGGATAAAAGAAACTGCCGAAAGATTTGGAAAATTACGACTTGTTTCTGGGCCAGAAGAAGAAATTCCTTTAAAAACTTTAGATATTCTTGAAAATAAGGCAGAAATAAAAACCATAAAAGAGCAGTATCTTTATCTTGTAACAAATTCTGAACCGGTTTACTTAGAAATAAAGGCAAATCCTGCTTTGCAAAAACTGCTTACAGTTTGCGAATACGATTCAAACTCAGTTGCTCCAGGATTGCGTCAAAATCTAACTGAAAAAGAAAAAAAGTTCTGTTTTAAACTAAAAATGACTGATCGCGGAACTATAAAGCAAGAACTTTTAAAAATTCTTTGGCCAGTAAAAGATGATGTTCCTCTTGTTGACGGCGAACCTTTAGATTTTTCTTTAAAAGAAACCACAAAAAGTGGCAAACCATTTGTTATTCGAAAATATCAAGAAGAAGCCGCAAATGCTCTTATTGGAAATAAAGGTCCTGGAACAGGTTTTGGAACAATTGTTCTTCCTTGTGGAGCTGGAAAAACAATTGTTGGCATGAAAATTATGGATCTTTTAAAAACAAGCACACTCATTGTAACCACAAACATTTCTGCCGTTCATCAATGGATTCAAGAACTTTTAGACAAAACAAACCTTACGCAAGAACAAATTGCCGAATACACTGGCGAAAACAAAACTATAAAACCTGTTACGGTTGCAACATATCAAATTCTTACCTGGCGACCAGACAAAACTGGTCCTTATCCGCATTTTTCACTTTTTAGCCAACGCCACTGGGGACTTATAATATACGATGAAGTTCACATGCTTCCTGCTCCTGTTTTTAGAGTTGTTGCAGAACTTCAAACCGTTCGTCGCGTAGGACTTACAGCAACTCTTGTTCGCGAAGATGGATGTGAAGGTTACGTTTTTAGTCTTGTTGGACCAAAACGCTACGATGTTCCTTGGAAAGAACTTGAACACTGCGGCTGGATTGCCAATGCAGAATGTATTGAAATCCGCCTAGACTTACCAGAAAAAACTCAAATCGAATATGCGGTTGCACAACCTCGTTTAAAACACAGAATTGCAAGCGAAAATCCTACAAAATATTCTGTTGTGCAGCAAATTGTAAATCGTTTTCCGCAAGACAAAATTTTGGTCATTGGTCAATACATCGACCAATTGCAAGAACTTTCCAAAATTCTTCAAGCCCCGATTATCACAGGAAAAACACCAAACATCGAACGCGACAAAATTTACAAAGAATTCCGCGAAGGCAAACTTCACGTTTTAGTTGTTTCAAAAGTTGCCAATTTTGCAATAGACTTGCCAGACGCTTCAATTGCAATTCAAGTTAGCGGAACTTTTGGCAGTCGTCAAGAAGAAGCACAACGACTGGGTCGCATTCTACGCCCAAAAGAACGCACTTCAAGATTTTTCACGCTTATAACCCGCAACACAGTTGAAGAAGATTTTGGTTCAAACAGGCAAAAATTTTTAGCAGAACAAGGATATTCCTACCGAATAATCCGTTATTCTCAGGAACAAGACTTAAATGAACTGGATTCTTGTACAACTTCGCAGGTAAGATAAAAACATCCGAAAATGTCGTCAGTTTTTATCTTTATAAAGTTTGCCTGGTAAACTTTCTTATGGGAGAAAATATGCTAAATGAACCAAAAACACAGGATTCAAAAGTACAAAAGATAATCCAATGGCGAGAAAGCATGGAAACTCTTCCCGACGAACGCTTTTTTGAAATAATGCGCGTTTATCTTGGAGAAATTCGCACACCTTTTAACAAGCAAAATCTAATTGAAAAACTAAGTTCTATTTTTAGAAAAGAACAAAACAAAAACACAATTTTAAGTTATCTTTCTGATTTTGACACAAAAGTGATTTCTATAATTTCTTATGCACAAGATTTAGAACGTACTTCCCTAATCGACTTTTTTAAATCTGAATATACAATTTCTGAAATTTATGCGGAACTTTTGAATTTAACCGAACGTCTAATTATTTGGACTTATTCAAATCCAGAAACAAAAAAACAAGAATTAAGAATAAATCCTCTTTTGGAAGACATTTTAATTCCTATTTGCAACGTGCAAAATCTTTTGCCAAAAGCAACCTACGCAGAACGCTTTTACGACAGTTCTTTTCAAATTTCGCCGCTTTTTATTGCGTCTTTTGTTTCTTATATTTATGAAAATCCAGAAATGTGTCGCAATTCTTTTGCCTTTAAAAAGAAGAATTCCGAACAACTTGAAACAATTTTTCCGGAAAAACAAAAATGCCTTGAAACTTTGCTAAAAGCATTTTCAAATTTAGGTCTTATAAAACAAGACGAAAAAGGAATTTTTGTTGATGAAAACGCTTTTTTGGCATTTTCAAAACTTGAACATTTTAAACAATGTGCTTTTCTTTCTGTTGCAGGCGCAGTCCGACTTAGCCGAGAAAACCTTCGCAGGCAAGCACAACTACTTTTAGACGTTGCAAGTTCCATTCCTAAAGAAGGATTTTCAAAAACTTCCATAATGCGCATGGCTTTTTTACTTAACAACAAAAAAAATGCCTCTTCGGATTTTTCTACGCAAGGAAGATTCAGCAGAATAATGCAAAGCTATCACAGCAAGAACGAAAACCTTGATTACAATTCCGACATTTTTGAAAATATTTTTGAATGTGCAACAACTTTTGGAATCTTCACAAAAAGCGGAAAATCTGAAAATAAAGAAGAATTTTTTTGCACTGCAAAAAGTTTTTTACAAAATGAAAATATTTCTTCCAGTCCACAAAAAGGATTAGTGAACATAAATGCAGGAACAAGCATTACAATTCTTCCAGGTTTAACTTTAAAAGAACTAATGCCTTTAATCCTTTTTATGAATATAAAAAATTGCAGTACAGTTTCTGAATTCGAAATAACAAAAAATTCAATAAGCCGGGCTTTTAATAAAAATTATTCTTCCCCAAAAATTACTCAACTTCTTGAAGAATTTAGCTTGTACAAAATTCCACAAAGTCTTGCTATGAATATTGAAGAATGGCAAAACACGTACTCTTCAACAATGCTTTTTAGCGGTTTTGTTTTAAAAGTAAACGAAAAAAATGAAATTTTAGTGGAAAACAACCCCAAATTAAAAGAGCACATTTTTCTAAAACTTGCTCCAGGAATTTTTCTTTTAGATTCTCAAGCGCAAGATGATGCAATTGCACTTTTAAAATCTTCGGGAATAGAATTTATTGGCAATATAAAAACTGCTTTGCCACCGCGTCAAATTACAGAAATGCCACTTTTAAGAAGTGGTAAAAACGATTTTGAATTTTCCCCCGCCCAAAATCAAGAACAACTTATAAAAATGCGGCACGAAGCCAACGAAAAAAAAGATTCATTTATGAAAAAACTTGCACAAATGAATCTTTCTGACCAACAAAAAGAATGTTTAAAACTTAGAATTGACCGAAACATTATCTTAACAGAAGAACAACTTCGCCCAGAAACAGTTCGTCTTGAAATTCTTGAAGCAGATGGCATAAACTACAGCGGAAAAATTCATTTAATAGAAAATGCAATCTCAAAAGGCGACCTTATTGAAATTTCATTTCCAACGGAACTTAAATCTTCAAAAACAGAAGTTTTCTTGGGAAAACCAATTCTTTTATCAAAACAAACAAACGACACAATTTTAAAACTGCAACTTGAACAAACCCAAGAAATAAAATTCTTTTCGATAAGTAAAATTAGTCATGTAAAAATAATTCGAACTTCTGTTTTTGAAAATTAGATTTTTACAAACAGGTCGAATGTTGAGTTTTTTCATACATAATTGTAAAAAAAAAACGCTTTCAGCGAATTTCCAATTTGTTCAGACGGTTGTGCTCAAACTTCGTTTGGATTGGTTTGGGTTACTCCGTAACCTTAATCGTTCTTATCGCACAAAATCTTCACA
>SAMEA104315438__coassemble_908_pt1 | contig 15457 bp, 14 predicted proteins | sample SAMEA104315438__metabat2_high_PE_016 | metagenome-assembled genome bin SAMEA104315438 (sample SAMEA104315438) | gut metagenome | biome: Monkey gut; feature: monkey-associated habitat; material: faeces | place: China | collected 2013 | reverse complement strand
CGCCCATGTATTTTGCCGCACCTTCAGAAACCTGAATGATAGCAGGTGATTTTGCTTCCTGAATACCTGCAAGAATAGATTTTGTCCATTCAAGGTTATTTGTGTTGAATGCAGGAATTGCGTAGTGACCAGCGTGAGCTTTTTTTACCATTTCTACTGCTGAAACCAATGCCATTTTATGACCTCCAAAAATATTTCGTTAATCGTATAACTCATGACCTTACACGATTTTTTTGAAAATCCAAAAAGATTTTCATACTTTGTTATCCTATCACAAATTTTACCGATTGAATATCCTTTTTTGTAAAAGTTTTAATTCATACTTAGATAGGTTGAAAGGTGATTTTTTAGAAAATGAATAAAAGCGTAAGCGAATCTTCACAAATTGCAAATTCTCTGAAAGCGTTTTTTTTCACAGTTTTAAAAAACTTAACTTTCAATCTTGTAAACAATTTGACAAAGTATTGTTGTGTAAATATAATTAAATATACGTAATTATTTTTGCATTTATTCCGATAATGAATAAGAGGCATTCCCCCTAAATGTCGGAATGTAATATGTATAAAGGAGTTTTACATGAAAAAGGGCTTGAAAGTCTTTGTAAATCTAGCTCTTCTTTTTGTGCTTTGTATTCCGGCGTTTAGCCAGCCAAGTTCAAAAAGCCAAGAGATATTTTTGATTGACAATTTTGATGCCGAAACAGAATGGTCTTGGACAGTTAATGCTAGCCGTTTTGTAGCAGAAGGTTATCCAAAAATCAGTTATTTTAATGGTGTTCCAAATTCATTAAAGGTTTTAACAAAAAGTGATGTTGAGCCAAAAGTTTTGGGTGTAAAAGTTGCCTATAACCGAAAAGGTGATAACTGGATGGAAATATTCCCAGTAAAAGATGGACAAAACTACGAAATCCCACTTATTGGAAACGTTCAACAGATTGACTTTTGGGCTTGGGGTGCAAACTACCTTTACTACCTTGAAGTTTTAATTCGCGATGCAGACGGTCGTGTTCATGTTCTTCCTGCAGAAAATATGCGTTTTAATGGTTGGAAAAACATGATTGTTTCTATTCCTGGTTGGATAAATCAACATTCAAGACTTCGTTCTGGTCCAGAAAATCTTTCTTTTGTAGGATTTAGAGTTCGCTCTGATGCTGCAGAATATGTTGATGACTACACGATTTATTTTGACAACGTAAAATATATGACAAATTCACTTTCATACATTTACGATGGTTATGAACTTAAAGATTCTGATTTCAGTAATGCTGAACAGGGTTCTGTTGCTGGAAAAAACAACACTTCTTCGTCTTCGGAGGCTAAATAATGAAAAAATATTTTGCTGTAGCTTTAGTTGCTCTTTCAGCTGCTTGCATTTTTGCACAGAACAGCATTGTTGAAGGTCCGAATCCTGAAGTTGTAGGAAATGGCTCTGCAATGCAAGCTTTAAAAGAAGTTTCTCTTGATAAATTTGAACGAGAAGGTTCTTGGAATGTTCATATGTCTCCTGATTACGGTGTAATTTCTGCAAGAAGTTTTGATGGAAATCCTGCTATGAAAGAAATGCTTCCAGAAGATGTTGAGTCTGGAGTAGAAGATTCTAGAGTTCTTGGTGTAAAGGTAGAATTTTTCCGTCGTGGTGTAAATTCTTTCTATATCAATGCTCAGCGTCCTATTGCAATCGAAGGAATTACAAAGACTATTTCTCTTTGGGTTTGCGGACGAAATCAAGCACATAATCTTTACGTTCTTGTAGAAGATTATTTTGGTCGCAATTATGAACTTTACATGGGTTCTTTAGGATTTAGCGGTTGGAAAAAGTTGACTGCTGTTGTTCCTCCAAGTCCAGATAGCGAACACGGAATTGTTCAGCACAGTGCATATTATGGCGACAAACCTGGTCTTCGTATAATTGGATTTAGAGTTGATTGCGATCCTATGCTTGCACGCGGAACTTACTATATGTATATCGACGATTTGCGTTGTGTAACAGACCTTTACGATTTTATTAATCACGATACCGATGATATGGCAGATAACTGGTAATTTTTAATAAGTTTAATCTGTAAGCAAGAGCCGTCTTTTAGTTTTTTGCTATTAAGGCGGCTTTTTTATTTACAACAGAATACATTTTTGCTTTTCCTTTTTTTTCATGGCTTTCAATAATATTCATCTTTGTAAAAAGCCAAATCATAACTCCTGCTTCTTTTGGTTCTTTTAAGCCGATTTCATTTTTTATGGCGTTTTGAACATCTTTTACTGTAAAATTTTGAGGAATGTTTTTTGGAAGAAAATTTAAATAGTCGCTTGCGTGGGAAAAAGCTTTCGTTGAACTTATTTCTTTTAGTATTTTATTTGTTTTTAGCCAATTTTTTTTGAATCTTCTTTTTTTATTTGCAGATTGAACGTTTTCTTTTGTTCTTATTCTTTCTTCAATTGCTTTTATCATTACAACTTCTAAGCAAAAGTTTTTTTCTAAAAGAATTGAATAAATTCCTGTTAGCTGTTTAAAAAGTGAATAAAGATTTTCTTTTTTTGGACTTTTCCTTTTTGAGATTATTTCGCCATTTTCATCTTTTAAAAGAATGTATTTTTCAATTACTAAAGGATAAACCACTTTTATGGGCATTGATTTTTTTAAGGTGTCTTTTATTTTGGGAAGTAATTTTGCAAGATTTCCTGTTTGAATTTCAATTACTTTGTTTTTGCTTGTAACTATGTCGTAAATGTAGCCGTTTAAGTTTACTTCTGTTTTTGAGCCTTCTTCTAGCGAATAAAGTTTTTTTAAAGTTTTATGCAAAGAACTTTCATTGTAAGTGTTTATTCCCATATATAGCGTACCTATACAATGATATGCAGTTTTCGATATTTATAAAGATTTTTTATTATTTTCGGCATTATTTTATGTTGACTTTAGAAATTTTTTGTATAAAATAGTATTTAAGTGGGAAAAAGTGGTAAATAGTGGTAGGTAGTGGAATTGAATTTGCTTACGGGTGAGTACAAAAATACTTTGGACGAAAAAGGAAGAATATCTTTTCCTTCAAAACTTCGTTCGGCAATTGCAGGAAATACTCTTGTCTGCACCCAGGCAATGGATCATTGTCTATGGCTTTTTACGGTAGAAGAATGGGAAAAACTTTCCTCAAAACTGATGGAAAGTTCTTCTCCATTCAATGAACGAAACAGACTTGTTTTGCGAAGATTCATTGCACCTGCACAGGAAATTGAATTTGACAAGTCTGGTCGTATTTCAATTCCACAAAGTCTTCGAGAATATGCAAATCTTTCAAAAGATTGCGTGTTGCTTGGGGTAAATAAATATGTAGAATTGTGGGATTTGGATTCCTATAAATCTTATTTAACTCAAACAGAAGATTCTTTCCGCAGTGCTGCTGAAGAACTGAATGGAATAAAGTTTTAATAACGTAAGGGTGGGGAAAATTACGTGGAAATAATTCATACTCCGGTTTTGTTAGAGCCTTGTCTACAATATCTTAGTCCTCTTGGAGAAAAATATGAAAATTCCGCCTGGATGGTTGATTGCACTTTAGGTGAAGGCGGTCATTCAGAAGCTTTTCTTTCTAATTTCCCAACTCTTAATATTATTGGTATTGATGCAGATTCTGTTATTCAAAGTAGGGCAAAAGAACGCCTTGCACGTTTTGGTGATAGAATGCATTTTTATAACGGCTGGTTTAACGATTTTCATGAAAACTATCCAGCAGAATATCCGAAACCAGATCTTATTCTTTTTGATCTGGGGATTTCGGTGTTTCACTACGAGCGTTCGGGCAGAGGTTTTTCTTTTAGACATGATGAACCTTTAGATATGCGGCTTGACCCAAATTCCGAAAAAGAATCTGCTTTTGATATTGTAAACGGAATGAATGAAGTTGAGCTTGCAAATCTTATTTATCTTTATGGAGAAGAAAAACTTAGCCGACGAATTGCTCATGGAATTGTAGAAGCAAGAAATTGTGGAAAAATTGTTTCTTCAAAAGCTCTTGCAGATATAATTTACAATGTTGTTCCTGCAAATTATAGACATGGACCAATTCATCCTGCTACAAGAACTTTTCAAGCGTTACGAATTGCTGTAAATAGCGAACTTCGCCACATTCCAAATGCCATTCACAATGCGTTTAATAATTTGAATGTTGGCGGAAAACTTGGCGTAATAACTTTTCATTCGCTTGAAGACAGAATTGTAAAGACGTATTTTAAGAATCTTTCTAAACAGTGCGTTTGTCCTCCAGAAGTTGCTATTTGTAGATGTGGTGGAAAACCGTGTGCAGAACTTTTAACTAGAAAACCTGTTGGACCAACAGAACAGGAATGTGAAATAAATTCTCCTTCAAGAAGTGCAAAACTTAGAGTTGTGAGAAAATTGCGCAATGCAACGGATTTTCATCTTTTTGGGGTGGAGGGATTTTAATGAAAGAAAAAAATAAAGAGATGTTTTCGAAGATTATTCTTTGCGTTCTTGCATTTTTTATTCCACTTTTGCTTTTGGGATATTGTTTTCAAATAAGGCGTTACGCAGAACTTTCGCGTGAAATTTCTGAATTGGAAATAAAGCAGGAGCGTTTAGTTGAACAGAATAAAAAACTTGTAAGCGATATAAGTTTGCTTTCAAGTACAGATAGAATTGAAAAAATGGCAGAAGACGAATTGGGAATGCACAAAGCTGAAACAGAAGATATTGTACGCGTTGAAATTCCAGGAGAGAAAAAATGAATGAAGTGCTTGAAAATACAGAATCTTTAATGAGTTTAAAAGAACTTGTTTCTGCTGTTTGCGGAGTATTTGTTGGTTTTGCAAGGAGCGAAAAACAGTTCTATTTTTCTTCTGTTGTTACAGATAGCCGAAATGTTGTTCAAGGCTCTCTTTTTGTTCCTCTTGTTGGTCAAAACGAAGATGGACACAAATATATTCCGCAAGCAATTGAAAAAGGTGCTAGCGTTATTTTTGTAAAAAAATCTGTTTACGATTCAAATTCAGAAAAATACATGAATCTTGCAACTGAACATCCTTTAGTTGCGTTTATTGTTGTTGCAAACACCCTTTATGCACTTCAAGATGCAGCAATGGCTTATGTGGCTAAATTTCCAAATCTTATAAAAGTTGGAATTACAGGTTCAAGTGGAAAAACTACTACAAAAGAAATGGTTGTGGCAGTTTTAAAGCAAAAATATAACGTTGTTTATACGCAGGGAAATTTTAATTCAGAAACTGGGCTTCCTCTTTCTGTTTTTAACATAAGAAAAGAGCACGAAGTTGGCGTTTTTGAAATGGGAATGAATCGCAAAAATGAAATTGGCGAAATTGCTGCGGTTTTAAAACCTGAATATGCCCTAATTACAAACATAGGGACTGCTCATATTGGAATTTTAGGAAGTCGCAAAAATATTGCAATCGAAAAGCGAAAGATTTTTAAGTATATTTCAGAAAACGGAATTGCTTTTATTCCTAGCGATGATGATTTTGCAGATTTTTTAGCAGAGAACGTAAAAGGAAATGTTGTTCTTTATGGAGAAAATGTTTCTTCTAGCATAAGCGGAGCTACTTTTATTTGCGATAATGGTCTTAAAGGAACGGAATTTAGTCTTGACGGTTGCAAAATAAGTTTAAAAACTCCAGGACTTTACAATTATAGAAATGCACTTGGAGCTTGTGCTATAGGAAAAGCTTTGCAAGTTCCGGTTGATAAAATAAAATTCGCACTTGAAAATATTGATTCGGTTTTTGGGCGAATGGAAACCATGCCTTTAACTTTAAAAAACGGTATAAAAATAATGCTTATAAAAGATTGCTACAATGCCAATCCAGATTCGATGAAAAGCGTTTTGGAATTTTGTAGTTCATTGAAAAATGTAGAAAGCAAAATCTATGTTTTGGGGGATATGCTAGAACTTGGTGAAAAATCAGTTCAAGAGCATAAAAATTTAGTTTCCAAAGCGATTGAAACTAAACCTGCTTTTTTAGTTCTTGTTGGTGAAGAAATGAAAACCGGTTATCAAGTTGCATTGGATTGCGGTTTTCAAAATGTAAAGTATATTTCTTCTCATGATGATAAAGCTATGCAAGAAGCTGGAAATGCGGTTTTGAATCACGCAAAGGAAAATGGAGTTGTTCTTTTGAAAGCTTCTAGGGGAATTTCTCTTGAACGCATTGTAAAAGTTATTGCAAAAAATGGAGAAATTGATGAGTAGTTATAATTTTTTTGCAGAGCGTTCTTTTGAAAAGTATAAAAAAAGCGATTTAACTTTTTTGATTTCTGTAATTATTCTAACAGGTTTGGGAATTTTTACTTTATACTTTTGTTCACAAAATTATGCAATGAGAATTTTTAATGACTCTTTTTACTTTGTGCGACGGCAACTTATTTGCGTTTCTGTAGGAATAGTTGTTTTTTTATTTTTAGCTTTTCTTCCTATTGAATTGATAAAAAAGTCAATTCCAATAATATGTGGTGTAACTTTTTTATTTTGCGTGTTTACATTTATTCCTGCATTTTCTGTGGAAAAAAACGGTGCTCGAAGATGGCTAAAATTGCCGTTTAATTTTACGATTCAATCTTCTGAACTTGTTAAATTTACAATGATAATCTTTTTGGCAAATTTTTTTGATAAACAAGCATCTATTCCAAATCCAGAAGAGAGAAACGTTGCTTCTGGTGTGTTTGTAATGCTTGTTTTTGTGGGGCTTGTTCTTGGTCAAAAAGATTTTTCAACCTCGCTTTTTATTTTTTGTATCTGTTGTGCTTTTTTTTGGCTTTGCGGAATGAAAATAAAATGGGTTTGGGTCATTGGATTTTTAGGAATTATTTTTTCAATTTATTTTGTTTTGAGCGAAGAGTATCGCCTTGAGCGAATAATTGCATTTTTAAATCCAGATGAGCGACTGCAAACTTCAAATTATCAGAGTACGGCTGCAAAAAGGGCTATAAGTTCTGGCGGATTTTGGGGAGCTGGAATAGGAACCAGTTTGGTTCAAAGTAACAAAATTCCGGAAGTTCAATCTGACTACATTTTTGCAAGTTGGTCGGAAGCAATGGGCTTTTTTGGCGTTTTAGTTTATTTTTCAATTTTGAGTTTATTTGTTGTTAGAGGTGTAATAATTGCTTTGCGTTGTACAAATCGTTTTGCAGCGTTTGCTTCACTGGGATTTGTTTGTGTGATATTAATGCAATCGCTTATGAACTGTGCAGTTGTTTGCGGAGCTCTTCCTTCTACAGGAATCCCTTTGCCATTTTTTTCACTTGGGGGTTCTTCGATTATTGTAACTCTTGCAATGTGCGGTTTTATACTGAATTCTAGTCGAGCAAATACCGAAAATGAAACTGAAGTAAAGGTTTCTAATAACTACACAGAATTTACAAATATAGAAAGCCTTGATGATATAGTTGGAGAAATAAATATATGAGTGATTTAAGCATTAGATTTGAAAATTATGACGAAAGATTTTTTCAGTCTAGTTCAAAAAACGCAAGCGAAACTGAAAAAAAAGAAAAATCCGATGATAAAATTATAAAAGCCGTCAAAATCATCTTTGCAGTTCTTATTTCATGCATTGTTTTAGAATTTTGCTTTTATATGTTTATTCGACCAAGCCTTTCTGCTCCAAAAGTTTCTGTAAGTGGGCAAAGTTCTTACACTCCTTTGGAAATTGTTTCTATGTTAAAACCTATGAACGTAAAGAATTGGTTCGATTTTGACGTTGAATCTGCAGTTTCTATTCTTGCGAGCGTAAGCGGTTTTGATTCTGTAACTGTAAAAAAGAGTTTTCCAGATAAAATCTACATAAATATTGTTGAACGTGAGCCTGTAGCAATGACTTTTATAAACAATAATGGCAGAAGTGTTCCTGTTCAAATTGATAAAAGCGGAGTTATATTTCCAGAACGAATAAAAAAATCTTATTCGTCTTACATTCCTATTGTTTCAGGTCTTCCTATAGAACATCTTACAGAAGGAATGAGAATTCCTGCAAAATACAGAACACTTATTGACCAAATCTCTGTTATTCGAGGAATTTCTCAAAAATATTTTGCAGCAATTTCTGAAATTTGTGTTGTTCCAAAAGAATACGGAAACTATGAATTAGTTTTGATTCCTGCAGGTTCAAAAATAAAAGTTCTTACAGATCGCTCATTGAATGAAGACGCATTAAAGTATATGATGGTGGCACTTGATGTGGTAAACTCAATAGAACCAGATGTTTCTGAAATTGATTTGCGTTACGGTTCTGTTTCATACAGAAGAAAATGATTTAGAATTTGTTAAAAAAAACTAAAAACGTTTGAGTCAAGGTTTTGAACGTAAGCGAAACTTGATCAGACGTATTCTTGCCAAGGGGTAAAGTCTAAATGGTAGTAGGACTTGACATAGGAACTAGTTGCATAAGAGTTGCTATAGGCGATTATGACGAAAACGGAGTTTTTAGGATTTTTGGAACTTCTTCTGAAAAATCTATTGGTCTTAGAAACGGAAATATCGTCAACATAGAAGCAGCTTCTAACACCATTCGAAAAGCGATTGAAAACGCAGAACAAAATGCTGGCGTTGAAGTTTCGTCATGTTTTACAACGATTGGTGGCGACCAAATAGAAGGAATGAATGCAACTGGCAAAGTTGCTGTTTCAAAAAAAAGCAAATCTCAGCAAGAAATTGGACCTGATGACATTGCACGCGTAAAAGAATCTGCAACGGCTGTTCAAATGTCTTTAGACCGAGAAATGCTTCACGTAATTACGCAAGAATACATAGTTGATCACATTCACGGAATAAAAGACCCAATGCATAGACTTGGCGTTTGCCTTGAAGCTTCCGTTCATATAATAACGGCTTCTCTTACAGCAATAAAAAATATGGGTTTGTGTATAAATCGTGCTGGATATTCCGTTGACGGTGTTATGCTAAAAACCTTGGCGGCAACTCATACCGTTGTAAACGATGATGAATCAGAACTTGGCTCAATTGTAATAGATTTAGGTGCCGGAACTACAGATTTTTTAGTTCTTGTGCATGGAGCTCCTATTTGCACGGCTTCTATTCCTCTTGGTGGTAACATTGTAACAAACGATGTAGCTCAAGTTTTAGGCATTGGAATAAATGAAGCTGAACGAATAAAAGTTGAATCTGGAAGTTGTTGGGAAGAAAACGTTGATTCAAGACAAAAAGTTATAATAAATGGGGTTGGCGGTCAACCTCCTCGTGAAATTTTGCAATCTGAATTGTGCCAAATAATTGAACCTCGTATGGAAGAAATTTTTACGATGGTTATAAATAAAATCATGGAAAAAACAAATGTGACGCAACTTGCCGGAAACATAATTCTTACTGGTGGAGGAGCTCGCATGAACGGTATAATTGAACTTGTTCAAAGCGTTTTTCAAACTTCTGCAGTTAGAATTGGAACTCCAGAAAGGCTTGGCGGAATCGAAGAAGATTATTCTGGTCCAGAGTGGGATAGCGTTATTGGTCTTGTAAAGGCTTGCAAGGATAACAAAGTAAAAAAATCAAAAAAGAATAAAAAATCAGGGTTTTCAACTGGAAAAAAACAATCTGACTCAAAAGAAAATCCTGTTGTAAAATTCTTTAAATCTTTATTTTAGTAAGGTGGTGGGGAATGGAATACGAAGTAATCAGTAAAAATGGTTCTAATCTGGGGGAAGAAAGTCCTACTCATATAAAAGTTGTTGGCTGCGGTGGTGGTGGCGGAAATGCCGTAAACTGCATGATTGATGCCGAAATAAAAGGCGTTGATTTTGTAGCTTTAAATACAGACTTGCAAGCTCTAAAGCGTTCAAGGGCGGAATTTAAACTTCAAATTGGTCAAAAAATTTCTGGCGGTTTGGGAGCTGGCGGAAATCCAGAAGTAGGGGAAGAAGCTGCAAAGGAAGAAGAAGAAGCAATTCGCAATATACTAAAAGATTCCGACATGGTTTTTGTAACCGCAGGAATGGGTGGCGGAACTGGAACTGGATCTGCCCCTGTAGTTGCTCGTATAGCTCGTGAACTTGGTGCTCTTACTGTAGCAGTTGTTACAACTCCTTTTAATTTTGAAGGAAAGTTGAGAATGCTCCAAGCTGAAGAAGGAATAAAAAAACTGCGCAGTGCTGTTGATTCTTTGATTGTAATTCCAAATCAGCAGGTTTTTAAAGATATGGAAAAAAATCTTACTGTAAAAAGTGCTTTCCGCATTATTGACGATATTTTGCGTCAAGGTGTTCAAGGAATTTCAGATATTATTACAAAGCCTGGACTTGTAAACCGCGACTTTAACGATGTTGAATCTGTAATGAAAGGTCAAGGAGACGCTATTCTTGGAGTTGGTTTGGGCGAAGGCGAAAATCGTGCTGTTGAAGCGGCAACAGCTGCTATAAATAACAAACTGCTTGAAAACGTTCACATAGACGGAGCAAAAAATGTGCTTATCAATATTTGTGGAAACAGCGAAGTTGGAATGGCAGAATGTGATGAGATTGCAAATATTGTAACTGCAAGTGCAAATCCTGATGCAAAAGTACTTTGGGGGCAGGTTGAAGATGAATCTATGGAAGATAAAATTAGCGTAACTGTAATTGCAACTGGATTCAACAAAGATGTTTCATCAATAGAAACCGAAGAAAAAGTTTCAACACTTGCAGAAGAAAAAATTGTTGAAGATTCAAATCATATTTCTGTATCAGATTTTAATAAATTGCTTTCTGGAGAAAGTTCAAAAAAGGCAAACGATATGCCGGAACTTTTTGATGAAGATTCTTCTTTAAAAAATGATGCTTTGCCAGAAAATGTTCGTCCAAATCAGTATGGAACAATGAAGCCTAACGAAAAAATTAATCTTGATGACATAAATACTCCTGCAGTCTTTAGAAAAAAGAATGGATATTCAACAACAATTAATTTCAACAGAAAATAAAAATTCTTCAAACATAAAAATTGAGCAGTTTCTTTCTGGTTTTTATACGGATATTTTACTTGTAGAACGCCATAGCAAAGAAACTGCTCAAACTTATCGCCTTTGTGCAGAACTTTTTTTGCATTGGTGTGAATCTTCAAAAATAAAGCTTTCTGAAGTTTCTGTTCAAAATCTTATTTATTATTTTGCATGGAGAAAAACTTGCGGTTGTTCTTCTGTAACTCTTTCTAAAGATATTTCGGCGTTGCGTTCATTAGGAGCGTATTTGGTGCGAATTGGTATGTGGTCTGAAAATTTTGCATTGATGTTAGACCGTCCGCGTGGTGCAAGAACTTTGCCAAAGGTGCTTTCTGTTTCTCAGGTTGAAAAACTTCTTAATTCTATAGATGAATCAAACCCTATAGGACTTAGGGACAGTGCATTGTTTGAACTTATTTACTCTTGTGGACTTCGTATAAGCGAAGCTTGTTCGTTGCTTGTTCAAAATCTTCATTTGGAAGAGCACATAATTTTAGTTCGTGGAAAGGGCGATAAAGAACGCATTGTTCCTTTTGGGGAAGAAGCCGAACGAAAACTCAATCGCTATATTTCAGAAGCACGACCTATTCTTACTGGCGAAAAAATTGTTCCTCAGTTATTTGTAAATTACAAAGGTGAACCGATTAGTCGAAAAGGCGTTTGGAAAAAGTTTAAACAAATTGAAATGACTGCAGGAATTGATGCAAAAGTCCACACGTTGCGCCATTCTTTTGCAACCCATCTTCTTGCTGGTGGAGCAGATTTGCGTTCTGTGCAAGAACTTTTAGGTCATTCAAATTTAGCAACTACGCAAATTTACACTCATATCGAAGATAAACAGTTAGAAAGCCAGCATAAAAAATATTTTCCCGGACACGAAAATAAATCTTGTGAAAGGTGATGTTTTTATGAAATAGAATAAAGCGTAAGCGAATTTTTAATTTATAAAAAAAATCAACTTTTAACTTAAAAGTCTTTGCAATTTTTGATTTACTAGTTATATTATTTATATTGTGAAAAGTATTTTTCTATTCTTTTATATCTTTCATAGGGGAAATCTAAAGTGAAACAAAGAATTTTCTTATTTTTAGGACTTATTGCACTTCTTTTTTCTGTATCTGGTTGCAATTATTCAAATAAAAAATTGCTTCAAAATCGATTGGAAAATATGCAAAAAGCGTCAAAATCTCCAGTTTCTATTGAAGAAATAAAATCCGCTATTGGCAAGTACGATGAAGAATCTGCTGAAGTTTTGAAAAAAAATGCACAAGTTGGAATTTGGTACAAAATTTTAGGAACTCGCTACATCGACAAAAAAATGTACGGAGAAGCTCTTGAATGTTTTGAAAAGGCTTTAGAATACTATCCCGAAAATCCAAATCTTTACTATTACGTTGGTCGTTGTGCTGCTGCAATGAGCAGAACTGTTTTTGAAAACGATATGTATCGCGACCCTAAAAAAAGAGAAAACTACTTAAAGATGTGCGAAGATGCTTATATTCAGGCATTGCAGTTAGAGCCTCGATATTCTACAGTTTTATATTCGCTTGGAGTTTTGTACACTTATGGTGCAATTCCAGGAGAAATTGGTCTTAATGAGCCAGAAAAAGCAATTCCATATTTAATCCGCTTTTTAGACATTGAAACGCGTGATACTTCTGGAATGTTTGTTTTGGCAAGAGCTTATGCTGTTACAGAACAATACGAAAAATCTGTTGAAATGTACGATAAAATTATTTCTATAACAAAATCTGCACAAATAAAAGCTGATGCACAAGCTAACAAAAAACAGGTCTTAGATGCTTCTTATGGATTGTAAAAACAAAGAACCTCTTTTATTGATTTCTTTGGCTAGAATAACGTTTTTATCGCTTGCAGAAAAAATAAATTTACTGAAAAATCTTGACAGTTCTAACAACCTTGCGTTACTGTCTATAGAAGATATATCAAAGTATATAAATCGAAGCATAAAGGTTACTTCTTGGAACGGCAAAGAAAATCTACTTCATGCCCAAAAAGAACTTTCTATTCTTGAAAAAAAGAATATTGGTTGGCTTGCGTATTGGGAAGAAGATTATCCTGCATTGTTGCGAGAAATTCCAAATGCTCCTTTTTTGCTTTTTTACAGGGGAAATTCAAAAGTTCTTACGGCAGAAAAATCTGTTTCTGTTGTGGGAACAAGACGCATTTCTCCAGAATCAAAAATTGCTGCACAAAAATTTGCTTATGACGCTGTAAATGACAATTGCACTGTTGTAAGCGGGCTTGCCTATGGCGTTGATAGTGCCGCACATCGAGGTTGTATAAAAGCGTATTTTGATGCTATTGAAAGTTCTGTAAATGTTCCTAATGGAAAAACTGTTGCAGTGTTGCCTTGCGGTTGCGATACAATTGTTCCTACTACAAATGCAAATCTTGCTCAAAAAATACTTTCTTGTGGTGGTTGCATTGTTAGTGAATATGTTCCGGGAACGCCTGCACAAGCGTGGCGATTTGTTCAACGAAACAGAATAGTTGCAGCTCTTTCGCCTGCAACTGTAGTTATTCAAGCCCCTGTGGGCAGTGGAGCGTTGTTGACGGCAGGTTTTGCATTGGAATACAATAGAGATGTTGTGTTTCATTCTTCGGGATTTTGTGAAAATTCCCAAAAAATTGCGAGCTCTGTTTATGAAGATTTGAAAAAAAAGGTTCTTCAAAATCAAGCTTGCAATTCAAAATTGCAAAGTTCTTCTGAAATGTATCTTGAAGCAGGAGCTTCTGTTGTTGAAGATTATGCAGATTTTCAAAAATACATTTTAGAGCCACCGGGAATGCGCAAAGTAAAAACAGAACAAATGACTTTGTTTTAGAATAAAAAATACAGAACTATGAAATGTATTTTCTGTTAATAAGGAATAATTATGGCTGAAAAGAAAACTTCTGCAAAGAAAGAAAAGTCTTCTTCAAAAAAAACACAAACTTTGATAATTGTGGAATCTCCTGCAAAAGCTCACTCAATCGAAAAAATTCTTGGAACTGGTTATACTGTAAAAGCTAGTAAAGGTCATCTAATCGACCTTCCAAAATCAAGAATGGCAATAGATATTGAGCACAACTTTCAGCCAGAATACATAACTGTTCGAGGAAAAGCAAAACTTTTAAAAGAATTGCAAAAAGATGCAAAAAAAGTTGATAGAGTTTTTCTTGCTTCCGATAATGACCGCGAAGGAGAAGCTATTGCTTGGCATTTGAATAATGCTCTAAAAGATAAAACTGATGCACAAATAAGCAGAATTGTGTTTAACGAAATTACGCCTCTTGTAATAAGGGAAGCTGTAAAAAATCCTTGCCAAATTGCAGAAAGTAAAGTCAATGCTCAAAAAGCACGCAGAGTTTTGGATCGTCTTGTAGGTTATAACCTTAGTCCGCTTTTGTGGGCAAAAGTAAAAAATGGACTTTCTGCCGGCCGCGTTCAGTCGGTTGCTTTAAGGCTTATTTGCGAGCGCGAAAAAGAAGTTGAAGATTTTATTCCAGAAGAATATTGGACGCTTGATGCCGATTTTTCAAAAGGAAAAACAAAATTTTCCGCTCAGTTAGTAAAGTACAAAGGCGAAACGCCAGAATTAAAGTCAGAATCTGTTGTAAAAGACATTATTAAAAAAATTGAAAATTCTTCATGCGTTGTGTCTAATATAAAGCAGGTTGAAAAGACTGTAAAACCAAAACCACCATTTGAAACTTCTGAACTTCAACAAGCTGCCGCAAATAGATTAGGTTATACATCTCGCAAAACTATGCAAATTGCTCAGCAACTTTACGAAGGAATAAACATTGGTAGCAGTCGTGTAGGTCTTATTACATATATGCGAACCGATTCTGTTCGTATAAGCGAAACCGCCCTTGCCGATGTTCGAAAATGGATTGAAAAAAATTATCCATCTGAATTACCTGAGCAGCCAATTCACTACACTGTAGGAAAAAGTGCCCAAGATGCCCATGAAGGTATTCGTCCAACTTACACAGAATATACGCCAGATTCTGTAAAGGAATATCTTACTCGTGATCAACTTAGACTTTATACAATTATTTGGGAGCGGTTTGTTTCTAGCCAGATGAATAACGCAAAAACTACGACTACAAGCGTTGAAATTACCGCCGATGAAGCATTGTTCCGTGCCAGCGCTTCAAAAATTACTGAAAAAGGTTTTTATAGCGTTATAAAACTTCTTTCAAGCAAAGAAGACCGTTCTGGTAATTTACCTACTTTAAAAACAGGCGAAGTTATACAGACTAATGATTTTTACCCTAAGCAGCATTTTTCTCAAGGTCCTGCTCGTTACACAACTGCAAGCATTATAAAAACTCTTAAACAAAAAGGCTTGGGACGACCGGCTACTTATGATCCTATAATTTCTGTTCTTCTCGACAGATATTATGTTACTAGAGTTAATAATCAATTTGTTCCAACTCAACTTGGGCGCATTATCTGCAAAATTCTTGTAGAATCTTTTCCAGACGTAATCAACGAACATTTTACT
>SAMEA104315438__coassemble_906_pt1 | contig 15528 bp, 12 predicted proteins | sample SAMEA104315438__metabat2_high_PE_016 | metagenome-assembled genome bin SAMEA104315438 (sample SAMEA104315438) | gut metagenome | biome: Monkey gut; feature: monkey-associated habitat; material: faeces | place: China | collected 2013 | reverse complement strand
TGAAACGCGAGCACAACCGTCTGAACAAATTGGAAATTCGCTGAAAGCGTTTTTTACAATTATAAAAACTTAAATTTCAATCTATTACTTAAAATTTAGCTTTTCGTTGGCGAACGCGTTCAATGTCTTCGCAGAAAAGTTCTCGCAAGTCGTTGAGCCCAAGAGCCATCAACGCCATTCGGTCAATTCCAATTCCCCAAGCAAGAACAGGAGCGTCAATGCCCATTGCTTTTGTTACTTCTGGACGGAAAATTCCAGAACCGCCAAGTTCAAACCAGCCTAAAACTGGGTGTTTAATGTGAACTTCAACAGAAGGTTCTGTGAATGGGAAGTATCCAGGAACGTATTTTACTTCGGTTGCACCAGCAATTTCTGTTGCAAACATTTTCAAGAATCCTAAAAGAGTTCTTAAGTTTGCCTCTTCACCAATTACAATACCTTCTGTTTGATAAAAGTCGCTCAAGTGGGTTGCATCAACTTTGTCATAGCGGAAGCACCTTGCAATTCCAAAGTATTTTCCAGGAATTTCAGCTTTGTGTAATTGATGAGCCGAAAGAACTGTTCCTTGAGAACGCAAAATAAGTCGTCTTGTAAATTCTCGGTCAAAAGAATAATTCCAACCGCGGCTTCCAGAATCACCACCGTTTTCGTGAACCCTTGCAATATTTGAAAGATACGGTTCTTCAATTGATTTTGCGTGAGTTGGATTTTTGATTCGATATACATCGTGAATGTCGCGAGCAGCATGGAATTGAGGCATGAACAAAGCGTCTCCGTTCCAGAATTCAGTTTCTACAAGCGGACCGTCGAATTCTTGGAATCCAAGAGAACAAAGTTTGTCTTTTACAGATTCCAAAAACTGAACGTAAGGATTTGTTCTACCAGGAATAATTCTTGCTGGTTGTAAAGAAATGTTGTATGCACGGAAAGTTCCGTTTTTCCATTCTCCAGAAGAAAGCATTTTTGGAGTTATTTCGCCAATTTCGTTTCCTGTAATTCCTGCTTTTTTAAGTGCGTCTACGATTTTTTTTGCATCTGCTACGATTTTTCGAGTTACAGTTTCCCTTTCAATCATTTTAAAAGGAGAGTCGCTTGCTCCACGTTTTTTAGCAAGAGTTCCAATTACTTCTTGTTCTTTTTCCGAAAGTTGAGCCTTATCTAAAAGTCCGTTTTCGGCAGAACTTGCTTTTTTCAAAAGTGCAGAAGTAATTCCAACTCTTTCAGGAAGAGCCGCACCAGTCCATTCTGCCTTTTTTTCAGCATTCATTTTAAGAACGCCTTCTTTTGAGAGAGGTCCAAATGCACTTCCTATGTCTTTTTGTTCAACGCCAATTTCTTTTGCAAGATCAGGCAAAGCCAAAGCCCCTTTTTCTTTTAAGGTTGAAACCATTTTTTCTTCGATAGTTCCATTTTGAGCAATGTTGCGACCTGTTTCTGTAATTTCATAATAAGTATGAGGCGTTCTGCCAACTTCTTTTAAAAGATTCTTACCAGAAAGCCAAGAAAAAGCCTGATTTGCATGACCTTCTTTGTAATTAAGGTCTTTTATAAGTTTTTCGGAAGTAAGTTCATCCTTGTCCGAATATTTTAGCAACACTTTTATTTCAAGTGGGTGTAAATTTTTAATGATGTTTGAAATGTCCATTTTGTATTTTTACCTAATTTTTAAGACTATCGGATTAATTTTACGTGTGAAATTCTTTGTGCCCAATTTATTCCACGATCGTCTTTGAAAAAACGGTCTCTATCTTGTTCGATGTATCTGTAGTTCATATAGCCGTTTTGCTTGTCTTTTATAAAATCGCCAAGACAAGCTAAAATTGCATTCATTGCTTCACCCTGATCGTAGGTTGTATACATACTTGTGTAATAAATGCGGATTTCATCTACGCCAGGCATATACTCAATCTTAACTTTTGCAGTTTTGTCTACTGTATGTTGGTTTTCAGGAACAATAGTGCGAGTAGAAAGATCCATTTTTGAATTTTCTGTAGTAAAATCAGAATTTGCTGATTGTGCAAAAACAGAGCCAAAAACTAAAAATAATGAAATGAAAGAGATAAAAACCTTTTTCATAGTAATCCCCCATGTAAATTGGTACATTTTTAGAATTGAGTGTACTTTATTATTCTATCCGTTTCCAAAAAAAAATCAAGTTCTACTATATATTGCCCTTCACTTATCCCGATTTTTGGCTCTTTTGTTATTATGAGTTTGCCGTCAATTTCTTTGGGCTTGTTTTTAATTATTTCTCTGTAGTAATTTCTTATGGCGTTTTTTGCAGCTTCGTTTGCGGCTTTTTCAATTCCTTCAAAACCTAGCGAAACGGGAGCTTTTCCTCTGCCTTGAGTTTTTTTTGTGTTTATGGTGTTCCAAGCTTTAAAACTCCAAATCATTTGAGGTGTTCTGTAAAATTCCACCCAAGAATGCATAAAATTGTCTTGAATCCAAGGAGTTTTGTAAACTATAGGATTTTTTTCAAAGTCGATTTTTTCAATTTCTTCAAGTTCAAAGAATTCTAAAACTCTTCGCATTTTGTCGTAAGGTGTGTAGGTAAAATTCCAACCATAAACCATTGCGTTTATAAGAAAAGGTGCTGTTTTTTGCAATTTTTTTATAGGAAAATCAAATTGTTTAGAAGAAATATCAGCCGCTTCTTTTGACTCTGGGTAGGCATCTAGTTCTGCCCAAAGGTGAATGCGAATGTTTTTTTCATAATCTAAAGTTTGACAAAAAGCACAAATTCCGTTTAGAAAAATAAAGACGGCTAAAAAAAACGAAGTTCCAAAGCGAGATTTTTTTTGCATAAATTAGTCTTCGTCAATGTCTGTTACTAGCGAAGGTGGAGCATAGGTTACTCTATTGCGTCCGTTGTGTTTAGACATATAAAGTCCTTGATCGGCCTGATTTACAAGTTTTTTTGGCACGGTAACAGGATTTGTTTCCACATTAAAAACGGCAACTCCGCAAGAAATTGTAACTTTCATGCGCTGTTCATTGTAAATAAAATCGTAGTTGGCAATGCAAGAACGAATTCTTTCTGCAATTGAAACTGCATCTTCTTTTTTGGTGTCGTTTAGCAAAACTGTAAATTCTTCACCACCGTATCGGCTAGCAAGGTCAGATTCTCTAAGGTTTGATTTTATAAGAGCCGCTACTTGTTTTAGAACGTAGTCGCCACATTCATGTCCATAAGTGTCGTTAAAGTGTTTAAAAAAGTCTATGTCGAACATCAAAACAGAAAGCGGAAGATTTTCTGCCATTGCAATGTCGAGTTTTTCCGAAAGCACATTAAAGAAAAAGTATTTCAACTTTAATTGGGTCATCATGTCGGTAGAAGAGCGTTCAATTAAGGTTGTGTTGTTTATAGAAATTGCCGCAAGAGAGGCAATGTTTAGAATTTGGTCTTTTTCGTAATCGTTGTAGGCTGTATCTTGGTCAGGTTCAAAAGAAAATCGTTCTCCCAGATACAAAATTCCGTTTATGTGATTTTTTTGAATCAAAGGAATTATAAGAGAAATGTTTAAGGAATCTAACATTTTTAGCGAATCGCTTTTTTCGCATTTGCTAGCAAGGTATTCCATTGAAACAGGTCTTTTTTCTTCGGATAAAATTGAAACTATAGGATCTGAAAAATCTATGTGGTAGTTTTCAATATCATTAGAAAGAAGACTTTGAGATGTTTTTAGTTCAAATATGTCGGATTTTAGAAAATCTAGTACAAAAATTCCTGCGGTTGAAACTCGCATTTGAGCCATACAAGAAAATACAATTGATTCAAGAAGTTGAGCACCATCTAAAGTTGATGAGAATGATTTAGAAATGTCTAATAACTGTTCAAGATCGTAAATGCGCTTTTCGTAATAAGCTGTGACTTCTTGAAGATTTTTTTCGTTTGGTTTATTTTCTTCTTTCATTTTGTCCAAAAAACTCTATGCCGTGATTATAGCATAGTTCTTCATAATTTTAAAGAAAATTTCCCATTTTGGATATTGATTTTCTAACAAGTCAGTGCTGTCTCTGTTTCTTGAAGACATCATAAGAACTTTTAAGTTGGAAATGTTTTCGCTTGTAGGCTTTTTTGCGTCTTGCAAAAGCTGGTCAACGTGTTTGCTAAGTGTATTTAGTATCTGAACTTGTGAAGAAATAAGTTTGCTAGCTTCTACGTTAACTTCGTTTATCATTTGTTCAAGTTTTTTGAAAAAATCTGGATCATTGTGGCTGTCGCGCATATAGCCTTCAATGTGCGTTATGTCGAACTTTTTGTCTTTGTCAAAAGAATCCTCAAAAGCTTTTATTATGTCGGAACATTCAATTGCTGCGTAAATGTCCGAAGAAAATTCAGTTTTAAAAGTTGGATTATTGAAAAATCCTTCGATTACTAAGTCGTTTAGCAAAGATTTTATTGATTCTGTTAAATATGTTGCGGTAAAAGTTTTAAGAATTTGTACTGGAAGAGTCCAAATAAATGAAAGCCCAGTTTCCTTTGTAAGTTTTTTATTAAAGTCGCTGTTGTAACCTTTTACGTTTAAAAGCATTGAAGAACCAAAAAGCATTGAAAGTTCGCTGCGAATATTGATGTCTTTTAGTTCCGTTTTAATTCTTTGCTCGTCTACTTTGAATCTTCCTTGAAGCATTTCCATAAAATCTTTTCGTGCAGAACCCGAATATTTTGCAGATTTTGGTTCGTAAGATATGTCGGACTTTGCATATTGAATAAGCAAACGTAGTTTTTCTGTTGAAATTACGTGGTGAGTAATCCAAGCAATCTTTTTTAAGTTTTCTTCAATTTCTTCGGATTCTATTGACTTTGAATTTGAAACAGTTTTTAGTTGTGCAAGTGCTATTAAAGCATTTAAAGTTCCAGAAGTAAGATTTAAGTCTTTTAATTGAAAATAAATGTCTTCCAAAATGTTTGTAACTTGCGAAACCGGAAGTTCCTTATACGAAGGTTGATAGTGAATGTTTGCTGCCATGAATTCTGGATCAAAAATTTGCAAAGCAGTTACAAAATTAAAACGGCAAAAATCTGCAAGTTGGTGAAGTGTTTCAATTTCTTTATCGATTTGTTTGAATGTGTCGGAATTTAGTTCGTGGATTATTCTTTCAAGTTTTTTGCGTTGAATGTCGTAAAGTTGAGAAGTTGTCATGCTTGAAGGCGTTGTAAGTTCTTTTTTTCTTTCTTCATAGGAAAGGGATTCAATCATTTTTTGGTATTCTGCAGAAAATCCTGTTATTACAAGTTGTGCTTCAAATCTTTTGTTTCTAGGAATGTCAGAACTTGTTATTGTTGAGTCAAGAAGATTGTTTAAAGGTTTTGTATTTATATAGAGGATTCTTAACGCTTCTGCAAAATTTGGCAGTAGTTTTCCGTTTTTAAAAATTGCAGGTTCGTAATATTTGAGTTCGTTTTCAAGCTTTTTCATTTGAAGTTTTTTTTGCACTTCAGGGGAATTGCGGTTGAACAGTGATTCAAAAAAATCCGATATGGCTTGTAAGAAACTCATAATCTAATTTTAATAAGAAAAAAATATTTTTACAATATAAGGTTTGCTTCGTGAAATAGCCAAAAATTCCAGTTTTTATTCATTTTCCTAAAAACTTGAAAATTGGTTAAATATTTGGCGGTAATCTTCAATTGAAGAAGCGTGAATTATTTTTGTGCGCAATTCAGCTCCGCCGTGTATTCCTTTTGAATATGCACAAAAACGTTTTCGCATTTCGCGACACGCAGGAAATTCTCCAACGTCTTTAGCAAGCATTTCAAGTTCTTTAAAACCTGTTTTTATTTTTTCTTCAAGAGGAACATCATTGTAAGAGCCTGTTTTTAGTAACTGAATTGTTTTTGAAAAAATAAAAGGATTTCCCATAGCTCCACGAGCGAACATTACAGCATCGCAACCAGTTTGTTCCAGCATCGCCTTTGCATCTTCGGGGTTAAATAAGTCGCCACTTCCAAAAATGGGAATTCTTCCTTGTGCGAGTTTTACTAGTTGTGCAAGTTTATTCCAATCGGATTTTCCTTCATACCCTTGTGCACGCGTTCTAGGATGCATAGTTATAGCGTCGGCACCGGCTGCCATTGCGTTTTCTGCTGCTTCTACAAAAGTTATGCTTTGTTCGTCCCAACCAGAGCGTATTTTTACAGTTACTGCGGCTTTTCCGTTTGTAGCTTTTTTTACCGCGGCAACAATTTTTCCAAGTTGTGTTGGATTTTTTGTTAGCGAAGAACCTGCTCCTGTTTTTACGATTTTAGGAACTGGGCAACCACAGTTTATGTCTATACATTCGCAGTTTGTTTTTTCAAGAACGATATTTGCCGCTTGCGACATTATACTTTCGTCCCCTCCAAAAATCTGAACGGCATAGGCTTTTTCGTTGTTCGCTCGTTTCATTAAAGTTTCTGTTTTGATGTTTTTTCGAACTAAGGCTTCGGCACTTACCATTTCTGTATAAGTAAAAGAAGCCCCGTGTTCTATACATATTGAACGAAACGAGCGGTCGCTGTAGCCTGCAACTGGAGCAAGAAATAAATTTCCGTCAAGTTTTAAAGATGCAATTTCAACTGGGTGATACAGCATTTTATTCTGGAAGTTTGAAAACTTTGCAACTGTTTTTCCAAAGTTGGTCGGCAAGTTTTTCAAGGTCGATTTCTAACATTTCTGCAAGGAATTTTGCGGTAGATGTTATGTATGCTGGCATTGTTCTTTTCTTTTCGCGGAATTCGGCAGGAATCATAAATGGACTTTCGGTTTCTATTAGGATTCTGTCTAAAGGAATGTTCATAACGGTTTCATGCAGATTATGTGCATTGCGATATGTTAAGTTCCCTGCGAATGAAAAGTAAACGTTCATGTCTAGGCATTTTTTTGCGTATTCGGCATTTTCTGAATAGCAGTGGAAAATTGCTCCAGAGTCGGGAATTCGTTCCTTTAAAACATCGTAAATGTCTTTTCCTGCGTCGCGATTGTGAATTATAACTGGCAAATTGTGTTTGCGTGCAATTTCAAGTTGTGCAATAAAAAGTTCAATTTGAGAACGTTTGTCACCAAACTGTTTGTAATAATCAAGACCAGTTTCGCCTACAGCAACAACGTTTGGAAGTGAAAGAAATTCTTCTATTTTATTGTACCAATCGTTTCCTGGATTTGTAACTTCTGCAGGAGCAACACCAACGGCATGGTAGATTCCAGAAATTGCTTTAAGATTTTTATATGTTTTTTCAAAGTCTATAAGGCTATTATTTATGCTGATTATTCTAGAAACGCCGGCTTGCTTTGCCTGTTGAATAACGCGTAATTGTTCTATAGGATCATCGTATATAAGCCCGATGTGGGCATGAGTATCAAAAAATTGCATGGCTTTTCTTCCTAAAATGCGGGTAATAAATGGTGAATATTTCAACCATTCCTACCGATAAAGATAATATAGGAATGTTTTGTTGTCAACTTTATTCTTGAATTTGACACATTTCAATCTACTATGCTATACTTTGAAATGCTATCTATAGGTTTTAAAAACCAGTTTTTTAGAACTTGTTATGAATTGTTACTAAGGCAAAGGTTAAGTTTTTATGAAAATAGATAAAAGCGTAAACGAAATTTACAATTTGTGAAGATTTTGTGCGATAAGAACGACTAAGGTTGCATAGCAACCTAAAACAATTCAAACTTCGTTTGAGCACAACCGTCTGAACAAATTGGAAATTTCGCTGAAAGCGTTTTTTATAATTGTAAAAAACTTGAAATTTGACCTACTATAAGTGTTGTTTTAGTGGATTATTTTACTGGGGTAAAAATTGTCAAAAACACAAAAGAGATATAAAAAAATAGAAAAAAAGATTGCCTCTAATGTACATAACGGTTTTATTTCGTTTTTAAGAGGCATAAAGAATTTCTTTGTTCGCATATTTAAAATCTTTGACAGCAAACTTACAATTATGGTTGTTCCTCATTCGCAAAGTAAAGTTTTGAACTTTCAAACAAATGTTTTTGCGTTGAGCATGGGTTTTCTTATTGTTATAGGAATTGTTGTTTCATTCTTTTTCTTTAATAAAAATACGGTTGTTTCAAAAATAGAAATAAACAGTCTTATTTCTAAAAATCGTGAAACTATGGCAAGCCTTGATGAACTTCGCGATGAAAATACAAATCTTTTGCAAGCGGCAAAACGTTTTCAGTCATCGCTTTCGCAGTCTTTGGCTTTGCTAGGATTGGATCATGGAGATAGCGTTTCAAAGGCTTCTGTTAGTAATGGAGACCTTTCTTCGTTGTTCACTTCAAAAGATACTGCAGAAGGTTCTTTGCATGAAACTCAAGATATACGCACACTTACCGCTTACCTTGAAGATTCTGTACAACCGATTGAGCAAATAGGAAAAATGCTTGAAAATCAAGCGACTTTGTTCAAAGAAATTCCAAATATTTGGCCAGTAACAAACCCAAATGTTCATATTTCCATGATGTTTGGTCCAAATATTCACCCAATTACGGGGCAGTGGTATATTCATAAAGGAATTGACTTTTCTACTTGGCGTTCTGGAGACCCTATAATGGCAACCGCAAATGGTCAGGTTGTTACTGCCGGATACGATGCAAGTTTTGGTAATTATGTAATTATTAGGCATAAACACGGAATTTACACAAGATTTGCACACATGAGTGCTTTTCGCGTAAAAAAAGGCGAATACGTTAGTCAAGGGCAGGTTATAGGTTACATTGGAAACACAGGTGTAACAACAGGGCCTCACCTTCATTATGAAGTTCATATTGGTTCTGATGTTGTAGACCCAAGTAAATATATCAACGTCAAACTAAAAAGATAGAATTTTATGGCATTTCATACCGACGATATTTCAATAAACACTCTTATAGGCAACGGTTCTTTTGTTAGTGGCAATTTAAAAGTAAACGGTTTTATTCGCATTGACGGAGACATTGACGGTAATCTTGATACTGATGGTGCTGTAATTATAAGCGAAAAAGCTAGAATTCGCGGAAATATAAATGCAAAGTCAGTTATAGTTGGCGGAATTGTTTTGGGCGATATTTCTGCACGCGAAGGTGTTAAGTTGCTTTCTTCTTCTGTCGTAATTGGCAATATATTAACAAGAAAAGTTCGAATGGAAGATAAAGTTATTTTCCATGGGCATTGCATTTCAATTTGGGACGAAACTCGGTTTGATAAAGAAGTTAGTTCTTTCCTTGAAGAAAAATCTATTCGCGATAAGGCACAGTTTTAATGAATTCCATTGATTCTTTGAATTCTTCACTTTTTTTTTCTGCCGCTGCGGTAAATGCAAAACAAATTCAAAAAGAACAAGAAAATTCTAAAATCAAAAAAGACAAAAAAAAGATTTTTTCTTCGATGCTTGAAAAAAATCAAGAAATGGAAAGTTTAGTTAGTGCGGGGCTTCCTCCGCAAATTGCAGGACTTTCGTTTGAAGATGCGGTAGTTTATTTAAAAGACGCTGTGGATATTGCTGGCGATGAACTTTCTGAAAAAATTAACAATGCTTCAATAGCAAAGTTTAGGCAGGCAGTTGGGCAATTCCTTAAATTCGTTGAAAAAAACGCTTACGATATTTCAACACGCAAAAGACTTGGAAAAACAAAAGTAAAAGGAATAAGTCCATATTTTTCTGAAGTGCGAGATAGAGACCCTTATGTGCAAATAAATATTGTAAATAAAAAATTGGCTGAACTAACAGAAATGATTTTGCAAAATCATGCAGATAAACTAAAAGTTTTGGCTCAAGTGGACGAAATCAAAGGAATGATTGTAGATTTTTTTGCAATATAATTGATATAATTAGTCTAAATAGCCTAAGTTTTGAGTTTTTTTCAAAGTTATAAAAAATTCAAATTTTGACTTGATAAATATTTGCGGAGACAAATATGAGTGATATTTTTGAAAATGATATAGACGATGAAAGTGAAAATCTTTCTAGTCTTGAAGATAACGAAAACTATGAACAAAAAGAAGAACTTGTTTTAGACAAACCGTTGTATTGTTTAAAACTTTCGTATTCTTGTGAGTCGCTTTATGCTAAAAACGAAAAAAATCTTGACGTTAAAAACGGAGATTTTGTTGTAGTTCAAACTCGTTATGGCAAAGATATGGCAAAGGTTTTGGGGCAGTCAAAAAAGCCTATTGGAATAAAACTTTGCGATATTGTTGTTATTGAACGAATTGCAACAGAAGACGACATTGAAAAAGCACGTGAAAATAAATTAAAGGAAGAAGAAGCATTTAAAGTCTTTAAGGAAAAAGTTGCTCTGCACAAGTTAGATATGAAACTTATTTCCGTTCATTTTTTAACGGATGAGCAAAAGGCACTTTTCTTTTTTAGTTCTGAAAATAGAGTTGACTTTAGGGAACTTGTAAAAGACCTTGTTAGCGTTTTTAAAATGCGCATTGAATTGCGTCAAATTGGCGTAAGGGACGAATCGCGTATTGTTGGCGGACTTGGCGTTTGTGGTAGACCGTTTTGTTGTCATGGTGTAAGCGACAAACTTAGACCTGTTTCAATTCGTATGGCAAAAGATCAAAATCTTTCGTTAAATTCTATGAAAATTAGCGGTCAATGTGGAAGACTTTTGTGCTGTCTTTCTTACGAATTTGACTGGTACAACGAAGCAAAGAAAAAACTTCCAACAGAAGGCTTGCATATTTTTTACGATGGCACAAATTTTAAAATAACGGAAGTAAATCTTCTTACTTCAATGGTCAAAATGCTTGGAGAAGACGGTCGCTTGCTTGAAGTAAATGTTAAAAGATTTGTAAAAGAAAACAACAAGTGGCGAATCCAGTAGATTTTTTAAATCGACATTTGGGCTAATTACATTTTTAAAATGCAAATAAGTTCGTAGGAATCTTTTGTGAGTGGCGAACAGTTGTAGTCGGAATAAAACTGTATTTGCGAAAAACCGAATTTTTTTCCATAAAAAATTATATCCTGTTGCGTTATTGGCAGAATAGGTTCATTTTCTAAAATAGGAATTGTTTTGTTTTTTGAAATGTCTATTTTTTGTGTTATTACAGTTTGATTTTTGCTTGTTTTTTGAACGATTGTGGAAAGTTCGGCACGAATACTAGATTTTTTTGGAAATTCAATAGAATTTTGAGTATTTAAAAGTTCAAAATTTTCAAATTGCAAAACAAGAATTCCGTCTTTTGTGAGCAATTGGGTACAGTCTTCAAAAAATGCACTTAAAGATTCCCTTGTTTTTAAAAAAGAAAGACGATTGTTGTCGCAAAATATTATATTGTAAAAGTTTTTGCCAAGAAAGTGCGTCATTTCTTTTGTAGAAAGGTTAAAAAATCTTATTGAAAGAAGTTGCATTCTGTGTTTTAAAGATGCCGAATTTACTAAAGATTTATTTGCGTCAATTCCTGTAACATTGCATCCTTTTTTTGCTAAATCAAAGTCAAATGTTCCAGTGCCGCAACCGATGTGTAAGATTTTTGCAGGTTTGCTACAATTTTCTAAGAGATTTGAAAAAAAACTTTTTAATGAATCCGTTACAGGAAATAATTCGTCGTAATATTCCGTGAGGTTGGAAAAAAACTCCATTCTTCTATTCTAAAACATAATTTTGAATTTGCAATATGCAATAAATAAAAAAAAGTTGCTTTATTTTAAAAACAGGTGGAAAATATAAGTGCATTAAGGAATTTTGACTACAATGTAAAAAAATAACGGAGCGAAATCATGTCTAAAAAAAATTCAAAATCATTTTTCTTTTTTTCTATTTTAATTGCAGCTTTTTCAATTTTATTTTCTTGTAATGTAGGTTTAGGAGATGCCGTTGACACAGAAGTTCCTAAAGTTTCTATAAGTTATCCGCCGGCTTCGCGTCCTGTTCGCGATTGGTTTTTTTTAGCAGGAACTTGTTCTGATGACAAAGGCGTTGCTTCGGTTTCGATTTTAGCCACAAATACAGAAACTAGCAAAACTTATGGACCATACAGTGCTACTGTAAGTGATGGTACTTGGACTTGCAAAATAAATGAAAAGTCTAATGGAAAGTTTCTTCTTGTTGATGGAAAATATTCTTTTGATGTAACGGCAAAAGACACTTCGGGAAGAGTTTCTGGCGTAAGTTCTAGAACTTTTGAAATTGATAACACCGCTCCTGTTTTTATTATAACAAATCCTGGAACAATAAACGCAAATAAGCCATCTTCTTTTGGTTCTATTTTAAAGGTTGCTGGAACGGTTGCAGATGATCACGATATTTATGAACTTTCTGTTTCTATTTATGAATCTGCCGACATGAAAGGCGAGCCAAAAGCCGTTCTTACCGAAAAAAATGTAAATACCGCAGGCGGAATGGAAGTTACGCTTGCAAGGTTTAATCCAGAAGCGGTTACCGACCCTTCTAAAGTAGACGAATTACATGAAAATTATTTAAAGGTTTACAATGTTGATGGGGGGGGGAATCAAAACTTTTTTGCTTCGGTTTCTTTAAAAGATTGTGCAGAAGTTTGGCAAAATCCTAAAAATTCACAAGCAGATTCAATTGGTAATTCAACAGAAGGAGGACTTTTCCTAACAGAAGATGTTTATGATTCTTTGATGGGAAAAGAATCCGAATATGGGCAACTTTCTGCAGCGGATTTTAAAAAGATTTTAAACGGAACTTACTTAAACAGTGCAACTCAAAGCGATTCTTTAAAATCTGAAAATAAACTAGCAGCTTCGGTTGTTATTGATGAAAGTGTGCAAAAAGAAATTCTTAAAAAATTGCAGGAAGCTATAAAAAACACTTCGAATACGCCTCTTGCTTTTAAGATGAACAAAGATGCAAACCCAACTTACAGCGTAATGGCCTATTCTTTTAATGCTGACGATACAGATTCCTTTGAAAAATTTGGTGGGCATAAAACGGCAAAACAAAGTTCTTTGACTTTTAATGCTCAAGCAGGTCTTGATGGTACTCTTATTAGGCTTATAACTTTAAAAGTTTATATGTTTGGACCTTATGACAGAACAAAAATTTCTGATTCAGAATTAAAAGAAACTTTAAAAAACATTTACAAAAATCCAGATAATTTTTATAAAGAAGTTTTTGAAAAAGCAAAAGAAAAAGCAGGTTCTGATGCAACAGATGAAATTATTGCCGCTTACGCAAAAGCTCAAATTTTAAAAGACTATTCTACATCAGAAGCAGGTTTTGCAGAAAGTTTTACAGAACCTTTTGAACTTCCTGCGGTAATTACAAAAGGTCAATATTATGTTCTTGCTGCAAGCGGTCAAGATTTAGACGGATTTCCTCTTATAACTTCAAATTATTACGGCTTTGTTGGCGAGTCTGCAGGTTCTGCACCTTCTGTTAGCATAACAGGATTTATTGACGGTGAAATGAGCAACGAATTGAAAAATATAGATATTTCTGGAACTTTAATTTCAGAAGAATCGGAAGTTTCTAGCGTGGCTTACAAAATCACTGTTCAAGATGAAATTAATGCAAAAGTTGTAGGAACAATTGAAGGCGAAGCAAGCCTTACTTTTGAAAGCAATAAACGTTCTGCGTCTTGGAAAATTGCTGATATTTTATCGGGAACTTCTAAGTACGAAAATGGATATACATCTTGTATTCCTACTGACGGAAACAGGTTTAAATACACGCTCGAAGTAACAGGAAAAGATTCAAACGGTCTTATTTCAAAAGAAAAACGCTCTTTTGTTGTTGACATGAAACTTCCAATTATAAAAATAAACGATATAACTCCTGTTGCAGGAAAAAAGACAATTGGCACTAAAGAATTTTACGTTGTGAATGGAAAAATAAAATTTTCTGCGGTTGTAACAGATACAAATCTTAGCAAAGTAACAGTTAGCGTTTCTGACGAAAATAACACATCAAAAGTGTTGTATAACGGCGAAAATTCAACAATCGAAACAGAATTTGATACAACCGAATTTGCTAATAAAGGAATTTTAACATTCACTGTAAAAGCTACTGATACAGCAGGAAATATTGCGGAATCTACAAAGGCAGATGTTTATGTGGATCAGTCAAGCGATAAGCCAGTTTTGAAGTTTACAAATGGAAAAACAACGGCAGATGGAATTTTAAAGTGGGAAAACGCTACAAACGGTCAAAATGCGTTTGGTATACAGAACAATAACAATGCAACCTTTACAATTACCGATGACGACGGACTTACTTCTTTAGAAGTTACAGTTCTTGATGAAAATGGAAAAGTTATAGGTTCTACAGGGGCAGTTTCTATTGCGGATGCACAGTTGCAAGTTCAAGAAAATTCTGAAAACGCAAAAGAAAATGCAGCAAATCCTGTTACATACAAAATTGACGGAAGCACATCTTATTCGCTTTCTTACAAACTTCCTCAAAAAAGTGGAAAATACATTCTTAAAATACAGGCAGTTGATGTTGGAAGTGAAAGTGCAAGCGCGGCAAATAAACAGTGGCACAGTTCTAGTTGCGAAAGTTATATTTTTATAACCGAAGGAAGCATTTCAATTTCGTTTGTTGATATTTCAAACAATACTTGTAAAGACCGCGTCGTTGCAAAAGAAATTGGCGGAACAGTAAGCCTTTCAAGACTTGAAAATCTTGAAAATATTGAATGTTACACAATGCAAGAAAATGCAGAAGGCATTTGGGAACAAACAACTACTGCTTTGGCTAAATTTAAGCTTTCTGAAAGTGAAAGTGCTTTACAAAAAATTGATGCTCAAGAGAAAAATGGCAAAATCTATTGGACTACTAAAATTCCTGCTAGTAATATAAAAGACGGTGAACAGCATTTTTATTTCAAAGCAACGGATAAATTTTCTAGCAGCACTTCGGTAGAATTGACTTTTATTGGAGACGGAACTCCTCCTAAAATAAAACCAGACAATTCCGTTTTTTATGACAAATGGAAAAATACTTCTATGCAAAAGATTTCTGTTTTTGTTGCAGATATTGACGGTTATGAGCCAAGCGGAATAAAAGAAGTAACTTGTTCATATACTAACAAGACCAATGTACAAACAGAACGAACTCTTACACCAGAAAGTGGCAAATATAACGAAGAAGGAATTCAATCATCAGATGGTAAAGGTAAATGGTTAAAATATTCAACTTCAATAGACGATTTGCCTGACGGAGAATCTGTTGTAATAAATTTTACAGCAACAGATAACGTAGGAAATAGTACACCTTCACAATATTCTTTAAAGCTTGATACAACCGCACCTTCTATAACAAAGGGTTTAATCGTCAAAAATGGTCAAAGCGATTTGTTTATTAAAAAAGGCGAATCAATAAAGATTGATTATAAAATAGAAGAAACTGGCAGTGGTATTACCGCTATAAATGTAAGTACAGATTCGAATATGAAAAATGCCTTTACTCTTCCAAATATAAATTTAGCTGGCACATATTCATGTTCGTTTGACGATTTAAAACTTACCGATGGTGAAAAGTCGCTTTACATACAAGTAAAAGATAACGCAGGAAACTTATCTGAAATTAAAAATCTAGGTTCGTTTACTGTAGATACAATTTTGCC
>SAMEA104315438__coassemble_898_pt1 | contig 15655 bp, 14 predicted proteins | sample SAMEA104315438__metabat2_high_PE_016 | metagenome-assembled genome bin SAMEA104315438 (sample SAMEA104315438) | gut metagenome | biome: Monkey gut; feature: monkey-associated habitat; material: faeces | place: China | collected 2013 | reverse complement strand
CTATCTTGGCGGATTTAAAGAAACTTTTTGGACTCCGCTTGGTCTTATCGCAGGCACTTATTTAGCATGGCTTATAATCGCAAAGCCTTTAAGAAAGTGTTCAATTGCATTTGGCGATTCAATTACAATTCCAGAATTTCTTACAAACCGATTCAAAGACAAATCTCACATTCTTATGATTGTAGCGGTTTTCTTTATCGTTGTTTTCTTTACAATCTATACAGCATCAGGTTTTGTTGCCTGTGCAAAACTTTTCCGTTCTGTTTTTGGACTCAACTGGAATCTAGGTCTTTTAATAGGATTTATAATCATACTTTCGTACACAATAATGGGTGGCTTTAAAGCCGTTTGTACTACAGACTTTATTCAAGGCACTCTGATTTTTGTGGCATTTGTAGTTTCTTCGGTTATTATCATAATCGACTTAGGCGGAATTGGAAATGCGGTTAGCCAGATTCAGTCTTTTACAGATAAGGCTTTGAGCGGAGAATTTGGTTCGCAAATCTTAAACAACTTTAAAAACAACAAATCGTTCAGTTTTGTTTCTGCCCTTTCCGCATTTTCGTGGTGTTTAGGCTACTTTGGAATGCCGCACATAATCGTTCGCTTTATGGGTTGCCGTTCAAATAAAGAAATAACAACCGCTCGCAGAGTTGGCATTTCTTGGATGGTTATTTCGTACATTGGAACATTTATAATTGGTACGCTAGGAACTGCATACCTTTTTAACAAAGGAATTCTTTTAGGAACAAATGCAGAAGACGTTGCTATCGAAGGCATGAAGGTTTTAGGAACAGGAACTCAAGAGGCAGTTTTTAGCGAATCAATGCTCAGAATGTACCCGGCTTTTATTGCTGGACTTTTCTTGTGTGCAATTCTTGCAGCTGCAATGTCTACAGCAGACTCTCAACTTTTGGCAGCTTCTTCGGCAATCGGCCAGGACATTTTTAAAGGAATTATAAAAAAGGATGCTGATGATAAAACAGTTATGCTTGTAAGTCGCATTTCCGTTTTTGCAATCGCTCTTGTAGGTTTGCTACTTTCTCTAAATCCAGACAGTTCAATCTTCAATTTGGTTTCGTTTGCTTGGTCAGGATTCGGCGGAACTTTTGGTCCATTGATTCTTCTTGCACTTTACTGGAAAAAAACTACAGCAAAAGGAGCAATTGCAGGTCTTACTACGGGCGGAGTAACTGACGTTGTTTGGCACTACCTTAAAGGCGGAATTTTTGACATATACGAAATTCTTCCAGCTTTCATAATGTGCTTTTTAGTAACAGTTGTGGTTTCTTTACTTGATAAAAACAAGGATCCTGAAATGCTTCGTGAATACGACGAATATAAAAAGATGGAAGATTAATAGTCTTTGAAATTTTGAGTTTTTATAAATTTTGAAAAAACGCTTTCAGCGAATTTACAATTTGCTTACGCTTTTATTTAATTTCCTAAAAACTCAAAATTCAACATGTTTATCATTAATTATTAAATATTTATCGTTTTTCGTTAAAAATATATTGACAAACATTAAATTCAGACTTATATTGTAATCATAAGAAGTAAAACTTTGACAACCACAAAGACAAAGTTTTACTTCTCGACAAAATTTATTCACTTTGAGGTTACAATATGAAAAATCTAAACAAAGCCACAAAAATCATTGCAAAATGTTTTGAAGTCCTTTTTTTTACAAGTTCAATTGCTATGGTCGCAGCGATAATTGCATCTTTTGTTTCGGTTGAAAAATTCGGAAACTTTTTATTAGAGCATGTTGGCGACGGACAAATCGCCACAAACGGATTTGAAATTTCAATCGCAAATGAAAATGGAATTCTTATTCCGCAAGCGGTGAGAATCTTTTGCTTTGCAGGACTTTTTACGATGCTCTGCATGACAATGATATTTAGAAATATCTATCTTATCATAAAGACAACAGAAGGAAAAACTTGGTTCAGCAAAGGCGCAACTCCTTTTCAAAAAGACAACGTTCGAATGATTCGCGAAATTGGCATTTTTAGCATTATGATTCCAGTTATCGGTCTTATTATGAGCGCAATTACAAAGCTTGCAATTGGCGTGGATAACGTTGAAACTAGTGTTCAAATCACAGGAATTGCAATGGGAATTGCCATGATTTGTCTTTCGCAAGTGTTCGCCTATGGCAAAGAGCTTGAAAGCGAAGTTGAAGGACTTGTATAAAACGAGGCGATTATGGGAAAAATTGTGCTTTACCTTGACCGTGTAATGGTCGAAAAAAAGATGTCGCTTGGCGAACTTGCAGAAAAAGTTGGAATTACAAATGTAAATCTTTCTAAAATAAAAAACAACAAAGTGAACGCAATTCGCTTTTCTACGCTAGAAGCAATTTGCCACACGCTAAACTGCACACCCGGCGACATTCTAAAATACGAAGAAGATTAGAAATGTTTATCCTAATTTAAAGTTTCTTTTACTTGTGGTAGAATGTTCTTATGCAAAAAGAACTTTCTATCACTGTAAAACCTCAAGACGAAAAAAACGAAAAACTAATTCAAACACTTCTTGAAAAAGAACTGAAAAACCAGAATATTGATTCAAAAAAGCATGAGGTTCACTGCGTTTTTTCAAAAAAATCGATTGATGCTAGGCATGGACAAGTAAAAATCCACTTAAAATACAAAATTTATGTTGACGAACAAGTTCCTGAGCAAGGAACAGACGAACTTCCACAATGGAAAAAACTTCCTGACGAAAGTAAAAAAGTTCCGCAAGTTGTAATTGTTGGTTCTGGACCGGCGGGACTTTTTGGAGCGTTAAAATTGATTGAGCTTGGCATACGCCCAATAATTATTGAACGCGGAGAAGAAACTTCTGAGCGAAAAAAAACAATCGCAAAAATCAGCACGCAAGGAAAAGTAAACGAAGATTCAAACTACTGCTTTGGCGAAGGCGGTGCTGGCACTTTTAGCGACGGAAAACTTTACACCAGAAGCAACAAACGCGGAAATATCAGCAGAATCCTTCAAATTTTTGTGAAATTCGGTGCAAATCCTTTAATTTTAACAGATGCTCACCCCCACATAGGAACTGAAAAATTGCCAACAGTAATAAACGAAATCAAAAAGTTCATAATCGAACTTGGCGGAAAATTCTTTTTTAATACTCGTTGCATAGACTTTATAAAAGAAGGCGATGTGGTAAAAGGAATTGTTGCAAAAAACACGGTTTCTGGCGAACAACAAACTTTTTTAGCAGATGCTGTACTTTTAGCAACGGGACACAGCGCACTAGATATCTATGAACTTCTTGCGCAAAAAAATCCTAAATCGCTTGAATCAAAAACTTTTGCCGCAGGAGTGCGTGTTGAACATCCTCGAACTTTAATTGATTCCATTCAATATCACGGTCAAAAAGAAATGGGGGCTGCAGAATACAGGCTTACCACCCAAGTTGAAGAACGCGGAGTCTATTCATTCTGCATGTGTCCGGGAGGAGTTTTAGTTCCAAGTGCGACGAGCGAAAATCAAATTGTTGTAAATGGAATGAGTTCTAGCACAAGAAACAGCAATTGGTCAAACGCCGCCATAGTTACGGAAATTCGCCCAGAAGATATTCCAGAAGAATTTGTTCATCAAGCTAAAGGAAGAGGCTGCACCGTCCTTGCAGGTCTTCTTTTTAGAAATTGGCTAGAAAGCGAAACAAAGCAAAACGGACAAGGACAAAAAGCACCGGCTCAACTGATGACAGACTTTCTTGCTCATAAGCAATCAAAAGACTTGCCGCAAACAAGCTACACTCCGGGAGTTGTTTCTTCAAGGCTGGATATTTGGCTTCCAGATTTTATAAGTGCAAGACTTGCTCAAGGATTTTTAAATTTTGGCAAAAATATGAAAGGGTTTGTTTCAAAACAGGCACTTCTTATAGCTAGCGAAACAAGGACTAGCACTCCTGTAAGAATTCTTCGCGAAGCAAAAACACTTGAATCGCCAGTTCTAAAAAACTTGTATCCATGCGGAGAAGGCAGCGGTTATTCTGGAGGAATTGTTTCTTCTGCAATGGACGGCGAAAGCACTTGTGCAACAATTGCAAAAAAACTTCTTGACCAATAAATAAAGATTATATGGAAAAACCGCTAATTTTATGCACAACACTTCTTATAGAAACTTCTCCTCAAGCGTTGCCACTTGGTGCTGCGTGCATTGCCTCTGCATTAAAAAACGACGATTTTATTGCACAAAACTTCAATGTTGAACTAAAAGCGTTCAGCAAAGAAGACAAAAATTTTTGCACAGCAAATTGTGTAAATTCCACCCCGAATACTGCCATTTTTATTGCAGAAAATATTATTCAAATTGCAAAAAAATCAAATGCCACTTTAAAATATGTGGGATTCAGCGTTTTTGTTTGGAATAGAAACGAACTTGAAGAAGCCGCAAAAATCCTAAAAGAAAGATTTCCAAATATTACAACTTTTGCAGGCGGACCAGAAATTACAGCAAATCCACAAAGTTTTTCAGCTTTTGATTACTGCATAAAAGGTCCTGGCGAAAAAATAGTTCCCGAACTCATAAAACTTTTAGAAAAAACAAGCAAAAAAGAACAGGCAAAAAAATTAGTGCAAGAAAGAGTTTTTCAAACAGAAGTAGAAAATCTTTCTTCGCCATATCTTGACGGAACTTTAGACCCAGCCGAATACGGAGGGGCTTTGTGGGAACTTGCTAGAGGCTGCCCATTCAAATGCTCCTACTGTTATGAATCCAAAGGCGAAAAAAAGATTCGCTATTTTCCAATGCAAAGAATTGAAAAAGAACTTGAACTTTTTAGCAAGAAAAAAATTAATCAAGTTTTTGTGCTAGACCCAACCTACAATGCAGACAGAACCAGAGCCAAAATGATTTTGCAAAAAATTGCACAAAAAGCGCCGGGAATTTTTTTTTATTTTGAAGCACGCGCAGAATTTTTAGACAGAGAACTTGCAAAAGCGTTTACAAAAATCCCATGCGCTCTTCAATTTGGTTTGCAAAGTTCAAATCCGGAAGTTTTAAAACTTGTAAACAGAACTTTTGACAAAAAACTGTTCACAAAAAACATTGGAATTTTAAATCAAGAAGGCGTAATTTTTGGGTTCGACTTAATCTACGGCTTGCCAGGAGATACCTTTGAAGGTTTTAAGAAAAGCATCGATTTTGCATTGAACTTGTATCCAAACAATCTTGAAACATTTTGCCTTTCGGTTTTGCCAGGAACAACGCTTGCGGAAGAGGCAATTTCTTTGGGATTAGATTTTCAAAAAAACGCCCCATATCACGTAATAAAATCAAAATCTTTTTCACAAAAAGAAATTGAAAAATCTGAAGAACTAAGCCACGCTTGCAACGTTTTTTACAATCAAGGAAGAGCAGTTCCTTGGTTTATTTCAATTTGTAAAGTTTGCCACAAAAGACCTGTTGTTTTGCTTGAAGATTTTTCAAAATGGTATTCCCAAACAAAAGAAAAAAACGAAGGAAAATCTTTGGCAAAAATCGACACACTTTGTTTAGACCACAAAACCATCGAAAAACTTCAAATTGAATTTATAAAAACGGAATTACAAAGTTTTTATTTAGTTGCAGAAAATATCATTCGCATAAACGGAGCTCTTAGTCGCGTAGAATCTGACGGAAAACCTCAATATTTGAGTTTAGATTTTCACCCTGACGATTTAATGAGCCAATTTGCTTGCGATTTAAAATTCTTTGCACAGAACGCAAAAAAATACAAATGCAAGGTAAAATGTTTTAAAGGAAAAAACGGCACAGATTGGGCTATTGAAAAATAAATTACGTTGAAGCCAATGCCGCTAATTCTTCCCACCTAGCATATTTTGCATCTAAATCGGCACTTACTTGTGAATATTCTTTGTTTAAAGTTTGAAAGTCAATGTTTCCACCTTGCGAAAGTTGTTTTTCAATGGCAGATTTTTTTTCTTCAAGTTCAAGGATTTTGCCTTCAAGTTCTTCAAATTCCTTTTTTTCTTTGAAGGACATCTTCCGCTTTGAATTAGAAGGTTGCGAAGCTTCTTGCGTTATATTTTGTTGTTTTTTTTCTTTTTGATTTTGTTCTTTTCGCTTTTGTTCGCGGTATTCAATATATTCAGAGCATTTTCCTACAAAGCCAGAAATGTCGCCATTCTCTTCAAGAATAAAAAGGGAATCTGCAACTTTATCCATAAAATAGCGGTCATGGCTAACAATCAAAAGGCAACCTTGATATTGCAAAAGAAAATCTTCCATGACGTTCATCGTAAAAATGTCAAAATCGTTTGTAGGTTCATCTAAAACAAGAAAATTTGGATTTCCCATCAAAAGACGAATAAGAAACAACCGTTTGCGTTCGCCACCACTCAAACTTAAAAGCGGTGAATATTGGATTTTGCCTTCAAAACCAAATTCGTTCAAAAAAAGAGCTGCACTCAAAGTTTTTCCGTCGGTACGAGTAATGTACTCGCCAGCTTCCTTTAAGTATTCAATTACAGTTTGATTCAAATCTTTAAATTGCGGATTTTGATTGTAATAACCAAAAACAGTGTTCACTCCGCAAGTTACAGTTCCTGTATCTGGCGGAATAAGACCTGTAATTATGTTTAAAAAAGTTGTTTTTCCAGAACCGTTATCGCCAAAAATGCCAATTCGCTGCCCTTTTGTAAATACGTAAGAAAAATCTTTTATAACAGGAACATTTTGTTCAGTTTTTGAAAAAGAATTACCTTTTGGAAAAGATTTTGAAATGTGTTCAAGTTCAAGAACTTTTCCTCCAAGCCTTCGCCCTTGCACTTCAAAAGAAAAGCCTTTTTCTTCCTTGAATTTTTCACGATTTATAAGCTGCATATCGTGCTGAATTCGAGCTTTTGCCTTTGTTCCGCGAGCACAAGGACCTCTCATAAGCCAATCGCGTTCAAATCGCAAAATACTTTCAATTCTTCTGTCTGTATTTTGCTGAATTTGAGCTTCCATTTCTTTTTTTTCAAGGTAAGTTGAATAATTTCCTTGGTAAAGTTTTAAGTGGCGGTGGTCTATTTCAAAAATATTTGTGCAAACTGCGTCCAAAAAGTAGCGGTCGTGCGTAACCATTAAAACAGTTCTATCTGTGTCATGCAAATAATTTTGAAGCCAGGTAATTGTAGAAATATCCAAATGGTTTGTAGGTTCGTCCAAAAGCAACAACTGTGAATCTTCAACTAGAACTTGAGCCAGGGCAACTTTTTTTACCATTCCACCGCTGAGTTCGCCCATTTTTCGGCTCAGATTGCTAATTCCCAACGTAGAAAGAATTGAAGAAACTTGAGATTCGTAATTCCACAAATCTTTGTCTTCCATTTTTTTATTTAATTCTTCATAACGCTTTTGCACGGAAGAACTTTCGCTTGCTGCAAGTTTTTCGCAAACTTCTAAAAATTCTTGAATTATTGCAAGTTTTGGAGAAGGACTTTTAAAAATATGTTCTTTTATTGTATCGTTCGGCTCAAAAATAGGCGACTGTGGCAAAAAAGAAAGTCCTGCACTGCGATTTATTACCACAGTTCCTTCGTCTGGAGTTAGAACACCTGCAATTGTGTTCAATAAGGTGGACTTTCCAGAACCGTTGCGGCCTATTAAAGCGGCCTTTTCGCCATTTTCAAGACCAAAAGTTACTTCTGTAAAAAGAGGTTCTTCTCTTCCTATTTTTGAAACATTATTAACCGAAAGTATATTCATTTTTTTCAAAAACAAAACTATTGCCAAGATTCATAAAGCCACATGGAATCTGGGTAATAGTTCATAAAAAGTTCTTTTACGCCTTCTTTTTCTTCCCCAAAGGAAAGACGACACATTCGAGTTTGTGCATTGCTCGTTATAATAAATTTTCCCAACGAACAAACGCCATATCCAATATCAAACAAAGGGCCCATATCGCTGCTTGTAAAAGGAAATTCTATTTTCCAAGAACGCTCATTTTCAAAAAAATCGGCACTTACATTTTTTACAAAATATTTTCCAGGCACAATATTAGATTTTATGAGTTCGCCACGATAATTGCTTGTCATTGTGTAAGTTTTCCCAGTTTTATAGTTTTCTAAAACAACTGTAATTCCGTCTTTTCTACTTTTTTGACCATAAAAATAGTCATCTGGAACGATTTCTGCATAGCCATAAAACATTGCAACATTCTTTTGCGAAGGTTCTGGCATTGACGCACAACTTGTAAAAACAAGTGCAATCACACAAATAAATTCAAAAAACTTCTTTTTAATAATTTTCATAAAATTTTAACTCCTATAAAAAGTTGCAACGCATACTTTTAAAACTATTTTATTTTTCTAGGTACAAAGTACCAAAATGGTGCAGGATATATTTGTGCATTTCCAATTGCAATTGCTGTTTCTGGCGATTGCGGAAACTCTTTTTCGAGCATTTGCGAATAAGTTTTTTCGCCAGTTATATACCACAGTGTTAAAAGGACTGCTGGCTTTTGTATTTGCATCGAAGGAATTTCCAAATACGCTTTTAGCATGGCAACAGGTTCAATAGTCTGTTCATAAGTTTCTGCACTGCTCAAGGCACACCATTGGTCGTAAAGTTTTACAGTCGCTTGAATTTCTTCGCTTTTTGAATTGCGAACAGCAGAATTTAGCCAATTTTTAGCAGTTTCATAATCTCCGGCACTTAAAGCACAACGAACCGCATCGATTACAAGGCGTTCGCTCGATTTTTTAGGCATTCCTTCAGCATTGCCGGCGGTAATGCCAGCTGCGATTGAATAAGATTTTTGCGCATCTGCATAAAGAGCCATAGATTCTTGAAGAGTTCCCAAAAACGCATAGGCAGCCTTTTTTTCTGCAGGAACTGTTATTTTTTCAATAACAGATTGAATGTATTTTACAGCATCTTCTGGATTTTCTTTTGCAACAGCCTGCTCCGACATCTTTTTTGCAGTAAGTTCCTGCGAAAAAACAAACGAAGTTGAAAACAACAAAAATAAAGTCAATAAAATTCTTTTTACTTTCATACAGGATTTCCGTTTTGCACTGGAGTTTGTACAGAATTTTCAGAAAGATTTTCTTCGCTTTCTTTTTTATTTTGTTCTAAATCAGTTTTTGATTCATCTTTTTTCTCATAAGCAAAATTTTTACTTTGTTCCGTTTTTTTAGGATTTATTTTTTGATTTTTTTCCGCTTTTTTTAGTTTTTGGGCAAGTTTTTTTTCAAGTTTTCCTTTTCTAGCGGCTTTATTTATAAAAGCAAAAGGCAAAGTAACAATTACGCCTGCCACAAAAGAAATTATAATCGTTAAAAAAACAGGAACTTGCGAAAATGTGTGAAACAAAACATTTACATCGCACTTGTTTTCAAGATTAAAACCTGCAAAAAAGGCCAAAATAACAACACAGAAAATCGAAATTATCAGTTTTATAATCATAAACACCTCTTATTTTTTTTATAAATTAAAATATTCAAAACTGAAAAATCAGCATTGAGAAATTATTGTTCCTCGATAAGTGTGCCCACTAAGCTCGTCAAGATGAACCATAAGGAATTTTCCAATCATATTTTTTTCTGCCAAAAAGGCAACTTTTTCATTGCGAGCAGTTTTTCCTAAAAGTTCATTTTTATTATCGCGACTTACGCTTTCTGCAAGAACTTGCACAGTTTGTCCAACATTTTTTTGCATTTCTTCTTGCGTGATTATAAGTTGTAAATCTATAACTCGCTGAAGCCGTTCGCTTTTTACTTGTGCAGGAAGTTGTTCCATTTTTGCAGCAGGAGTTCCTTCACGTGGGTTATAATAATACATCATGGCAGATTCATAGCGAACTTTTTTCATTAAGTCGAGAGTTTCTTCAACATCTTGTTCTGTTTCACCAGGAAAACCCATCATAATATCGGTGGTAAGGGAAACATCTGGAATCGCTTTTTTTATGCGTTCCACAAGTTCAAGATACTGTTCCCGCGTATAATGACGATTCATTGCTTTAAGCACAGAAGTTGAACCGTTTTGCACAGGAAGATGAATGTGGTGGCAAAGAACTTTTTCTTTAGCAATAACGTCAATAACTGAATCGCTAAAATCTTTTGGGTGACTAGAAGTAAATCGAACCCAACCGATTGAAGAATTTGTATTTTTAAGATGTTCCGCAATTTTTTGAAGTAGATTTGCAAAATCAACATCTTTACCGTTGGAATCTTTTGCACGATAAGAATTTACGTTTTGCCCAATAAGAGTTACATGGCGAACGCCATAACCGTTTAAAGTATCTAGTTCTTTTAAAATATCTTCAACAGGGCGGCTAACTTCTCTTCCACGAACATAAGGAACTATGCAGTAAGTGCAAAAATTGTTGCAACCGTGCATTATAGGTACAAAGCAGCCAAAGTTTCCTTGTTCATAAGAAACTGGAGCAAACTTGTACTGTTCGGTATCATCAGGAACAAAAGCAGGACGACCTTCTTCAACTGCATCAATTATTTCACCAAAATGATGCTTTGCATAAGTTCCCACAACGTAATCGATGCAAGGCCAATCCTTTTTTACAGAATCCAAAAGCCGTTCTGCCATACAGCCCATAAAAACGATTGTAACAGGCTTTGGTCCGTCTTTTACATATTCGGCAGCATCTTCTAAAAGCTTTGTTTTTGCATCTGGCTTACATTCGCGAACTTTTTTTAGACCTGTGAACCAGCCTAATCGTCCAATAATTCGGTCTTCAGCAGTTTTACGGATTGAGCAAGTATTTATAATAATCATGTCGCTCAACTGAATGTTGCTAGCTTTTTTCCAACCTCTAGAAATTAAAAGTTGTTCAACAGCGGCACTTTCTGCAACATTCATTTCGCAACCGTATGTTTCAAAAAAGTAAGTCATATTAAAAGTATAATAAAAATAAGCGTTATTCTCAACAAGAGTTTTTGTAAATTAAGTTAAATGTCGAATTTTGAAAAACGAATAAAAGCGTAAGCGTTTTTCCACAATTTATAAAAAAATCGAATTTTGAGTTTATAAAAAAGTGGCGGTCTTATAAAACTTGTTCTATAAAACCGCCACAGGTATTGAAATTAAAACTGTCAAAATCGCTTTAAGACAGTCTTTTTAACAAATTATTTAAACTATTTTTTATAGCCAATTTTGTATTTCCAGCAAAATGGAATTGAAAGGCTCTTGAAACCTTCTGTATTAAATTCTGGACGAACACCCAATCTAAAACTTCCAACGCTCGTATTGTAATCTGCGTAGGAATAAAGCATATAATTTGTGTCGTTTTCTGAATTTAGTCCGTGTTTTACAATTCCTTTTAAGCTCAAAGTAAGGTCTTTTGAAATTCTATAAGAAGTTACAACTGCTGCATAATAAGGAATTTCTTCTTGCTCATAAGAAGTTTCGCTTCCGTCGCCTTTTTTATTGTTTAAACCAAGCTGAACATCTGCAGCTAGCGATAATCCAATATCTTCAATTTTGTAGGCAGTACTTAATTGAATTGCATTTTGAGTTGCTGGCAAATAGTCAGAATTGTTGTAATTGTAAACATAGCCAACATTCAATTTTAGATTTTTTACGCAATCAAGACCGGCAAAAAAGCCAAAACTTCTTGAATCTTCCGTTACATTCTGTGCTGTAAAACCGATGTTCATTACGTTTTTAAGAGCGTAGGATGTTCCAAAGTTTAGGTTTAAACGGCTTTCTGCAGCAAAAGAAGTTGAAAATTTAAATCCTGCAAAATCGAACACAACGCCAAATCCATCGTTATCGGCAAGTTTTCCGTGATTTACAGTATCATCGCTTGCAGCAAGATAAGCCGCAGGAATTCCCCACTTTGAAAAAAACTTATTTCCGCCAATAAAGTTTAACCATTCTACAGGACGAAAATTCACGTATCCTGTAATGGCAAGTTTATCGGTAATATCAAATCTTATTCTTGAATCGATTTTTTCAGAAGCAACGTCCAACTGGATTCGGTCGCCTACACTTACAGTAGGTTTGTTAAAATCCTTGTCGAAAACTAAAAAATCGTTTGCTTTTGTGTTATTTTTGTCGCTTCCAAACGTGTTTGTCAAAGAAACCGACTGTGCAAAAGAACTTGCAAGAAAACTTGCTCCAACCATAACTGCGATGAAAATCTTTTTCATATCACACCTCGCTTTTTTTACTCTCCAATTCTGCATGAACTATAAAATGCTTTTGTTCAGTTTTAATGAAGTTTTTTGTAAACAAAGCGTAAAAAAATGTGAAGACTTCGCAAAACTTCATAAGATTATCGTTTAAATTGCCCCGTAATTGAAAAAATTGCCCATTCTGCAATGTTTGTAGCGTGGTCGCCAATTCGTTCAAAATACTTTGCAATCATTAAATAGTCTAAAATTTGTTCGCCATTTTCAGATTTTTTTATTTCGTTTATAAGATTTGTTTTTACAGAATAAAAAAGGTCGTCCACAACATCGTCTTGGGCAATAACCGCCAAAGCTTTTTCCATATCACGAGAAGTGTATGCATCAAGACTGTTGTGAAGCATACTAATTACTTCTGAAGACATTTTGTCGATATTGCTAAGGTCGTTGTACTTAAAGTCAGGAATTTTTGTTATAAGATCGGCAATATCGGAAGCATGGTCGCCAATTCGTTCCATATCTGTAACCATTTTAAGTGCTGCAGTTATAACTCTAAGGTCGCCAGCAACCGGTTGCTGTTGGAGTAAGAGTTTTATACATTCTTGTTCAATTTCGCGCTCTTTTGAATCAATTGCGTCATCATTTTTCATAATTGTATATGCTGAATCGCAATTTTTTTCTGTAAGAGCAATAACGGTTTGTTGAATGGCAACTTCAATCAGTTTTCCCATAGAAATAAGATTTTCATTTAGTCTTAAAAGTTCTTCTTTGTATTTTTCTCTCATATTTATTTCCTTATAAAATCAATTTTTACAAATAAATGTGTAGCAAAATCAACCGAATCTTCCAGAAATATACTCTTCCGTTTTTGAACATTTTGGCATTGAAAAGATTTGTTCTGTGTCGCCAACTTCGATTATTTCTCCAAGCAGGAAAAATACAGTTTTATCTGAAATTCTAACCGCTTGTTGCATATTGTGCGTAACGATTACAATCGTGTATTTTTCTTTAAGTTGCATAACGCAGTCTTCAATCTTTGAAGTGGAAATTGGGTCTAACGCGCTCGTTGGCTCATCCATCAAAAGAACATCTGGTTGAACCGCCAATGCACGTGCAATACAAAGCCGCTGCTGTTGACCGCCACTCAAAGCCAACGCAGATTTTTTTAAGTTGTCTTTCATCTCGTCCCAAATGGCCGCATTTTTTAATGCTGTTTCAACAATTTCATCAAGCTGGCTTTTTTTTGTTATTCCATGAGTTCTTGGTCCAAAAGCGATGTTGTCGTAAATGCTCATTGGAAATGGATTTGGTTTTTGGAAGACCATTCCAACTTTTCGGCGCAAGTCGTTTACGTCTTTTGTTTTGTAAATGTCATTGCCATCAAGCAAAATATTTCCTGTAATTCTGCAACCTTCTACAAGGTCGTTCATTCGATTCAGCGATTTTAAAAGCGTTGACTTTCCACAACCAGAAGGCCCAATAAACGCAGTAATTTCATTGCTATTTATTTCAAGATTTACATTCTTTAGTGCGTGAAAATTGCCGTAATATAAATCCAAGTTTTCAATTTTAAGTTTTACATCGTTTTCCATAAAAATCCCTGCCCTATTTTTTTATTTTTTTTGCTAAAAAGGTCGAAAAAGCGTTTATAAGAATTACAATCAAAAGAAGAACTACCGCAGTTGCAAAAGCCTGTTCTGTATGCAATCCTTCAGAACTTAGAACGTACATGTGAATTGCAAGCGTTCTGCCAGAGCCAAAAACACTCTTTGGAATTGTTGCAACCGTTCCTGCCGTGTAAATTAATGCCGCAGTTTCGCCAACAACGCGCCCTGTGGCAAGTATAATTCCGCTCAAAATTCCTGGAACTGCCGATGGAAGAATAATTTTAAAAATCGTGCGAAGTTTTCCGGCTCCAAGTCCAAAACTGCCTTCGCGGTAGGAATCTGGAACTGCCATAAGAGCTTCTTCTGTAGTTCGCATTATAGTTGGAAGAATCATTATGGCTAATGTGCAACTTCCAGCCAAAATCGAATAGCCCCAGTGAAGGTAAAAAACAAAGAGCAACATTCCAAAAAGCCCATAAACAATTGAAGGAATTCCTGTTAAAGTTTCTGTTGTTAAGCGAACAAGTTTTACAAACTTATTTCCTTTTTTCGCGTATTCCACAAGAAAAATTGCACTGCCAATTCCAAGAGGTCCTGCAATTAACAAAGCAAGAAATGTCATCATAAGAGTATTTACAAGGGCTGGAAAAACAGAACAGTTTTCTGAAGTATAATGAACAGAAAAAAGTGAAGGTCTTAAATACGGAATGCCTTTTATCAAAATATAGGCAAGCAAAAAAACAAGCACGCCAACGGTAAGAGTGGCACTCAAGTAGACTAAAAATCGTACAATATTTGATTTCACATAAGATTTTGGCATTTTCAATTTTACCTTTTAAGTTTGGTATTCATGCAATTTCAAACGCAAAAGAGTAAGAAATTGCAACCTATTTTTTTTCTTTAATTACATTGAACAAAAGATTTATGATTAAAATAAACACAAACAGAACAACGCCCGTTGCAATTAAAGCCTCCCTGTGTAAATCTGCAGCGTATCCCATTTCAATTACAATGTTAGCAGTCAACGTTCTTATTCCTTTTAAAAGTCCTTCTGGCATACGAGCTTGATTTCCGGCAACCATTATAACGGCCATTGTTTCACCAATTGCTCGCCCAATTCCCAAAACGATTCCAGCCATAATTCCAGATTTTGCAGCAGGAATCATCGTTTTGAACACACTTCGTTCGTGAGTTGCACCAAGAGCTCTTGCTCCTTCGTAATAATTTTGAGGAACAGCATTTATAGCAGATTCAGAAACACTTATTATTGTTGGAAGAATCATAATCCCCAAAAGAATTGAAGCGGTAAGCATTGAACTTCCAGTTCCTCCAAAAACATTTCTTATCAAAGGAACAATAACTGTAAGTCCAAAAAAGCCGTAAACTACGCTAGGAATTCCAGCAAGCAAATCTACAGCAGGTTTTAGAATTTTATGAATCTTTTTAGGACAAAACTTTGCAAGAAAAACCGCTGTCATAAGTCCAATTGGAACTCCAAAAACAACGGCACCAACAGTAACATAAATACTGCCCAAAATCATTGGAAGAATTCCAAAAATTTCGTTACTAGGCTTCCATTTTTGCCCTAACAAAAAATTGAAAAATCCTATTTTTTGCATTGCTGGTATTCCGTTTACAAAAAGAAACAAGCAAATTAAAAGAACAGAAATAATTGAAAAACAAGCTGCCAATAAAAATATAACTTCAAAAATCTTTTCTTTAGCTTTCATTTTTTTCCAAACTAGCAAACAGGATTGCTGGGCATTAAAGCTCCCAACAATAACCATAATTTAATCAAGGTAAGATTTCTCAATCTTAACAACTTGATTTCTTCCATAAAAAGTCAAGAATAAAACTTCTGTTTTAGGATTGACTTTTTAAGTTGTTTCGCAACGAAGTGAGAAACAACAGTTGATAAGAAAGTTTGCAATGCAAACTTTTTAAGATAAAAACAGAC
>SAMEA104315438__coassemble_783_pt1 | contig 19457 bp, 15 predicted proteins | sample SAMEA104315438__metabat2_high_PE_016 | metagenome-assembled genome bin SAMEA104315438 (sample SAMEA104315438) | gut metagenome | biome: Monkey gut; feature: monkey-associated habitat; material: faeces | place: China | collected 2013 | reverse complement strand
TCGCTTTCTTTAATTTGCTTAAATAATTCTTTTTTAGTTTCTTCATCAAGTTTTTGAACAACTGTTTCAATTGGAGTGCCTTGAATTCTTTCGTATTTTGCTCTTGGTTTATAGAACGATTCATTATCAAAAGTTGATATAGAATGTAAATCAAAAAAATCTTCAATCAGTATTATTTACTTGATTGGAATGGCACTTGTGGCAGTCGGGTTTGTACTTCCGATTTTTAGATTCAACTTTTTAGGTGCAAGAACAATTTCTGGGTTCGACCTAGTTGGAGACGGTAATACCGCTATGAAAATCTACACGCTTTTAATTTTTATTGGAGCTGTAGCAGGAATTGTATTTTCGCTTATAAAGCTGTCAAATGCTTCTATTTTAAAAATAGTTGCTTTAGTTGTTTCAATTTTGGGCTTTGTTCTTGTTTTAATAAACATGATAAATTCTGATGGAGCTAGCATTATCAAAGGTCTTGGACTTGGAAAAAATGTAGGTCAGCACATATTCAAATCGCTTTACATTGGTGCTTATATGATTATTGCTGGTTGGATTGTTTCAATTGCAGGTCTTGTAACAAACAAATAAACTTTTTGTAAGCCTACTTTTTCCAAAAATTAGGCACAAAGTAAATTATCATTGTATAAAGTTCAAGGCGACCTGCGAGCATTGCAAAACTGTAGAACCATTTTACAAATCCTGGCAAAAATCCATAATTGCAAGAAGGTCCAAATTTTCCAAACGCAGGTCCAACATTGCCCACCATGCTTAAAGCTCCTGTAAAAGATGAAAACAAATCAACTTTTCCAAGACAGGCAACAAAAGTCGTAAGCATTACAAGCATTATGTAAGCCATTATAAAAGCCGCCACGCTAAAAACTATATCTTTTCTACCAGGATTTCCATTAAGACGGATACTAAAAACTCCGTGAGGATGTAGCATTCTTTTAGTTTCATTGTTAAACTGTTTGCCCAAAACAACCCAACGAATAACTTTAATTCCACCTGCAGTAGAACCGGAGCATCCGCCTATAAAAAACAAAATAAAAATTAAAAATTGAGAAGCACTATTCCAAAATGTGTAATCTGCACTTGCAAAGCCTGTAGTTGAAATTATTGAAGCCACCTGAAAACTTGAAAAACGCAAGGATCTTCCAAAAGTTCCATAAAAGTTTATATTAGAAAGTGTTATAAATAAGATTGAAAAAAAGCATATCAAAATATAAGCTTTTAACTCTGAATTTTCGTATACATCTCGGATTTTTCCGCTTATTAGATAGTAATACATGCTGAAATTTACACCTGCCAAAAGCATAAATACAGTTGTAGTAATTTCTATTGGCAAAGAATTGTACGCCCCAATGCTAGCATTTCTTGTAGAAAATCCGCCTGTTCCTAGAGTTGCAAAGGCGTGCGAAAGCGCATCTACAAAATCCATTCCAAAAATCATAAGAAAAATTACATTCAAAACTGTAAGAACCATGTAGATTATCCAAAGGAATTTTGCAGTGGTTGCAATTTTTGGAGTAACCTTTCCTTTCTCAGGACCTGTAGTTTCTGCTTTTATTAACTGAAATCCTCCTACCCCCAAAAGAGGCAAAAGAGCAACAGTTAAAGCTACAATTCCCATTCCGCCAAGCCAATGCGTCATGCATCGCCACAGATTTATGCTTCTTGGCAAACTTTCTATTTCAGAAAGAATAGTTCCGCCAGTTGTTGTAAAACCGCTGACACTTTCAAAAACGGCATCTGTAAAAGAAGGAATTACTCCACTAATCCAAAGTGGCATTGCGCCAAAAAAGCTGGCTCCTATCCATGCTAATGCCACAGAAATAAAAGTCATTCGCATATCAAGCTCAATTTTCTTCTTCCAAAAAGGCAGACTTACTGCCAAAAAAAATGCCCAACTAGCAATCATAGGAATAATAAACGAAAGCAAAACTGTACTTTCGCCACAGAAGAGGGCAACCAAAATAGGTATTAAAAAAGCTGTGCCAATAATAGCGACTAAGGCCGAAACTATTCTTAAAACTGTTACTACTGCCATTTTATTCACTCGTGCTACCAAAGAATTCCAAGTTTTGTATAGTAAAATCAGAATTCGAAATTAAAACAAGATGATCGCCCACATTTAAAACTGTTTCTCCGCCTACAAATTCGTAATCGGTTTTACCGGCGTGCCTATCAAGCAGAACTAAAAATTTTCCGGGGGCAGCAACTTCTTTCATCTTTTTGCCAATAACTTTTGAAGAACTTGTTAGTTCACATTCAATTATTTCTAAATCACCGTTTGTAACAGTATGAATTTCTTTTACAGACTTGCCTCGCATGTGACTCATAATCGAATCAACAACAACATCTCGCAAAGCAATAGAAACATCGACTCCAAGTTTTTGAGCAATTGACGAAAAGGCACTGTTGTTTACAAGGCTAACAGATTGGCCAACTCCTAAAGATTCCAAATAAGCTGCTAAAACCATGTTCAATTCGTGGTTATGAGTTGCGCAAATCGCTAAATCGTAACTAGGAATTCCTTCTTCTCTTAAAAAGGATTCATCCATCGCATCGCCACATAAAACTTTTGCTTCAGGAAATTTTTCAGAAGCAATTTTTGTTTTTTCGGAATCTGTATCAATAATTGCAATCTTCGCAGAATTCTTTAATGAATGATTTTTTAATCTTTGAAAAATTGAAACTTTTTTTTGTTCGCTCAATTTCGAAGCGACAAGCGTACCTATTCTTCCGGCACCAATCACGGCAATTTTTTTTAATTCGCGTTGCTCTGAACCGCATAGTTTTAAAACTTCGGTGACGTCGCATTTTTCACAAAGAACACCAAGAACGCAGCCAACTTCCATTAACGTTTGTCCACTAGGAAGCGAAGTCTTTCCGTTTTTTTCAACATAAGCCACAAACATCGAAAGATTTGTAAGCTTTGGAAGCTCCATTAACTTATGCCCCGCAAGAACGCTTTCTTTTTCAATCGTAACTCTTGTTATAAGTTTTTCTGAACCATCAAAAGAAAGGATTGTGCTCACTGCTCCGTTTTCTACTGCTTTTACAATTGCATCGGCAGCTTCCACATCTGGATGAATCATGTAGTCAATCCCATAAAGTGGGCGATGATTTCCGCTAAACGCATTCGCATGGGTCTTTTGCGCAACCGCCGAATTCACATAGTAAGCATAATTTCTTACACGAGCAATTTTTAAAATATTTGGATAAACTGCATCAACAAGCGAACAAGTTATCATGTTTACTTCATCGCTACTTGTAAGGCAAACAAGAGCATCCGCTTTTGCAATACCGGCTTCTTCAAGATTTTCAAGACTATTTCCGTCCTTTGTAAGAACGGTACAGTCCAAACGGTCAACAACATGACGAGTCACTTCCTCTTCGTTATCAATCAATACAACCTGATTTTTTTCATCAACTAAAAGGCTTGCAAGCTGTACGCCTGTAAAACCAGCCCCGATTATAACAACGTTCATCTAACATCCTTTGCTGAACAAGCCATTTGCCTTATTCAATTTATTCTTCGTTGGAATCTTCGTCAGATTCTTCTGAAAAAAGTTTTGATTCTCTATAATAGCTTATTGTTTGAGGAATTAAAACCGCTACACAAACAACAACCGCAACAAGAACTTCAACCATTGCTCCAGGAATTATCATTGCAAGTGCGGCAAAATAGCCAACATTCATTATTCCTGAAATTTGTTCATTAACAAAAAGATAAAGGCTGCCAATTACAAGGCAAGTATGAATGAGCGTTCCCAAAAATGCTGTAATTGCACCTTTTAAAAATTTGGGTAAATATGGAATAAAAGTTATCGCTTTAAAAAGATAGCCACTTACAAGACCAAAAAGAAGTCTTGGCAAAATTGAACACAAAGGATTTACAAAAAGCGGATCTAAAACTCCACTAGGATTTACAGCCGCATTTATCAAACTTGAAAGTCCAAAAACAAAACCTGTAATAGTTCCACCAAGAGGACCTACAAAAATTGCCGCAATAATCACTGGAATATGCATTATGGTAACTGAAGCCATAAACGGAAGTTGTATATATCCAAGATGTAAGCCAGGAATTCCCATAAGAATTTCAAGAGCTACAAGTGCACTTGTTAAAACAATACTTCTAGTTTTTAGAACGTTTTTCTTTTTGTTTTTTTCCAAATTATCCATTTTTCCTTCCATATAATAAAGTTTTTCGCATAATAGCATACAAAGACAAAAAGTTCAAATTTTGTCATTTTCCATATATTTTTCAATATTTGGCATGAATCAAATTGCTTTTTTGCCGTTAGTAATTTACAATCTCAATAAGGTTTTATATGGTAGAATTTTTTACTGTTCTATTTTGCATTTCATTTTTATTTCTCATTTGCTCTTGTTTTACGCTAAAAAATTCTCCAAAAATTTTAAAATACCCTTTGCTTGCAACTTTGATTGCTGCAAGCATTTCTTGTTTGTGCCATATTACCATAATTCACACACAAAATTACAAAACCGCAAACATTGCCTACAACATCTTTTTTATAAGCATAGACTTACTCGTATTTTTTATTTACAAATATACGCTTGTTTTTACAAAAAATTCTACAAAATTTAAAATACTAACTAAAATCTTTGCAATCCTATTTGTTTTAGACGTTGTTGCCATAATTGTAAATATTCCGCTTGAATATATGTTCAACCTTATAAAAATCCATTTTGACAACGACATTTCTTTTGCTGTTCAAGAACGTTTTATTTTTAAGATTCACAAAACTTTCTATTATAATATTCATCTTTTCTTAAATTACATAGTGCTAGCTTTAACGCTTCTTTTCATAGTCAAAAAACTACTTACCGCACCTACTCCTTATAAATTTATGTATCGCACAATTTTGTTTTCTTTGCTTGTTGTAATAATTGGCGATGCTTTTTATGTTTTTATAAAAATTCCAATAGATTTTTCAATAATCTTTTATACAATCTGTGCAGTTTGCCTTTGTTTGTTCATGCCATCGTTTGTTCCACCAAAACTTCTTTCAAAGCAGTTACAAAATGTTGTTAGGCACATGAAAGAAGCTGTAGAAATCTTTGACAACGAAATGAACTACATTTACAGCAACAAAGCAATGGAAGATTTAAACAAAAAACTTGGCTTTGAACTTGAAAATGAACTTAAAAAAGTTCTAGTAAATAACCCAATTGATTTTTTAGTTCCAAAAGAATGTGAAAAAGAAATAAACACACCTGCTGGAACTTTTTATCTTCAAATTTCTATAAATCCTGTAAAAGATAAAAAACAACGATTTATGGGGATTTTTGTAATAATTCACGACAAAACAAAAGAAGTTGAAAGAGTTGCTTTTGAACATTACAGAGCAACCCACGATATGCTTACAGGCATTTTTAATCGCGAAACCTTTTACGAAAAAGCCCGATTTCTTCTTACAGAAAATCCTTGCGAAACTTTTTTGCTTGTTTGTTCAGACATCGACAACTTTAAATTCATAAATGACCTTTTTGGCAAAACCGTTGGCGACGACTTTTTAAGACGAATTGCAGATATTATTAAACAAAATGTAAAAAAAGACAGCATTTACGCTCGGTTAGACAATGACCATTTTGTTATCATACTGAATAAAAAGAATTTTAACGAAACTCTATTCGTTGAACTCACTGCACAAATTTCTTATATAACAGAAAACCTTTTATATCCTGTAAATATCCACATGGGCGTTTACGAAATTGAAGATAAAAATCTTCCTATAAATACAATGTGCGACCGTGCACTTATGACTGTAAATACAATAAAAGGCAACTTTCGCAAAAAAATTGCGTATTACAACAACAGCATAAGAAATTCCATGCTTAGAGAACAAAAACTCGTTGGCGAATTTAACTATGCTTTGGCAAGTGGTCAATTCAAAATGTATCTTCAACCGCAATTTTCTGGAAACGAAAAACTACACGGTGCAGAAGCTTTAGTTCGTTGGGAACATCCAAAAGAAGGTATTATAAATCCAAATGAATTTATTCCGTTGTTCGAAAAAAATGGAATCATAACAAGTTTGGATCTTTATATGTGGGAATTAGCCGCTCGCCAATTAAAAGAATGGCAACAGCAAGGCCACAGCGAAATGTACATTTCTGTAAACATTTCACCAAAAGATTTTTGTTATGTCGATATTTACAAAACATTCACAGAACTTGTAGAAAAATACGAAATTCCACCAGAAAAATTAAATCTTGAAATAACAGAATCTGCCGTTCTTTTGAATTTTGACGTACAATTGGAACTTATAAACAAATTAAGAAAATACGGATTTCTTATTGAAATGGACGATTTTGGTAGCGGTTATTCTTCTCTTAATTTGCTAAAAGATATTCCTTTTGACATCTTAAAAATCGATATGGAATTTTTACAAGTAAAAAACAACCACGAACGTTCCGTTCAAATTATTGACGCAATAATCAACCTTTCAAAATGCTTGAAAATGCCTGTAATTACAGAAGGCGTGGAAACTCAAGAGCAATTAAACTTTCTAAAACAACTTGGAAGCGATTTATTTCAAGGATTTTACTTTTCAAAACCAATTCCTGTTCCTGAATTTGAAAAAAAATATATTGAAAATAAATAGCCCAAATTTCGAGTTTTTTATAAATTGTGAAAAAAACGCTTTCAGCGAATTTCCATTTTCTTAAAAACTCGAAGTTTGGGCTAAACAAAAAGTGGTGGTCAAGTAAAGTTTCTTCAATCGACCACCACAAAGGACTTGATTTATTTTAACTAAAGTTTTTTGTAAACTTTAAAAGGTCAGTTTACAATTTTTAGAACTGATAACTCATTCCCACATTTATAAAACTGTTGTTTTTCCAGGCAGCAAATTCGCTGTTATCATCTCTTGAATAAATGTACATTCCATTTACGTAAAGAGAAAGCGACTGATCTGGCTTAAACGTGAATTTAGGCATTACGATTAAGTCGCCATTTTCAATTCCGTACAAAACAGTAACTTCTGGCAAAATCTTTTCATTCATAAATGAAGTTGTAGCGTTCACAACGAATTTATTGTTTGTGTAAGCATTTTCGTTGTAATCAACGTCAAGCGAACTCTTTATTTCGTCGTTTTTAAGAATTGCAGTTCCTGTTTCCTGAACGTTTAAATTCATGTTCCAAAATGGAAGGTCGATATCAAATCCGCCTAACCAAGCAACGGAATTATTGTGAACAAATGCATCTGTGCCATCAACATCTTCGGTTAAATTGTAAGCGGCTTCTCCACGAAGATTGAATCTCCAAAGTGTTGTTGCAGCTTCCAAACCGAATGTTTGCTTTCTGTCGTAAGCAAGGAATTTGTCGTCTTCGCTTGTTGTACCTTGTGCAAGATATTTGTTCAGCCAATCATCAAGTTTTTTTGCGTTGAATGAAGGCTGTTTGTAAAAGCCATTGTAATAGCTTAAGCCCCAGTCAAAAGAACCAAATGTTCCTGTAAGACGTGTTCCAAACTGACCGTATTTTAAAGTCTTTAAGTCAGGATAAATCATATCTGGGTCGGAATTAAGGCTATTTGCATTGTTTAGAGCGTACATATAAGCTTCGCCAGCAGCAGTTAGTTTTGCAGAAGCTTGGGTTTCGTCATAACCGATTTTACCTACAGCACCTTCGTAAGCAGCTTTTGCAACTTCCCATGTAGATTTATAAGGATTATTTGAATCTGGCACACCTGCATCTTTTAATGTTGCATAAGGCACAGCTGCAGCCTGATATTCAGCTAGCAAAGCATTCAAAGTACCTGCATTAACACTTGCTTCTGTATATTTTGCAAAAGCATTTGCAACTTTAGATGTTGCACTATTTTTTACAGCTCCAGAAAGTTCGTTATAAGCTGCAGGAACCCAAACACCGTTTGTAGCAAAGCGGTCTACAGTCAAAAACGGAGCATAAACTGCTTCAAGATTTAAGTTTGCAACACCAAAACTGTAAGCGGTCCTAACCATAGGAGTGCTAAGACGGCGGTCGATGTAATCTGGAATTATAAAATCGGTGTAGTCATCGGCATTAAAGTTGTCTAACACGTGCAGTTTGTCGCCTTTTCCCCATACAAGTTTCATTTTTCCAGCTTCAAGACTAAAGTTTCCAAAATAACCACGAAGAGCAAGTTCATCAATTACATCAATTGGATGATTTTTTATTGTGTTTTCATCAACTTTTAATGCAAGAAGAACATCGCTAACGCTTCCTGAATATTCAAGGTTCAACTTTGCAGAAGGAAGAACTTTTACTTGAACATCGTCAAATAATTTGTAATCGTCGCTGCTAGTTCCGTTAGGATTCAAATAGCCACGCATATCAATCCAGGCTTTTCCGCTAACAGAAAGAGCAGAAACACTAGAGTCGCCAAAACTTGAACCGAATGAGTCCATTCCAAAAGAATCAAAATCATCGGCAAAAGATGTGGCAAAAACCATTGCAGAAATTGTTCCTGCAAGAATTAATTTCTTAGCTTTCATTTATTTTGCCTCCGCAAGTCTTATTTATTTTCCTGTGCTCAAGAAACTTTGTGTAAATACTCTGTCTGGAATTGGCTGGTCAACAATCAATTTTACAATTTCCAAAGTTGTAGAATGTCCTGTTTGAACATTTTTAAGAACGTTTACCATTGGAGTATCGTAACCGCTTTGGTTTTCAATCTTTTCTACAGAAAGAATTTTTACAAGTTTGTCATTTTTGTCGTACATTTCTGTGTAAATTGGATAATATGTTTTTTTGTCTACCCAAGTAATTCTGTAGTTATACTGACTTGAAGCCTTGTCTTTTGGAGTTTCTTTAATTTTCCAACAGTCATAACCGTTTTTCTGTTCTTCAAGAAGGAAATCATGAATATCTTCATCAACATCGCGAGTTGTAAGGTCATCGTAAGTTGCGTCTGTTCCCATAAAAGATTTTGAACCTTCGCTAGAATTTACACGGCGAGTAGACTTCAAAGATGGAAGATAAATCCATTTGTCATCTGCACGACCATCGTTTTGAATTTGAAGGAATCGAGTTCCTTTTACAGAAGCTGGCGAAAGGAAAACCATTACGATTGAATCCAATCCGTCTTTATTTTTACCAAATTCTTCTACTTGGCGAACTTCTTTTGTTCCGTCTTTTGAAGTCAAAGTCATTGCAACCAAAGAATGACTAAAAGCAGGCTGTTTTACATCAGAAGCCTTTTTCATAATTTCATAACCTTTTTCTGTATCAGCAAATGCTGAACCCATGCAAAGTGCAGCGGCAGCAATCAAAGCAGCCATTTTTGTAATCTTTTTCATAATCGTACCTCACTAATTAATTTTTGAAAGCCGAACTTTATTTTTACAAGTTCGACTTTCAAGTGTTTTATTTTTCTTCAGAATCGTTAGTTTGTGAAACTTTGTTTTCTGAAGTTTTTGTTTCTTTTTTTTCTTTTGGTCTAATAAACTTTGGTTCAAACAGATTCAAAATTCCAGGAATTACAGTCATTGCAAAGAAGCTAGATGTAAACATTACGATTGCAACAAGGAATCCAATATAGCGCAAAACTACGAATCTTGAAAAACAAAGTACAAGGAATCCAAATCCAACTGCAAGGGCATTTGTTACAATACCATGACCACTCTTTCGGAATGTTTGTCTTGTAACTTCTTCCAAGTTGTCTGAAAGTGCTCGTTCGTCGCGATATGTAGTCATAAAGTGGATTGTATAGTCAATTCCTACACCAACAGCAACGGAAGCTATAATACTTGTTACAAGGTCAAGGTTTATTCCTGTAAAGCCCATAACCATGTAGTTCAAAATAATTGCCAATGCAAGAGGAATTGCACCAACAATTCCTGCCCAACAAGAATGGAATGCAATAGCAATTATTATGAATACAGAAATAAGAGATGTAAGAAGGCTTGACAACTGACTTGAAACAATCATGTTTGTCATTGTGTATTCCATTTCACCAGCACCAGTAGCTTCTAGCGTAAATCCTTCTGGGAAATGTTCAGCAGCGTAATCTTGTGCAGCTTTTATGATTTTTCCTGTTGTTTCTGTAGAATGGTTTCTCAATTGGCAAGTTACTCGCATAACCATTGGATTCATGTCGTCATCAACAAATCTTCCCAACGAACCGCTAAGCAGTGTCAAGTAGCCTTGAACAACTCCGCTAAGTTCTTCTTTTGAAGGAACTGGATACTTTGAAACATCATAAGGAATTTCATAGTAAGCCATGCCGTTGTAGTTCATTTCTTTTTCAAGACATTCCATCATCTTTTCTACAGTTGCATACTTTCCGCCAGCTTCAACATAAGCATGAGCAAGCATGTCAAGAATCTGCTGAGTTGTCATTGTTTGATCAAGTTTTTCTGCATAAGCAATGTTAGGATCTACCCAATCGGCAGGAATTGAATCTTCTGAAGTATCGCTATCTGCTGCAAAATCATCTGCAAAGCTTGAAAAAGAATCGTCTCCAAAACTTTCAAAGGAAAGACTTTCAAAATCATCAGAACTAGAATCAGTAGATGTATCTTGTTCCGTAACTACATTTTGTGCAGAAGGAACGTGCCAAACCTGGTTAATTCTCTTTATAAATGTTGTGTAAGAAACTATTTTTCCAATTTCGTCAAAATCTTCTTTTAAGTAATCTTGCATATCATCAACAGCTTTCAAGATTTCTGGATTTGTCAAATCGCCTTTTTCTTGACCAGAAACTACAAAGTAAACGCTATTTGTTCCTGCAAATTGCTTATCAACGTAGTCTATATCTTTTCTTAAAACAGACGTTGATGGGAAGTAATTTACAAGAGCGGTATCAATGTGAAGGCTTCTAATACCAACATAAGAAAGGGCAGAAATCACAATAATGAACAATACAAGTCTTACTTTTGAACCACAGAAGAAGTGATAGATTGTATACAAAGTGTTTCCGCTAGCTTCTGTAGCAGTTTTTCCACCGCGAAGTTGTTTTGCACGCTCAAGTTTCTTTTGAATTTTTTCAGGAATATGACTTTTCTTTTCTTTTCTTGCATTAACTTTGTTTACAGATTTACAAAGAAGTAAAGCCGGAATGAAAAAAACTGCAAGAATCAGTGAAAATGCTACACCAAGAGCTGTGAAAACTGCAAAACTGTGAAGTGGAGCAATTGGACTTGAAACCAAAGAAATAAAACCAACAACCGTTGTAACGCCTGCAAGAATTACAGCAAGCATAACATCGTGCAAACCTTTGTGAACGGCTTCTTCATAGCTTTCTTTTGTAAGATTTGTACCTGCATTTTCAAGAGAAACATAATAATGATTCAAAACGTGAATACCGTAAGCAGAACCAACAGCAATAAGAGCAACCGGAATTACACTTGAAACCAAAGTAAATGTTACTCCAAAAATTGCCATAATTCCCATTGTCCAAATGGTAGACATAACAACTGTAATAAGTGGCAGCAAAGTTCCATCTAACGTCTTAAAACTAAAATAAAGGGAAAGAAGAACTACAACAATTACAAGAGGGATTAAACCAGAAAGGTCGCTCAACATAAATGAACGGGCGTTTTCTGCAACTACAGGATCACCAAAAATTTTGAATACAAGGTCGTGTCCTTGAGTTTCTTGTGTCACAATTTCACGTATTTGCACAAGAACATTTTCTTGGCGTTCTGCATCTGTAAGAGGTTTTCTGCCTTCTTTTTTAGCAAGTTCAATTTCTTCAGCCTTTTCTGCGTCTGTAGGAGAATGAATCATTATCTGCATTTGTGTTGCAGAATTGTCATCGTTTATGATAACGCGATTATACATATCGCTCCATTCAGTTAAGCGAGCTTTTAATTGACTAATGTCTTGTGCAGAACCAGTGTAAGAGTCTGGAATAAGTTGAGAAGCACTAATTGAACCATCAGATTCGCAAACATAGTCGATGTGTGTCAAAGAATCTATGTCATCTACATCTTTAAGGTCAAGAACTTTATCTGTAATATTTCTTACAACTTGAATGTTTTCCGAAGTAAGAATATCACCTTTTGTTGACTCAAGGCTTACACCAACAACAATCATACTTCCAAACTGGTCTTCAGTTTTTACAAGTCTGTTGTATGATGCATCTTTTTGTGGAAGGAATTGTCTAATTGAGTTATCAATATGCAAATCCTTTATAAAAAAACCAAGCACAGCGGTTATTGCAACACAAATCGCAATAATTACGCTAGGATGCTTAAAGAACTTTTTGAAGAATTTCAAAATTCATACCTCCAATCTTCTATATGTTCGTTTATTAGTTTGCCTGTTTAAACGTTTAATTTCTTAAACCTTTGAACAAATAGAATATACTAAATTCTTAAATAAAATGTCAACATTTTTTAAATATTTTTAAATATTTTCTTAATTGACAATTTTTTTTTTACAAACTATGATTTTTCCTTGTAAGTTTTACCAAGTTTTATTTTTAATTTTAGAGAATTATTTTGATAGAAAATTTAGAATTATTACGAATTTTGTCCATGCTTAAATCTTGTGGACCTTTATTTATAGCTTTAGGTGATGAACAACGCCAAAAACTCATTATCGACATTGCAGATGCTGGAACAGACGGAATAAATGTTACCAATTTATCTCAAAAATCAAACCTTTCAAGACCAGCAATTTCCCATCATCTTAGAGTTTTAAAAGATTGTGGCGTAATAAAACCGTTAAAAATAGGAACTCAAATTTTTTATCAACTGAATTTAAATAAAAACCTTGAAACACTTTCTGAACTTATACATTCAATGCAAAATGTAATTTCAAAAATTCGCAAAGAAACAAACGATTTGGAACTTGCTAAATAGCCCAAATTTCGAGTTTTTAGAAAGAAAAATAAAAGCGTAATCGAATTTACAATTTATAAAGAAACTCACACTTTGGACTATTTAGTTTAAAAAGTCGTTCGACCTTTAAAACTTCTTGCTAAAGTTAACTTATCAGCATATTCAAGGTCGCCACCCACAGGAATTCCTGTAGCAAGTCTTGTAACTTTTACATCAGTTTCCGAAAGAATTCTTTGTAAATAAAGAGCTGTTGAATCACCTTCAAAAGTTGGATTCGTTGCAAGAATAACTTCGTTTACTCCTCCAGATTGAATTCTTTTTATAAGCGACTTTATATTCAATTGGTCAGGACCAATTCCTTCAAGAGGAGCAATTACTCCACCAAGAACATGATAAAGCCCCGTAAATCCGCCTGCACTTTCAATTGTTTGCACATCTTGAGGCTGTTCTACAACACAAATAAGCGAACGGTCGCGCAAACCGCTAGCACAAATTGGACAAGTTTCATTTTCAGTCCAAGAACCACACACGCTACATGGATGAATTTTTTCTTGAAGTTCAGAAAGTTGTTTTGAAAAATTTTTAACATACAATGAATCAGCTTTCAAAAGGTAATTCACTATTCTTGAAGCACTTTTTTTACCAATCCCTGGAAGCCTTGCAAATGAACTTGTAAGTTCATCAATTACGTTTGCCATTTTTACAACCCCGGAATATTCATTCCAGAAAGCATTTCGCCACTTTTTTCTTTTATAAGATTTTGCATATTTTCAACAGCATCGTGTTGAGCCGCTACAATTAAATCTTCAAGCATTTTTACATCGCGATTATCAACACACAAAGGATCAAGATGAATTTCAAGCATTTCAAACTTTCCATTGATTTTTACAGTAACCATTCTTCCACCAGAAGAACCTGTTGTCGTAAGATTTGCCATTTCTTCCTTTAGTTTTTCAGCTTGCTCCTTTAAAGCCTGCGTATTTTTTAACAATTCAAAAGGATTCAATTTTTCTTACCTCCTATTTTCTACATTCCAACTATACTACCTTTAAATGTACTGCAAAGAAGTTGCACTTCTTTAGGAATTTCCACAGTTTGAACAGTTTGCTTTTCTTCTTTTGCCAACGAAACTAAAAATTGAACTTTTGTTCCACAAAATTTTTCAAAAAGCTGTTCAATCAAAGTTTTGTTTTGATTTATTATTTCCAACTGACATTCCGATAAAATCGTTGTTTTTATATCGTTGTTGCTTAATTCCCATCTTCCCGTTTGCATAATCACAGAAGCAATCATCGGATTTTTTACAGCAAATTCCGTCACCACAGAAGCGTACAGTTTTCCAACTGTTATAGAACTTCCATCAGGACGCATAAAAAGTTCTTCGCTTTGATGAATGTCTTCTTGTTGAACAGAATTTAAACTTTGTTCTGCAAGTTCTTGAGCAAAACTTTCGTTATTTTTTGTTTCGTCTTCAACAGGGTAAAAATCATCCTCTGGATTTGCTGTATTGCTCCAATCTTCTTCATCAGGATTTTCTGTAAAACCGTAATAATTAGAATTTTGCACAAACTCTTCTGAATTAGCATTTTTTTCTGCCGCTGATTGGTTAGGCGGCAGGGCACCGCCATTAGGAAAAGGGTTTTGATTTTCCCCTTGCTCTAAAGGATTTTGTGCTAATGCCGAAAACATTGGTATTCCGTTCCTAGATTTTTTTTCGGCAGATAGATTTTGTGTGGGATTATTTTGCGAAACTTTTTCCGCAGTTCCCAAATTTTGCACTTTTATTTCAGAACTTTCAGAATGATTTACATTTTTTTCATCTGAATTAAGTTCTTCCTTAGAAAAAGCAGAATCTTGCTTTAAAATCGAATAAGCTCTGTCGATTGCAGCCTTTACCTGTGCTGGAGAAACATAGCTTGCAAGCCAACACAATCTGCTAAAAGCAAGTTCCACCTCGTATCTTGGAGAAACAGAATAACGTATATCACGGTAAAGTTGAAGAAAAATCGAAATAGCTTGTTCCGTTTGAACTGTATTCCAAGTTGAAAGAACCTTTTCGCTAAAACGTTCCGCAGATTGCCCAAGCAATGCTTCTTTTTTTATTCCGTTTTTTATCAAAAGAAGACTTCGCAAGTATTCTGTACTGTTTGAAATCAACTGTTCAATAGAAATTCCAGACTGAATAAAAGAATCCAATTGATTCATTGCATCTTCTGTTTTTCCTGCAGCACAAGATTCAAACAACTGATTTAAGCGGTCTACACCAAGAATTCCTAATTTATCGCGGATTTTTTCATAAGTTATAAAACCGTCGCTAAACGCTACAACTTGATCAAAAAGAGTGTAACAATCACGAACAGATCCACCAGATTCCTTTGCTATCCAATAAAGGGCTTCGTCATCGGCTTTTATTCCAAGTTCATTACAAGCTTCAGAAAGCAAAGACTTTAGTTTTTCTACAGAAACAAGCCTAAAATTAAACTGCTGGCAACGACTTTTTATTGTGGCAGGAACTTTTTGAAGTTCTGTTGTTGCAAAAATAAAAATCACATGCGCAGGTGGTTCTTCAATCGTTTTTAAAAGAGCGTTAAATGCACTGTTTGAAAGCATGTGAACTTCATCGATTATGTAAATCTTATATCTACAACTTGTAGGCGGAAACATAACTTCATCTTTTATTTGACGAACATCGTTTACGCTCGTGTTTGAAGCACCATCTATTTCTATAACATCTAAACTTGAACTGTTTGTAATAGCCTTACAAGATTCACAATGACCACACGGTTCTGCCGTTGGAGAATCAAAACTTTGGCAATTTAATGCTTTTGCCAAAATTCTTGCTGTGGAAGTTTTTCCGCAACCCCTAGGACCTGCAAAAAGATATGCATGAGCAATTTGTCCTGTTTTTATAGAATTTTTTAGAGTTTCAGCAACAAATTCTTGACCAGCAAGGTCTTCAAAATGCTGAGGTCGTCGGCGAGTTGCCGTTACTTCGTATGCCATCATCACCTTCCAAATTTTTAGAGTTTTTATAATAGCATAAAAATTGAGTGTCTACAACTTACCAACCGCCACTGGCACCACCACCGCCAAAATGACCGCCTCCGCCTTTAAAACTTGAAGTACCGCCAAAGTTTCTAAAGTTGTTTGAGCCAAAAGAACTAGAACCACCAAAATTAGAACTGCTTCTGTGACTATCTCGGAAACTTTTTGTAAAAATTATCCAAGGCAACCAGTGATTTTTTCTTCCGCTAGCCAAACTAGAAAATATTACAAACCAAATGAATACCCAAAAGAAGCCAAACAAAACACCAAACAGGTCGTTATCATCAGAATCTAAAACATCTTCGGAAACAAGTTCTGCATTATCACTTGCAATACCGCCCATGTTTTGAACTCCTAAAAAAATTCCTTTGGAATAATTTCCTTTTTGAAATTCAGGAGCAATTACATTTCTGATTATAAGCCCACATTTTGTATCAGTTAATTTTCCTTCAAGACCATAGCCTGTTTCAATTCGGATTTTGCGTTCTGCCATAGAAACAACAAGAAGAGCACCATTGTCAGAATCTTTTTGTCCAATCTGCCACTTTTCTGCCGTTCGGTTTGAAAATTCTTCAATGTCATCACCTTCAAGACTTGGAATTGTAAGAACAACCATCTGTATTGAAGTTGAATTTTCAAGATTTGCAAGATACTGCGAAATTTCTGCCTTATCTTCATAACTTATAACATTTGCATAATCGTTCACTCTTCCTGTTAATTCTGGAACTTGAAGAGCAAACAGACTTGTTGCACAAAAAAAAGATATTGCAAAAAACGCTTTTTTTACAAACATTCGCTGTCCTCCAAAATAACAAGACCATCAGGAAGTTCATTAGGATTTTCTTCACCGCAAGGAAAATGTTCTTGCAAAAGTTCCCCACATTTTTCAACCGCAGCAATAAATCCTTCTTTTGTTTTTCCAGCCTTAATTCCAGAAGCTAGGTCATCTGCAATTATATTCCACAAATCCTGAGAAATTTTTGCAGAAATTCCGCTGTCTGCAAGAATTCTAACTTGTCGTTCCATATACGAAACAAAAATCAAAATGCCGGAATGTTCTTTTGTGTTGTAAATTCCGCTTTGAGCAAAATGCCTAAAAGCTCTGTTTGTTACCGTATGCTTTTTTACATTTGCAGGAATTACAATTCGGTCGATTACAGGAATATTTGCACAAGCAAAACCCAAAAATATGGCAACTAAACAAGTCATTCCGTAAATTAGAGGTAAAAACCACACTGGCTGACTCCAAAACCTTGCTTCATAAAGATGAAGAATTTTTGAAGCAAATGGCAACAAAAGTGCAAAAACAATAGCTGCAAAATAAATTGCACCTTTTAATTCCCAAAAAGAATACTTTGCACTTTCTGCCGTTAAAGCAAGAGCAATTTCTCCAGAAGTTTTTGATTCTGCCTTTTTTACAGCTTCCTTTATTTCTGCAAAATCTTGTTCTGAAAGATTTATTTTTTTCAACAAAGTTTTTGTATTCATTAGCCTTCCAAATTAAAATTCAACTTTAGGGGCAGAAGAAGCTTCTTGAACAGCGGAAAAGTATGCCTTTTGTGAAAAACCGAACATTCCAGCAAGAATATTTCCAGGAAATTTGCGTATTGTTGTATTGTAATTTTTTGCGGTGTCATTATAGCGTTTTCTTTCTACAGAAATTCTATTTTCCGTTCCTTCCAATTCATCTTGAAGAGCCAAAAAGTTTTGGTTAGATTTTAATTCTGGATAGTTTTCTGTTACAGAAAGAAGCCTTTGAAGTGCACCTCCCAAAGAATCTTGAACTTTTTGAAATTCTGCCATTTTGTCAGGGTCGTTGAGAATGCTTTCATCAATGTTTATCATTCCACCAGCTTTTGAACGAGCTTGTGCAACTTGGGTGAATACATCGCTTTCTTGTTTTGCGTAACCTTTTACCGTTGAAACAAGGTTTGGAATCAAATCGTAACGTCTTTGATACTGATTTTCGACCTGTGCCCACTGAGCGGTAACCTGTTCATCCATATCAACCATATTGTTATAAGTTTTGCTTATGCAAGATGCAAGACTTCCAACTAATACCAAGATTATTGCAACTACTATTAAAGTATTTTTTGTCTTTGGTTTCAAAATAAGACCTCCAAAAATTTATGAGTTAAATTTAAATTATCTAGGTTGAATGTTGAATTTTTTGGAAAGAAGAATAAAAGCGCAAGCGAATTTTCAATTTGTGAAGATTTTGTGCGATAAGAACAACTAAGGTTGCATGGCAACCCCGACCAATTCAAACTTCGTTTGAGCACAACCATCTGCAGCAAATTGTAAATTCGCTATAAGCGTTTTTTTTACAATCCATACAAAACTCAAATTTCAATCTAATTTTAAAATTCAAACTCTATAATTTTAAAAATACAAGCAATACGGTTTCTGGTCAAATAAAAAGGTTCATAATATGAAAAAAAATGAACAACGGTGGCTTTTTTCATATTGATAAAAAGCAGATTTTTAGATATTTTTTAAGGATATAAAAAGAAATTTTAAGAGTAAAAACTGCTGAAAATCACATCAGTTTTGCTTCATTGACTTTTTATGGGAGTATAACTTTATGACCGCTAAAAATAAAGATTTTACAATCACTCAATTAGGAGAATGCAAAATAAAATCTCCAATTCAATTATCAACTGTTGTTGGTGATTGCAGTGCAAACTATGTTCGAGATAATTCATTTGTTCTTAATTCTGTAAATGTTTTTAACACTGAAAAGCCCGTTTCTTTAGATTCAACAAATCTTTTGCAAAAAGCCGGTCCAAGAGAATTCATTTATTTTGACCCTAAAAAAGTAAAAGCAGGAATCTGCACTTGTGGTGGACTTTGTCCTGGATTAAACGATGTTATAAGAGCCGTTGTAAGATGCCTTTGGAATCGTTACGGCGTAAGAGACATTGTTGGTTTTCAATATGGATACAGAGGTCTTTTCCAAGATTCAGGATACGAACCAATAAAACTTACTCCAGACATCGTTGATGAAATTCACAAAATTGGCGGTTCTTTCATTGGAACTAGTCGCGGTGGCGGCGAACGGATTCGTGACGCTGTAGATACAATCGAAAAACTTGGAATAAACCAACTTTTTGTGATTGGTGGCGATGGAACTCAACACGGAGCATTAACAATTGCAGAAGAAATTGAAAAACGCGGTTTAAAATGTGCTGTTGTAGGTATTCCAAAAACCGTTGATAACGACTTTCAACTTATAGACCGCTCGTTCGGTTTTGAAACAGCCGTTCAACAGGCAAAAGATGCTATATCTTCAATGCACATGGAAGCTCGCTCGCAAATAAACTGTATTGCCCTTGTAAAACTTATGGGACGAGAATCTGGTTTTATTGCAGCGGCAGCAGCATTAGCAAGCCACGAAACAAACTTCTGCCTTATTCCAGAAATTCCTTTTGAAATGGACGGACCAAACGGATTCCTTGAAAACCTTGAAAAACGCCTTTTAAATCATCATCATGCGGTTGTAATCGTTGCAGAAGGAGCAGGTCAAGACTTGCTTTCTGGAACAAACCAAACAGATGCTTCTGGAAACAAAAGGCTTTCTGATATTGGAATGTTCTTAAAAGATGAAATAAAAGAAT
>SAMEA104315438__coassemble_747_pt1 | contig 21046 bp, 16 predicted proteins | sample SAMEA104315438__metabat2_high_PE_016 | metagenome-assembled genome bin SAMEA104315438 (sample SAMEA104315438) | gut metagenome | biome: Monkey gut; feature: monkey-associated habitat; material: faeces | place: China | collected 2013 | reverse complement strand
AAAAGATCACGGAAGTGCGTATCGCGGAATTTGGGCCGGTTTACGTTGGTTTAGAGACAACTGGGGAAGAGATACGTTTATTTCGCTATGCGGAACTCTTTTGAATTCTGGTTGTTTTGACGAAGCTAAAGATGTTCTTTTGGGATTTGCAGGATTTCAAGACTTAAATAAAGAAAGTTCTTCTTACGGAAGAATTCCAAATCGCTACAGAGATAAAAACGATGTTATTTACAATACTGCTGACGGAACTTTGTGGTTTATTCGTGGTGTTTGGGAATATATTCTTTATTCTGGCGACAAATCCATTCTTGAAAAATTAAAAGATACAATTCTAATTGCACTTGATTCCGACATTGCTCGCTGCGACAATAATGGATTTTTAATGCATGGCGACGCAGACACTTGGATGGATGCCCGCATTGAAAACAAACAATCTTGGTCACCAAGAGGAAATCGTGCAAATGACATTCAAGCATTGTGGTTTACAGCACTTAGAATAGGAAGTTTTGTTTGTTCTTATTTTAGCGATTGCGAAAATTCTAAAAAATATGCACAAATGGCTGCAAAAGTAAAGGAATCTTTCAATAAAATCTTTTGGAATAAAGATTGCAATGCAATGGCAGACCATCTTCCAGAAGGAGGTTATGGCGAATGGGCAAAAGATATGCGTGTAAGACCAAATCAACTTATGACCATAACTATTCCTTCGATTTTGCCACAATCAGAAGAAAATAAATTTGTTGATGATAATCGTGCAAAAATTGTAATTGCAAACGTTGAGCGTGAACTTGTAAATCCATTTGGGCTTTATAGTTTAAGCCCAGATGATCCTTTGTTCCATCCTGAACATGAAAATCCTAATTGGTATCACAAAGATGCAGCTTATCACAACGGAACAATTTGGGAATGGAATACTGGAATGTATGTTTCTTCTTGTGCTATTGAAGAAAAAGGCATTTTAAAGGCAAAACCGGCAGCAATCCTTATGAATGAAGCCAAAATGATTATGGAAATGGGATGTGCTGGTTCTTTAAGCGAAAATATTCACGCTCGACCAGATTCAAACGGAAGTCCAAAACTTTCAGGAACGTTTAGCCAAGCTTGGAGCGTTGCCGAATTTGTAAGAAACGTTATTCAAGATTTAATTGGCTTTAAATGCAATCTTTTAGAAAAATCTTTGGAATTAAATCCACATCTTCCTGCTGGTTGTAATGATTTTAGTGCAACTTTGCCATTCGGAACTGGGGATTGTGTTTTTGTAAAAATTGTTCGCAGCGGAAAAGAATACAAATGTTCTGCAATTCTTCATTCAAAGAATTTTAAAACAGGGCTTTTGCTAAATGGAAACGCTTTGCAAGTTGAAAAACAACTTGATTTTTCTGTAAAAATTGAAGATTCGAAAAAAAATCTTTCGGGAACTTATGAAAAATTTGGTTGTCCTAAAAAATGGATAAAATCACCTTTTGCACAGCACAATCTTGAAAATCCTTGGTGCGGAAGCGAAAAGAAAAAGAACTATTTGCACGACTTAATTTTAAGCGAAAGAATGCAAAGTAAAACTAGTGGTGGCGAAAACACTGCTGCATTGGAATGGTATTTTGATTCCCAAGAATTCAAGAAAAAATATCTTACAAATGCGGAACTGGGGGCAATTTATTCCAAAAGAAAAACTGTGTTCCGCTTGTGGGCACCAACTGCAAAACAAGTTGTTTTAAAACTTTTTAAAGATGGAAACAAATCTGAATGTTTTAAAGAAGTTCCGTTGCATCATAAAACCCCTGATGGTTCAGAAGGTATTTGGGAAACTTGTGTAAAGGGCGACTTGCACGGAATTTATTATTTGTATGAAGTTACCGTTCACGGAGTTCAAAACATAAGTTCAGATCCTTATGCAAAAGCTAGCGGAGTAAACGGCATTCGTTCAATGGTTGTTGATTTGAGCCGAACAAATCCGCAAGGTTGGGAAAACGTAAAACTTCCAGTTGTTGCTTCTGCGGCGGATGTAATTGCTTATGAAGTCCATGTTGCCGACATTTCTTCTGGCGATTCTTGGAACGGCTCTGCAAAAATAAAGCGTACTTATTTGGCGGCTTGTCAAAAAGGAACTGCAATAAATGGAATTCCAATCGGTTTTGACCATATAAAATCGCTTGGAATAACACATGTTCAGTTTTTGCCAATTTTTGACTTTCGTTCAGTTGACGAAAGCCGAATGAACGACGAAAACTATAAGAAAAAAATAACCTTTGGAACTTTTAATTGGGGCTACGATCCTGAAAACTACGCGCTTCCAGAAGGCTCTTATTCTACCGACCCATATCATGGCGAAGTTAGAATAAAAGAACTAAAAACGATGATAAAATCCTTTGCCGACGAAGGAATTGGCGTGATTATGGATGTTGTTTACAACCATGTAAACGATGGACTTCATCAGGGGCTTGGAACTAGCGTGCCAGGATATTTTTTCCGTGTGGAAGGTTATTCTGGTGCTGGCGAAGACACTGCAAGCGAGCGAGAAATGTTCCGCAAATACATGGTTGATACTCTTTGCTATTGGCTTAGCGAATATAAACTGTGCGGATTTAGGTTTGACTTAATGGGCTTGCACGATGTTGTTACCATGAACAAAATAAAAGAAAGTCTTAGAAAAATCAAAAAAGATGTTCTAATTTACGGTGAAGGCTGGGATATGTACCGAGCAAAAAAAATGATTAGTGCTTGCCAGTCGAATAGTGAAAAAATGCCAGAAATTGGATTTTTTAACGATGCCATGCGTTGTGGTATAAAAGGACCTGTTTTTGACGATAAGGAAAAAGGCTTTATTCACGATGGCTCAAGAAAAGAAGCTGTTAAATTTGGAATTGTAGGAGCAACAAAACATCACCAAGTTGAATATAAAAAAATAGAAGGAACGGCTGCTCCAAATCCATGGGGTAAAAAAACTTGGATAAGCGTAAATTACACAGAAATTCACGACAATATTACGCTTGCAGATAAAATTTTTCTTGTAGAGCAGGATAAAGACGAAGTGTATTATGAACAAATGCAAAAAATGGCACTTTCTCTTGTTTTACTTGCACAAGGAATGCCAATTATGCATGCGGGAATGGAATTTATGCGCTCAAAAGAAGTTCCATCTGATATTTTGGCTCAGAATCCAGCTCTTTACGATGTCGGTTATTCTGACGACAAAAAACGTGCATTTATGAGGAACAGTTATAACGCCTGCGATAGAATAAATGCACTTGATTGGCAGCGTTGCATTCAAAAACATTCTGTTGTGGAATACGTAAAAAATCTTATTGCATTAAGAAAATCTCATTGTGCATTCAGAATTGATGATGAAAAAACTCTTGTAAAAGCGTTGCGTTTTATTGACAACAAACAAGCAGGATTTTATGAACAAGTGCTTGCTTGGGAAATAGACGGAACAAAATGTGGCGATTCTTGGAAAAAAATTGTAATTGTGGCAAATCCTGTAAATTCTGATGTGAAATACGCTATTCCGCAAGAAAAAAACTGGATTTTAGTAACCGACGGTTGCAGTTTTTCAACTTCGCAAAAAGAATTTTTAGAGCAAGGTTCTGTAGTTCAATTAAAACCAAAAACGGTTGCCGTATTTGCAGCAATTTAGATGAATATTTAAGTTAAGCTCCGAGTTTTAAAGATTTTTTATAAATGTGCCGAAAATAATGCGAGGAAATTTATGAAAAAAAATTTATTGAATGTAGGACTTTTTCTTTTGTCGCTTTTTGCTGTTAGTTGTACAATGCAAGACCCAGTTGAAGAAAAAAAACTTGGAGTTGAGGCGAAAGGTCCTGATATTGTTATTGCAGTTCCTGCCGATAAAGACGCAAAATACATAAATATCTACAGAAAGAAAAAAGATTCTGAATATGTGTACAATATTGGTGAAATTCTTCCTGGTGAACAAGACAGTTCCGCTTCTTACGTTTTCACAGACGGATTTGTAGATTTTGCTGTTTCGTATTCATATTGTGCTCGTTATACTTATAAAGATTATTATAAAACAACTGGTTGGTCAGAGCCTATAAATATAAATGACGATACTGGACCAGGCGAATTGCGAGTAGCTTCTTCTGATGTTGCGTTAAAATTTAACAAAGACGAAAATATTATTGAATTTATTACAGGTTCTTATGATTTTCCTAAGAATGTAACAGACACTACAGGTTGGTCAATTTCGATGATTGTAAAAAATGATTCAAAAAGTAGAGTTTTTAAAATCACAAATTCTAAATTGGAAACAAAAATTGATTTGCGTTCTGTTTTAAGTTCTGAATTTTTGAAAAGTTCTTTTACAATCAAAAATTTTGTTCTAGAAAAAATTGAAGATAAATCTAAAACAAGCGATTACAAAGTAATTTATTGGTCTTTACCATTAGATGATGAGCCTGTAATCGAAGGAACAGAAAATAATCTAATAACTCTTGATACAAGCAATTTAGATGACAATAACCACGATTATTCCAAAACAGACGGCTCTCTTTACGCTTTAATAAAAGAGTAGTTATTTGCTCATTCCCGCAATTGCAATATCGATTGCGCCGTATACTTCGTCTAGTCTATTTTGGTTTAGAATAGAAAGTCTAAAAATTGCAGATTCAATCAAACTGTAAAGAAGTTCGTTTGCGTCTTTTACACTGCTAATTTTAAGCTGACCTTTTTTTTCACCTTCAACAATTTTTGAAGTAAGCAAGTGTCTAAGGCGTATAACGCGTCGTCTAACTTTTTCGCCTGAATCGCCACCAGATTTTTGAAGTTGCATAAGATAGGCAAGCAAAACATTGAACAGTTTTTTGTTTTCTATGCAAGAATCGATTATTGTGTAGGAGATTTTTTTTAAGGCAATTGGTGCTTCAAGCGTTTTGTCGCTGGTTATGGCAAGCAATTTTTGTTCCAAATTTTGGGTAAGCTCTTTTATGCTCCAAAGAAATATTTCTCGCTTGTTTTTAAAATATATGTACAAAGTTGTTCTTGTAATTCCGCAACGGTCAGCAATTTTTTGAAAAGTAACGTCGTCGTAGCCTTCGTCCATAAAGACATCTAAAGATTTTTGTAGAATTTCGTGTTTTCTTTTTTCGTGTTCTATTATTGCTGCCATTAAAGTCTTTCTCTTCCTTTTTTTTGTTGATTTTCTGAATTTTTGTAAATATAAAGAATTGTGTCTAGATTTCCAGCTTTTATATTTTTAAGTTTTTGAGCGTAATGTCCAAAATTTTCTTGGAACTTTTTGTGAGAGGTTATTATTCCAAAATCCCAGTTTTTGAATTCTTTAAAAAGGCAACTCATGTCTTTGTAAAGATGTTCTGCTTGTTCTTGGTCTCCAATTCGTTCCCCATAAGGAGGGTTGCATAGAATAAGGCCTGTTTCGTAAGGTGCGGAAAGTTCTTTAAAATCTGCTTGAACAAAATCTGGACGAAGGATTTTTGCATCGCTTCCAATTGACTGAAGAGCACGCCCTGCTGCAACGCAAGCGTATTCGGCATTTCTTTTAGAACGAGCAATTGCATCGCTGTCGATGTCGGAACCAGTTATTCTAACTTCAACGTCAGTTCGTATTTGTTCAGCCTCTTTTTTGCGGATTTCTAAAGCTCTTTTTTCGTTAAAAAACGGAAGTGTTTCAAGGGCAAATCTTCTGCCAAATCCTGGAGCAATATTATAAGCGTAAAGGGCGGCTTCTATTGCAATTGTTCCAGAACCGCAAAAAGGGTCGTGAAGAGGAGTTTTACGCCTCCAAGTCATTTCTTGTAACAAAACGGCAGCAACGGTTTCGCGCAAAGGAGCAATTCCACCGTCTACACGGTATCCTCTTTTGTGAAGTGGTAATCCAGACAAGTCTAAAAGCACAAGGACTTCATTTTCTTCTATGTAAATTCTAAGAGTTTGCTCGCTACCAGTTTCTGGCATGGAATACATGTGCCATCGCTCGCAAAGTTTTTGATAAACCGCCTTTTGTACAATTCCCTGAATTGCGTGTTCAGAATTTAATTTGCTTCTGTGGCAACGAACTTTGTCAATCGTTATTTTTGAATCTTTTTTAAAGTAATCTTGCCAATTTACGTTGCGGATTCCGTCGAATAGTTGGTCAAAATCTTCTGCATAAAAAGAAGTTGCCTGTAAAAAAACTCGGTCAGAAGTTCTAAGACACAAATTTGCCCTAAAAAGCGCATCATCGTCACCTAAAAAAACAACTCTTCCAGCGGTGTTGCTAACTAATTTATAGCCAAGATGTTTGATTTCATTTCCAAGAATTTTTTCGGCCCCTACAGGACACAAGGCAACAAGTGTATTCATAAAGTTAATTTTAACATTTTAACAGTGAATGTTCAATTGTAATGTTCTGTAATGTGCTGCCTGCACTAGAAAAGACATTGACTTGATTTTAAAAATCTATTAGAAAAATTGGATAGCCGAATGTCGAGTTTTCCTAAAAACACGACATTTTGGCTATATAGATGGTTTTGTTTTATGAAAAAGGCACTCGTTGTTTCTGATGTGAATGTAGATTATGTTTTCTCTTTGGTAAAAAAATCTGGTTTTAGCGAAGTTGAAAAAGTTTTTTCAGAAGAAGAATGTAAATCTGTTTTAAAACATAATTATTTTGATTTAATTGTAATAGAATTGTTGATGAGCGAAAATCTTGGAACTGAACTTGCAAAAAATCTTGTAAAATCTACAACAAGTGGAATTATTTTTATAATTAACAAAAACGAAAAAGATTTTATGCAAGACGAATTGAATTTTTTGCATAAAAGTGGCGTTTTTGTAATGGAAAATCCGTTTGATGCTTGTTTTTTTGAAAAAGCACTTGTTCTTTTGCAAGCTAGCAGAAATCGAATTTCTTTTTTGGAAAAACAAAATCGTGAACTTCAAAAAAAAATTGACGAAATTCAACTTGTTGACAGGGCAAAGTGTGTTTTAATTCAATATTTAAACATGACGGAAGAGCAGGCTCATCGGTTTATTGAAAAACAGTCGATGAATTTGCGCCAAAGTCGTCTTACCACAGCGGAAAATATTCTTAAAACTTACGATAATTAATGAAAATGTCGAATTTTTATAAATTGAGAAGGAAACGCTTACACTTTTGTTCTTTTTCTAAAAATTCGACATTTGCTAATTAGACTTTTAAAGCACGAATGCGTTCAACTAATGTAGGATGCGAATAATTCCAAAAAACATACAATTTTGAAGGCAAAAGTTCGCTTAAATTTTCGCTGTTTAGCTTTATAAGAGCAGAAACAAGTGCTTGCGGATTTTTTGTTGTTTTGGAACTAAAAGCGTCTGCTTGGTATTCGTCTTTTCGGCTAAAGAAGTTGGTTATTGGAGAAGTCAATTCCATTAGCGAAGAAATTACAATCGAAGATAAAAATAGTCCTATGAATTGAGCGGCTTCAATTTTGGCACTTTCTATTGCAAATCCAAATCCTGTGTACAAAGAATGACACTGTGCACATTTGAAAAGCACAAACATCATTATGAATTCAATTGGAACTAAAGCTAAAAATCTTTTGATAATGTGTTTTAATTTGTAATGACCAAGTTCGTGACCTAAAACGGCAACTAATTCTTCAGTTGTAAGTTGTTTTACAAGCGTGTCGTAAAGCACAATTCGTTTTGATTTTCCAAGTCCGCCAAAGTACGCATTGCTATGACCGCTTCTTTTTGATGCATCCATTATAAAAATTCCGCTAGATTTAAAACCCATGTTTTTCATAAGAGAAGTAATTTTTTCTTTAAGTTCGCCATCTTCTAAAGGAGTGAATTTATTAAACATTGGTGCAATTACAAGCGGATAAAGAACTTGCATTATCAAACTAAAAGCAAAAATAAGACAAGTTAGAAGAATCCACCAAGTGTTTGGCATTTTTACAAGAACAAACGTTGCTGCAAGTAAAAGAATTGCGTATAAAACAAGCGAAAGAACAAGACTTTTTACTTGATCTGCAAGCCAAAGTTTAAAAGTCATTTTTGAAAAGCCAAACTTTTTTTCGATTTTAAATTCGTTTATAAGTTCAAACGGAATAGAAAGAATTGATTCTGGAAGTCCTGCAAAAAAAAGAAATAGAACTGCACAAAAAAATGTTGAAAAAAATCCCTGAGGAAATCCTGTTAAGCGAATGACCTTTTGAAAAATGTACGGATAGTAGCCTGTGCATACTAAAAGAAGTGTTAACGCTAATGTAATAAGTGATTGCGGAATCCACATAAAATATTTGACATTTTCGTATTTGCAGATTTTTTCTAATTTTTCAGAGTCAAAAAAGCTAGATGCAGAATCGTTTTTTTCAACGAATTTTTTAATTTCTTGAGGCAAAGTTCCTCCGTTTTTACATCTTGCCCGCCAGTCGCTAAATTCTAAAAGGTGTTTTATTAAAAATGAAAAAAAAGTTCCTATTAAAAAAACTATTATAAATGGGTTTGAATAAATTATTTGATTAGTCATAGGATTATTATATACAATTCATGTTGTTAATCAAACTAGAATTTTTGCGTATAATTAGCCCAAATAGGTTAATAAAATGATAACAATTGATTTTCAAAATCGTGGAACGCTTGGTTTGTGCGAATATTTGTATGCAACCATAAAAAAACAGATTCAGCAAGGAATTTTAAAAGGAAACGAAAAATTGCCTTCAAAACGCAGCCTTGCTCAACATTTGGGAATTAGCACAATAACTGTACAAAACGCATATAATCTTTTAATTGACGAAGGCTATCTTTATTCGTATGAAAAAAAAGGATTTTTTGTTACAGAATTAAAATCATCTGAATTGGAAAAAGAAAAAAAATCGAAAGTTCAAAAAAGTTATGAAAAAACCGAAATAAAAAATCATTTTGTTCCCGAAAAAAAATGGTTCTACGATTTTACAGACAATGCAACAGGTGTGGAAAAATTTCCATTTGCTTTGTGGTCGCGCATGACAAAAGACGTTCTTAATTCTGCAGAAAAAAAACTTCTTTCAAGAATCGATTTTGCTGGCGTTTTTGAACTTAGGCTTGCAATTGCAAAGTATCTTCAGGAATTCAGAAATATGGAAGTAGACGCTCAGCAGATTGTAATAGGAGCTGGAACGGAAGTTCTTTTTAGTATGCTTGTTCAGTTTTTAGGAACAGACAAAATTTATGCGGTAGAAAATCCCGGTTACAGAAAAGTTGCTGCAGTTGTAGAATCTTTGGGTTCAAAGTGTGTGGGTGTTGACATTGACAAAGAAGGAATGAATCTTCAAAAATTGGAAGAATCTAAAGCCCAAATCGTGCATATTTGCCCGAATCATCATTTTCCTACGGGAACAGTAATGCCAGTTCGCCGGCGTCAAGATTTTTTAGACTGGGCAGCAGAATCAAAAGAACGTTATATAATTGAAGACGATTACGACAGCGAATTTCGCTTTAATGGAAAGCCTTTGGCAACTTTGCAAAGTGCAGACAGGTTTTCAAAAGTAATTTACATAAATACATTCAGCAAAACACTTTCGCCTTCGTTTAGGATTGGATTTATGGTTCTTCCGCTTAGTTTGGTGCAGCAATTTAAAGAAAAAATGGGTTTTTATTCCAGTACGGTAAGTGCTTTTGAACAGTACACTTTGGCAAGATTTATAGATTTTGGTTATTATGGCAAACATATTACAAGAATGAAAAACTATTATCGTTCTTTGCGTAATGACTTTATAAAAGCGATTGAAAACAGTGCATTTGCAAAAAATGTTAGCATTCACGAAGAAGAAGCTGGATTGCACTTTCTTTTGGAAGTAAAAACAGATTTTTTGGCGGAAGAATTAAAATTGCGTTTTGCAAAAGTTGGATTAAAAATTCCGCTTCTTTCGGAATATTTTTACTCAAAAAATCAAAATTCAGTCGAAAATAAACCTATTTTTATAATAAATTACAGCGGAATTCCTAAAAATAAAATAGAAGAAATTGTGCAACGAATGAACACTGTTTTTATATAGTCCAAAGTTTGAGTTTTTCACAAATTGTAAATTCGCTTACGCTTTTGTTCTTTACTATAAAAAATCAACATTTTAGCACAAAGAAATAAATTCTTTGGCAAAATCAAGAAGATTTTTTGCAAGATTTCCGTTTGAAATAAGACTGCGACTAAAATTTTCAAAGCCAACCTTCATTTTGTTAAATAAAAGCAAAAATTCTGTAAGTGCAGATTCAAGTTCATCGCAAGATTTTTCATCGTTGTTGTAAATTAAAAAACATTTTTCTATGATGGTAAAAATTTGAACTTCAAAAAATGGTTTCATTTTATTCAAAAGAGCTTGGACTTTTACAAGTTGGTAATTTTCGCTTTGAGGGTAGGCGTGCCATAAAAAAGGTTTTCCGCACAAACAAGCTCTGCTAAGAGAATCTTCGCCACGAACAAAAAGTAAGTCTGAATTGCACAAAATAAAATCCCATTTTTCTTGAGGAAGAAAATCCAAAATTTGTATTGAAAAACTTGTTTTTTTTGCGTTTATTGCGTCTACAAAACTTTGTTTTCCTGCCCCTTGTGCAAGATTTACAAAAAGATTTTTTTTGCTCGGTTTGCATACTTTTTGATTGAATGTTTCAAAAGCATTTACAACAGGAGTTAAGTTTTTGGGATATGAAAAAAATAGGATTTTAAATTTGGTTTGTTCAAAAGTTGATTTTGCTTTTTTTAACGAACAAAGAAATTTGCTGTCAAGGATTAATCCTCCAGTCTTTTTTGTAAAACCGGGCATAAAATTCACTTTTTGCACACTTGCACTGCGAGTAAGCGACTTTAATTTGTGAAAAGTTTCTGCATAATCTTCGGCAGTAAGATAGTCAAGCATTATTATATAAACTGTATTGGAATATTTTACTTCAAATAAAAGTTTTTCAAGCCAGTTTGGTCTTCCGCATTGAAAACATTCGATTATGAGTTGTGGCGGATTTTTTAAAAATTCTTCAGTGCAAACCTTTTCGTCATTCCATTGAAGAATTTTCCAATCGTTTACCGTTTGCACAGATTTAGAAGCGTCTACTTTAGGGAATAAAAGACTAAACGATTCAAGATTGTCTGCAACAATTCTTAGGTGAACTGGCTCTAATTCCTGAAAAGCCCTTGCTAATCTGTAGACAACGCCGATGTCGCCAAAATTATCTACAACTTTGCATAAAATTGTTATGTCTTGCATAACGGTTAGCCCAATGCCACGTCTAAAATCATCATAATTACAAAACCTGCGGCAAATCCAATTGTGCCAGCATTTGAATGTTCTCCTTGACTAGCTTCGGGAATAAGTTCTTCTACAACTACAAAAAGCATTGCTCCAGCCGCAAAACTTAAAAGATATGGAAGAATAGGAATTACAAAAGAAGCTAGCATTATTGTTATCAATGCGGCAATTGGTTCTACAATTCCAGAAAGCGTTCCGTATAAAAATGATTTAGATTTTGACATTCCTTCACTTTTTAGTGGAAGAGAAATAATTGCACCTTCTGGAAAGTTTTGAATTGCAATCCCTATTGAAAGAGCAAATGCTCCTGCAATGCTTATTTGACTTCCGCTATTTAAAAGCCCTGCTGCAACAACGCCAACAGCCATTCCTTCTGGAATGTTGTGAAGAGTTACTGCCAAAACAAGCATAGTTGTTTTTTTTAATTTTGAAGAAGGTCCGTCTGGTTCATTTGCATTTAAGTGAAGATGCGGAATAATTTTATCAAGCAAAAATAAAAAGGCCATACCCAAAACAATTCCACTTGCTGCAGGAATAAAAGCTAGTTTTCCCATGTTTTGAGCTTGATTTATTGAAGGAATTATTAGCGACCATACCGAAGCTGCCACCATAACGCCAGATGCAAATCCAAGCAAAATTTTTTGAACAGAATCTTTTAGTCCATTTTTTAAAAAGAAAACACAAAAAGAACCTAAAGTTGTTCCTGCAAAAGGAATTAGCAGAATGGGAATTATATTTTTCATGCAGAATACTCCGTGTATGCATAAGCATTGTGTAGGTGAATGGATTCTTCATTTTCACATTCAACGCTAAACCATTTGAACGGCGTTTTTATCTTAAAGTTTTTTAAAAAAAGGTAAACTTCGCGAACAACATCTTCTACAAAACGAGGGGTTTTGTAGGCTTGTTCGGTAACGAATTTTTCATCTTTTCGTTTTAAAACTGAATAAAGCGGACTTGAAGCACACTTTTCGATTCCTTGAATTATATCTTCAATCCAAAAAAAGTCGGAATACAAAATTTTGACTCTAACAGTTCCTCGCTGATTATGAGCACCAAATTCGCTTATAGCTTTGCTACAAGGACACAACGTTGTAATTGGCACTTCGATTCCTATAAAAAACTTTTTTTGCGAAGGAGTGGCTTTTTCGTCGCTAGCACAAACTTGAGCTTCGTAGCAACATTTATATTCAATAATGCCTTCGCTTTGGCTTACTGGAGCTTTTTTTTCTATATAATATGGAAAAGAAATCTTTCCGTAAGATTCGTGGGCATCCAGTTTTTGGCGCATTTCTTCAAGCATTTCAAGAAAATGTTGCATTGTTATATCTTTGTGGTACTTGTGAAAAACTTGAATAAAACGGCTCATGTGAGTCCCCTTAAAATTGTGCGGAAGATTCACGTACAAATCTACAGTTGCAGTTGTATTTTGAGTATGATTGTTCTTGTCTAAAACTGTAACCGGATATTTTACGTTTCTTACGCCAACTTTTTGCAAAGGAATTTTTCTTGTGTCTTCTTCATTTTGTATGTCTCGCATGATTTATTCCTTTTCGGCAGCTTCTAACGTATTGAACATGAGCATTGCAATTGTCATAGGTCCAACTCCGCCTGGAACTGGTGTAATGTATCCGGCTGTTTCAAGCAGGTCGTTGTAGTCGCAGTCGCCAATTAGTCTGAATCCGCTTTTTTTAGAACTGTCTGGAATTCTGTTTACGCCAACGTCAATAACTGTTGCTCCAGTCTTAATCATATCTTTTGTAACGGTGTGAGGATGTCCACTAGCAACTACCAAGATGTCTGCATGCTTTGTTATTTCTGCAAGATTTTTTGTTCCTGTGTGGCAAATCGTTACGGTGCAGTTTGTTTGCCTGCGAGCAAGAAGAAGGGCAACCGGTTTGCCAACTATGTTTGAACGTCCAATTACAACTGCGTGTTTTCCGCTTGTTTCAATTCCCATTTTTTCAAGAAGAACAATAATTCCGTGTGGAGTGCAAGGTAAAAACGTTTTTTTCCCGATTACAAGATTTCCCACATTTACAGGATGGAACCCGTCTACATCTTTTTCTGGAGAAATTGCAAGTAAAACTTTTTCTTCGTTTATGTGTTTTGGAAGTGGCAATTGAACCAAAATTCCGTGAACGGAAGGGGTTTCATTTAATTCTGCAATTATTTTTAGCAATTCTTCTTCGGTTGTGGTTTCTGGAAGATGTATACTTCTGTCTAACATACCAACTTCGGCAAGTGCTTTTTGCTTTCCTGTTACATAGGAAACGCTAGCAGGATTTTCACCAACTAAAATAACCGCCAAACAAGGAATTATTCCCTTTGCTTTAAGTTCTGCTGTTTTTTGAGCAACTTCGCCTCTAACTTGAGCGGCAATTGCTTTTCCATCTATAATTTTTGCACTCATTTTTGTTACCTTCCTTGTTCTTGGTTATTTTAATTGTAATTACGCTACAAAAAATGTATAATTACAGTTACTATAACTTTTTTTGTTGTTTAGTTCTATCTATTTGAAAACAAGACTTTTAGAATAGGGCGAAAGTTGAAACTTTCTAATTGATTTTTTATAGAAATAACAAAAGCGTAAGCAAATTTGCAATTTGTAAAGATTTTGTGCGATAAGAACAATTAAGGTTGCGTAGCAACTAAAGACGGCTCAAACTTTGTTTGAGCAAAACCGTCTGAACAAATTGGAAATTTGCTGAAAGCGTTTTTTTTTAAATTTATAGAAATTATGAAAAACTCGACTTTCGACCGAATAGTAAAGTGAGGAAAAAATGAAACGTTTTATTTTTGCTTTTTGCTTTTTTTCTGTTTTGACATTTTCTGTAAGTGCACAAGAAAATTCTACTCCAGAAGAAGAGCCAGAAATTCAAGAAACTTATAAATATGAAATGAACGGAAAAGGCGATCAGTTTATAAAAATTGCAATTATGCCAAGTTTTCCGCTTAATTTTGGCGACCAAATGAAAATTGGTGGAGCTGCTCAACTCGGTTATTTTAGATTTTTGAACAGTTGGCTTGCACTTGGTGGCGAACTTATGGCTGGATACAATCTTACAAAAGGAAGTAATATTTTTACTTACGTTCCAATTACTTTTGGAGTTCTTTTTCAGCCTTCTGTATGGAAGTTTGAATTTCCAATAACACTTTCTACAGGTTTTGCGTTTGAAACTTGCCAAAATAAAAAGTATTTTCCAGGACTGGTTTTTAAAGCCGACGCAGGAGCATTTTTTCGCATAGCAGAAACTTGGTCATTTGGTTTGACAGGTCAATTTGTTATGCTTCCTCAATGGTACACGTCTACCGAAAATGCAAAGTCGGACCAAGCGTTGTATATGCAAGTTTCAGCTTCTGCAAGATACCATTTCTAGGTTGTTACGAGGTTTTATAAAATGAAAAAGATTTTTGCCGTGTTTATTTTAGTTTTTAGTGTTTTTTCTTTTACAGGTTGTTTTGACGCAATTTTGCAAGGAATAAGAGATGAAGTTGAACTTGAAGATGCTCAAATTTCTGGATTTATAAACAATATTACAAGATTCAATGCTACAGATGAAGAAGGAACTTCTAAAGAATACATTTACCTTCAAAATGGGTTAGTTTACTATAAAACAACTAGTGAAGAAGACGCTTCTCACGGTAAATGGAAAAAAGACGGAAAAACTCCTAATCCTGTAAAATACGACTATTACTTGGAAAACGGTTCTTCTGGATTTTCAGGAACTTTTTTTTATAAATCTGCAGCAGATAAAAATTATGTTTACATTTTAGGTTTTGAGCCAGAACAAGATGATGACAACGGATTAAATGTTTCCGGAACTGTAAAACTTTACTGTTCAAAAGGTCCGGGAACTGACTGGCAGGAAGTAACAGCAATAAATACAAAGATAAAAGAATATATAGGAAACTTAAAAAGTTCAACTTATAGCAGTTACTACCTTGAAGACATAAATATCTGCCTTTTTGGAACTAATGACGCAAAAGTTGAAAACAGAAAAGCCTACATACGAATTGGCGGTGGTTCTGGAAAAACTGGCGGAGATACAACAATTTCTTCAAATCTTTGGACAGACAAATTTGAATTCTACGAATTGAACGGAAGTGGAACTTCTGTAGCAACGCCAATGGCAAAAAATGATGTGGAAAATTCTTACGGAATAACAAAAGACACGATGTCTGCTGTTTTCTTTAAAGGCAAACCATACTTTTTTGACAAGTTAGGAACTGCAAAAACATTAGATGATTCGGGAGAGGATTCTTATCTTATAAAATGTGAAGGAAAAATTCTTTATTGTACAAAAGATGGCACGTTTGAAGATGTAAAAGAAAATGGAGAAAAAATATTTACAATCGACATAGGTGCAGATAAAGACATAATTTCAATTGCAGTAACAAAAAATTCTATTCTGCTAGGAACAAGCGGAAAAGGCACTTATAGAGTTCTGTTAGATTCTAATGGAAAACCAACAGGAACTAACAAGACTGATAAAGGTTATTCAGAAAATACAAGCACAATTATGACAAGCCCTTACATAGTTAGAACATTGTTCTGTGTAGATTCAACAAGGGACGAAGCAAATGCTGTAATGTATTCTTCTTTGCAGTTTATTTATACAGAATCTACCGCTGCAGCAAGTTACGAAAATGTAGGATTGTGGTCTTATTATCCAAGCCGTGGTAACTGGAATAGAGAATAGCAATTTTTGTAAAAATTGTGCCAAATGAATTATGGAAGTAAAAATGGAAATTAATAGTAAAGTAAGAAAATTGCTTGAAAAATATGCTCACGATATTCAACCTGTTGTAATTGTGGGTGGAAACGGCATTTCTGATGCCTTAAAACAAAAAGTTTGTGCAGAACTTGAAGCCCATGAATTGATAAAAGTTAAATTTAACGATTTTAAAGACGAAAAAAGAATTCTTTCGGAACAACTTGCTCAGGATTGTTCTGCTTTACTTGTACGCGTAATTGGCAATATTGCAATTTTGTACAAGCAAAACGAAGATCCGGCAAAGCGTTCTTTCAAGATATAATGTTTGCGTTGCAGACTTTTATAATCCATGTGAACATTACAACGCTAGGCAAGTGTTGAACTAGTTCAGTGAACATTGAGTTAATCAATTAAACATTGAACTAGCTTGGCGGACATTGAGCCTATCGAAATGTACACATGAATTCATTTTCTACTAGGAAAAAACTATGATTGAAGTTTCCCATGTGTCCCGAACATTCGGAACGTTTCATGCGGTTGATGATGTTAGTTTTTCAATTCCAACTGGGCAAATCGTTGGTTTGCTTGGTCCAAACGGAGCTGGAAAAACAACCACAATGCGTATGATAACAGGTTTTTTAAAGCCAACAGCAGGTTCTATAAAAATAGATGGAATCGATGTGGCACAATTTCCTGTTGAAGCAAAGAAAAAAATTGGTTATATGCCAGAATCTGCTTGTCTTTATGGCGACATGATTGTTGCAGATTATTTAACTTATGTTGCAAATATTCATGGGCAAAATCCTAAGGAAAAAATACCTCTTTTATGTTCAGAATGTGGACTAAAAGAAGTTATGTACAAAAACATTTCTGAACTTTCACGCGGTTATCGCCAGAGAGTTGGACTTGCCCATGCACTTATGAATGATCCAGAAATCATCATCCTTGATGAGCCAACGAGCGGTCTTGACCCTAACCAAATTGAAGATGTTCGTTCGCTTATAAAAGAAATTGGAAAAACTCGGACTGTAATTATTTCTACACATATTTTGAGCGAAGTAGAAATGCTTTGCAGTCGTGTAATTATTATCAGTGGCGGAAAACTTGTTGCAGACAGTCCTACCGAAAAATTGCGCGAAAACTACAGTCGTTCGTATGCAATTACAGTTGCCGCAAAAACTTCTTTTGAAGACTTAAAATCTGCACTTTCGGAAGTTACAGAAATTTGCGGTATTGAAGAAGATTCTAATCCATCTGAAAACGGCGGAATTTGTAAAGTAAGCCTTTCTGTAAAAGATGATGTAGAAATTCGCCCAAAGATTGCAAAAGTTCTTGTTTCCAAAGAAATAGAACTCTACGAACTTTCTGTGCAAAAGAACAGCCTAGAAGACGTATTCCACGCAATTACTTCTGGAAATGTCGTAAAAAGCTAATCTTTTGCTTAATTTTATGTAGTTTGGAGGAATAGTTGCCATGAGCAATGATAAAAATAAAACTTGCAATCCGGCTTTTGTTGTAATGAAACGTGAACTTGGTTCGTATTTTTCAAGTCCGATTGCATATATAGTTACAGGACTTTTTCTTATAATAACAGGAATTATGTTCTTTACGGCCTTTTTCTTGCAAAATCAGGCTAATATGCGAAATCTTTTTTCGATTTTGCCACTTCTTCTTTCGCTTTTTATTCCAGCACTTACAATGCGTTTGTATTCAGAAGAAATGAAAACCGGTTCAATTGAAACTCTTATGACTTTGCCAGTTACAGAAGTTCAAGTTGCCACCGGAAAATTTCTTGCCGCACTCATAGCTTCTTTAACAATGATTGCTCCAACGCTGCTTTACTTGCTTGGTATGTTGCCTTTTGGAACACCAGATATGGGACCTGTTGTTTGTGGCTATTTGGGAACAATTTTTTTGTGTGCATCTTTTTGCGCAATTGGACTTTTTGCTTCATCTGCCACAAAAAATCAAATTGTAGCGTTTTTTTACGCATTCATAATTTGCATTGTGCTTACGATGGTTAGTCAATTTTTAATTTTCCTTCCTGCTCCTGTTGTAAACTTTTTGCAATTTTTAAGTGCAGAAGAACATTTTACTTCAATTTCGCGCGGAATTATTGATTCTAGAGATTTGTTGTATTTTATTTCGTTGACGGCTCTTTTCTTTAGTTTGACTGTTATTGCTCAACGTAAAAAATCAAAATAAGTTGGAGATTTATAAATGAAAAAAATTATTGATTGGTTAAAAGGACCTGCCAGCGATTTTGCTCTTTTTTGCTTAATTTTGATTCTTGCAAACGTGATTGGCTACAGAGCTTTTGCTCGAATAGATCTTACCCGGCAAGGAACATATTCTCTTTCTGCCGCTACAAAAAATACTTTACAAACGCTTTCTTCTCCGCTTTCGGTAAAGGTTTTCTTTTCTGATGATTTACCTTCTCCTTATAGCGAAACTGCCCAATATGTAAAAGATATTTTGGTTGAATACAAAGGGGCTGCAAATAAAAACTTTAGTTATCAAATTTTTAAGATGAACAAAAACGAAAACCAAACCATTGCTCGCAATTATGGAATTCGCCAAGTTCAGATTCAAAAGGTTGGACGCACCGAAGTTGGTTTTATGCAGGCTTGGATGGGAATTGCAATCGTTTACGGCGATTCAATTGAAATTTTGGACGGAATTACAAGTGATTCTGGTTTTGAATACAATCTTACTTCAAAAATTTCAAAAATCGTTTCAACTGTAGACGCTTTGTACGGTCTTAGTAGCGAAGATTCGATTTCTATGACGTTGTACGCTTCTGAAGCTTTGAGCCAATTCAATATTTCAGGATTTGACACGCTTGATTCAGTTGTTCAAAATGCGTTCAACAGTGTTAATAAAAAGAATTTAAATCGGCTTTCTTATATTAGAAAATATCCACAAGGTGAAGAATCGCTTTCACTTGCAGAAAAATACGGTCTTCCTGTTGTTAGTTATAAAGACAAGGAAAATAACGAAGGCAATGCTCTTTTTGGAATTGTGCTTGAACATGGAGATTCTTTTAGAACTGTTCCGCTTGCAATTCAACGTTCTTTTTTTGGATATGGAATTTCGGGGCTTGATGAACTTGAAACAAACATAAATGACAGTTTGCAAAGCCTTCTTTCAAAATCTACAGAAATTGGTTACGTTACAGGGCATGGTGAAGCAAGCCTTACTGGTGAAGATGGTTCGCAAATCCATTTGGTTTCTTTGATAAGCGACATGTATACTTTTAAAGAATTGAATCTTGCCGAAAATGATATACCTGCAAGCCTTACTTCAATTGTTATAAATGGAGCAAAAACAAAATTTTCTGAAGAAGAACTTTTCAAAATCGACCAATTTTTGATGAAAGGCGGAAACTTAATCGTATTCCAAGATCCGTTTGATGTTAATCAGGCAAATTATTATTCTCAAGCACAATACACTCCAATTGAAACAGGACTTGAAAGAATTCTTGAATCTTATGGTGTGAAACTTGAAAAAAATTATGCTTTTGACGAACAGTGTTATGTTCAGCGTCAGCGTGGTTATGGCGAAATAAAACTTTTCTGGGCACCGCAACTACAGAAAAAACAGCTTGATCAAAAAAGCGTGATTACAAAAAATCTTGGATACGTAATTCTTTTGCAATCTGGAACGCTTGATATTTCAAAAGCGAAAGAAAACAAGAATTTAAAAGTTTCAGTTCTTGCAAAAACTTCGGAAAATGCTTGGATAGAAGAATCTGGCTTCCAGCTAGCTCCGGGAATGCAACCTCCTTACAACAAAGCTGATGAAAAATCTTACAATCTTATTGCTCTTGTTGAAGGAAAATTTACAAGTGCGTTTGATTCAAATCCTTCTGAAAGCAAAGACGATTCTGGCGAACTTAATGCGTCTAAGCACATAACTCAATCTGCTCAAAAAGGAAAAATCTTTGTGGCAAACACCGCAATGATAACTACAGATATGCTTATTGATGAATCTGGTTCTGAACCAATTGCAATGTTCGTTCGCAACACGATGGATTACATGAACGGCAATGAAGATTTGTGTACAATGAGAACAAAAAATCTTTCTATAAACACGCTTTCAAATACAAAATCTCCTTTGGCTGTAATTGTAAAATATTTTAATATGATTTTTATTCCTTTGTTTGTTGCAATTGCTGGTTTTGTAGTTTACAGAATGAGAGTTCTTCGCAAAAAAAGAATTCGCATGGAATACAATCCTAACGATTCACGAATAGGAAAAACAAAATAAATCCGTATGGAAGGTAGATTATGACAAAACGAAAGATAACACTTTGTTCAATTGCGGGAATTTTGCTTGTAATTGCAATTGTTCAGGCGATTGTTTTAAATAAAAATCCAATAAAAACAGCAAAACTTTCTGCAGAGCCAGATTCTGTAACAATAAAAACTGCGGAAAATACAGTTTTGCTAAAAAATAACGGTTCTAGTTGGGTTGTGGGCGACGGTTCTTTTGAAGCAAAAAAGAGCGACATTGATACTGTTCTTAATCTTGTGCGTGAAGTAAAGATTTTGGATTCTGTTGGTAAAACAGGAAATGAAATTCTTGAAGAGCGATACAGGCTTTCTGATGAAAAATCGATTGTTGTTTCTGTAAAAAAAGGCGAAAACATTTTAAGAACAATTTTGGTGGGAAAAACGACTTCAACATCTTCGCAAACATACATAACCCTTGATGGAAAAAAAGACATTTTGCTTGTTTCTGGAAATTACCGTTCTGTTTTTGACAAAGACGAAAATTCTTTTAGAAGCGAATATGTTTATGAACTTGATTCAAACAAGATTTCTTGGGTTTCATGCACAACGGATGGAACTTCTTGGAAAATAGAAAATCTTGCAAAAGTTGGCGAAGAAGCAAAGTGGTCTTTTGCAGATTCACTTTCTGAAAAAGAAATTGATAACGACAAGGTTGAAAATTTTGTTCAGTCGATTGCAACTTTGAAAGTAAATTCCTGGCTTTTAGACAGTGAGGTTTTGCCTTCAAAAAAGGCTGCTTCAGTTCAATTTGGAATTGGTAATGAAACAGTTTTTGTAGACGTTTATTCTAAAAATGATGGAGATTCTGTAAAGT
>SAMEA104315438__coassemble_732_pt1 | contig 22270 bp, 11 predicted proteins | sample SAMEA104315438__metabat2_high_PE_016 | metagenome-assembled genome bin SAMEA104315438 (sample SAMEA104315438) | gut metagenome | biome: Monkey gut; feature: monkey-associated habitat; material: faeces | place: China | collected 2013 | reverse complement strand
GTTTGGGTTGCTATGCAACCTTAATTGTTCTTATCGCACAAAATCTTCACAAATTAAAAATTCGCTTACGCTTTTGTTCTTTTTTTTAACTCAATTTTCAACACGTGTCTTTATTATAACACAAAATTTTCAGTATTTTAAAAAATCTGCCGATAAAAATAGATATGAGTTTGTAAACTTGATAATTGTGGGTTACAATAGAATTATATAAAAAAAATAGGGAGTTATTTATGAGAGCAAGTACTAGATTTTCAAGATTTTTGCTGGCTTTCGGCATTTTATTTTTCATGTCGACAATGGTTTTTGCACATGGAAAAAAGGACGTAGATGAAAAAGAAGTTTCCAATTTACAAAGTTGGCAGGAATCTTTTGACATCAATGCAAAAAAGAAGGGAAAATACAACATTTATGTAACGGCTTCGGATCTTGGGGGAAACAAGACTACCGTTGGTCCGTACAACATTTATGTAGACCCTAATTCAGATCTTCCTGTAAGCGGAATTACAAATCCTCATCAAGGAATGAGAATTGTTGGTAATCTTAATATAGTTGGAACTTGTGTAGACGATGATGCGGTAGATTACGTTGAATTAATTCTTGATGGAGATGAAGAAAATCCTATAAGGGCAGAAGGCAAAGAATTCTGGTCATATTATCTTGTTACAAACGACCTTGAAGAAGGTTCTCATAAAATAAAAGTTACTGGTGTAGATATAAACGGTTTACGTGGAAATTCAACGGAACTTACTTGGAATCTTGATCGCCGCCAACCAATCACTTCTGTAACAAATACTCCTATGGGAAGTTTGGTTTCTGGTAAAGTAAATTTAAAGGGAACTGTAGAAGATGGAAACGGCATAAAAAGTTTGCACTATTCTTTAGATAATGGAAAAACTTTTTCAGAAGCAAAGCTTTCAAAAAAAGGAAATCAAAAAGATTTTTCTATTTCAGTTGATACAAAAAAGTATAACGATGGTGCTTCTGTAATTTGGTTTAAAGCAGTAGATAATTCTGGTTCAATTGGTTATTATTCGTTCCTTTATTTTATAGATAACACAAAGCCTGATGTTGCAATAATTCAACCACAAGAAAAAGAAACTCAATTTGGGAAAATAGGCATTTCTGGATATGCAAAAGATACGATGGGAATTGCCGAACTTTCCTGGCAGTTTGGAAGTGAATCTGGTAAGTTTGAATTAATTCCAGGAAATCCCTATTGGGGAATTGAATTTGACCTTGCAACTGCAAAAGAAAAATCAAAGAAATTTACGATTACGGCAAAAGATATTGCAGGAAACGTTGTAAATGTTTCAAGAAATATTGTAATCGACCAAGGACTTGATAAACCTGTTGTTCAGATTGCTGATCCTGTTGCAGATTCTGTAATTGAAACAAACGATTTTGTTTTTGTTCGAGGCATTGCAACAGATATTGACGGAATTGCTAGTGTAAAATATCGCCTTGATGACGGTGAATGGATTGAAGAGCAAACAAAGGGCGTTTTCTGTGGAAAACTTGCAGAAGGAACTTCTCTTGCTCCGGGTAAACACTCAATTACCGTAGTTGCGACTGACCGTCGTGGCATAGTTGGCAATCCTTTTGTGCGTGATTTTTATGCAAAAGGTGCTGTTCCAGAATTTGTGAATCCTGTTATTTTGGGTGGAAGAAGTGCTGGCTCGTTTGTAAATGGAATATCAGTGCATCCGGAAGATGGAGCATCTTTTCAAGTTGCTATAAATAGTAGTGTAGGGCTTTCAAACGTTCATACAGCAATAACTGGTGGAAAAAATCTTGCAGTTGAAAACGATTTGACAATCAAAGAAGGTTCAAATTCGGCATTGGTAAATATTCCGTTGAACACATCTCTTGCTGTGGGAATTGTAAAAATTGTGATTTCGGCAACGGATACTGCAGGAAGAACAGTTTACTACAAAGCTTTGATTGATGTTGAAAACGTTTCTAAAGTTTCGGCTATTGAACCGGCTGTTGTTTTTGATGATAGCACTGTAAGCGAAAATGGCTTGATTATAAATAATCAGGAATTTCCTGCAAGCGGATATTTTATTGGTGGAAACGCAAAAAGTGTAGAACTTGTTCCTGCAACACCGTTTGCAAAAGCTGTTCTCAAAGGAAATTCAATTTCTCTTGTTCCTAGCAAAACTCAAGGAATTTCTGAAAGTGTTGTTGTTCGTGTTACAACGGATCAAGGTCTTACTTACGATTCTAAAAAAATTGTTTTTAAGTATGATGAATCTGTTCCTGTAGTAAAAATCAATGGAAATCCTGTTGTTGATGGTAGCAACGGAAAAGTTGATGTTTCGGGTTCTGTGCAGTTTGATGTAGGGCTTTCTTCATTTTATTATAGGATTTTTTCTTCAAAAGCAGTTGTTGTTTCAGATGTGCTTTCAGGAATGGAAAGTGTTGTAGCTGGCGAAAAAGTAGATTTGGGAAATAATCGTTCATTTACAATTCCATTTGATGCAATGCAATACGGTTATGGAATTTATATAATTGAAGTTTCTGCAGAATCGATTGGCGGAAAAAAATCTAGTTCAGCTGTTATGATAAAAAATCTGCCAAATCTTCCAGAAACTAACGAAAAAGGAAAACCAATTTCTGCAAAAGCTCCATTTGTGGTTTGGGCAGATGGCGATGACGTTCATTATGCTGCGGCTTATCAAGGGGAACTTGAAACTGCATTTGGTTCGTTCCCTCGTGAGCAAATGAAAGCCGAACTGAATCCTCTTTCAATTTCCGTTTCTTATGGTGAAGGAAAGTCTGTTTCATCAAAATACAATGCTACAAAAGTGCCTTCTTTAGAAGCGTACATTGCTTCTGTTAATGGGGAACAATATGTTAGTGGAATGCCTGTTCAAGTTCCTGCCAATTCAAGTGCTTCAATGCAAGTTTATATTGATACTGATGTTCCTGTGGGTACAGTTTCGTTTGAAATAACTGGCAATTCTGTTCCTGGAGGAGCTGAAAAACAGAGTGGAAGTGTAAAAGCTACAAAACTTGAAGGTTCAGAAACAAGATGGATTGCAGAAGTCCCTCTTACAAACTTGCCTGTTCGCGTAAATAATGTAAAAGTTTCTATAAAAGCAGGCTCGGTTTCAAAAGAAATTCGCACTTCTGTTGAAATAGTTCGCCCTCTTGATGAGTCTATCATCGATGATGAACGAAAAATTTACACAATGGAAAGTTCCGATGCATTCTTTGATAGTGATACTTCAAGTTATGTAATGAACGCTTCTTCAAAATTCTATATGTATGCGAACGTTGCTTCGTTAAAAAAAGCAGAAATTATTGCTGGTGGAGATGGACTTTCGCTAGAAAATGTTGGAAATTGCGTTGTGCTTTCGCCTACAAAAGACGGTTTATTTAATGGTGTTGTAGTTCGCGTTACTGATTCCAATGGAATTACGTATAAATCGCCTGCCGTAAACTTTATTGTAGATCGTGGAAGTCCTGAGTTAAATATTTCTACACCTGCTCTTCATGCTTGGGTAAAAAAATCTTTGAAAATTGCAGGAACTGCTGCTGATCCAAGTGGAATAAAATCTGTGGAATATTCTATAGATGGCGGCGAAACTTGGAAAGCAATGACTATTTCTGGACCAAAGGCTGGTGTTACGTTCAGTGCGGTTGAAGATATTTCTGCATTTGAAGATGGTCTTGTTCGTGTGGATTTGCGTTCTTACGATGTTGCAGGAAATATTGCGTATGCAAGAACGGCTGCGTATAAAGATGTAACTCCTCCAGAAGTTAGCGTAATTGTTCCTTCTGAAGAAGCTGTTGTAAATGGCGACAATTATATTGCGTTTAATGTTTTTGACAACGGAAGTTTTGAAAGGGCTTGTTATGTAGCTCCTCCTGTAAAGGCAGAAAAAAAGCGTATAGATTTAAAAGATTCTAACGGTTCTCTTTTAACAGGAAAATATGTTTCAAGTCATATAGGAACAGCAGAACAGCCAATTGATGATGCAATGTCTTTTGAATTTTACGATGATGCTGGCAACTGTACAACTGTAGAATCTTGGAAATTCTTTATAGACAGCAAGTCGGATCTTCCAATTGTTGAAATTCATTTGCCTTCTGATAACGAAGTTATAACAAGAGATTTTACAATTTCTGGTGTTGCTTACGATGACGATGGTGCTTGCGACATTTATTACAAGATTGACAAAGGCGAATATGTTAAACTTCCTGAAAAAAGCACAAGTTTTGCAGTAGACGTTCCTTTTTCTACAATGATAGACAATGAGCATACAATTTCGGTTTATGCAGTTGATCTTAATGGAGTGCAAGGTCCTGTATGTGAGCGAAACTTTAGAGTTTCAACAGAAGAGCCAAAAGGTGCCGTTGTTTCTCCGTCAATTGATAAGTCTGTAAAAGGTACAATTACGCTAAAAGGCGTTGCTTCTGATAAAAATGGCATTGAAAAAGTGATGGTTTCGTTAGATAACGGAAATTCTTACAACAATGTAGTTGGAACAGAAGCTTGGAGTTATACTGTTGATTCAAGAGCAATTCCAAATGGAACAAACGTTGTTTTCATAAGGATTTTTGACAAATACGGAATTGAAGGGCTTTATTCAAGCTTGATAAATATTGACAATCAAAAACCAGAAATGATTCTTGATTATCCTCTTGATGATTCAACAACAGCAGGTTCTTTGTTCTTTAGCGGTTATGCATTTGACAATGTTGACATAACAGAATTGTACGTTCAAATTCGTAGCCTTGAAGGAAAAGATGTTCCTGCCAAAATGAAAAAAATACCTTTCAATCTTGAAAGAATAATTTCGAATACTTTGGATATTTCTTCTTTAGCAAACGGTACCTACAATATTGAACTTACAGCTTTAGACAAAGCAGGAAATGCAACTAATGTTAGCCGAAATATAACTTTAGATAAAACAAAGCCTCTTGCAAGTGTAAGCGTTCTTTATCCTCTCAATGGGGAACACAAGCAAGGTGTATTCAATGTTTATGGAGAAGCGGTTTCTGAAAAGAATATTGAAAAACTTTCTCTTTATATTGATAACAATTTTGTGGCTGAAACGCAGCTTACTTCTAGCGGATATTTTGTATTCAAACTAGGACCAGAAAATATTTCGGCAGGTGTACATGAATACCGAGTTGATGCACAAGTTGAAGGCGGAACTGCAGTTCGTTCAATGGTTCAAACCGTTGAATATAGTCCTGTTGGACCTTGGGTTACAATTGAAAACTTTACTTACGGAGACTTTGCTGTAAACAGACCTTATATTCAAGGTCATGCTGGATATTCTTTAGACGAAGAAGAACTTTTACATTCAAAGATGAAACAGGCAACAAAAGAAGAAAAAGCAATTGTTGCGGCTAAAAAAGTTGAAAAGGTTGAAGTAAGTTTTGATAACGGAAAAACATTTGCTCAAGTTTCTGCTGCGGAAAAATGGATGTATCGCGTTGAAAATCAAGATATAGAACCTGGCTATCACTTTATGCTTGTTCGAGCAACAATGCGTAATGGAGAAATCGCAATAGAACGCGTTATAATTCAGATTGATAACACTGCTCCAGAAATTAGACTTATAAGTCCTGGTGCAGGCGGAAGATACAACCAAGAACTTGCATTTAGCGGTCTTTCAAGCGATGATGTTGGGCTTGAAAGCGTAAAAGTTGGTCTTAGAAAAGGCGATAAAGCAAGCTATGAAGTTCCTTCATTTATTCAAGGGCTTTATCTTGATTGGCATTTCTGGGGAGCTTCTTTGTTTGACATAGGGGCTGGTCTTACATTCTTTGATGATGCTGTAAAACTTCAATTTCAGTGGGGTCAATTTACAGATGCTCAACGAGATGCTGTGAACAGTTTCTTAGGAAAAGAAGTTTCGCCAATGCGCTATGGCGGAGACAATATTCTAGGACTTAAGATTCTTGCAAATGTAGGGCAAGTTCCATTTAGTTATTTCTTTGGACACGATTTGGAATGGTTGAGTGCAACTTTTGCGGTTGGAGCAAATTTTTCATTGTTTAATCAAACAAACAGTGGAAAACCTCAAATTCTTTCTGCTCTTATAGGTCAAGTTGAGTTCCCTAGAGTCCATTTTGCTAACATGAAAATGTTCAGTACATTCTCATTGTATTATGAAGCTTCATTGTGGTTTATTCCTACCGATGTTGCCGGAAGCGAAAATGTTGACATAAAGAACATGGTCTTCCAGAATTCGCTTGGAATAAGAATGAATGTGTTCTAATAGAACTGGTTTTCAAGTGTAATGAAAATGTTTATGAGGTGCCGGATGATTAAAAAATCTTTCTTTATATCGATTTTGTTTTCGTTTTTTTTGCTATGTGCAATCCCTTTGCATGCGGTAGATACTTACATCATGGTGATTTACAAGCAAGTTGATGTCGCTTTTATAAATAAATCTGAAAAGGAATTGGATGAAGTTCTTGGCGAAAATCAAAACGATAACAATTACTATTTGATTGAAAACTATACGATGAAGAAAATCAGGCGTTTAATTGTCGATAAAGATTATAAGTTTGCAATGCAGGCAAATCTCATAGTTATAGACAACAACCTTGATAACGAAGAAGCCGTTGAATTGTATGCAACGATTGCAAATGCTCTTGAACAGCAAGAAGAACAGGAACGCATTCAAAAAGAAAAAGATGCTGCTGTGCTTGCAAAATATGAGGCTGAAAAACAAAAGCAAAAAACTATTGCAGAAAAAGATTTCAACGTTATAAAAACTGCTAGCGGCGAAGATGTTTTTCTTAAAGACAAAGTTGAAAAATACAGTGCAACTTTTTGGGACTTTTACTTTGGATTTGCAAATGCAGGTTTTATAAACGAAACTTCCGACGGTTATAATTCTATTCGCTACGGAATTAGTGGCGACTTTAATTACGAATATTCGTTTGATAAGTTAGTTGTTGGTGGTGAAATTGGAGCAAATATGTATATGCTTCCATTTACAAACAATGACGGGACTATTCTTTCGAATATCGAATTGATTCCAAAAATCGGTTTTGGTAAAGTTGGAAGATATTTAACATTCCGTGCAGGTTTTAACGCTCTTCTTAATATTAAAAATGAAGATAGCCAAACAGTTTTAAGCAATTCGCTTTATACGCCTGTTTTTGGACTTGGTCTTAATCACGTAAAACTAGGAACTTCAACTTTTAGTGCTAGTGCTGATTATTATCTTGGTAGTGTAGCTATAGAAAATATGAAGTTTGCTGCAGGAATGAAAGCTGCCATTACTATTCCTGTTGCGGTAATGGAAAAAATACAGTTGAATTTCAATATTGGTGTAAAAGATACTATATTTGTAAAATCGGAAAGCATTGAAAATAGACTTGGTGTTGTGCTTGCCATAGGAGCTCAAAATGTTGCGAATTAAAAAAATTATTACTGCTTTTTTTGCTGGTTTGTTATTCGTTTCGGTAGGATTTTCACAGACTTCTGCAAATACTGAACTAGCTGAAAGATTTTTAAATCAAGCTAGCGATGCATTTGAAGAAGGCGATGTTGATACTGCGTACAAAAGAATTAATGCTTGTATGTCACTTTGTACTGCGGGGGATGGTGTAATTCCTGCTAACGTTCTTATTACAGCTCGGCAGATTTACAAGCAAAAGCTTCTTAGATTGCAAAAGAATTTTGACGAAAACTCTTACATCGAAGTAAAAACGAATCTTGAAAAGTTTCAAACGGTTGTCAATTCAGAATTAACAAAACTTCAACGACAAATTGAAGCCGATATAGTCGCAAAAGAAAAGATTGAAAGCCAAAAACAAACAAAAGAGTTTGTTGAAAGTATAGAAAAATCTGCTGAAAGCCAAAAGCAGGCAACGGAAGAATTAAAAGCAAGCATTATTCAACAGGGAGAACGCCAACTTCAACAGTCTGAAAAACTTGGAACTCTTTTGCATGAACAAAACGAAAACACAAATAAAAAGTTTAATCAGATTTTGATTCTTGTTGTTGTTATAGTTGCAGTTATTTTGATTGTAATTCTTCTTATAATTGTAATAGTTCGTGCGGCAGCAAAACAAAGCCGAATACAACAGGCTCAATATGTTGAAGCTTTTAAACTTCTTGCTGCAAATCAAAGTCAAACAAACCAACTTATGATTGGTGGAATAACAGATATTTACGGAAACGGAGGCTTAAAGTCTCTAAAGTCTGCCGGAAGTTCTAGGTGGGGAATGGATGCTTTGCCAGAACCAGAAGAAACCGAAGAAGAAAAGGCAGAAATAAAAGAACTTGCCGTAAAATGCGAAGATTTAGGTGCAAAAATCGACCAAATTACAAAACGAAAAAACAATTCTAAAAATGTAAGCGAATTGGTTTATAAACTTGCATTAAAATTAGGAATGAATCAGCGTGATGCAATGATTTATTTTTGTGCGGCAATGGTTTATGATGCAGGTTTTCTTGGGGTTGACCCTGAAATTTTAAGTTCTGACTCACTTACAGATGAACAGCGTGCTCAAATAAATAACCATGTTTCGCTTGCAGAATCGCATTTACAGTTTGTTCCAAAAAGATATTGGGAAATTTTCGACAATGCAGCACGTTTTCACCATGAAAATATGGACGGTTCTGGTTTGCCAGAAGGCTTAAAAGGCGACAAAATTCCTGCAATTGCAAGAATAATTCGTGTAGCAGACAGTTTTATTGCACTTTCAAGTAAACGCTCGTATCGCGGAGGCACAGATAAAGATACCGCTGTTGAAAAAATGCTAGAAATGCCAAATATTTACGATTCCGAAGTTATAGAAGCTTTAAGAGATATAATTTAGGTTGAATAACAAGTTTAATTTCTAGAGGTCATTGAGCATGTCGTAGTTTGCGCCCACAGGGTAATGATTAACTGCATGGTTTTGGCATGCTCAACCATCGAATTAGGTAAAATGCACTGCTTCTTAACTTTTTGAATCAATCTGCCGATAAAAGAATTATGATTAAGTATGTTTTTTCTTTATTATTAATTCTTTTTTCATCGGATTGGATTTTTGCAAAAAGTGTAAAACCTTTGTATAAGTTGTCAGATAAAAAAACAGAAACCATACAAGCTGAATCTAAAAAAAGTAGTTATATTGTTGGAACTGATAAGGGGATTTTTAAAGTTTTTTCACCAAATAATGTTGTTCAAATTTGGGCAGGCGGTTCTGTTGAGCAAATTGTAAGGGTTGAAGTTCCTAGCGAAGATGGGAAAATAACGGAAAACTGGTATTTTCGTACAAATAAAGGAATTCTTTTTACTTCCGATCTTGAAATTTTTGAATTGCGAAACGAAGGTCTTCCATTGCTTGTGCTAAAAGACTTTGATGGAAAAAATGTTTCGTTTGAAAAACAAGTTCACACATTAAAAGATTTGAGCGTAAATCCTTCAAATCCGTTGCAAATGGTAACCGCAACAAAAGATAACGTATTTTTTAGTCGCGATGGTGGGCTTACTTGGAAAAATATGGGTTCAATGAGCCGTCTTACAAGTGGAATAAAAGCAGTTGCAATTGCCGATATGGACATTACTCTTGAAGATGGAACAAAATCCACCGAACTTGTTATTTTTATGACTCACCCGATTTTTGGTCTTTCTTATATAAAACCGAATGCAAATAAACCTGCTTGGTATGATATAACAAAAGGTTTTGAAATGATGCCAACAATGACATCGCCAGATGAAATTGCGGATATTCTGCCTGTTAAAAAAATGGCAGATGACGGTTCTTCGTTTACAGAAGTTTATCTTTCGCAAACGTATATTCCTCGCATATACAGACTTAATTGGCCAACAAGAAGTGGAGAATGTCTTTACAAAGGCACGGAACCTTGCGAAACTTATGACGGATTAACCGTTTTGAATGAAAATCTAATTTTTTCAAAAAACGAAGGAATTGGGGCAATCAACATGGATACATTCGAAAGTCCGGGTGTTCCTGAAAAACTTGAAGAATGGAAAAGAAATTTTGTTGCTGCTCCGGGAATTGCTTCTTGTGCTTGGATTCCAAATTCAAAAAGTGGTTTTGATAAAGGCCTTGCACTAAATGAATTGTGGCTTTTATATCCGGGAACAATTAATTCCGACTATGCAGAAAAAGCAGATGGTCGAAAAAGTCTTTATATTTCGGCATATCAATGTAGACTTCAAAGCGGAATCGACAAATTTAGAAAAATTGTAAAAGATAACAAACTCAACAGCATTGTAATTGACATGAAAGATGATTACGGTCTTTTGCGCTACGAAACAACTGATCCAGTAGTAAAGGCAAAGGCAAAAGTTACGCAATATCACGTTGATTTGGATTTGTTGGTAAAAGAATTTAAGCAAGACAACGTTTATTTAATTGCTCGAATTGTAACGTTCAAAGACAGAAATCTTGTAAATTACGGCGGAAACAAATATGCAGTTTGGAATTACAACACAAAAGCTCCTTGGCTAGGCATAAAAAATTATGAAGACGTTTTAGATCCTGAAACTGGCGAAGTTACAGGCAGAAATGCCGTTTTCTACGATGAGGCTTGGGTTGACCCTTATTGCCATGAAGTTTGGGAATACAATGTTGCAATTGCAAAGGAACTTGTTGCTCGCGGATTTGATGAAATTCAATTCGATTATATAAGATTCCCTACAGATGGAACAAATTTACGCCAAGCTTCGTATCGCTGGAAAGATGAAGGAATGGACAAAGAAAGTGCACTTGTTTCGTTTTTGCGTTACGCTCGTAAAAATATAAATGCTCCAATCGGAATTGATATATACGGAGCAAACGGTTGGTACAGAAGCGGAACTCGAACAGGGCAAGATGTTGAAATGATGGAACCTTATGTTGATGTAATTGCTCCAATGTTTTATCCAAGCCATTTTGAAAATTCGTTCTTGAATTATGCGCCAATAGAAGATCGTCCGTATCGAATTTATTTTTATGGAACATATAGAAATACAATTATGGGACGCAACAGAATAATTGTTCGTCCTTGGGTTCAGGCATTTTATTTAAACGTAAGTTATGACAGACAGTTTTACAACGAAAGTTATGTTCAAAAAGAAATTTTTGGCTGTAGAGATTCTTCTAATCACGGTTATATGTATTGGAATAATTCTGGCAACTATACTACAATTCAGCCAGATATTGAAGATGATGCCCTTTTTACAGGAATAGCTCCAGAAGCGTCTTTAGAATTTAGAAAACCTGCTGTAGGAAGTAAAAAAAAGCCTGAAGTTGCAGAAAAGCAAAAGTAGTAATAAGAGGAAAGAATGGCAAATCCAAAATACACCCCAGAAGAGCCAATTTGTGCGATAGCAACAGCCCTTGCTCCAGCAGCGCTTGGAATTGTTCGCTGTTCTGGTAAAGATTGCATAGAACTTGTGTCAAAAATGTTTTCGCGACCAAAGAACTTGTGTCAATCTAGTGGAAATACAATTGTGTATGGTTGGTTGTGTGATGGAAAAATAAAAATCGATGAAGTTATGGTGGCAGTTTATCGTGCTCCAAAAAGTTTTACTGGCGAAAACATGGTAGAAATTTTTTGTCACGGTGGACCTGGTGTTGTAATGGCAGTGCTTTCGCTGCTTATAAAAAACGGTTTTAGACAAGCAGAACGTGGCGAATTCACTTTTAGAGCTTTTATAAATGGAAAAGCCGATCTTACAAAAGCAGAAGCCGTTCGTGAAATTATCGATAGCAGAACTTTTGAAGGACGAAGTAGGGCTGCTGGTCGCCTTGCAGGAAATCTTGCTCAAGAAATAAATGAAATTAAAAAATTGATAACAGACACGCTTGCTTCAATCGAAGTGGAAATTGAATATCCTGAAGATGAAGAAACTATTGCAGAAAGTTTTAATCATTCAGATTTGAAAAAAGCGGAAAAACGGCTTGAAAGCTTGGCAAACAGTTGGCAAGGCGAAAAATTATATCAAGATGGAGCAAGGGGAGTTCTTTGCGGACGAACAAATGCCGGAAAATCAAGTCTTTTTAATGCGATTTTAAAGGAAGAGCGAGCAATTGTTAGCGATATTGAAGGAACAACTCGCGATTGGCTTGAAAGTTTTGTCGATTTTGGTGGAATTCCTGTTCGTCTTTTTGATACGGCAGGGCTTAGACAAACAAATGATGTAATTGAAGCCCATGGTGTTACACTTACACATTCTCTTTCCGAAGATGCGGATGTTGTTGTTTACCTTTGCGATAGCACGAATCCTATTGTTCAAGATGATATTGATTTTTTGCAGTCTTGCAAAGAGCCTGTAATTTTTGTTTGGAACAAATGCGATTCTGTCTTGAATATGCCAAATCTTACAGACGATGAAAAAAAATTAATTCCGATGTTAAAGACGCAAGTTCATTTAAGTGCAAAAAATGGCAACGGATTAAGTTTTTTGTATGAAGCGGTAAAAAAAGTTCTTACAGAAGGAATTGTTGTAGAACATGCTCATGCCGGATTGGGGTCTGCACGCCAAAAAGCTTCTGTGGAAGAAGCACTAGAAAGCGTTCGTCATTCTCTTTTAGTTGCTCACGATTATACGCTAGATGCAGTTGTACAAGATTTGGAAGATGCCCTTAACAGTTTAGGAGAAATTACTGGTGAAGTAACTTCTGATGATGTTCTTGAAAGCATTTTCAGCAGATTTTGCGTTGGAAAATAGATGTATTCAATCTGTCTAAAAAGCGTTTTTATTTAGTCCAAACTTCGAGTTTTTTATAAACTGTGAGAAAAACGCTTTCAGCGAATTTCCAATTTGTTGCAGACGGTTGTGCTCGCGTTTCACTTGGGCTGGTTTGGGTTGCTATGCAACCTTAATTGTTCTTATCGCACAAAATCTTCACAAATTGTAAATTCGCTTACGCTTTTATTCGTTTTCTAAAAACTCGAAATTTGGACTATTTTAAAAAAGTTTTTAATGCATTTGCAAAAGAATTTCTTGTGGAATCATTTGTAAATAATTCTGAAAATCCATAAACAGGAGTTCCTGAAGAAGCAACCCAATAACGAACATCATCGGCTTGTTTGTCGGGAACTCTGCTAGAGCGAGCAACTGGAGCAAGTCCTGTTTTCATAGAAAGTTCGCCTTGAAGAGATGTTGCCATTTCTTGTATGGATTTTTTTACAATTTTATTTTTTTTCAGTTGAATTGCAAGAACTAGTGGAGCACAAAGCCTTCTGTTTGAATTCATTGAACTATCTGCTGGTGGAAAAAATATTGAAGAATATTTGGAAATTGTGCTAAGTTCAAAAGTTCTGTGTTGGCTTAAACTCATAAAAGAAATTGTTGTTAAATTTGATGACATAAAAGTTTTTATATCGTCATTTGTAAGTTGCAACAAATTTTTAGGAAGAATTTCTGAAGAAATCCACTTTTTTAGTAAAAGAATCGTTTCGTAAAGTTCTGCACCTTCAATATTCATTTCGGAAATTAGCGTTTGGAATGTAGCTTGTGATGTTTTTCCTTGTTCTATGCTGTGTCTAATTTTGGAAGCAGCACTTAAATACGCTTGTGAACCAGAATTTGCTTCAACTAAAGCTCCAAAAATGTTTATAAAATCGTAACTGTTGTTTGCAGGAATTACAATCGGTGCCATTGTTGAAGATTTTGTTTTTAGTGCGAGTAATTCGATGTCGCTCAAAGTTTCTATTCCTGAAATTCCACTTGAAGTAAATTTTTCAAAGTCCACATCAATTTCATAATGGTCAATTAGCAACGGAACAGAATTGATTTTTCTATCTGCAATAGGAATAGAATTTCTTACAGAAGAACTCATTTCGTTTAAAATAGAAGCATCAAAGCCTAAATTCCGTTTTTTGCTTAATGAAGAGGCATATTCGGCATTTACTCCATTATAAATAAAAAGAAGATCAGATTTTTTTGCTTTTTTTAAAGCGTTTTCAAGAGATTCTTTGCTGTTTAGAACAACGATGTTGTACGAATCTTTTTTATTTTTTCGTGTGTGCGTGGTTTGCAAAATTTTTGTAATTTCCGAAACAGTTTTTTCAGAAATTCCGTAAAAAACAGCGGTTGGTTTTTTGTTTGTAATTCCAAGTGTTGTAATAGAAATAAGAATTACAATAAAAATAAGTGCTGTGATTGAAAGTATGATATTTTTTAAAGAAAGTTTTATTTTCGAACTCCCATAAAAAGTCAAATTGACTTTTAAGCAATTTCAAAACAAAGTAAGAAATCGCAGTTGATAAAAAAGTTTGCAACGCAAACTAACTGTGTACTATAGTAGCATATTTTTTAGATTATCGATATAGCAATGAAAGTGTTTTTTTCACAATTTATAAAAACTCGAAATTTGGCTATTTATGAGCTAAACCTTTTATTTGTGAAAGAGAAGAATATCCTTTTCTTATCATAAAGGTTCGCAAGCCTTCAATACATTCTATCATTGTTAAAGGATTTGCAAATGTATTTGTTCCTACTTCAACGCCATCTGCACCTGCCATTATGAATTCAACTACATCACTCCAAGTTGCAATTCCTCCGATTGCGATTATTGGAACTTGTTTTTCTTGTGGAAGCTTTTTGATTTCTTCAAAAAGCTCGTAAATTAAACGAACGGCAATTGGACGAACTGCAGGTCCTCCAAAACCGGCTTTTATTTTGTCAAAAACAGGGCGTCCAGTTTCAACGTCTATTGCAACTCCTTGGAATGAGTTACAAAGGCTTATTCCATCGGCTCCTGCTTCAATACAACTTATTGCAACAGAATTTAATTCTGGAGATTGAGGAGTTAATTTTACTATTAACGGTTTTGAAGTTGCTTTGCGAACTGCAGAAACAACTGTGCTTGCGCTTGAACAACTCATTCCAAAAGCTGCTCCGCCGGCACTTACATTTGGGCAACTTATGTTTAGTTCTATTACAGGAACATCTGTTTTTTCTAAAAGTTCAGCCCCTTTTACATAACTTTCTAAGTCAGACCCAGAAAGATTTGCAATTGCCACAGGTTTTAAATACAACATTTGAGGAAGTTCATTTTCAATGAAATGTGGAATTCCTGGATTTTGAAGACCTATTGAATTCATTAAACCAGAAGGAGTTTCCCAAAGACGAATTCCAGAATTTCCTTGTCGTGGTTCAAATGTTAATCCTTTTGAGGCAATTCCACCAAGTTTATTTACATCAAAAACGGAAGAATATTCTGTGCCAAAACCAAATGTTCCTGAACTTCCGATTACGGGATTTTTGAATTTTACATTTTTTATAGAAAAACTCATGTCTGGTTCGCCAGTTAACGGTGGGTTCGAAGCTTTTTTTTGTGGTTTTGGAAAAGAAAGAATTTTTGAATCAAAAACAGGGCCTTCTTTGCAACATCGAAGGTTTCCTTTTGTTGTAGGAATTACGCAACCAAGACAAACGCCTACACCACAAGCCATTCTTGCTTCCATGCTTAGCCAACATTGAATACCAGCTTGTTCTGAAATGCTTTTTACATAAGCGAGCATTGGAGCAGGACCGCAAGCGTAAACGGCAGAATATCCGCCGTTTTTTAGAGTTTGTTCATTTATGGCAACTGGCAACATTCCGTGAATGCCAACGCTTCCGTCGTCTGTTGTTATGGTAAGATTTTTTGGTTTTATGTGTTCAAGACCGTAACTGCCACTTTTAAAACTTGCAAAAAAATCATAAGAAAAATCAGGTAGCGATTCTGCAAAACCGGCTACAGGAGCAACTCCAATCCCTCCGCCAATTATGCAGACTTTTTGTTCTTTTTGAGGAACTGGAAAAACGTTTCCTAAAGGACCTAAAATGCTAACTCTGTCGTCTGTTCCTAAATTACAAAGTTCCAAAGTCCCTTTTCCTTTTTGAAGAATTAAAAAAGAAAGTTCAATGCAGTTGGAAAGTTTTTCGGAATGGAAAACGCTAATTGGTCTAGCAAGCAAACAACCTGATTTTTCGCTACGAAGCATAAAAAATTGACCAGGTAATGGCAACTGAACTGAATCTGCACAAATTTTTATCTTTAGGTTGTAAACGGATTTTTCAGGTTTTGCACCTAAGGCTTGTTCACAACCAGAGACAGTTCCTATTGAATAAACTGGATAAGGTCTTCCATTGCAGTCAGTTACAGCAGTCATAAATGCCTCCCATAAAAAGTCAATAATAAAATTTGACTAGAAATTGCGTTTCTTCTAATTTAAGGAATTTTTTGCGTTAAGCAAATCTTTTTTTGATTCAAGAGCTGCTTTTGCGGCAGAGTCGGCTATATCTGCAAGGCTAAGGCTTTGATTTTCTCGCTTTGAAGTTAAATCTTCGTCTTTTTTCCAAGCACACAAAATGCCTCTGCTAGAATTAACAGTTCCGCCAGCTTTATCAAGAAGAGTTGCCGCTATGCGAGCCGCCCCACCTTGTGCACCATAACCCGGAATTAAAAAGAACATTTCTGGATATTCATTGCGCAACATTCTTGCGTCTTTTTCTTCTGTGCAACCTACAACCGCTCCAAAAGGTAAAGTTGTTTGTTCAGAATAAGCAGAACTGTATTCTTTTCCAAGCGAAAGAATGGCTTTGCCAACGCAGTCTAAAACTCGTTCGCCAGTTTTTAATTCCTGCTGTTCAATGTCTATCATTCCCGGATTTGAAGTTCGCAGAAGAACAAACATTCCTTTTGAGCCTTTTGTAGGTTCTGCATATTTTGCAAATGGAATAAGAGTGTCGAATCCCATGTATGGGTTTACGGTTATTATGTCGGTTTCAAAGTCGCCAGAAAAATGAGCTTTTGCGTAAGCATCTGCAGTTGCAGCAATGTCTCCGCGTTTTATGTCGGAAATTGCGATTAAACCTGCATCTTTTATCATTTTTAAGGTTTTTGAGTAGACTTCAAGACCTTTTAGACCCATTGCTTCGTAGTATGCAATTTGAACTTTGCAACAACAAGCACTTTTGTCGGCACAAATTCGGTGGATAATTTCGCGGTTATAAGTTAGAACTGCTTCTTCTTTTGAACCAATGTTTTTTAGAATCGGTTCAGGAATATAGGAAGGGTCGGTATCAAGTCCTACGCACAAAGGTCCTAGTTTTGAAGCCAGTTCCTGTAATTCTTGCATTTTGTGTTTTTCTGTCATGTTTTTTCCAACTGTAAAATTGTTCTATTTTTTTAAGAGAGCGGCAAAAGGATTGTAAGTTTCGCCGTCATCTTGCGAGTTCAAATATTTTGACGCAGAATTATCTTGTTCTACGCTTGTTGCAGGAACGAGCGAAATGCGTCTGTTTTTTGCATCGATTTCTTTTATGACTACAGACATTGTTTGCCCAATAGAAAATTTCTTTTTTAAGTTTGTGTTTTTGTCAACGTCGGTTAATGTGGAAACATGAACAAGACCGTCAATTCCTTTGTCAATTTCAATGAAAAGTCCAAAATCGGTAATTCTTGAAATTTTTCCATCGAATTTTTCACCTATTTTATACTTTTGACTAGCTTCGTCCCATGGATTTTTTTCAAGGGCTTTTACACTGATTGAAACTTTTCGATTTTGCCAGTCGGCTTTGATTACTTTTGCAGTTATTTTTTGACCAACAGAAAGAACTTTTGAAAGATCGTTTATTCTTTCAAAACTAACTTCGCTTATTGGAAGTAGAGTTTGAAATCCGTCTACATCTACAAAAGCTCCAAAACTTTGTAAAGATTTTACAGTTCCTTCAACAATAGCACCTTCGGTAACTTTTTTGCTTAAAGTAACGATTTTTTGCTCTCGTTCGGCTTCAAGAACTTTTCGATTTGAAACAAGAATGTTTTTTCCGCCTTCTTTGAATTCTGTTACGATGAAAGAAAAAACTTTCCCTACGTAACTGGCAGCTTCTTCTTTTTCGTGGCCACCCATTTGTGAATAAGGGCAGAACGCTCTTGTTGAACCGAGTTTTACTTCAAATCCGCCTTTGATTTCTTTTTCAACGTGTCCTTCGATTGGAATTGCTGATTTGTATGCATTTTCTATTATTGAAGAATCTGCATTTTCACCTTTGATTCTTGCGGTGAATTTCATTTCTCCTTTTATTTCGCCTACAAAAAACACTTTGATTTTGTCGCCTTCTTTTACAGTGCAATTTCCGTTTTCATCTGTAAAATCTGCAATGTCAACAACGCCTTCGCTTTTTGCATTTAAATCTACAAATATTGTATCTGAATTTATTGCAACGATTGTGGTTTCGATTTCTTGTCCTGGTGTAAGTTTTTCAAACATATTTTTCTCCTATAAAAGAAAGTTTGCAACGCAAACTTTTAAAGATAAAAATAGACGCTATTTCTAGCAGTTTTATTTTAATTCAATTTTAATTCGATTGGCGGTTCGCAGAAAAGGCTTCTAGTCGCTTCGTTGATTTTTTTTGCAACGTAAGGATTGTTCATCGTGTACAAGTGAATTCCGTCAACTCCATTTGTAACAAGGTCGCAAATTTGATCAACGGCATAAGCGATTCCTGCATCGCGAATAGCTTCTGGATTGTCGCCATAGCGTTCCATCATTTTTGTAAATTTTTGAGGAAGAACGGCATTTGTCATTGAAACCATTCGTTCGATTGATTTTTTGTTTGTTGCAGGCATTATTCCGGCTTCTATAGGAATGTTTATTCCTGCAATTTGGCAACGTTCGCGAAATCTGTAGAATTTTTCATTGTCAAAAAAAAGTTGACTAAGAAGATGTTGAGCACCACAATCGGTTTTTATTTTTAAGTTCTGAATGTCTTCTACAACTGAATGTGAATCAGGATGCGTTTCTGGGTAGCATGCGGCAAAAATTTCAAAACGTTTTCCGTCTTTTCTAGAAGAATTGAATTCGTTTATGAATTTTATAAGATCGCTTGCGTGAAGAAAATCTGTACATGGAGTTTTTCCTTCGATTCGATCTCCGCGAAGTGCAAGAATATTTTCTATTCCTGCTTTTTGAAACTGTTCTAGCATAAAAAGCGCATCAGATTTTGTCATGTTTATACAAGGCAGATGAACAACGCTTTGAACTCCACAAACATTTTTTATTCTTTTGGCAATTTCTAACGTATTTGTGCAGTTTTCGCTACCGCCAGCACCAAAAGTTACGCTTATAAAGTCTGGTTTTATATCGCTTAATTCAGAAAGAGTTTTATAAACGGTTTCTATGTTCATGTTTTTTTTAGGAGGGAAAACCTCAAAAGAAAAAATTGTATGACCAGAAATTTTATTCATGTCTTAAATATAACATTTTGAAAACAAGAGTTCTATAGAATTTTTGATTATTAGCCCAAATGTAGAGTTTTTATAAAGTGAAGGAAACTGCTTTCCAATTTGCTACAGATGGTTGTGCTCTAACGAAGTTTGAATTGGTTTGGGTTGCTACGCAACCTTAGCCGTACTTATGTAAGTAGAAACAAAAGCATAAGCGTTTTTTTTTAATCATCAAAACTTGACTTTTTAATTATTACCTATTGACTAAGTAGGAAGAAAGATGATATAAGATTATAAACCTAGTAAATTAATAGGTTATATTTTCTCATTGACTTATTATAGGAGTTTCTGATGAAAGAATTTTTTGAAAAACTTGTGCGAGAAAATTTTAGAAACGGTGTCATGCGACTTTGCCATATTTGTTAGAAAAGAGAAAGCTTTATCATTTTTAATTTTATCAAAATAAAGGAAACTATTATGGCAACAAAATATAAATTTGAAACATTACAGCTTCACGTAGGGCAGGAAACTGCAGATCCAGTAACAGATTCGCGTGCTGTACCAATTTATCAAACAACTTCTTACGTATTTCACAATTCAAAACACGCTGCTGACCGTTTTGGGCTTGCGGATGCAGGAAACATTTACGGTAGGCTTACAAATTCTACTCAAGATGTTTTTGAAAAACGCATTGCGGCTCTTGAAGGTGGAGTTGCAGCTCTTGCAGTTGCTTCTGGTGCGGCGGCAATAACTTATACAATTGAAGCTCTTGCACAAGCGGGGGATCATATTGTTGCTCAAAAAACAATTTACGGCGGAACTTACAATTTACTTGCTCACACTTTAAAACAGTTTGGTGTTGAAACGACATTTGTGGATGCACACAATCTTAAAGAAGTTGAAGATGCTATAAAACCAAACACAAAAGCAGTTTATCTTGAAACTTTAGGAAATCCTAATAGCGACATTCCAGATATTGACGCAATTGCACAAATTGCTCACAAACACGATTTACCTCTTGTAATTGACAACACTTTTGGAACACCGTATCTTATTCGACCAATTGAACACGGAGCAGATATTGTTGTTCATTCTGCAACAAAATTTATTGGTGGACACGGAACAAGTCTTGGTGGAATTATTGTAGATTCTGGAAAGTTTGATTGGAAAAAATCAGGAAAATATGCTCCAATTGCTCAGCCAAATCCAAGTTATCACGGTCTTTCATTTGCAGATGCAGTTGGTCCTGCCGCATTTGTTACTTACATTCGGGCAATTCTTTTGCGCGATCAAGGTGCTGCAATAAGTCCGTTTAATGCATTTATTCTTTTGCAAGGAACAGAAACTCTTTCTTTGAGACTTGAACGCCACGTTGAAAATACAAAAAAGGTTGTTGAGTTTTTGAAAAACCATCCATTGGTAGAAAAAGTAAATCATCCTTCGCTGCCAGAACATCCAGATCATGCACTTTATCAAAAGTATTTTCCAAATGGCGGTGCAAGTATTTTTACATTTGAAATTAAAGGTGGAAAAGAAGCTGCTTGGAAATTCATCGATAACTTAAAGATTTTTAGTTTACTTGCAAATGTTGCCGACGTAAAATCGCTTGTAATTCATCCTGCAACAACAACTCATTCTCAACTTAGTGAAAGTGAACTTGCAGATCAGGGCATTACGCAGAGTACAATTCGCCTTTCAATAGGAACGGAACACATCGACGACATAATTGCAGATCTTCAAGCAGGATTTGATGCTATTTAATTAAATGCCAAGTTTTTATAAAAAGAATAAAGGCGTAAGCGTACCTTGACCAGACGTATTTTTTTAGTTATTTTATCGGCATGACACGAGATTTAACAGAAGGCAATCCTTTTTCTTTGATACTCGGTTTTTCAATTCCAGTTCTTTTTGGTTTTTTGTTTCAACAGTTTTATAACGTAGTTGATACTGCAATCGTCGGAAAATTTTTAGGAAAAGAAGCTCTTGCGGCGGTAGGTGCAACAGGTTCGGTAAATTTTCTTGTAATAGGATTTTGTATGGGAATTTGCAGCGGTTTTGCTATTCCTGTTGCTCAAAAGTTCGGGGCAAAAGATTTTGTTCTTATGCGAAGATATGTTATGGCGGCAACTTATCTTTCTATTGTATTTTCCGCCGTGCTAACCATTCTTACAGTGGTATTTTGCCGTCCGCTGTTAGTGCTTATGAGAACTCCTTCTAATATTTTAGATGGTGCTGTAGGTTATATTAGTGTAATTTTTGCAGGGATTCCTGTGATTTTTTTGTATAACTTAACGGCTGGAATTATTCGTTCATTAGGCGACAGCAAAACTCCTCTTTATTTTCTTGTGTTTGCTTCGATTTTAAATATTGTTTTAGATATAGTTTTTATAACCTGTTTTTCTTGGGGAGTTGTGGGTGCTGCTATTGCAACAGTAATTTCACAAGGAATTTCTGGAATTTTATGTCTTTTTTTTATGGCAAAAAAGTTTGAAATTTTAAAAATGTCAAAAGATGACCGAAAAATCCGTTCAGAACTTTTTCCTGTTTTATGCGGTCAAGGTGTTCCAATGGGATTGCAATATTCGATTACCGCAATTGGAAGCGTTATTTTACAATCTTCTGTAAATACTTTAGGTTCAGATGCAGTGGCTTCTGTTACGGCTGGCACTAAATTGAGCATGTTTTTTTCAACGCCATTTGATGCTTTAGGAACTACAATGGCAACTTGGGGCGGACAAAATGCAGGTGCTCAAAAATATCCTAGATTAAAAAAAGGTTTGCTTGTAAGTTGTGCAATTGGACTTGGTTATTCGGCAATAGCTTTTGTTATTATGATATTTTTTGGAAATGCATTGGGCAGAATTTTTATAAATGCAAACGAAACTTTAGTTTTAAGTCAAGCACATCAATTTTTGCTTATGAATTCTGCATTTTACTTTCCACTTGCACTTGTAAATATTATTCGTTTTTTAATTCAAGGAATGGGATTTAGTAGATTTGCTGTTCTTGCAGGAGTTTTTGAAATGGCAGCAAGAACATTGGTTGGAATGATTTTTGTTCCCTTGTTTGGATATTCTGCAGCTTGCCTTGCTTCACCTACCGCTTGGATTTTTGCGGACTGTTTTTTGAT